>Ga0315534_1000348_pt1 | contig 31514 bp, 35 predicted proteins | sample SalMarSW160240MG_FD_203094 | JGI IMG/M metagenome (GOLD analysis project Ga0315534, IMG submission 203094) | Salt marsh sediment microbial communities from the Plum Island Ecosystem LTER, Massachusetts, United States - Salt Marsh Sediment SW1602-40 ...
ACATACTACAAGTCATTTAGAGATTTCAGAATAAGGCTAGGAAAGTACTTCAGAACCAAGCATTTCAATCTGAATATGAGGAATTATCTTACTAGGAATGTGTCAGGGGACTTATCTTAATTGGTCTGAGTATCAGTTTGCACACTTCACTAGGGTTTGTTACGGCAATTTTAGCGGCGATTTGACCTCCGAGTGATGAGCCTATTATATTAATTGGAAGCCCAACTTTTAGTTCACGAACTGCGCGTAAAACGAACGATGAAAAAAATCCTATTGTGTATTTCCTGTGTGGTTTGTCACTAAGTCCAAAGCCTGGAAGGTCAAAGGAGACAGCTCTATACTTTTTGGATAAATGACCCATATTATTATCCCAGCTTTCTATAGACCCCCCAAGCCCGTGAAGAAATACCAAGGTCTTTTCGGCCGTCGCCAAGGCATTATCTCGATATCGGATTCTCAAATTATCTACGACGGCGTACGCTACTTTTGTGCTCCTAACATTTCCCACACTATAGTTCTCTGAAAGCAACTAGTAATTTAGTATTCTAAAGAGAAAATTACTAAAAAGTCATTAACATGGAATCCTCTGAATCATTTCTATAACCTATTTAACTCACATTTTCGCTTTGCAAGCGAAAAGTATTGACTTCGAGGCGATACTGGCAATCAGATTCAACTAACGTCTAGGGAGAAGATAGGGTTAGAGCAGCGTATCTGGAATTCCAGCCTACACAGCGATGGTGACAGCGTATACTGAGGCAATAATTGTTACTGGTAACTATATATGTGAGCGGCAATACGATATTGCAAATCCCAAAGACAATCCCCGCCAATGGTGAACCTTCGAACTTTTCCGATAGCTACTGTTTTATTAATTGCCATAAATGTCCTGGTTTATTTCTTTGGTTTTCTCACTGATAGTCATACATGGTTAATTACAAACTTCGGGTTTGTTCCAGATTCTCTATTTGAAAGAAACGGCGTAGGTAGCTCTCTTCAATCCAACGCATTTCAATCAGATCCGACAGGTCTAGGAAATGGTGTAACTTCTAATCTAATTCGATTATTGTCTTCGATGTTTATCCATGCTAGCGTTACTCACATTGTCTTCAATCTTGCTGCCCTTGCATATATTGGAAGCTACTCAGAGAGGTCAATTGGAACAGGTAAATATGTTGTAATTTATTTCATATCTGGAATATGCGCAGGTTTGTTCCATGGGGTGATAGCCTCTTACGTTTTAGGCAGCGGTCAGACGTTGTTGATAGGGGCATCAGGTGCTATTTCGGGGGTCTTGGGTATTGCTGCCGCAATTGGTAACCGAAGGGCTTACTACTGGCTCATAATTCAAATAGTATTTGCGTTCGTAGGCTCAGTAACTTTGATACCAATTGCATTCACTGCTCATATTGGAGGGTTTTTGGCTGGCGTAATTCTTACCAAACTTATGGTTAAAGGAGAATTCTTCCAAGGAAGAGATGCAAATAGAATGGATGAAGACGGGATCTAATAGAACATATCGATTCGCTCCCTCCCATGCTAATCAACCTATCATGTGTCAAGACAGACTTGAGCATACCGTTGCTACTAACCCCTGTTGATTAGAGCATTCTCCAAGATTTGAGTTGGCCGTTTGAAATGCAATACAGCTAATTTGGACTAGAACCACTCAATGATAGACGTAGTAGATTATTTTAGTGTCTACTGTTTATCCTTGAACCATATCATATCCCGCATTAACCAAATCAAGTCTCTCCTCAGAAGCTTCAAATACATCTCCTCATGCTTGGGACAATAATTGGTCCTACCTGCAATCAATTCGTACGAAATAGATGATAGCTCTTCAAAGTGTCTTCTCGCCTCTGCTTGTAAATAGGCCTCCCAAAATTTTCCTAGCCTACCCTCCGGCTTCATTCACTGTAAGATATGCATCTAACTAATTATGGATATCTTGATCTTTCACGCTAATGTAGCTGTATAAATTATACTTCGAGCCCCTTCTACTCCCCACGAACCAATTAAAATTGTGCGTGGTGAGGAAGAAGAGGCATGGTTGCAACTTGTGACAAGCTCTGGCACTCTTTCTACCCTTGTGCGTTGTGTGTCATTCTCCAGAGATTGGAATTCGCATTGATAGTCGACGATATAAAAAGTGTCAAACCTTGGCAACCGCGAGTAATGATGCAGAGATTTCCAAGTGTATGGTTGCATAAATAAATAAGTAAATTTCAAAACCATTTTTAGAGTAGGTTGTAGTACAGACTTATGCAGCTTATGCGACTTCCGTGACATGGCCCTGCCTCGTTTGTCTAAATCAGACTTTCAAAGGACCTCTAAAGTATTCTCCTATAGTAAATCTCATGACTAGATACATTGACTTGGAAACATCTGATGTCTTACTAGTGCCCGACCCAGCAATCATGGGAAAGGCAGAAGGAAAGTACTTCCATCATTATCTTCAGATTCGTCACCTTGACCGCTTGCTCCTGATTGGTCTTCTGGCTGTTGTTGTAACCCTCGAACTTCGATATCATTCTCTGAAGGAACAGGCAGAGATAAATCTGATTGTGCACAGGCGACATTATCCTGAGCTGAACAATCGTTTTTAGCAAAGGCATGAACGCTTATTATTGTAAGCACCACAAAACTCATGGTAGATATTCCCACTATAACTGCAATGAAATTATTCCGTAGCACCAATCCTGTAATCTAGATTTTCAGTAAGGAATATTAGCATTAAGATACTATTTTACTGAAATGAGTTAAAGTTAGATGATGGTAAGGTTCTATCTAAACAGTCTTACCATCATTTTAAAGATACTCATCCTATTAAGGCCCAAGGTGGCTATTTTTATTGCTAATGAAGCTACAGTATTACATAAAAAACCTTCTATAACTTTAACTGTACTAGAACGAAATTAAAGTTATCTATAACATTAGCATTGGGTCTAGTGCACCCTGTTCCGATGTCGATGGCAGGCGACAGATGCAGCTGCTTCTGGTTGCGACGACGATGACTGTTCTGGCAGCGAGCTAAAAATGTGTGATTTGATAACAAACAATTCCCCTCTAATAATTTTTTTTGGATTCTTCTTAATGCGTTGATTGAAAGTCATAAAATCATCCTAGTTTCACCTTGCTCGAACATAATTAGAAAAATAGGTTTACAATAAAAATTCCTATGTTGGCAGATCAAATTCAACAGGAGTTCCCTCGGTAATTCCGTTGGCAGACGAAAAGCCTGCTACCGTTTCAAGAACATATTGAGCCTGGACGTCTGGGGCATACGATGGGCATGGTAATAGAGGGCTACATGGTTGAAGATTCTCTTCAATGTGTACCACTTTTTTGTCAGCATCCAGCCATAGAATATCTATGGGAAATTTCATGTCTTTCATCCAGAAGCTTAGCATACGTGGCGACTCGTACGGAAATAACATTCCTTCATTGGAATGGAGGGTATCCTTTATGGAAAGACCTTTTGTCTGTTCATCGGTAGTCAATGCCACGTCTGCTTGTAGATTGAGATCGTCGACTGTTATGTTAACCTTATTAGGAAGTGATTTGGTGTTTGTCTCATCACCCTCCCCAAAAGCATCATTTGATAGAAGTTTGATTCCAGAGACTGCTAAGAGGAACACAAATAGAAATGCGATTAGTGCCTTAAATTCAAGAACCGTGCTAAATCTAACATCACGTTTCAATAATGCTCCTTGTTTAAGTTAGGCAATATAACCTGTTCTGATAGTGGATGATGGAGTTTATGCCAATTACAGTGCGTCTAAGCATCTTTGATATTCTCCCAGCTCCACATTATAACCGGTGAGGTTTTTCAACCTTTATCCCTAAAGATCTTTTTGTTTGAGTGCGGGCGAATAATTATTACACTTACTGAGAAAAGTAAAAGTCTAAATTGAAATAAATATGCTTTTATATCTAATGAATGTTAAACCGTCAAATAAAATGTCAAGCACGCAAGTAAAATCGGCGGTCGTTTTTGTCGGAATATTGTCATTTGTGTTGTACACATCATTTTTCTCGCTAAAGGACTTTACTAGTACGAACATGGCATCGGGTTCTGTGGAACTGCAAGAAAATGTTGTTCAAATAGTTAAGGATTCTATGACAAGATATAATATAGTAAATAACGAGACCGAATTCATAGGATCTTTTGACACAACTTATTCCATTTCGGGGAACAGCGACTCATTGAAAAGTTCTGATGATGCCATCATTTCTGTGGTACAAGAGGATTTCAATAGATCCCCCACAATTGGATATATTGGGGTAGGAGATGTTTCAACTTTATCAACCGCCGATTCTGAAGCCTCAAATAACCTATCACTGCCTAATCCTTTCGCGGATTCAGCTGCGATTAACCAGACTATAAGCCAAAAAATTGCAAATGCAATAGAATCAGTAGACGGACTTGATGCCTCAATTATAAAAATTAAATGTGATTTTAATATGAATATTACTGAATGGGAGTGTGTGAATATAGGTAATCAAAACAGCTAGCTCAAAACACTATACTCGCTCAAATTATCACATTCGGTGTAGCAGCAGGCAGTCATAATATGACGAATCTAAGGAGTTGGGGTTACTAGTTCAAAAGGAGTTCTCATCTTAATGGCTTCATCGAGTCTCTCTTCAACTGTCCCTTGAACTCTAGCAATAAATTCGTCCACTGCCTTCTTTGTTTGTGTAGATATTTTCTCATCTCCCGAATCAAGTTGATCCTCACGTGGTTCATTGTCGGCTTTGAGGATTGAATTGCTGTTCGCAGTCAGTTGCTCTTCCTGCTGGACAAAGGAAGAATTTTGAGCAGGAATTTCTTCGGATAGAGAAGAGGTGGGGGCTATCCCATTGTTGGTTTGTGGTGTTATACCCCCAGCTGCAGGAGCCTGTGGTACATTCTCAGGAGGAGAATAAGTGGACATTAGTGGAGTTGAGTTACCCTGAACAGGATCAGGGTCATTTGTGGTGACGTTATTACTGCTGTTCAAAGGAAATGGGTTACTCTGTGTTAACCCTAAGTTTGAATTGGCGGAATTGGAAGATACACCAGTTACGTTAAGGCTATTAAACTTTGTTGCATTTACACTACCATTCATGCAAGTAATTTTTGCCGTCATTTTGTTATCCCCTTCGGTAATCAATCCATAAGTTGGTAAAAATGTGAATTTCCACAGTGAATAATCCTTGGTACCATTACTAGAACCACTTTGTCCTGCAGGTACTACTCTTTGGTAAGGTTTAATACCATTTAGTAATACATATACATCACATGTACTAGCCGAATTGTCAGATGACACACCATTAATTGACAAAGTGCCTTCAGAAACAGTTTGACCCTTGATATGTGAAGTAATCTTTATTGAAGGGATAGGACTTTGTGCTTTGGTCGCATTTTTTAAATTGTTTGTACTATTTGTTATTGTCTTAACTAATGACGAATTAGAGAGAATACCGGTTGCACTAGAATTTTGAGTGTGAATGAGTGCAGATTGATTTGATGTCATATTTTTTTCTGCCATCTGTAAGGAGGATAAGGTATTATTTTCAATTATATTTTCACTAATGTTCGCCGGCCTAATCTGAGAATGTCCGATATTGCCTGTGCTCATCTCGAGCATTAAAGCTATAAAGACTGCAAGCACGGCTATGAGTAATGATGTAATAATTTTTGGTTTAAGATTTAGATAATATGCAATATTACGCCTATTTGAAGACATTTTCATTTTTGTAACTCTCCATTTACCACGAGTAAGATCCCACCTACAGCAATCCTATTAAATGTAAACAAATATGAATACGTATTTATGATATATAAACTACATCATTTAAAACTATTGTACATATTTACTATATGATTAATGAACTATAATTTAGGAGATAATCCATGCGTCTTCTCCTTCTGTGGACAGAAATCATTAAATCTATTTCCAACAAGAGACGATAATCCAAAGTATCTCATAAGTCCTTTAGCTCTAAAAATTGCCCTTCAATAGACAATGTTACTAAGTACGGTTAACCAAAAAGTAATTGGTTCAGCCATTCAAAGACTTTTGGCCATTTTTTAGATTAACCCTGTACACCTATAATGATCATTGCGTTTCTGTCACCTTGAATTTGGGTAGCCAAATTCTGGCAATAGACATTCATTGTAATTTTTCCATTTCCGCAATCATTTGCTTGAGATAGGGATTGCTCGTACTTCGTTTTCTTTCCTGCGAAGGCATCTTCATGTGCTGTCGCTGCTGAGGCAATAAGGATTACTGCTAACACTGCAGTAATCGAAATTGGGGCTATCTTTTTTCAGGAGCTTCAGGATTTCCAAAATCATCAGCATATGCCGAATAAAGTGTCAAGACTTGTCCGTGTTTTATAGAATAATCGCCAATATAGTTTATGATAGGCTTATATTCATCTTTCAAGGCGAGCAAAGCCTTCGCTAAAGAATCAGATATGAGGATGTGGCCTTCTCCTCCAATGTCCATGACCCTTCGGGCTAGTATGATCCCCGGTCCCCAGAAGTTTTGATTATTCTTTATGTCGCTTACAGAAAAAACAGGTCCAGAGCTTAACCCGATTCTTACCTTTATTCTATCCCTTTCACCTTTACCCCTATTGTACGTTCTCAACTTCTGATGGAGCTGAATGCCAAGTTTTAATGCGAGTTCCGGGTTTAACGGAAAGCCTATTACCATTCCGTCGCCTGTTGGCAAGATAATCTTCTTTTCCTCCAAATTATACGCGCTGCATGTCATAATCAAATTGTTAAGGACTTCAATTTTTTGCCTTTGGGAACTAACAGAATAGCTCGGATCAGAGAGCCCGACTATGTCTATAAAGAAGAAACTGGCATCCATGACCTCCGATGAAAATCCTAGCTCAGATAAACTTAGCCCATATATGCCTACTAGTTTCTTGTAGACTTCTAAATGGTTTACATGAAAATACAGTCCCGAATAGGAGATAGGATTTTCTTTAATTTTTGATTTGCAGACATAGCAAATAAAATCTGAGCCTTTCTGGAGAAATCGAATCAATCCCTCCTTAGTGATTTCAAAATCTACCCATTTTGGAGTCAAGACTACCCCACGGATTAGGGTCATCTTCATTGCTCGAAGTCGAGACTCCATTTCCTCTTTGAATGCCATTTCCAAAATAGCATCAAAAGAAAGACCTAGGCGCTCAAACTGTTCCTCGTCAAGGGATGGAATGGTAAGGCTACAGATTCCAGATAATTGTTGAATCTTGGACGTGAAATAAAGGTCTGTTGCAAACGCTTCAACTTCTTTCAGTCCGAAGAGGGCGATCAGATGGTTTAAAGAATCAATAATAAGGGTGAAATTTGGATTCTTTTTCTTCACTAGGTTTTCAATTCCATTAAACTTTTTGCCTGCATTAAGATTGGGAATTCCAGCATTAGAGCTATGAGAATTCACAGTGATCTCTTTTATTTCTGAAAGGATCCAGGGTAATTTTGAACTACTCTCGCCACCAGAATTTCTTCGTATGTACGGGTTTATGAAATGCAGGTTAGAATCTATCTGATCGCGGGAGCATCCTGCACTCAACATCCAGTTCTGAAATTGTTCCTCTGTGTTAGTACATGAAATGTAAACACAATCAGAACTGTTGTTAATCCGTTCTAGCAAATATTCTCTGCTGTAACAACTCTTGCCAACGTTTGAATTCCCTGTCAAAAGTATCATACAATTTGGAATCTCCTCCCGTTCAGTGAGTTCAAGCAATCCAGGGATATGCATCTTTTTCTACCTGAGAATTAATAATTATGGACTGTTATACGTGTATATGAAACTTTTCTCAAATACACTTCTGGGTTAGTGACGCAGGGCCATATTAAGCCGATTACTGATACATTTACTATTTGAAGTTGGAGCCAGACCAGCGGAAGAATTTGGCTTTTGGATGGAGCTCAATCAAACTCGCTATATCTGCAAGAGGCCTTGCTTCTGTCACATCGTAAATTTCAGATTTCACTTACACACATTAAGGAAAGACAAACTGTCTTTGTTTATCTATCCTTAAGAAATCCGAGGATCTATTGTACCAGATGGGGAATTATGCAAATGCCTCCTGTATTTGCCGCTCACTCAAGCCGTCGACCCAATTCCAGTGATAAGCTGATTGACGTAATATGAAAAGGGGTGGTCAGGATAGTTCAATACTGTCAAGAATTCCTTTTCAGAAAATTGAATATCACAAAAGCATGGGATAGAACTAATTGTTTTGATACCAAGCTCCTGTGACAATTTAGGTTGTACAATTGAAATGCCCGACCCGGCAGACCCAGAAACCCCTTGCATGTTGAGATCATTGGGCTCGTTAGTGCCGGCTCCAAGAAAATCCTTTGGGGGTATACAGTAGCCTTGCACTCTATTATAGAGCAGATAGGATTTGCTTCCATGCCTGGTGAATGTATCGTAGATATCCTCAACAAGACGTTTGGTACCCTTGCCGTCAATGTCACCTGATTTTAGAGTAAGAAGCAAAATATCAGAAACTGCCAAGGCATTAATCGACCATGTGCGTATACCTGGGCTAGTGTCGATAATAAGATAGTCAAGCCCTAAATCTGTAAGCATTTTTTCTTTCAAAAGTATGAGCTTCTTCAATATTTCCCTTGCAGTACTAGTGCCGGTGGTTTCTAGCTGCAATATTTCCTCACTACGCGGATTACTAAAGCCTAGCCACAAATTGCCGCCCTCTGGATTCGCTGATTTTTCCTTTGAATTGTAACTGTCTGGACTAACCTTACCTAACCTGAGAAATTGACTGCCATCAATAATTACGTCCGACAAATCAGCCGAAGAATTGAGATAATTATTAAGCCATCTTTTTGGCTCAATTTCGAAGTATGTCTGGATACTTGGAGCATAAATATCTAAATCAAGTAAACCGACCTGGTTTCCCATTTTGGCCAATTTAGCAGCGAAGTTACAAGCAATGGTAGTCTTTCCAGTACCACCTTTATACGAATGAAAAGCTATCGAGACTGGGTTCATTGGGAGCTCTTAACAAATCTAAGAGGTGGCCTATTAAATTAAAGCTTTGGGAGAGAGATGGGACTTGTCCGAAGGATAAGTGCGTTTGAGACTCCCCTGGTGTGTAAGTCGTAGAAAAAATACCTTCTGTTGGATGTAGTGCTAAAAAATAAAGAACCGGCCAAGTTTGTGGCACCTCGAAAGGATCTAATCACATAGACTAAAGTTGATTTTTGGTTCTTTGCAGTACATTGGTGTTCGAGCATTCAATCCTGCCAATGTACTGTAATATTGAACCTTTTTCCACTGAAGGTCTGTTCATCCTACCGCTGGCATTACATACAGTATCCAGTGTTCTCCTATTGCCTCGCACCATGCACGATGGATGTGAACTGATTATAGTTCTTTGAGTTAATTCGTCAATCTGGCTTGGTTGTCGCGGCGATGATCAGGGATTCTTGTGCCAATTCCTAACATCTTCATAATACTCTATTCTTGTAGTGCAGGAAATCATTTACTCAATTCTCTATTAATACGTCTGACAAGATCGTCATTTGAGATCGGTTTTTTAATAAATGACGAAGGAACAAGATCAGGATAAATCTCCTTAAGCGCCTCATAATAAACCTCAAAGGCGGTAATGAATATGACGTGAACCCTCGCATCCATCTTGCTGATTTCATCATAAAGCTCAAAACCTGTCATTCCAGGCATTCTAACGTCCAGTAATAATAAATCATAGTAATGGGGCTTGAACTGTTCAAGTGCTATGTCAGGGGAACTGTATGAATTCACAACAAAACCACACGATTCTAGAGTAGTCACCATCGAAAATAGTACATCTGGATCGTCATCGACCAAAAATATCCTTGGGAGGTCTGACTCCTCTGGCTTATTTTCGAAAGATTTTCTTGCCGTAACGATCAGAATCAGGCATTCTTAATAATTGTTTAACGAGGTATATGACACCTTAAAAGATCTAATAAGAAATTAAGGGAATAAGTGTGCGGATATTCCTTTAAATTCAAAACATCTGCTACATGTACCATGAGACCTTCACCACATCTATACTATCTCGGGGAGGATGAAACTGTGATGGATGATGATACTGAAGCTGAGGGAGGACCCAGAGGAGCTGCTATAGTTCCACAGGGACATAATAGTTGGGTAGTTGGTGATGAACCAGTTGTTATTATCGACTTTGCCGGTGTTAAAGAGTATGTTAGAGGAAGCACACGCAGTCCTAAATAATGACGGCATAGATTATCGACTAAGTTTAAGTGCTGGCAATTTGGTTGTATCGAACTCCTTGAAGTTTAGAGGAAGAAAGACCTTCTCAAATGTGCTAACTATGTTCGGACTAGAAAAGAATCCAATTATTTTAGCTGTATTTGACCCTATATTACGAAAGTTATGATGTTCCATAACTGGTACTACACCTAATTCACCACGTGAAATCTGATCTTTTTCTTTGCCTATCGTAGCCTCAATTGTTCCCTCTACAACATAAATGATCTCTTCTGCACTATCCGTATGATTTCCTAGCTCACATTCAGGCTCGAGTTCAAAGTATACTACTGCGCCACTTTTTGTCCCTGCATTACTGTAGAGCGCAAAATTTCCAGTTACATGACGATGGGGATCATCTTCTGCTCCATGATTTGTCATCTTTTCTAATTTTTCAAGACTTACCTTAAGCATATAAAAACTAGCAAACTTTAGTATTTAAGTCTGGACGGAGTGAGTACTACAATGGTGCGTGCGGTACATTGGATATAAAAAGGAGTGCTAAAGTTATTTATTAGCCACAGGAAAGACTGTGTCGTAACTTGGTACAGAGGATCATGAATTTTTCTTTCTCCTCCTCCACATATCGTAAAGTTTGACGACAATTAAATGGGACAAATTAATGAGTGCAGAATCTGTTGGCAAAAAATTGCTGATATTTGAATTTGTTCATACGACGGTCAAGGTGCCAAGCTGGAAGTCGATATATTAGGAGGTATGATATGCCATTTTTCTCACTTAAAATTTTGGGTAAGAAACTCACTTGGATCCTATCAGAACTGTCTTCTTGATCTTCGTGTGTAAATCAAAATAAATCCGTCTTTCTAATATTTGGTAGCCGTGTTAGAAAAAAGATATTCTGCTACTACTTATGGAGCCATCTATCTATCATTAATTTTAGTTATCAGTGCAATGGCTTACAATTACGAAGAACCCGCGATTGCACAAATTACGCCAACGTCAAGTCCAGCAAACAGCGGTAATCATCAAAATACTGATGATGGCGATACACCAGTAAGTGATGACGATTTGACTGCTATTGATCCTATTACACCTAATGGACCAACGAGTTCAAATCTAACTGAAAGCCCTCCCCCCTTGAATCATAAGTATATTAGCACACCACACCCCACTGGACCATCACATGAGGAGACCTTGGTTGGGAAGATATTCAATAAAGTGAACGAGGATTTGAAAGCAAGCGGTATTACTGGAATTTACCCTTAGGCCCTGGCACGTCATTCACTGTTTTACAATCATCCAGCTACCATACCATTGAAATAACAAATGCGTAAATCAAAGGTCAATTAACTTATCTGTGTCTACGAGAATCTAGCTTCCTAGCTTTTTCTTCCTGTAGATGATGATATCTGTCGCTTTCCTTCACAAACTCCTGTCCGCAATTATGGCAGCGTGACAAAGAACCATGATGTCTTATTTTCACATGATTTACCAAGTCGTCATACTCGTGGAATTTTTCATGGCATTCACTGCATTCTTTCTTCTTGGGACTTAACGGGAAGTGCCCTAGTTTCATCTCTAGTACATATACAAGTACTAGAGTATATATCTAATGCAATATAATTTCCTTGTAAAATATATACACAATGCATACAGCATTGTCTCCGCAGATGCTCTCTTATGTTCGGATTAGCTCATGGCAACTTGAACAAGGTCATACTATGAGTATGCCAGCTATTCATATGACACAACCTCTGCAAACAAAGGCAGCCCTTATTCGACCTTCATGGATCTATTCTAAGATTTATCTCATGTGAAGGAAGGAAGGAATCCAGTTCTCTGTCACATAGTAATAACACTTGCATTAGTTGGTTGGCTTAGAAGCTATATGACTTATAGGAGTTGATGAGGGAGTAATTGAGATTTGAGGTTGATGGCCAAGAGTATAGAATGGCACGTGGTACGCTCCGGAATAATATTGTCCACCTATTAAGACAAGGGGTTGTCGAGGTGTCATGCCGATCAAATCCCACATTCTATACTCTCAACGGTGAGGGAATAGCGTAAATATCAGATAGGTTGGCAAAAAATAGCTAGATGGATACGACTCCTTTTTCTATTTTTTGACATGTTATTAATTAATTAATCATCATGTCAAGCAATCAAGTCAACATTCAAGACAGCTTCATAACCGATGGCAAATAGTTAGAATGCTAATTCATGAAAAGGCTCTGTTAACTTGACGGGTTCTCGATACAGTGTTAACCAGCGGGTCATGGAATACTAGAACACATTAACCAAGTGAGAATACATGAAGATTTCATCTTGATCGAATCTCACTCTTAGCTTTTGTTTCATCTCATCTAGAAAATACATATTGGAATAGTTGTCGTCATAAACTACCCAAAATGATATGAGTTTGTCTTCATCACGCTTTTGGGTTCCCATATTAAACCAACTACCCAATTATCGTGAGATCAATAGTGCATCCACCAAATTGTTCATAAATCTCGTCATATGTCTGTGAAAATTTAGCACCATGAATGGGTATCTTGTTTCTATCCCGCGTGTCTTCCGAAGCACATTATCAACCTGTGGGTCTTGTGGCAACTGGAGAAATGGCTGATGCTGGGATTGGCTCCCTATACAGTAAGGGCTCAGGCAAAGCGTCTAGATCTCCTACGAAGTAGCCCCGAGCATCACCCTCACAAACCGTGTCTGGCGATGATCCGGCGCCCAGAACGGCAGCCTTTACCTCAGAGGGCGTAGCATATGGATGTCCCGCTTTATACAACGCAGCCGCTCCGGTAACAAACGGAGCTGCCATACTAGTTCCACTATCTATTGCATACCCAGTACCATTGTATGTTGATAGGATGTTTACGCCAGGCGCAGCAATCTTTACCACCGGACCAAAGTTGCTAAAGAATGCAAATGAATCGTCAGATAAAGTTGCATTACCACCCTCGATAGTAAGGTCAGGCCCTTCTCCGCCGCATACTCCATCGCTATCTGCAATGGCTGAAACTGTTAATACATTGGGATTATTAGCTGGAGTTGTTTGTGATGCATCTTTGCCATAATTTCCAGCAGAGACAACGACAGTGATGCCTGCTTTGATTGCAGTATTAATTATGCTGTTAAGAGCAGGAGAATCTGGATTCTCGATACTAATGTTGAGAACGTCAATTTCATCAGCATGCTTAATAGCGTATTCTATGCCCTTTATCTGATTACTAATTTTACATTCTCCGAGACTATCGCAGACTTTTATAGCCCAGATCCTTGCCCCTGGAGCGACCCCTACAATTCCTATATCGTTATCCTTGGCGGCTGCTGTGCCGGCGACATGTGATCCATGTCCGTTGTCATCGTTCCCAGTTGTGGTTCCATTGACAAATGTTACGTCTCTATATACATTTAGATCAGAATGAATCAGACTAACTCCTGTATCTAGTATAGCAATATCCACATCAAAGTCAGCGGCGGATCTATTTGCATCTGTGCTAATAGGGATTGCTCTCTGCATTTCACAGCTCTGGGCAGTAGAACTGGCATTTGTAAGTGTCATATTAGTACTGGTCACATTCTCTCCAACATCAATCAATGTGTTGTTAGCAATCGCAAGTTCTTCAACAGTTCTTAGCAGTCCAGTTGGCAGGACCTGGCTTGCTTCAAGTACTTCGGGATCGCTACCGGGGCCTGATATCTGCGCTGTATGACCTGCTGATTGATCTACCTCAGCATTAGTATTAGGCAATGTGGCATTAAGCTTTACGAATCTATCATCATTCAAGATTTCTGGGCCCGGATCACCCTGGAACGAAACTGCCTGGTACTCGGGTAGATCATAAACGTTCAGCAATGTGACCCCTGGAATTGCTACCAATTCATCTGCAACATCGTTGATATTGACATCGAGACAGAGCTCCGCCCTGAGTTGCAGTATATATTCTGGGATTATAGGGGCGAACGCCTTCTGGTATATTTGCCTATTTACAAGCTGACAGTTGCCAGACCCCAAGCAGGCAGCTAAATCTGATGGCAATGCGGCTGGTGCTGGTTCGGTAGAGGTTGGAGTAGTGCCAGAAGTGGAAGCGGGTGTTGGTGTTGGTGTTGGTGTTGGTGTTGGTGTTGGTGTTGGTGTTGGTGTTGGTGTTGGCGTTGGTGTTGGTGTTGGTGTTGGTGTTGGTGTTGGCGTTGGCGTTGGCGTTGGCGTTGGCGTTGGCGTTGGCGTTGGCGTTGGCGTTGGCGGTGGAGTAGGAGCCGGTACTACGCATTGGCCACCGACTAACTCTCCTTCCTGACATGTTGGATTTGAAATATTGATAGTTTCGCACTGATTATTGGCGTTTGGTTCTGCTCCATCTTCGCAGAATCCAGCTGGAACAAAGGTAGGACATCCACCTTCACCTGGTAATGATCCATCTTCGCAGAATCCAGGTTCTATACCATTTGGACATAGCCCACTGCCCTCATCCGGTGAAGTTCCTCCTTCACAGAATGCTGGAGGTATTGGATCACTTGGACATCCATCTGGACCTGCTGCTGAACCGTCAGAACAGAATCCTGGATCTGTTGTCGTAGTTGATTCACAGTTACCGGTGCTTGGATTCAGGTTCCCTTCTGCACATGTGGGATCTCCAACGGTCTGGAGCGGGTCTCCCACGCATTGAGCCCCGGATAGTTCAGTTCCCCCAGGACATTCGTTAGTAACGGGATCCGGACTTCCTACACACTGGCCGTTAGACAGTGAAGTTCCTTCTGGACAGCCATTTGGATCAAGTACAAGAGGTGCTTGTTGTTGTTCTGCAAGCATAGCTGCACATTCCTCAGCAGGGGCTTCTGCTGGACAGGTACCAGTCCCAAGTGCTTGTTGTTGTTCTGCAAGCATAGCTGCACATTCCTCAGCAGAAGCGGCTGCAGGACAGGTACCAGACTCAAGCTCTTCCGTAACAATTGGAGCTGCTAATTGGTCCTCTGTGCACTGCCCCCCGACGGACCGACTACCATCTGGACAGGCTAATGGGCCTTCTGTAACAGCTGGGGCAAGACCAGGAAAGAATGGAAGAGGGGAAATTGGTTCTGTATTTTCAACCAGATTCTCTTGTGGTAGAGACTCTGTATCGGTAGGTAATACCTTACCTTGTGTTCCGTCAGTCGGGATTCCTGTTGGTGCCGTTCCTTGCTCCTGGCTTTCTCGTGTTCCGTCAGTCGGAGTTGTTGTTGGTGCTGAACCTGAGTTGCCTTGTGTTCCGTCATCTCTTGCGGTAGGTGTTGATGAAACTTGATCTTCCGGCTTGATTGATGATGATTGTTCTGTGCCGCTTTCGATGCTGTTTCTATCTTTGCTATTGCCCTTGCTATTATCGCCATCACTTTTGTCACTGCTGTCTCCGGAATCACTTTTGTCACTGCTGTCTCCGGAATCACTTTTGTCACTGCTGTCTCCGGAATCACTTTTGTCACTGCTGTCTCCGGAATCACTTTTGTCACTGCTGTCTCCGGAATCACTTTTGTCACTGCTGTCATCCTCTTTCTGGTCTTGTTCTTGTTGCGCTGAAGCAGTGCTTAGAAGGGAAACAGACGCTGTCGATAATAAAGAACTCCGGTATACAGATATACCAGACACAAATGACGTCAAAGAAAGACTTATTAACAAACATAAAATCGCGAAATGAAACTTTTTATGCACAAAGGGATCATTTCTATCCTACTTATTAATCCTTTTGGCTTTCTTCGTAGATTTTTCCCCTTTTTTATCCTGATTATGCAACTAATGCACAGATAAATGTCAAAATATTCATTTCTCATAATGGTGTATGCCACCTATCTACATCTATAGACCCATACCTATCCATCTGACTATCAATCGAAATAGAGTACAGACACAGATCTCGATAACCAAGCTGGTAAGAAATTAGCAGAGCGGGGCGTTTATCTAAAACTCTTCACACGATATACAGAACCAAACATACTTCGTCTATGATTTGTTTGCGTTCGAAGAATGAGATAGAAATCTATCTCAATAATCTAATTTATTAGGATACGAATACGAATTAATGATGTTTCTAATAAGCATGGCAAAGATCAACGGGTTAGTAGACGATGAATTACAAATTATTCATTTAATGACCTTATCTATGTAATTACAACAACCAGGTAAGTGGGAATATTGTAAAAAAGTGCCATCATCATTACCATCCAGATCTCCTCCTCATTCTTCAGTACCGTGTTACACAGCACTTGTGGTACGTATTCCTACATACTTCACTTAATGATCTTCTGTATCTTCTTCTTCTTCTTCTTCTTCTTCTTCTTCTTCTTCTTCTTCTTCTTGTTCAACTTCTTCTTCTTCTTCTTCTTGTTCAACTTCTCTAACATATTCCTTAACATCCTCCTCGCTGAGAGATGTTCCTATGCCAATGTCTTTACGAATCTCTTCCTGTTGTCTTTTTGTTTTATCCAACACTGTACTAGCTACTACTTTATCCCGCTCGACCGCTGACGTTCCAATACTGTGCAGAAATTTTGACTCTGACAAAGTTGACCTCCTAATCATGTTTCGCAGATTTTCATCTTGGGAAACGGACAGGGCCGACAAGTACAACCCTATTAGGATTAGGTAAGAGCCGAGACCGTAAGAAGATATGGTAGCAAAGCCAAACGGCGGATAAATAGTTGTAATAACATTTGACTGAGAAGCACTGAAAAACACCATAAAGCCGTATCCGGCCATCAGTAAATAATTTCTGAACACATCGTTCCTAGCAAAAGATTCTGATGTAAGTTTAAAGGCAAGATAGAAGAGAATGCCACCGAAGGTCGCATTTAAAGATATGAGACCATAAAAAAATAAGGTTTCCAATTCATCATGTGGTTCATAGATATGAAGATGAAAAATTATCAACAACGAAAAATATGCTACAGGAAGACTGAGCAGAAACCAATACTTTGCCTTTCCCAATTTGTGGGAATAATGATATAATATCAGAGCTGTTCCCCCCCACTTCAAGAAAAAAGAAGCGATATCGCTGTATTGATAGATTTTACCAAAAATCTTCAAATTTGAATCCTCTTCTACCATAAGAATAGTGGGCTCAGATGTGGGAAGAATTTTCGCAGGCATTTGTTCGTCAAAAACGTATATCCATACAGGTATATACGCAAATGACGCAATTACGACAGTGGCGAATGAAAGACCGTACATCAAAACCAATACAGATGAACGATTAGATTTATACCATCTGAGAAAGATTACAGTAAAAATCCCCATTAAAGAAATACTCAGCATATAACTTTCGATAGTTACCAAAATGGAGGAGATGGGAGAATAACTTCCAGTTACGACTATTTCTGCCATGACATAAACTAGAAGGAATATCAAGAAGCACTGCGAGATGATCACAGCGGCATGCATAAGTCGGATATGTCTAATCCTACGCCTGATAGCCTTACTCGTTCTGCTGACGAATTGTAAAACAAAAAGCTGACAAATTATTGTTGTACATGATATGATGATGAAAAGAGTAACACCTTCAGCAGACGAGGCCTGTATACCAAGTCCACCACTAATTACGTTAATTACGGTATCCAGAGAGAGTACTGCAATAAGCAGGTAGACTATGTTACTAATTCTGGTTATTCCAAAGGTCTCAACCTTGCTTAAAAGAGAAGTGAAAAAGTCCATTGACATTCGTTGTATCGCTCACCTCCCTAGCGGCTATGAGCGTAAATTGGAATGGAGGAAATTAATCCCCGATGTGCATTAGGGATTAATTAGGCTGGGCCTAGACTTATACCTGATATATTGCCAGAGTCGGCAGTCATGTTACCGCCTTCAGTCATATTTCCCGTTGTCCCTTCAGTCATATTTCCCGTCATATTCTCCTGCGCAAAAACCTCGGAGCTCACCACGGGCAATGCACCGCCTGTCAAAGCCAGGATTGCGACCAAAGCCATTATTCTTGTATTGATCATAAATCTTTATTTTTACCTCAACTATATAAATACATCGCCATTTTCCTGTGAGCGATGCTTTTGACGTACCGCGTTGTCCGGGTGCTTAGATCCCATCCCATGGCTCAAGCCCGATACGCTATCCGGTCCGGTCTGATATATCGAGCATGTTACTAGACTGATACGTAGCAGCGTTATCGTTCCTAAAACTGGTGTTCTACAATTTTTGGTTTTGCGGTGCTACTTCATTCTTAACATTAGATCTTCCTCCAGAATTAATCACTCGTATTAACTTTATCAAATCTTCCTTGTCATTGTCATCAAGTAAGTCGATTATATCAATTTTATTCTTTATCATCTCTTTGGTTTCATTTGCCACCGTAGACATTGTTACTGTCAGCCGCTCCTGCAGCTGCTCCTCCTTTTGTTTCGTGTTGGTAATTTCCCTAACCTTTCTTGTCACAAGCCCCACAAAAGTCCAAAGAAATCCAATGGCAGCAAACATCGTTACCCCTGCAATCGCTCTTCCCATCGCAGTTACTGGGTAATATTCCCCGTAAGTAACGGTCGTGATTGTTTCAACAGACCACCAGTATGCATCATAAATACTGGTGATCAATAATTATCTTAACAGAAGATTAATCTAGTCGAGTATATATGAAATTTCGAAGATAAGCCTACAAATATATATCATTAAACGGAACAGCTGATAATGAATTTCCTAATAATAGACAAAAGGCGAAAAACATCCAAGTTAAACGGTGGGAACAGAAAAAACATTACCCTGAGGATTGTTTGTGCTTGTCAACTTCCTGAAGAACTTCCATAAGATATTGTTTAATATCCTGTTCCTGAATTGAAGATTCTACCCCCGATTGCTTCTCCATCTCCAATCTTTGTTCCTTCACAACATTTTCAAGGTCTGATGCCTTAGCCTGAACTTTTTTCTCCAGGTGAGCCTCTCCAATGGTGCTAAGGAAGCCTGAATCTGCCCTCCCCAGGTTCCTGATGTATTGCCTCAGTCTAACATCCTGGGATATGGAGGCCGCCGCAGAGTACAATCCAACCATTATCATATATGAAGAAAGTGTTAGCATAGAGAATGATGTGATACCGTATGGAGGAAATGCTGCTGCCGAGACTTGCCCCACTGTAGCTATAGACAATAACACCAGGCCATAAGCAGATAGAAGAAGGTAATTTACGACAGCTTTGTTTGGCTTCATAGTTCTAGAAATGCTCCAGAATAACAAGCCAAGTAACACCCCTCCAATAATGCCGTTTAACGAAGCGTAAATGTAGTAGTTAAACTGTTCCCCTTCCGATTCTGGACTGTATATCCCAACTGCATTTAGCAGAATACTAACGTAATACACCGAAGGGATGAGAACTAATATCCAGAATTTTACACGTCCTATCCTAGCTGAGTAGTGGCGCAACATAACTGCCGAACCCGCAAGAAGTAAAATGAAATTCGCAGTCGAAGTAAATTGATAGAGGTTCGAAAACATCTCTCTAGTACTTCCCGCTTGGAATACATCTGATGGATAAACTACTTCTGATTCAGGCGTTATAACTGGGCTCTTCTCCGTTAGATTATAGATAATGGAGATGGAGCTGTAAATGAAGACGTAAGCGTTGAGGGAAAATGCCACTGCGAAAATGAGGACAACGTAAGATCTTCTGTTGAACCGGAACCAAGAGACTAGAGTTAAACAGGAGAAAATCATTACAGAAGCGGCTACGAGCGGACTCAGAACTGAGATGGCCATAAGCAAAGCAATAGAATATTCCTCTAGCAGCACAATTTGAAAAGTAAGGACAACAATTATCCCTACAAGCAGTATTTGCGTAGCTGTAGTTGAATAATATAGAACTTGCAGTTTTTTAGAATTACGACGAATCTCCGAAGTCGAGTCCTTTGTGAAAAGGACAAATACAAAGGAAGAGATTACAAAAATAGCAGAAATACAAGCGAACAAAGAGATCCCAAAGAGCGATGTGTTTTGGTGAACAAGAAAGTCACTAATACTACCAATTATTGAGTCAAGAGTTAAAAAAAATGTGGTTACAACAAATAGAGAAATAAATAACGCTCTATTCATGCAAGCATTTTCTCTTACGGTGCCCTAGACACTAGCACGTACCGCGTATACAACCAGAGATACTGCCTGATCCAGTCACGTTTTCCATTGCAGTGTCATTGAACGCCCCACTGCTTTGATTGTCAATGGTGGTTGTATCGTTCTGGGCGAAGGAGTCTGCTCCGCTGATCATTGCTACCGCAAGGGAAGTTACTGCTACCATGGTTAGTACTGCTAGGATTCTGGCCTGATTCATAACAATATTTTGGCTTACAGCTATAAAAATTGTTCCCTCATCTAGAAATTGCTAGCGTTTTTGGCCCGGACTTAGCTAATGCGGTCAATCCATAGTCACCCGATAAGGGAAGGCAAACTTTCCTGGCTCCCATCTTTTTGTAGGGAAAGGCCATCTTTCGATCAGATCCCTAGCAATTAGGAATCGCAACCAGCATCAATGTGAATAAGAAGCAGTCAGTCAGTGTGTTAGCTCGACGAACCTTTAATCAGGTCTCACTCGGTCATATACGTGGAAGTGACGGTAGTACCATGAACCACAAGGGCTAAAACAATTCTTGGACTACACGATTGACCAAATAGTCTTTTGTGGCTGGTTTTTTTATGAAGCATCCAAAACTCTTGGATGGATGATGGATTTCTCGTATGGCTTCATAATTAATCTCCCCAGATGACATAAAACAGACCTTGATGTTGAGATCAAGCTTTATTATTTTTTCAACCAGCTCATAACCATTTACAGTAGGCATGTTAATATCAACAAGAACGAGATCATAGTAATATGGTTTGAATTCAACTAATGCCGTTACTGGATTTGAGAACATAGTTACTTCCATAACCTGAGATTCTGATCCTTGAGCATCTTTCTTTAGGTAGCTCTCAAGGCATGTCCTAATAGCGATTGCACTGTCTAGGTCGTCATCTATCACTAGAACCTGCCTAGTAACATTATCCAATTCATCCCCACGTTTGGATGGCTCAGTATTTTTTGTAGCTGCCTTCTCGGAAGGTGATGACACAGACGTGTCATTAGGATCCGTTGATGTCGGGGTTTTGTAAGATTCGAAATTGAATAGATCATCTGCAGAGATATATCCATTGATCCCATTATGCGTTTGAGACATATCTGTTATGTCTGGAAATATTTTGGAATTCACCTCCGTTATCTTTACCACTCTAAAACAATAGATTGGTGAAGTTAATATTGATTTATAAACGCCATTATTGATTAGTCCAAACTGGTACTTATATTTCAGCTAAGTTTGTAATTAACATAGCCCTTTCCTCACCAAACCGAACTCTGACGAGATTGACTTCAACAGACCATAATTCAGGGATCGTAATGCAATCTTTAAGCAGAGTGGAATTACTCACAGTGTTACTCTGCCTAGTTTTGCAAAGTAGCAAAAAGAGGAGGAGGATTTAGGTTTACCAAAAAGGTAAACCTCTACAAGTACACGCAACTGTCGGTATCCACATTTATGGTCTTGTTAGAGTTCTACCCTCTAGAGATAGGAAATACTGGCAAGATCCATTGATCTTGCCACACTAAATTACATTGAGGGCAATTCGCAGTTTCAATCACCATGTTAGGTTTGACTGGATGATTCAAGATGCTCAATACTTTAGAATTGCAGCGGGGGCAGACATGGGTACTTCGGTTTTTTATTCCGGGTGTTTCAGAGAGCATTGAATTTTTTATATCCACGATCTATATTTATTTAAGATCAGACTAAATTAAACTAAATTTTTTACCATAAGATAATTTTTGGGGTATGTGTATCTAACTCATATCCCAATGATAGGTTTAACGCATGATAGGCATGTCCAGAGTAGATATGTTAGTCACCATTATTCTTGTTGGTAAACCGAATGTTTATTTTGGGTCATGAAATAGATGTGCATCTTTCAAATGTAAGTCACCATAATTACTGGGAGTGGTCTTGGAGCGAGTGTCTATCAGTGTATTAGATAATTCACGATAATGCCATAATATCGTATCATAATCAGTTAGGTTTCCTTGCTCCTTTTTGCTCAAAAAGCCATTTTCGCCTGTATTCTTCTTGTCGCAACCTAAATCCCTTAAAGATATTAAAATATGCTTGCTTTGCATTACTCTGTTTTTCAAGTTCTGACTGGATCCACAAAGTATCAAATACAGAAAGTGTGGCAGAGATCTCCGTTTCATTATTAGAGAACTTAGCTTCTCCAAGTATCTCTGCAAGTATCTTCTTTGTACTATCGACTATATCTACAGAAAGTAAATTAACTTGGTCCACGATAAAGAACATGGTTCTATGTCTCAAATCCCTAGTCAAGAAAGAGATATTGGCATAGAGGTCATTACTTTTGCTTCTCAGTTCATCTTTAATCCTTTCCTTTACGATTTCGACATCGCCCTCATTCTTGTCGATGTGCACTATTCCTCTGACTACGACATTATGTCTAACCTTATTGCCCAGCGATGCTATCACTCCTGCGCTCTCCGCGCACCAAAACGTATTTGCATAAGGAAACACAACCAGGATTTCGCTTCTTGATGACTCGATAATCTCCGTCACAGCGTCTTCGATCTCCGATGGAGTGTTCGTTGGCTCCTTCAGCATCTTATTTTCAGATACACCTCTTTTAATTTCTGCGATCTTTTGAATTGCTGGAGTTGCAACACTCCAAACCCTCTCAAAAAAGTAGCTTTGCATCTGAATGAATGATTGATTAGTTGAGAGAATCAAATCAGATTCGGGATCGATTAGTTTGGTTGATTCGACGGTGATGTTTCCCAACCCCGTTGAGACATAGATAAATTGCTCATCGAGGTCTTTTATTCCAAGGTAACCAGAAACGTTATCGATGTGCCTTAACTCCACGTATTTCATCAATCTCGTGCAATGCTCTAGATTTTCGTGACTAATTCTCGTTATAAAACGAGAAGCACTGCCAACCAACCATCATCGAGTATGCAATTATACCTCTTTACCGCCGAAGAAACAATTCTAGAAATCGCCCCCGTTACCTCCGATAAGACATCATTATTGACCAAATCTTCAGAAATGGTATTCCAATCAGTGGGAGGTAGGGTCAAGACACGATGACTTTAATATCCCGTCCTAAAGATATAAATGCTTATTACAAAGCATACTGAGAATAGACAGATCAATATCATACCTTTAGAATTTGACGTTAGTGATTTGAGGGTCACCGACCTTATCATCTAATGCAGATAGCCTAGCAAGGTGCTGTCAAGTCTCCGGTTGACCTAACACTTTTCGATGAGTTGTCAATATTCGGTTGATTAATCTAGGAGTCCCATAACAGCTTCGATTGAAGATGTATTGCGTTGATTGGCACTTATAGTTCAATGTGCAGCTAATAAATTCAAGTGCCTACGTTTGCTTCTGCCTACTCGATGCCCCTGGCGAGGAGGCGGTTATAAAACACCATAATAAAGTGGGAATAAATTGTGAGTGGATAACAAGGGTCACAATGGCTACAGGTAAGGAGTTCTTTTCCCCAGATCTTGCCAGTGGTTCGCGCGGGTAGATATTTAATCGGCATTATAGTTTTCGGGTAATTCGTATTAGTTCTTGGATTCTAGAATATAAAAGTGCCTGGAAATCATAGGAATGACTGACCTAATTCTTCTCAACGTCGGGGATTTTGCTACAAACCAAAAAAAGTGAGAAACGGGACGCAATCGGGCAAACACATCCCCGGTAAGGATTCATCTATCCGGCAGATGCGAATGCTCCTCCCCCTCCTGCAGATGCAGATGCGCTGCTACCTCCTCCATCTCCGTGATCGTTGTCATTATCTTCATTGTGATTATCTCTGTTGTCGTTATCATTATGATTATCTCTGTTGTCGTTATCATTGTCACTACTGCTACTATGGTCGTCGTCATCATTGCTTTTAGAACTATCACCGGAGCCGCCTTCACTCACGGGTGTAAAAGCTGCAGGTGTGATTGGCTCGGCTGAAAGAACAGTGGCAAGTTGCGTAATGTTCGCGCTAGTACTATTTTGAACCGGATCTGCTGGATCCTGCGCCATGAATCCGATACCAGCATTTGAAGATTCTGGAGTTAGTGATGGAGTTAACTGAGCTGACACTTCACCTGGTACCTGAGATGGCACCGACAGTAAAGCCAGCAGAACAGCGGTGGCAGCAACAATAGTCATCACAAATAACTTTAGAGCCGTTTGATTTTGATTAATTCCCTCCTTCAACATGGTCACTTCTTATACTATATGGTAAGACCTTTTAGTACTTAATAAGTCTACTAAATATGACTTACATAATATTATTCTAGAACTCCTCCAGCCTGAGTTGCACTAGATTAACCGAACATCACACGAACTATCATCAGTATGTTAGACGTTTTTTTTGCTGTGTAGCTATGTCAACAAGCTGGCCCACAATATAGAAATCATCAGGTAGTTTAACAGAAATCGTCCACACTTGCGGATATAAGGTACTAGAAAACTTATCAGTGGTTTAGTTACTTATGATCTAAACGTATAAACATAATAACCCCCTTTTCACATTTAAAAGGTGAAAAATATGGGTTTTGCTTGTGTCAACTGTAGTAGATTAACAGCTGTAAGTTTCAATTCTGATGATCTCACGGTTCACAGGTGTAACAGTTGTGATATGGAGTACCGGTTAATAACTGGATGCGTAGAGAAGCAGTCCGCCCAAAAGGTTGGTGTTGGAGGCAGCAAGGTATTAAATGAAAGCGATGAGTTCAACGCCATGCCAATAAGGGTCGAAATTAAACGACCTTAAATCCTACATCATTGTACTTTATAGGATCCGCAACATACTTGTTCAAAATGCCAAACTGAGATTTGGCACAATATAACAACTACACAATTGGTTGATAATTTGGATCGGACCAGTTTTCAGATTCAACCGCCCTTCTGATGATTTCATGGCACTCTATTTTTTGATTTTCTTTTAATGCGATAGGAAGTACTTCAAAGATCGATAGGTCGATCACACCCCCAATTGGTGCTAGTGGATAGTCAGTTTCAATACAAGCTCTGGGCGATAAGGACAAAGCCTCAAGTAGTTATTGGAACTAAATCTAGTTTTGCAAATTTGTTTGACTAATTACTAACGTAACCTCTAATGAAGATACCAATTTCGTCCCTGAGCCGTAGATTTGGGAAGCTATGTATGAATTGATAACTGGGAGATAGATTCGTAAAGAGATACAGATATTCCTGATTTGATGAAATATATTTGGTCTGATATGTTGAGTTGCTAACATCGGCTTGAGATTTATGAAAGTAAATGACTATACAATTCGACCCGCATTATTGGTTATCGACGTACAAAATGGCTTTGCTGCAAAAGGTGGTTCATATGACCAATTGGGTATCGATATTTCAAAGTACATCAGCGTGATTCCAAAGATTGCAAACCTTATTAATGTATGTAGAAACTCAAAAATTCCTATTTTTTATACTCAAGCCATACGCGAACCCTCTGGAATTGATCTCCTAACGAATGTTCACCGAATTCTTCCAAAATCCCGTGAGGAAAGAATAAGAATGAAGCCTATTTGTGTGAGGGGTACTTGGGATGCGGAGATCGTGGATGAAATAAAACCAACCGATACAGACCATGTAATTAGAAAGAGACGTGATTCTGCCTTCTATGACACGGAAATAGGAGTGTGGCTTAAGAGCGTGAGAATAGACACGCTGATATTTTGTGGAATAGATACTTCAATCTCTGTAGAATCCTCATTAAGAGACGCCTTCAATCTCGGTTATGACGTCATATTGGTGTCTGACGCCACGGCATCGAACATAGAAAAGCATTATCAGTCTACTTTAGAGAATGTTCGTGGATATTACGGATTAGCTATGAGCCTAGAAGAGTTCAGCAAATTCGTACTTGCATGCAGCACTTCATAAAGCGGTCAACAGTTCACTTCCCAGTAGTTTCCCGGAGATATGCCCAATCACTTGCTTTTTGTAGCCTTGCTATTGGTCTAACCGAGTAAGGATATCAAGGAAGGCTTGTCGATTAGAAGCATACCCGCTTACTTGCCTTCCCGAATTTTGTCAAATTTCTCAAGGTTTTACATCTGTTCTTAACTTATATTATCTAATATAGATTAGCTCATATAATCAGATATTAAATTGACATCGGAATAATCCTGTAATAGGTTCCAATGTGCAAAAATATGATTCGGTCCAGTTTCTTAATAGAGGCGACGATGAAAAATAGGACACATCACGACATACTAGCTAAGGTATTGGAAACAGCAAAAGGTACTGATGGAATCACTAAGACAAGAATAATGTATGGGGCATATTTATCCAGTAATCAGATTAAGGAATACATTGCCTACCGTCAAGGGGATGGACTTCTAAGTTATGAGACTAGGAAGAGAGTATATAAGACCACTATTAAGGGGATGAGGCTTTTAGAAATCCTCGCGAAAATGTATGAGATAGTTCCTTCGGATACTATTGAAGAAATTAGTCAGTAAAGTACCGCTAGAGACATACTTTTACGTAGTACTGCGATTCACTTCCATTTGGTCATCACCCGTACTTAATATTAAAATGATTTTTATTCTACTCACAGTATATGTGTGAGTGATTGTGTATTCAAAAATTATTTCTACAACGCTCCTCCAACTTTCTTATCAGAAGATAAGCAAGTTATCTTCTGGATTATTCTTTCTCTCCCTTTAGTCCCTCATCATGTCTCAAAAATGCCAGGCTTTTTCTCAGGAGAAAGCTTCTCTGGCGTGTCAGTACAACGTATGCTACCTGAGGATGTGGTCATAGTTTATAAATTCATTTGACCATCCATATTTAGAATGTACAGTCCTAGTGAAAATGGTAAAGAAGGCCGGTGCGACCATTTTGCAGGGGTTGATGAACACAAAGTGACTCCTAGTACAGAGGCCTGTGGGGAGTGCGAAATAGAAGGTACTGACTGGGTGGCATTACGAATGTGTTTGACGTGCGGTCATGTGGGCTGCTGTGATTCATCAGAAGGGCTTCATGCTACCAAACATTTTGAACGAACCGGTCATCCCACAATGGTAGCCCTACCTAACAAACAGTGGAGATGGTGTTACCTTCACAAAAGCTATTCATGAGAGCGCAATCTAGCTGATATTTTAACTGGGAACCGATAGGTCAGAACAAATTAATGTAGATAGAGCCAGAGAAGGAACATTGGCCAGGATTGCGGTAGATAAGAGCTGACATGCCCCCCTCTCCCTCCTGAATTGGTATTCCATACCTTAAATGCGCCATTTCATGATCTCCAATTTATGCCTAAGTCTTCACCAACTGTGCAGCAGCAACAACAATACTATTCACGAGTTAATGAAATGTTGATTCAACGAATTTATGAGGCGGTTAGCGATCAAATTGCTCAGAAAAGATGGGAATTTCAGCACACTGACATAGATCCAAGTCGGCTATGGAACATTGCAAATCAAGTTGAAGCCCTCAATTGGGTATCAAGAAAATTGAGTGGAATACTCAGACAAAACAAAGCAGTACCTGATTCTGCGGTTAAATCGCTAATTGCATCACTAATAAGAGTGCTGGTCAGAATTGACAAATCCCTTTTAAAGTTCAAGACAAGCAACCAAAAATCCTACGTATTTTATAGATTGAAATCACGAGCAACGGTAGTTGAATGGTCGCTTTTTCAGATTCACTTTATAGCCGCTGATTTATCTAGATGAGTACCTTGGTCATATATGATTCAATTTTTTAGGTCGGTTAATGCTCCTCGGCAGGTCGATCCCTTGTCTTTCGTCAAATATTTTCATGGGTACATGATGCTAGTATTGATTAAAATACTTCCTTAATCTTTTCCAAATACCGCCTTTTGGAAACAAATTGATGTTTTAATGATTTCTATATTGTGGATGGTGACATCAGGACAGGGATGGTATTTAGTAGATTTGAACTCTGGGCCGGACTGACTATTCGCGGTATCCTGCAAGCGAAATCGTAGTGCCATGGACAAGGTTAAAATCACCTAGTCACAAATTTCATCGATATCGTGTTCCTAAAGAGAGATAAGAACAGAAAGAAATGGAAAATTGAATATGAAGAAACGATTTACAAGATATACGATAGGAACAATGATTTAGCAGGATACTTTTTCCCTGACTATGGATCTCTAAACGACAAGAAGTCTAGCAATGAGATAGGGGAGGACGATGAGGAGATCATCATTGAGGCCATGAACCAGCAGCATAAAGAGGTTCCTGGAGGAGAGGTGCTTGTTCCACTAGTGAAACTCGATCTTCTTGACGTCGAAGACGAACATGTGGATTTAGATTTTGCTTGTGAGAGGATGGAGGAAGATTTGAAAAGAATGGGTGCATGGAAGACTTGGATGAGATCTAATTCGGATAAATACAATATAATAGGAAACGGAATTTATACCTCTAGGGAAGACAGAAACATGCTATCCATTGCACTCCAATTGGATAGCATATTTGTTTTGCACGAAAAGGAAATTGGCCTAAAGTTAGAACCTATTCTTAACAGCTTAGCTGAATGCGGATTACTATGATCAAACGATTACGGGTTTGCAATCGCACAAGTATTGAGCAACAGATGGCAGTCACCCTGTTAATATGGTGTTGGGCATAACTAAGGTTCAACTGGCGTTTCATTATGGAGTTCTTTATCCAATTCTAAAATAGCAGCGAGGGCATACTGGAATAACATTTCCTAACTTTTTCTCGAGTTCGTAGTCCATGAACTTCTCTTCCGCACAACTGTAACATATTCGGGTTCGGATTTTACTTACTGTTTATATCAACCTACATAATACTTTGGAGATGTACTCCCAGTAGATAATTACGTAGTGACCTATCATAAACTAGCCAATTCTAACATCATTCGATACTCAACTGAAGGCACATTTAATAAACCTCAAATTCTTGTTGCGCTATAAATCTGTAAATCTTTATTCAGATTTAGGAAACGGCTAGAGTGAACGCAATTACGCCTCTGCCTAGAAGCCACTTGAACCCCTTGGGGCATTTCCTCGCACGATCTCTTACTCTACTAGTCTTTCTAACTTCATCTTGTCCGCATGAGTTACCATCCGTTGTGATTCTACTCAATATTCATTTATTTGATGTTAGTTCATCCGAAAAGGTTAATTTAATGTGTGAAAGTACGGGTTGACTGACTGACTGCCTCCCTTGTCCATTTGTTTCTTGGTATCTATTCTCTAAGTAATTCAAATATTTGTCCTTTATGTACCTGTCTATTTTCGCGCCCGAAAGTCGCAGGCCAAAAGAGGAAGATGAGGTAGGCGACCATGGTTACGGGTATGCCAAAATGTAGCCTAAGATGTTTCTAAAATGTCGGGGTAGGTGATGAGGATGTGAAACTTAGTAGAACTTAGTAGAACTTCGTGCTATTTGATATAATTTTGAACTTGGTATGTGTTTTTAACATGAATAGAAGTAGCCGTATTAGATTCTTAATCGTATCTAGTACATCTATACGTTTTTTGGCTTATTAGGTATCGCATAATGCAACGACTTGCCATGTTAGAAAAAATCAACACTCCAGAGATACTATATAATGAAAAATGGTAACAGTTGTTCAATTACATATCGAGTGATCCCTACTGATTTGATATATGTAATATTCCAAATAGAGCGATCCTAATGACCCAAGATTAGTGCATAAAAGCCTCCTACCCCATAAGCTATTCCTATCAATAGTCGAGAAGCCAACGGGACAAGTTCAATTGAATTCTGAAGGATTGTATAATTAATAATTAACGCCAGAGGTATAAATGAGATTGATAAAATGCCCACTAGATATTGCTCACTGTTTGACATATGGCTATATTTCCGTAACAGACTGTAGGTGCAAATATTCCCTGCTCCGATCCCCAATAGGACCAAGTACGGATACATAGATTGGAATATAGGTATCATCGCGAATGGACCGGCCCAACATATGCCGTTTACCAATTTTGCGGTCATGGGCCAAGAAACACTATTTTTCATCCTATCCAGCAATGGAAGCAACATGTGACGAAAATGGAATACCAAGGCAACCGTGATAATGACAAAAATTAGCCACCAGATTACTAAGGCGGCATATGGAGGCAGATTGTAAACTAAAATAGTCCAATCTATGATCGTTGCAGTGGTGATGGCAACAAAAATTATGAGGAATAGAATCGCAATTGACCTCTTCCCTTCCTCGTTAGGACGAAATTGATCAGTGGTCAGTGGTCGAGATCTATTTTTGGCTTAATAATAATGTATAGTATCGTGAGGAAATCCTAACAATAAATATATGTTCGTTGATTATCAGGTGTGCAGCTAGGGGCGATGAAATGGAGATAAGAAGTCTTACTGAGGTTCCATCTTGATATATACCAAGCCTTTCAGCATCGAACAATTCGGGAGATTGAATGAGGGACTGGCTCAAAAATTAGAAATTGACGAAGGAAACGTATATTATCGGCTTAAAAGAATTAAAGAAGAGTTACCTGTATCGACGAACGGGTCTAAGAAAAGGGAATCCTAGAGAAAGCATTATTCATTCATTCCTTTATCAAGAGCTGCCTTCATGTTCATTCGAAGAGTAATCGTCATGACACTGGATTGTTATAATGTGGTTGCCATATCAACGGGTTATGTCTAAGGGCTTATGCCCAAGGGCCGTCATCGCACGTACAACAATTAATGATTGTCGAATCGAGACAATGATGGACGGTCAATTCATTTACGAGTTCTGCTAGTCGAGCAGAACTAGAATAACTAAGACTTTTTTTTACTCCCGCCGTGTTCACTACCAATTGAGATGCAAACGAACCTATGACATTATGATCGATATTGACGTTTTGGCATTATTGCAGAACGCCTGGACTCGAGCCACATATTAATTGCTTCTTCTATGGTCTTGCTGATGTTACCTTTCTTCATCCCTTTGTAATAGGCAACCGCTTCCCTAAATCTATCTTCTATTTCATCGCTGATTACGACATTCATTTTTCCCATCAGAGAATACAACATCAGATATTACAAGCCCCCCTTATCTGCTTGCCGACTGGAAAGATGTCTCTATGTCTTCCTATTTGGAAAGATGTCTCTATGTCTTCCTATTTGGAAAGATGTCTCTATGTCTTCCTATTTGGAAAGATGTCTCTATGTCTTCTCATC
>Ga0315534_1000349_pt1 | contig 31443 bp, 29 predicted proteins | sample SalMarSW160240MG_FD_203094 | JGI IMG/M metagenome (GOLD analysis project Ga0315534, IMG submission 203094) | Salt marsh sediment microbial communities from the Plum Island Ecosystem LTER, Massachusetts, United States - Salt Marsh Sediment SW1602-40 ...
CTTAAGCTTTCATATCGACGGCGCGACCGGCGCCTGCATTGTGCTGGTCCAGGCGGCAGCGTTTCTCCTCGTCTTTCTGTTTGCGCCGAAATACGGGCTGTTCGTCACCTGGCGACAGGTGCGCGGGAAATCGCCGCGCGGTGCGTCCGAAGCGCTCTAGCCGTTAACAAGCTGGGTCAGGCCTTGGCGGGCGCGGGTCTGGAGCGGTGCAGGATCTCGAAGATGAGCGCCGTCGACCAGCCGATCAGCACGATGCCGTTAAGGGCCGTAATGGGGCCGAGCAGCCGCCATTGCGCGGTCGGAAGAATGTCGCCGTAGCCGAGCGTCGTGTAATTGCCGAAGGCGAAATAGACGAGGTCCGTGCCGCGCGGCGCCGCACCGACGAGGTCATAGGTTCCGGCCCATACCAGGACCTCGAGGAAATGTCCCGCCACCAGCAAAGTCCCGGTGGCAACGATAACGAGTGTGTATTGCAGCACTGCGGGCACGGCCTGATCGCTTAAGGAGATGCGCCGCACGGTCGCCGCGATCCCGGCGAGGATCACGGCGTGAATGATCAGGTTGACCAGGCTGGTCGCGCCGCCCACCAGGATCTGATCCAACATCGTGCCGCCGACGAGGATCTGCTGTTCCATCGCGTCTATTCCCCGGCAAGCAGGCTTGGCTGGCGCGCTCCGCCGTTCTGCTTCCGCTCGGCTCTCCGTTCCTTCGCGGGCGAGGGCGCCGCCTGTTCGACCGAGGCTTGTTCCGTTTTGGGCTGATCGAACTCCAGCGTTTCGATCCTTTGGCCGCGCTTGGCGATCTTCTCCGAGGAGGTGAGGATCTTGTCGATGTCGCTATTGGCTTGGCCGAAATGACGTTGCAGGTCGAGCACGCGCTCGCGGAAGCGGCCCATATCGTCCATCAGCCGCGTCACCTCGCCCTTGATGAGATGCGCCTGCTCGCGCATCTGCACATCTTTCAGGATCGCCTGCATGGTCTGCACTGCCAGCATGAGCATGTTGGGCGCGCACAGCACGATGCGGGACCGGTGCGCCTTCTGCACGAGATCGGAGAAATGCTCGCAGAGATCGGCGTAGATCGCTTCCGACGGCACGAACAGGATCGCGGTGTCTTGCGTCTCGCCGGCGATGAAATAGCGCTCGGACATGGCATCGACATGGCGCGTCACGTCGATGCGCACGCGGCGTGCCGCCTCCTTCTTCTCCCCGTCTTGCCGCGCCGTGCGGAACGCCTCGAAACCTTCCAGTGGAAACTTGGCGTCGATCACGACTGCGGCCTTGGTGTTCGGCATATGCAGCAGGCAATCGGGTCGCTTGCCGTTCGAGAGCGTCGCCTGGAAGCTGTAGGAGCCTTTAGGAAGACCGTCCTTGACGATGGTTTCCATGCGCAGCTGGCCGAACGCACCGCGCGCCTGTTTGTTGGCGAGGATCTCTTGCAAGCTCACCATGTTGCTCGACAGTTCGGTCAGATTTTTCTGCGCGGTGTCGATCACGGCCAGCCGCTCGTTGAGCTTGGAAATCGATTCATGCGTCTTGCGCGAGGTCTCGTTGAGGTCGGTGCCGACCCGCTGCGTCATGCGGTCGAGGCGCTCGTTGACGGCGCGCGCGATGTCGCCTTGGCGCGCCACGCTGATCTCGGCGAAGCTTTGCAGGCGTCCTTTCAGCTCGGCAAGCTCGGTGGCTTGCGCCTCCGACTCGCGCCGCCGCCGGCTCATATGCACGAACAGCGCAATGGCGAGCACCATCAGCGCGAAGACGGCAAGGCAAGCGAGTACAAGCAGCGCAAGCGCGGGCTCGATGGTCGTGCTCCCGATCCTGATCGGCTCAAGGGCCATGCGGCCAAGATAAACCGATTCGCGGGCCTTCCAGTCGGGCCCCGGACGATCCCGGATGTTGACCCGGTTCGGCCGTAACCTTATTTCAAGCCCTCAAATGGCTCTCAGACCCATCCTCACCCTTCCCGATCCGCTGCTCAGAAAGCCGGCCAAGGCCATCGAGCGCGTGGATGCGGACCTTCACCGGCTCATGGATGACATGCTGGCCACCATGTACGACGCGCCAGGGATCGGGCTTGCGGGCCCGCAGATCGGTATTTCCCGGCGGCTGATCGTCATGGATCCGGCCAAGGACGAAGAGGCAAAGACCCCTCTGGTCATGGTCAATCCCGAAATCCTCGACCGCTCCGAGGAACTTCGGATGCATGAGGAAGGCTGCCTTTCAATTCCCGACTTCACCGCCGAGATCGAGCGGCCGGCCAAGACCCGCGTGGCCTATATCGACCGCGAAGGCAATCCGCAGGAGGCTGAGCTCGAAGGCATCTGGTCGACGCTGGTACAGCACGAGATCGATCATCTGAACGGCATTCTGTTCATCGATTATCTGTCGCGGCTGAAGCGCGATATGGTGGTGCGGAAGTTCACCAAGCAAAAGCGCGCCGAGGCGCTTTAGACGCCATGCTGCTGGTCGCATCGATCGCGCTCGAAATCGCCGTCGCGGTTCTCGCCTTTCTGACGGCGTTGCGGGGGCGTCCCTATCTCTATGGCCTTGCCTTCACTTTCGCCGTGTACGTGGTTTATGACACAGGACGGCTGTTCGGCTGGCACGTGCAGGAGGGTGGGCCGTCGGTGCTCTTTCTCTTGGCGAGCGCAAGCGCGGCCTATGCCGCTTGGGGCCTTTATCGCGACAAGTCCTAATCGCGAAACGGAGACCGTTATCCGACAATGCGCATCGTCTTCATGGGAACGCCAGACTTCGCCGTGCCGACGCTTCGCGCCATTCTCGATACGAGTCACGAGGTGACCGCCGTTTACACACAGCCACCGCGCGCGGCCGGGCGCGGCATGTCTGTGCGAAAATCGCCGGTGCATCTGCTGGCAGAGCAAGCGCAGATTCCGGTCTCCACGCCCGGGACGCTTAAGAGCCCGGCAGAAGCGGAGCGTTTCCAGGCGCTGAAGGCCGACGCCGCGGTGGTCGTGGCCTACGGCCTGATCCTGCCGCAAGCGATTCTCGATGCGACTGCGCACGGCGTGTTCAATGTCCATGCCTCGCTCCTGCCGCGCTGGCGCGGCGCCGCACCCATCAACCGCGCCGTCATGGCGGGCGATCGCGAAAGCGGCGTGTCGATCATGCGCGTCACGCAAGGGTTGGATGCCGGCCCCGTCTGCCTGACCGAGCGCATCGGGATTGGGCCGGCCATGACTGCCGGCGAATTGCACGACGCGCTCGCGCCGATCGGAGCCGAACTGATGGTGAAAGCGCTGGTCGTGCTCGAGCAGGGACGTCTCTCCTGCCATCCGCAAGATGATGCGGATGCCACCTACGCGCCGAAGCTCGATTCGGCCGAGGGGCGGATTGACTGGAAACTCGACGCAAACGACGTGCATGACCGTATCCGCGGTCTCTCGCCTTATCCCGGCGCCTGGTTCGAGATCGAGCGCGGCGGCAAACGCGAGCGCATCAGGGTCTTGCGGTCCAAACTGGCCGAGGGCTCTGCGGCGCCGGGAACAGTGTTGGACGGTAAGCTGACCGTGGCTTGCGCCGAAGGCGCGGTGCGGCTCGATCAGGTGCAGCGCGCCGGCAAGAAACCGATGGAGGCCGCCGACTTCTTGCGCGGATTGAAGCTCCCGGCCGGAACCGTGCTCGCTTAGATGCCCCGCTACAAGCTCACGCTCGAATATGACGGCACGCCTTTCGTGGGCTGGCAGGTGCAGGAGAACGGTCCTTCGGTGCAAGGGCGGCTTGCGCAAGCCATCAAGGACTTCTCCGGCGAGGACACAATCCCGCGCGGTGCGGGGCGCACCGACGCAGGGGTACATGCGCTCGGCCAGGTCGCGCACTTCGATCTCGGTAAGGATTGGCCGTCCGACAAAGTGCGCGACGCACTGAACGCGCAGCTGAGACCCGATCCGGTCAGCGTGCTTACTTGCGAGCTTGCGGCGGACGATTTCGACGCGCGCTTCTCGGCGACCGCGCGCCATTATCTCTATCGTATCGTCAACCGGCGCGCGCCGTTAGCGCTCGACCGCGGCCGCGCCTGGCAGGTCGTGCATCGGCTCGATGAAGCCGCCATGCACGAAGCGGCGCAAAGCCTGGTCGGCCATCACGACTTCACCACGTTCCGCTCCTCGGAGTGCCAGGCCGCCTCGCCGGAAAAGACGCTCGATCGTCTTGCCGTAACTCGCGAAGGCGAGGAGATCAGGATCGAGGCGAGCGCGCGCTCCTTCCTGCACAACCAAGTACGCTCCATGGTCGGTTCGCTGAAGCTCGTCGGCGAAGGCAAATGGTCGCCGCGCGACTTAAAGGACGCGCTCGCCGCGCGGGAACGTGGCGCTTGCGGGCCGGTGGCGCCCCCTTCCGGCCTCTATTTCGCCCGCGTGGACTATTGACGGCCATAAGGCCGCGCCGCCGCATGGACACCTCAGCGCCTGTGGGCTAGGAGCATGACCCGAGCCGCCACGGGGAGCTTCACGCTGGCCAAACCGTCCCGTACCCGGCCGGAGGCGGATGTCGCGGGGCACGCTGTCCGCGCTTTGAGGAGCTTTGCGGCATGATCAAGCGCATTGCCACGGTCGGCGGACTGACGCTGGTCTCGCGGCTAACAGGGTTCGTCCGCGACGTGGTGATGGCGGCGATCCTCGGCGCCGGCCCGGTCGCCGATGCGTTTTTCGTGGCCTTTCGCTTGCCCAACCATTTTCGCGCCATCTTCGCCGAGGGCGCCTTCGCAGCGGCCTTCGTGCCTGCTTATGCCCGCACGCTGGAGCAGGCCGGACTGCCCGCCGCCAAGCTGTTCGCCGATCAGATCGCCGCGGCACTCATCACCATCAATCTCGCGCTGCTCGCAATTGCGCTTCTGTTCACGCCCGAGGTGGTAAGCGTCTTGGCTCCGGGTCTCGTCAGCGACCCTGAGCGGTTCGATCTCGCGGTCGCTCTGACCCGCATTACCTTCCCTTATCTCGCGCTCGTTTCACTCGAGACTCTGTTCGCCGGTATCCTCAACGCCAATAACCGCTTCGCCGCGGCGGCCGGCGCGCCGATCCTGCTCAATGTTTCCATCGTTGCGACTCTTCTGCTGACACCGTTTTTCGAAGATGCCGGCCATGCCGCGGCCTGGGGCGTTCTCATTGCCGGGTTCGCCATCGTGTTTCTGGTCGGGGGCGACGCCGAGGCGCATGGGGTCGGCATCAGATTGCGCATGCCGAAGCTCGATGAGACCACCCGCAGATTCCTCAAGGCGCTCGGTCCCGCCATTATCGGCGCGGGCGGCGTGCAGCTTGCGCTCTTCGCCGACACGCTGATTGCCACGTTTCTTCCGGTCGGCGCGCTGTCCGCGCTCTATTACGCCGATCGCATCAACCAGCTTCCGATCGGCGTGGTCGGTATTGCGGTCGGCACCGTGCTGTTGCCGGAGATGACGCGCCGGCTTGCGGCGGGCGACGAAAAAGGCGCCGCCTCGGCTCAAGCCCGCGGCATTCAGCTCGCCCTTCTTCTCACCGTTCCGTGCGCGGCGGCAGCCATGACCATCCCTGATCTGATCATGCGGGCGCTGTTCGCCCGCGGCGCCTTTACCGTCTCGGATGCGAGCGCCGCAGGCGCCACGCTTGCCGCCTATTCGGTCGGCTTGCTGCCCTTCGTCCTGCTGCGGAGCTTCACCGCCCCGTTCTATGCGCGCGGGAACACAGCCACCCCGGTCAAGGCGGCGCTGCTCGCGGCGGCCATCAATATCGGCTTGAAAGTGGTGCTGATGGGCCCGCTCGCGCAGGTGGGGCTTGCGCTCGCGACGGCGGTGGGCGCGTGGATCAATCTCAGTCTGCTTGCTTATTTTGCTCACCGCCAGGGCTTCGCGGTATCGGGCGGCGCGATCGGCAGACCCGTGGCCAAGCTCATTGCCGCGGGCGTTGTGCTTGCCGTGGCGCTTCTGGCTGGTGCTTATGTTTTGGGGAACGCGCTCTCGGGCCTGACCCTGTTCCGTGAGGAGACGATGCTCGCGCTTCTCGTCGTTCTAGGAGCAGTCGTTTATTTCCTAGCCGTATTTGTCCTGCTCGGCCGCGGCTGGTTGAACAGCCTGCTGCGGGACGTGACCGCCGCCGCCGAGACGCCTGCGCCGCCTGAGCTTGAAACGCCCGACCCGACCGACGACTCGGCCCAATTGCCGGATAACCAACCGCCGCCGAGGATCTAACGAAATGCCCTGAGGTCGACCAGCTCGACCGAGGCGGGATCGATCGCGCGGCCGAGAAAGACGGCGCCGACCCGGGCGAAACGCTCAGGCGAATCGGTGGCGAAGAATTCTACCGTGCCGGGATTGTCTGTTTGCTCGTCGCTGGCAAGGTTCGCGTCGATCAACGTCTCGGCCACGGCGCCCGCCGTGGTTTCGGCGGAGTCGACCAGAGCGACGGCCTTGCCGACGACTGCCCTGATGGTGCCGGCCAGAACCGGAAAATGCGTGCAGCCAAGCACGAGTGTGTCGGGCGCGTCGGGACTTGCGAACAGCGCTCCGAGATAATGTTCGGCCGCGGCGCGGGTGGCAGCAGAATCGGTCCATCCTTCTTCTGCCAGCGCGACGAACACCTGACACGGCTGCTGCACCACTTCGGCGTCGCGCGTCAGCGCCCGAATGGCGCGGGCGTAAGCGCCCCCCTTGACCGTGCTCTCGGTTGCGATCACCGCGATGCGGCGATTGGACGTCGCCGCGACACCGGCCCGCGCGCCGGGCTCGATCACGCCGATCACGGGGACTGGTGCAAACACCTCTTGCAGGCGGTCGAGCGCCACGGCCGAGGCGGTATTGCAGGCGATCACCAGCAACTTGACCCCTTGATCGAGCAACAGCCGCGTCGCTTGCAGCGCATAAGCCTGGACTGTTTCGGCGCTCTTGGTGCCGTAGGGAAGGCGGGCGGTGTCGCCGAGGTAGATAAAGCGCTCGTGGGGAAGCCGTGCCGTCAGCGCTTTGAGAACCGTCAGCCCGCCCATGCCGGAATCGAAGACTCCGATCGGCCGGGGATCACCCGGCATCGGCGCCCCCGAAGGTCTCGAAATAGAGCGCGATGAAGCGGCGGTAAATGGCGGTCAGCTGTTCGAGATCGGCGAGCGCGGCATGCTCGTCGGTCTTATGGATGGAGGCGGTGCTCAGCCCGAACTCGACCACGGGACAATGGTCCTTGATGAACCGGGCATCGGAGGTTCCGCCATCGGTCGACAAGGAGGGCGTGAGCCCGGTGACCTCGCTCACCGCCTCGCTCAGTAAGGCATCGAGCGGGCCCGGCTCGGTCACGAAGGAGACGCAAGGCGGCTCGAACTCGAGGTCGAAAGAGAGATCGGTGCCCGACAGCGCGCGCTCTGCCTGCTCCCGGAATCGCGCCTGCAGAGTATCGGCTGTGTGCCGGTCGTTGAAACGCACATTGAAACGCGCTTCGGCGAGAGACGGAATCACATTGGTGACGGGATTGCCGACATCGATGCTGGTCACCTCGAAATTCGACGGCGAGAAATGCGCGCTGCCGTAATCGAGCGGCGCGTCGTAGAGGCGGGCAAGAATGCTCACCAGACCTTTGACCGGGTTACTGGCAAGATGAGGATAGGCAACGTGGCCCTGTGAGCCGGTCACTTTGAGGCGCCCGTTCAGGCTGCCGCGCCTGCCGATCTTGATCGCCTCGCCGATGCGCTTGGCGTTTGTCGGCTCGCCCAACAGGCAATGATCCGGCCTCATCTCCTGCTCTTTCATCCAGGCGAGCACCTTTTGCGTGCCGTTGATGGCCGGGCCTTCCTCGTCGCCGGTAATGAGCAGGCTGATCGAGCCGTCGAGCTCGCCGCCGCGCGCCTTGACGTAGTCGAGAGCGGCCGCGGCAAAACAGGCGATCGCGCCTTTCATGTCGGACGCCCCGCGGCCGTAAAGGACCCCGTCCTCGATCTCGGCGGCGAAAGGCGGGTGGCTCCACAAGGCGAGATCGCCCGGCGGGACGACATCGGTATGCCCGGCGAAGCAAAGATTGGGCGGCCCGTCGCCGACACGGGCATAGAGATTGTCGACCGGCGGCGTATCCTCGTCCTCGAAATTGAGGCGCCAGACGGTGAAGCCCGCCGGTTCCAGGGCCGAGACGAGAACGTCGAGCGCGCCTGCGTCCGCCGGCGTCACGCTCTCGCAGCGGATCAGGTTCTGAACGAGCTGAACGGTCTTATCGCCAAGTGCGCTCATGGGGAGAGCACCATGACTTTAGCCGGGCCGCATGGCAAGCAGCCAGGCGGTGCGGACGGAATCCTATCCAACCGCGGACAGGGGATCGCCGCCGAAGCGGTTCGATCCAGGTGTGCCTTTGAGCGCGCCGAGCTCGATCGCGAACCACAAGCCGACGCCGAGATAAACAAGCGTGCCGATCCATCCGACGGCATTTACCCCGGCAGGACTTTCGCCGGTCTGCTCCCCGGTCAGACCAAATGTATAGAGCATGATTGCGATGAGCACGGGGACCAGCCCAAGGAGAGCAGTTTGGCCGGGCCGGTCGCGGTCCTGGAAGCGTTTGGCCGCCACGGCGTAAGCCGGATAGAAGAGCCCGATCGCGGCCAGGAGCTCCAAGATGCGCCCAAAAACCGAAGACCCGAAGATGAGGTAGATCATCATCCAGACGAGGAGGATGCAAATGGCGCCAACCCAAAACCTGGCCCGGTTGATGCGGCCGTCGCGCGACGTGAAGAGAGACGTGAAATCGAGGTTCATCGAATTCCCTTCTTCCCGCTCGGGCCTCTATTCTCTCAGCAGCTCATTGATCGATGTCTTGGCGCGGGTACGCTCGTCGACGGTCTTGACGATCACGGCGCAGTAAAGCGACGGCCCCGGCGAGCCGTCCGGCAGCGGCTTGCCCGGCATCGTGCCGGACACCACCACCGAATAGGGCGGCACGCGCCCCCGATGCACGAAGCCGGTCGTACGATCGACGATCTTGGTCGACTGGCCGATATAGACGCCCATCGACAGAACCGAGCCCTCGCCGACGATCACCCCTTCGGCCACCTCGGCGCGGGCACCGATGAAGCAATTGTCTTCGATGATCACCGGATTGGCCTGAAGTGGCTCGAGCACGCCGCCGATGCCGGCGCCGCCCGAGAGATGCACGTTGCGTCCGATTTGAGCGCAAGACCCGACCGTGGCCCAAGTGTCGATCATGGTGCCGGATTCGACCCGCGCACCGAGATTGACAAAGCACGGCATCAGCACGACGCCCGGAGCGATATAGGCCGAACGGCGCACCACCGTTCCCGGGACGACACGAAATCCCGCTTCCTTGAAGTCTCTGGTCTTCCACTTGGCGAATTTGATGTCGACCTTGTCCCACCAGGCCGAAGCTTCCGGACCGCCTTCGATCTTGCCGGGTTCTTTGAGCCGGAATGACAGCAGGATGGCCTTCTTGATCCATTGATGCACGACCCACGTGCCGTCGCGCTTCTCAGCCACTCTGAGCTCACCCTTGTCGAGAAGATCGAGCACTTCGTTCACCGCGTCGCGCACGACGCCCTTGGTGTCCGGGGTGATCTCGACGGCATGCTCAAAGGAGCCGTCGATGAAGGTTTTCAGATGGTCGTAGGTCATGAACGGCCTTTAGATAAAGCAGAACTGCGGTTGCCCCGCTGGTGCGGAGGGGAGGCCTGCTCGATCCGGGAGCGCGGCGACGAGTGCGGTGAGAAAGGCGGGAAGCGCCTCGGTGCGGTGATGAATGTGTGCCGGGAGCTCGCTCCAGCCCGTCATCGCCTGGTGCTCGGGATGTTCGGTGATCCCATGCACCAGCACGGTGGTCATGCCGAGCCGATGCGCGGTCTCCAGATTATGCGGCAGGTCGTCGAACATGGCAGCCTTCGGCGGGCTCACGTCGTGCGCGCGGGCGAAGTGCTCATAGGCTTCGCGCATCGGCTTGGGATGGACATAGCCAAGCGCATGAATGTCGCAAATGTCCACAAACAGGTCCAACACGCCGAGCCGCGCGGCAACGGCTTCGGCATGTTTGCGCGAGCCGTTGGTGAAGATGAATTTACGGCCCGGTAAGCCCCCGAGAGCGGCAGCCAGCTCAGGGCAGGGCGCGACCGCGCTGAGATCGATGTCGTGCACGTAGTCGAGAAAATCATCGGGGGCGACGCCGTGCTGCCGCACTAGCCCCGCAAGCGTGGTTCCGTGCTCGTAATAATAGGTCTCACGCAGGCTTTGCGCCTCATGCAGCGGGATGCCGAACGACTGCGCAATAAACTCTCCCATGCGCCGGTCGATCTGAGCGAACAGATTGCAGTCCGCGGAGTAGAGCGTGTTGTCGAGATCGAACACCCAGGCCTCGACATGATCGAAGCCGCGTTCCGGCCCCCGCCCGGTCATGTCGCTTCCCCCGCTGCGCTCTTGCGCTTGCGCCGTTCGATCAGAGTGCCGGCGCCATGCTCGGTGAAAAGTTCGAGCAGCACTGCATGGGGCACCTTGCCGTTGATGATCACCACACCTTCGACCCCCTCGGCGATCACGTCGATACAACTCTCGATCTTCGGAATCATGCCGCCGGAAATGGTTCCGTCATCGATCAAGGCTTGCGCTTCCGCCGTGGTCATGGACTTGATCAACTTGCCGTTCTTGTCAAGCACGCCTTCCACGTCGGTGAGCAGCAGCAGGCGCTTGGCCTTCAAGGCCGAGGCAAGCGCGGCAGCAAACGTATCGGCGTTGATGTTCAGCGTTTCACCGTCCGGTCCCACACCGATCGGCGCCACGACCGGGATCAGGTCGGACTGAATGATCACGTCGATAATGTGCGTATCGACCAGGGCCGGATCGCCGACGAAGCCGAGATCGACGATCTGCTCAATATTCGACGAGGGATCGCGCCAGCGCCGTTCGAGCCGCTTGGCCCGCATCAAATTGGCGTCCTTGCCGGAAATGCCGACCGCCTTGCCGCCCTGGTTGTTGATGGCGGTGACGATCTCCTTGTTGACGGAGCCTGCCAGCACCATCTCGACCACTTCGACCGTGGCCTGGTCGGTGACGCGCAGGCCCCCTTTGAACTCGGATTTGATGTTCAGCCGGTCGAGCAGAGCGCCGATCTGAGGCCCGCCGCCATGCACAATAATCGGGTTCACGCCGGATTGCTTGATCAGGACCACGTCGCGGGCGAAATTGGCGGCAAGCTCGGGATTGCCCATGGCATGGCCGCCATATTTCACCACGACGGTCCGCCGGTCGTAGCGCTGCATATAGGGAAGCGCCTCGGACAGCACCTTGGCCTTGGCATGGACCGAGGCGAGCACCTCGGCCACGCCGGCCACCGCGCTTTCATTCAGCGCCGGCTGTTGCTCGGGGCTAGCGGGGGATGGTTTGATCTTGGCCACGCCGCGCTTATAGCGGCGCGGGGCCTAAGGGGACAAGCGACAGGCGCAGGCTTGTTCAGCCGGTCCGTGCTCGCGTATACGGTGATTCGGATGCGTTAAGGGTCGGGTCGCCAAATCGATGCGTCAAAACCCAGAAAATCAGCGGTCTAGCGAATCGGTGAGCGACGGTCCCCCGCCGGCGCGGTCGGCGCTTCCGGGGCGAGGGGGGTTCGCGCGGGTCGCCGCGGCCTTCTGGAACTCGCTTCGCGGCCTTCAAGAAGGGCTCTCGACCGAATCGGCGATCAAGCAAGAGGTTGCCATCGCCTGCGTCCTCCTGCCCCTGTCGTTCTTCGTCGCCGAGAACGTGTGGACCTGGGTGGCTCTGGCCGGCAGCATTCTCTTCGTTCTGGCGATCGAGTTCCTCAACACGGCGATCGAGCGCCTGTGCGACCACATCGAGCCTAAGAAGCACGAGGCGATTCGCATCACCAAGGACCTCGCCTCCGCGGGCGTGTTTTTCTCGCTCGTGCTGGCCGGCGTGATCTGGGTTGCCGCGCTCTGGGAGCGCTTCATCGCTTGAGCCGGCAAACAGCCCTATCAGGCGAGCGCGGCGATCGCGGCGCGCAGCTCATCGAGTCCCGCGCCCGTACGCGCCGACGTGGTCAAGACTTGCGGATGGGCCGCCGGACGCTTGGCCAATTCGCTTGCAACTTTGTCCTGGACGGCGGCGAGCTCTGACGCTTTCGGCTTATCGGCCTTGGTCAGCACCGCTTGATAAGAGACCGCGCCCTCGTCCAGCAATGTCATGGTTTCCCGGTCATTGGGCTTGAGGCCGTGACGGGCATCGATCAGCAGGAACACGCGTTTCAGTTCGCGCCGTCCTTTGAGGTAATCGCCGATCAGCCGGGTCCAGCCTTTGACTTCGGCCTTCGATGCGCGCGCATAGCCATAACCCGGCAGATCGACAAGATAGAGAGCACCGTCGGTGCCAAGCTCGAAGAAATTAAGCTCGCGCGTCCGGCCCGGCGTCACCGACACCCGCGCAAGGCTTTTGCGTCCCGTGAGCGCATTGATCAGGCTCGACTTGCCGACATTCGACCGCCCCGCGAAAGCCACTTCAGCGCGGCCGTCCTTCGGCAGGTCGGCGACGCTCACCACGCCTTTGACAAAGACGCAAGGGCCCCTGAACAGGGCCTCGCCGCGGGCGAGATCGGCTGATGTGAATTCGGGATCTGCCATCGCCTGCCGCACCGATCGCAAGAGGGACCGAAAGCCCAAGGGCGGCGTTACCCCTCGGCCTCGCCCTTGGCCTTGGGCTTGGACTTGTTGTTCTTGAAACCGAGATTCTCAAGCAGAGGAATCTCCACGCCTTGCCGCGCCATGATCACCGATTGCTGGATCACCGACAGGAAATTGTTCCAAGCCCAATAGATCACCAGTCCGGCCGGGAAAGAGGCTAGCAGGAAGGTGAAGAACACCGGCATCCAGGTGAACAGCTTCTGCTGCACCGGATCGGGCGGCGCCGGGTTCAGCTTCATCTGAACCCACATGGTGATACCCATGATGATCGGCCAAACGCCGATCATGAGGAAGGCTGGCACGTCCCAGGGGATCAGGCCGAACAGATTGAACACGCTGGTTGGATCGGGCGCCGAAAGATCCTTGATCCAGCCGAAGAACGGGGCGTGCCGCATCTCGATGGTGATGAACAGCACTTTGTAGAGCGCGAAAAAGATCGGGATCTGCACCAGGATCGGCAGGCAGCCCGAAGCCGGGTTCACCTTCTCTTTCTTGTACAGCTCCATCATCGCTTGTTGCTGGCGCATGCGGTCGTCGGCGTAGCGCTCCTTGATGCGCTGCATCTCAGGCGCAAGCTTCTTCATCCTGCTCATCGCCACGTAGGACTTGTTGGCAAGCGGAAACAGAATAAGCTTGATGAGCACCGTGACGATGAGGATGGCGACGCCGAAATTCCCGACCAGCTTGTAAAAGTAGTCGAGAGCGAAGAAGAGCGGTTTGGTCAGGAAATAGAACCAGCCCCAGTCGATCAAACGGTCGAATCTTGGAATTTCGTAGGTCGCGGCATAACCGTCGACCACGTTGACCTCCTTGGCCCCGGCAAACACGCGTCCCTGCGTTTCTCCGGTTTGCCCCGGAGCAATCGTGAGCGGTGCCGTCATTGCGTAATCGGTTTGGAACAGGTCGCGGCCGTTCGACTTCAGGCCGATGAAGCGGGCATTGAAAGCCTTGCCCTGTTCCGGGATGACCACGGCGGCCCAATACTTGTCGGTAATGCCGAGCCAGCCACTTTCGCTCTTGAATTCTTCCGGCTTCTCCTGGTCCAGCGCGCTCGCGTATTTGATCTCTTTCAATCCGTCGTCGACGACGCCGATCAGGCCTTCATGAAGAATGTAGTAGCCCCGAACGTCGGGGGTCTCGTTGCGGCGGACAGACGCGTAAGGATAAAGGGCGACGGGTTCCGTTCCGCTGTTCTTCACCTCGTCGTCGACCGTGAACATGTATTTGTCGTCGATCGAAATGGTGCGGGTGAATTGGAGGCCCTTGCCGTTGTCGTAGGTGAGGATCACCGGCGAGCTTGGCGTAAGCGGTCCTCCACTTGCGGCTGTCCACAGCGTGTCGGCGGTCGGCAGACCGAGATCGCCGTCCGCGCCGCCCACGAAACCGGACTCGGTGTAGTAGGCGTGAGGACTGTCGGGGGGCGACAACAGCACGACCTGCGGGCTCGTCGGCTCCACGGTTACGCGGTAGTCCTTGAGTATCAGATCGTCGATGCGTCCGCCTTTCAACGCGATCGAGCCTTTGAGGCTCGGCGTGTCGATGTCGATACGCGGGCTTTGGGCAAGCGCTTGCTCGCGCGTCAAGGAGGCGGTGCCGCCGCCGGGCTGTGGCATGTCGCCCGAGGGCTTCGCCTCCTCGCCTTGCGGCTGCGGCGGCCCCAGCTCGACTTGCTGCTCCCGTTGCTGCTGCTCGGCGGGCTTCGTGCCGGGGGCCTGCTCCTCCGGCTCCGGCAAGAAGAAGGTTTGCCAGGCGAACAAGACGCCGATCGACAGGAGGATCGCGAGAATAAAGTTGCGGTTGTTCTCGTCCATCTTGCTTTCAGTTCAGGGCCCGGAAAACGGCCCTCACGCGCGACGTTAACGTCTCGATTCGGGGATCGTTCAGCGTCTTTTTGCCGGAGAGGGCGCGTGAACCCTGGCAAACGCGCGCTCAAGATCATTCATTAAGGCGGCGAAGCGCCGTTGTACCGTGCCTTCCCGCGCGATCAAGACATAATCATACCCCGCCAAAGCGAATAAGGGGCCAGCCTGCCGCACCGCTTCTTTCAAGCGTCGCCGCGCCCGGTTGCGGACGACCGCCCCCCCGAGGCTCTTGGTTGCCGTGAAACCGAACCGCGCGAGGTCAGGCGCCTCAGCCTCGCCGTCTGCGCGCCGCCGCGCCTGGAGCACGAGTGAAGGCGTGACGAAACGGGCGCCGTTTCTCACATAAAGGTACTCTGGGCGGGTTTTGAGACGTCCGATCGCCGTCACCAGCGAGTTGCGCGCCTATGCCGACAGGCGCTTGCGCCCCTTGGCCCGGCGCCGCGCGATCACCCTGCGCCCGGCCTTGGTCGCCATGCGCGCGCGAAAGCCGTGGCGCCGTTTGCGGACGATCCGCGATGGCTGGTAGGTACGTTTCACGGGAGGGGCTCCTTAGGCGAATTTTGCCAAACGGACATGCCGCTTGGGTTCGGTCCGCGATCCATGGGGCTTATAGGGTGGGGCGGGCGCCAAAGTCAATCCTGCCCAATATACGCGGGCTGGAAGGACTTCTGTTGACTGGCAACGTGTTATCACAATGACGCGAAGTCCTGTTTCGCGTCCTGCCGAAGAAAGTCAATTTAGGTTCGAGGCAAGAGAGTTCAAGGAGTGTCCACGAGCATGAGGAGCACGGCTCAGGAAGGCGCGCACGGTCTCACCTATTGGCTCAAGCGGCTCTGGCCACTCATCGTTCTCGTTTGCGCGATGGCTTTCGTATTTGCCATGGGCTGGCACCGCTACCTTACGATCGGGAGCCTCGCCGAAAACCGCGAGGCCTTGCGCGGCGTCATCGAGGCTCACAAGCTCGTCAGTCTTGCCGCGTTCGTCGCGCTTTACGCTGCCGCGGTGGCATTGTCCGTCCCAGGAGGCGCGGTTCTGACGCTTGCCGGCGGCTTCCTATTCGGCTGGCTGTTGGGGGGCGCCGCCTCGGTGATCGCCGCCACGATCGGAGCCACAGCAGTCTTTCTCATTGCCAAGAGTACGCTCGGCTCTGTCCTGGCGGCACGAACGGGGCCTTGGCTTTCCCGCTTTCGTGAGGGATTTCAGGAGGATGCCTTCTCCTACCTGCTGTTCCTGCGGCTTGTCCCGATCTTCCCTTTCTGGCTCGTCAACCTCGCTCCCGGGCTCCTCGGAGTCGGATTGACCACCTATGTCGCGACCACGTTTCTTGGCATTATCCCAGGAACATTTGCCTTTGCGCTGGCCGGCAACGGTCTCGACAGCGTCATCGAGGCGCAGCAAGCAAGCTACCAGTCCTGCCTTGCCAAGACGGGATCGGGAGGCCAAGAGTCATGCTCATATTCGCTCGAGCCCGGGTCTCTATTGACGACCGAGCTGATCGTTGGGCTTGTAGCGCTGGGGGTCGTGGCGCTCGTGCCGGTCGCCGTCAAGTGGATCAGGCGGGCGCGCTGACGCGATTGGCGAGGGGGGGCTCGCACTAATGGAAGAGGAGCTGAAGCCGGACCTCTGTGTCATCGGCGCGGGCTCAGGCGGGTTGTCGGTCGCCGCGGCGGCGGCAAAGCTGGGCGTCCCCGTTGTGCTCATCGAAAAGGGGCGCATGGGCGGCGATTGTCTCAACTACGGTTGCGTCCCGTCCAAATCGCTGCTCGCGGCAGCCAAGCGGGCCGAAGCCGTGCGCACCGCGTCCAACTTTGGCATCGATGTCATTGAAGCCCAAATCGACCATCGCGGCGTGCACGATCATGTGCACAAGGTCATCGCTGCCATCGCCCCGAAAGATTCGATCGAGCGCATGACCGGCCTCGGCATTCGTGTAATCCAGGCGCAGGCCAACTTTCTCGACAAGTCCACCGTGGAAGCCGGCCGGGTCTTGGTGCGCGCCCGCAAATTTGTCGTCGCCACGGGATCTTTCCCGGCGATCCCGCCGATTCCCGGCATCGACGAAGTCCCTTACCTCACCAACGAGACGATCTTCGACATCGGCGAGCGAATTCAGCATCTCATCGTGCTGGGTGGCGGTGCGGTCGGTCTTGAGCTTGCCCAAGCGCACCGCATGCTCGGGTCGCATGTCAGCGTGTTCGATATCGGCCCCTTTCTTCCACGCGAAGACCAGGAAGCCGCCGCGATCCTGGTCAAACGGCTGGCCGACTCGCAAGTCATGCTTCATCCCAATACCAGGGTCGAACGGATCGAACGGTCAGGCCAGGGTGTCGCCGTTCATTTCACTGAGGGGGGCGATCCCACGACCCTCAAGGGCTCGCATCTGCTGGTCGCCACAGGGCGTACGCCGAACATCAAGTCACTGAGCCTCGAGCGCGCCGGAATCGCTTATAGCGACAAAGGCATCAAGGTGAACCATCAGCTCAAGACCACCAATCGCCGTGTCTATGCCATCGGCGATGCGATCGGTCCCGGCTTCACGCACCTTGCCAATTATCATGCGGGTCTCGTGATCAGGAACGCACTGTTCCGGATGAAGCCCGACGCGACCGCCGGGATCATTCCGCGCGTGGTCTATACCGACCCCGAGCTTGCCCAGGTCGGATTGACCGAGGACGAAGCACGCAAGCGCCATCGCCGCATCCGCGTCTACCGCGCGCCCTATGCCGACAACGACCGCGCCCAATGCGAGCGCGCCACGGACGGGTTCATCAAAGTCGTCACCACGCCCAAAGGCAACATTCTCGGCTGCACCATTGTCGGGGCCGAGGCCGGCGAACTGCTTCAGCTTTGGATCGTCGCCATGGCCAAAGGCATGAGGATCGGCGACATGATCCGTCTGGTGCTGCCTTACCCCACCTTTTCGGAGCTCTCCAAAGAGGTGGCTCTTGGCTATTATGCGCCATTTTTGACGAAGGGCTGGCTCCGTAGCATCATCGGGTTGTTGCGCCGCCTCGGCTAGCGGCAGCGGGGCTTGGCCCCGAGCTTGAGTTTCGAGTGATCCCTTGAACGACAAAACCCAAGGTACAATTTCTGAAGAGCAGGCGGCGTCCCGCTATGTGCCGGGACTCTCGGCCAAGCTGCTGCTGCTCACCATTCTCTTCGTCATGCTCGCCGAGGTGCTCGTGTTCGTGCCCTCGGTTTCCAATTTCCGGCGTCAATGGCTGATGGAGCGCTTAGCGGCCGCGCAGATCGCCTCGCTCGCCGCCGAGGCGGCGCCGGGCGGCCGGCTGCCGGCAACGCTGCGCGATGAACTGCTCATGCGCGCGCAGGTCAAGGCTATCGCCGTCAAGCGCGACGCGTCGCGCACGCTGATCATCGAGATGGATATGCCGGCCCATGTCGATGCGTCTTACGACATGCACGATGCGTCATGGGCCACGCTGATCGCCGATGCGCTCATGGTTTATGTCAACCCGGAGGACCGGGTGATCCGGGTCGCCGGCGATCCGGGCTTCCACAAAGGCGAGATGATCGAGGTGGTGATGGGCGAGGCGCCGCTCAAAGCCGCCATGATCCGCTACGGTCTCAGCATTCTCGGCCTGTCCATTCTCATCTCGATCATCACGGCGGCACTGGTCTATCTCACGCTCGATTGGCTTTTGGTCAAACCGATGACCAAACTCACCTCGAATATCGTGAGCTTCTCCGAGCGTCCCGAGGATCCGACCAGGATCATTGAACCGTCCAGCCGGCGCGACGAGATCGGCACTGCCGAGCGCGAGCTCTCTTCGATGCAAAGGGAGCTTGCCGAGACCCTTTCCCAGCGGTCGAGGCTTGCTGCGCTCGGGCTGGCGGTCAGCAAGATCAGTCACGACCTCCGCAACATGCTGTCGAGCGCGCAGCTCTTGTCCGACCGCCTGATCACGATCAAGGATCCGACGGTGCAGCGCCTCGTGCCGAAACTGATCGCCTCTCTCGACCGCGCTATCCGCTTATGTGCGGAGACGTTGAATTACGGCCGGGTTCAGGAAACGCCGCCGCGGCGAAGCCGGTTTCGGCTTGCGCCCTTGGTTGGCGAGGTCGGCGACAGTCTCGGGCTCCCCCGGCAGCACATCGGCTGGACCGTCAAGATCGACGACATGCTGGAGGTCGATGCCGACCGCGACCAGCTTTATCGCGTCCTGAGCAATCTTTGCCGCAATGCCGTGCAGGCTCTGGAGAGCCAGGTCGGGATCGAGGGCGAAATCGTGGTCGAAGGCCGCCGCGAAGGCACCGTCACGGTCATCGAGGTCGCCGACACCGGACCCGGCGTGCCCGAAAAGGCTCGGGCGAACCTGTTCAAGGCGTTTCAGGGAAGCGCCCGCAAAGGGGGAACCGGGCTTGGGCTCGCCATCGCGCACGAGCTCGTCCAGGCCCATGGCGGGCAGATCGCGCTCATCGACAACGAGCGCGGGGCAACCTTCCGTGTGACGATCCCCGATGTCGTGGTGCAGCTGAAGCGCACGCGGCTCAGCGCCTAAACCAGGGGGCCCGAGCCGGCGCTGGACCGTCGCTGCGATCGGCACTTAGCGCGAAAACGCCCAGCCTTGCCTTTGTGGGAGCGACGGATTAGGTAGGGTTTGCTTGACCCTAGCGAGCCTGCCTCGCTTTTTTGCGCGTGGGTTCAAGCTTGCCTTGGCGAGAAAAGTTCGCCTTTTAGAAGGCCAGACGCGCCCGTAGCTCAGCTGGATAGAGCACCAGACTACGAATCTGGGGGTCAGAGGTTCGAATCCTTTCGGGCGCGCCATTAACTTCAGAGGCTTAGTGGCACCTAGGAAGTAGCTGTTGGTGAAGCGGTGCCGATCGAGTGCCCGCCGGGACAGTTCGAGCGATTGACAATCACCAAATCGAAGGTGATCCCGCTATAATGCGAGGCGGATCCGGAGAAGCCACAAAGATGAGCCAGCTTGGGCAAGCGCGAGAAGGTGATGAAAATGCCCTGGCGCAACGCCTGCTCGGCCACTGGCAAAAGGTGTTCGGCTCGGCAGCTATCGTCAGTGAGCCGTTTGAGCACTTTTATACCGATCAGGTTTGGCCCGCTGACGTTTACGAGCAACTGTTGCGTTTACTCCCGCCGATCGATCTATACAAGCCGTTGAACATCAAGGCCTACTCCAAAGCTGGAGTTTCGACGCGCGACAAATGCATCTTGCCAGACATGGTTGAGCGCATGAATCCCGAGCGCGCCGCATTCTGGCACCAGATTGTGCTCGCGCTGACCTCTGAATCCCTGAAGCGCCTGATCTTCCGCAAATTCAAAAATGACATCGTGCTGCGACTGGGAATCGATCCTGACCGGGTGGAGGAAACGGAAGTCTCGGTCCATATGTCTTTGAGCCGGGACATCAAGGACTACTACATCAAGCCGCATCCCGATGGCTGGCCCCATATTGTGACGGCCCAGTTCTACTTCCCGGCCGACATGAGCCAGGTCGACCTAGGCACATCGTTCTACGCTGAGCGGCCGTTAATGCTCCGACCGCTTTTGGGACGCTACCAAGAGATCATGCGGATGCGGTTCGCCCCTAACAGCGGGTACTTTTTTGCAGTCAATGATCTGCCAGGGCGCCGCAGTCTTCATGGACGCGAAAAGATTGAGACAAGTGGAGCCGTTAGAAATACGCTATTGGTCCGTTGGTCGGTGCCCGGTCCTTCGCGCAAGCGAAGCTACGAGGGTATTTCGCCAACTCATGAACTTCTCTCACGATCAATGGCGGCTGTTCCCACCGCACATGGACCCGCCTAACGCGTTTGACCTCGGCTGGTGCGCGCGCCCGGAAACTCGTCTCCTCAGTTGGAAGGTCTAGCTGACGTCCCGCACGAGGATCCGGCCAGCCAATTTCAGCCTGTTTCGTTCCTTCCTATTCGGCGGCGCCCGCAGTGGCCACGTGGTCAGAGCAAGACGGCGACAACCCCGTAAAGGCTCTCTCCGGCCACGAGACCGGCGGCCGCGCTCAACAGAAACCGTGCCGACCAGTTCGGCGCCAGCCAGTGCAACACGCTTCCCAAGGCCGCGCCGAGGAATAGCGTGATCGACGTGCCGGCCGGGATCACGAAGGCGAGACCGAGCGCCGCGCCGCTCGGCACGAGCAACAAGCGTTCCCCAGTCATGCGCCGCTCGATCAATGCGAGTGCGATGCCGAGAACGCCGGCAATGCTCATCGCCACCCGCGCGGAGTGCGGAATGCCCGACAGCCCCACGCTCAAAGTTTCCGCGACCGCCTTCCACGTGGCCACGGCCGGCGCCGGCCACTCCGTGGTGATGAGTTGGTTGGCCGGATCGGTAATGAGCGCAAGATAGACGAGGCTGCCGGCCAGGCTGCCGATGACGACGCCGCCGCATTGCGCCACCACCTGGCGCGCCGGGGAGGCGCCCACCTCGAGCCCGGCGCGGAAATCGTTGAGCAGGTCGGCGCTCTGACCCGCCGCGCCGCCCGCTACATTGGCGGTCATCAGATTTGTGATCGGTTGGCCCGGTGCCATGGCCCCGAACGAGAGCTGCGACACCTTGCCGATGGCGCCGATCGGCGCGACGGAGGTCTCGCCGACGACGCGCGCCGCAACCATGGCCAGAACAAAGGCCAGCGGAATGGCGACGACAGCCATGGTCCAGTGAATGTCGAACAGCGCGATCTGGAGCGCCACGGTGAGCGCGGCGGCGGCGAGGAATCCGCCAAGCCGCGCGTAGCGGCCTGCGTCAGGCCCACGCAGTTCTGTCTCTGGCTGCGTCTTGCGCGTATCGGGCAACGCGGCGGCAAAGCTTGTGAGGCTCGACGTCACCATCATCGTCACGCCAGGCCAGAGCAGCCAGCCGACCAGCGGCTGGAACCAGGTCTCGTCGCCCGCCCCGGAGACATCGACGATGCCGCGCGCAATGAGCTCAGGCGCGATCACTCCCCAGGCGATCAGCGCGCCGGCGAGAAGCCCCAGTCCTGCGCGCAGGCCGATGATACTGCCGAACCCAAGCAAGAGCAGCGACGGGTCGAATGCGAGCGTCAACTTTTTCGCCGTGAGTGACGGCGCCAAGCGTGGAATCTGCCACAGGAACTTGTCGACGACGTTGAAAGCAATTGCGCCGCCAAGCGAAGACATCAGCACGGTGACGCGTTTCATCGCCTCGCGCCCGTGGCTGAACATGTCGCGCATGGTCTCCGCTGTTGCCACGCCGGCGGGGAACACCAGGTTCGACTGCACGATGAGCCGCGGCCGCAAATACCAGCCAACCCAGATGCCGAGAAAGCTCACCGCGAACACCCAGGCCGCCAGCGTCGGCCACGGAAGATTGCCGCCGGTCAGCATCGCCAGCGCCGGGATCGGCGCAACCAGGCCGCCCGAGATGATGGACGCCGCCGACGAAGCCGCGGTCTGGTTGATATTGCTTTCCAGCATCCCCCACGGAGCGAGCCCGAACACTCGCGTGACCGGCGCCCAAAACGCGAACGCGAGCAGGAGCGCCGTGATCGACATGTTGAACGACCAGCCGATCTTGAGCCCCGAATAGACATTGCAGGGGGCAAGCAGCGCGCCGAGGATCATGCCGGTAGCGAGCGCCCGGGGCGTCAGCTCAAGCGTCTTCGAGGGCGCGGGCGGTTCGGTACGGCTGGACATGCGCGCGTTTGGTGCCACGAACGCGCGTTTTGACCAAGCCTCGAAGGCTGCCGGAAAGTCACTCAATCGCGAATTTGGGGACGGTCACGTCTTCTTCTTTGGCACGGGTGTGGCCCGCGCCGGGTCGGCACCGGCGAGCGCATAGGCTTTGATTGTCGCCGCGTTCAACGCCGCCTCCACCTCCTGCCGGCTCATGTCAAGCTGTTCGCGCGAGGCGTCGGCAGGCACTGAGATCGGATCGCCCATGACGATCCCGACCTTGGAGAAGGGGAGATTGAAGGTCATGCGGTCCCAGGAGTTCACTGCGAAATAGCGCGAGGAAGCGACCGCGAGGGGAAAGATCGGACAGCCTGACAAGCTGGCGATGGTGACGACGCCGCGCCCGCATCGCCGCGCCGGACCCGGCGGCACATCGGCGGTCATGGCGATGCTGAACCCTTCACGCAAGGAAGCCACGGCACCGTGTGCTGCTTCGGCACCGCCACGGTCGCGCTTTCGCTCGCCGGCACCTGCGCCGCGAATGAGACCGAGGCCGAAGCGGCGCAGCACGCGGGCCAGCCCCTCGGCGTCGTCATGCCGCGCGATCATGGCGCGGCCCGGGACTTCTTGCGGATAGATGCCGGGAAGAAGAAGGAATTGGCCGTGCCAGACCGCGATGATCAGGGGATGGGCGGCTTTGGCGCGCGCAATGAAGTCGGGTGGATCGGCGACTTGCGTCGAAGTGTTGAGGACGAGCTTGATGTAATTGGCAAGTACTGGAGCCGCGGCGACCTGCAAAGGGCGCCTTAAACGTGCCCTTTGCCGCCGTATCCATGGAATTTTCCAAAGCCCCGCCAAACGAACCGGCCCCGTTGCAGATTATTTTTCGACGTTTGCCGGCGCCTCCATATCATGCTGGCGGCGCGGCTTGAAACCGCGGCTTGCGGCCAAACCCTGCGGCAAAATTGAGCGTTGCGGGACTATGCCGCGTTGGCGGCGGCGTGCTTTTGCGAATGGGCGGCGATGAGATCGGCCTCTACCGAGGCGCGCGCCTCGGTCCCATCGGCGAGCAGATGAATATGCACCTCGTTCGCCCCGCATTTGGCGCCCTGGTGGCGCAGATGGGCGAGATTGACCGTGGCTGTGGTATCGCGGGTCTGGCCGAAAGCAAGCGCCGACCGCGTCCCATCCTCGCCGCGCCGGACCAGGATATAGTTCGCCCTGGGCAGAGCGGGGCAGCCGATCAAAGTGTAGACACTGTGCAGATAGCGCCGGCCGGAGGCTCCGCGCCAATAGTGAAAGGCTTGGGCAAAAGCAGCCTCCGAGCAGACCAGAGCCGGCTCATCGGCCGGCCCCACCTGCGGCGTCTCAACTTCGACTTTACGCATCGACCTACGATCCCGGCCCGTTAACCAATACAGAGCTTTGTGAAATAAGTTCCGTGATGACGAATTCAAGACGGTCTTTTCACTGTCTAGAACAAATATAGAACATCTACCCGCTCTAGTCAACCATTCAAAGGTTAACGGGCTGCCCAATACGGCGTCATTTACCGCTTTGCTTCGGCCAAAAGCCGCGCCGAGGCCGGTTCAATCGCGCCGATCAGCCGCTCCAGGAACTCCGCCTTGGGCAATCCTGGGGGAATCGGGTCGAGGAATTCCACCACGATGGTCCCGGGCCTTCGCGTCAGGCTGCGGCGCGGCCAAAACACTCCGGAATTGAGCGCAAGCGGCACGCAAGGAATGCCAAGCGTCTCATACAGCAGGACCACGCCGGTCTTGTAGCCGGGCGGCGCGCCGGGCGCCCGCCGCGTCCCTTCCGGGAAAATGATGATCTCGCGGCCTTGGGCGGCCCGCGTCTTCGCCTCCTGCACCATGCGCCGCAGCGCTGACGGGCCCCGGTCGCGGTCAACCGGGATCATTTCGAACTTGCGCGAGAACCAGCCGTGGAAGGGGATCCAAAACAGTTCCCGCTTCATCAGCAGGGCAGGGTCGCGAAACAGCGGGATCAGTCCGAAGGTTTCCCATGCCGACTGATGCTTGGCGGCAACGAGACAAGCGCCTTGGGGAAGGTTCTCAAGTCCCCGCACTTCGAGCTTGGTGCCGACGATCGTCTTGAGCAGCCAAAGTTCAAAGCGCCCATGGATGGCGAGCGCAGCCATGGCCCAGCGTCTCGGGCCGAACAGAAGCGGACTGCCGAGCAGAAGGAACAGTACGGTTGTCACGTAGAACAACACGTTGAACAGAAGCGAGCGCGCCATCCCGCCTGACACCGCTACGGCTCGGGGACTTCGGCGGTGCTGGAATCGCCGCCTAGAAAATTGCGTACGAGGTTAGTCGCGCCGAGCCGTCCAAGCGCCGGCAGATATTTTAGATATTCGGAGAGAAGCAGGTTGGTCGTGCCCGGATAGGTCCACCAGCGGTGGACGTGCACGTTATTGTCGACCACGGGATAGGGAATCAAGGTGACGCCAGGCATCTCGCGGGCGAGTTCGGCCAGTGCGCGCGGCATGTGATAGTTCGACGTCACCACGATGATCGAGTGGTAACCGTGGAGCGCCACCCATTCTGCGGTCTTGGTGGCGTTGTCGATGGTGTTGCGCGCCTCCTTATCGATATCGACACAGCAAGTGAAGTATTGATCGCCTTGGCTGGCGAGCTGCTTCAGTTCCTCGACGGTCGTATTGCGATACACGCCGGTAATGAAGACGCGTTGAGCTTTGCCGGCGGCGAGCAACTTCATGGCGCGGTCGATTCGGGAAGTGCCACCGGTCAGGACGACGATGCCGTCGGCGGTTTGTTGCGGCACTTTCGCTTCCCGGTCGATGCTGTTGGCAAACACGATGAAACCGATGAACAGCAGGACCAAGAGGAAAAGCATGCCGTCGAAGATGAGCCGCACGCCGCCCAAGAAGCCGCTAAACCGGCCGCGTCTTTCTTGTGGTTGCTGACTCACCGCTTACCCCAGGGCCTGCCAAATCGGCGCAAGAATAGTCACAATTCGCGCACACATGAAACCCGAGCGTGACCACAGCCGCACGATGCTAGTCTCCAGACCTCAAGCGTAGTTTTTGAGTACGCGGATGACGCCGAGCCGTGAGGTGACCATGCATAGCGAGGCCACCACGATCACTACCAGCACGCAAAGCAGATAGCCCTTGAGGTCGAGTTCGCCTGAACCGACCAGGCGCTGCGCTTCTGCAGCAGTGACGATTCCGCCCCCAAGCATGTCCATCATGGTGGGTAGCAACAGGAAAGCGAGGGCGGCAGCGAATGCGCCCATCAAGCCGGCGCGGACGCCGAGCCCGAGAAAATGGCGCTCGAACTCGCGGCTGATGAAGCGTTCATTCGCACCGACAAAGTGCAAAACCTCGATGATTTCGCGGTTGGAGGCCATCGCGCTTCGTGTCGCCGACACGATGACGGCGATGGTCGCGGCGGCAACCAGGCCGAGCACGGCAAGGCCGCCAAGCGCGGCCGAACGCGTGAGCGTCCGGATCTCGGCCTGCCAGCGGCGGTGGTCGTCGAGAGTTACGCCCTCGAAATTCTCCGACAACGCTGTCTTGATCGACTGGATGTCGGGGGGATCGGAGCGGTCGATCTCGACGGCAATGAGGCGCGGAATGGGCAGCGCTTGCAGCGCGGTCGTTTGCCCGAGCCAGGGTTCCAGCAAGCTGGCGCTGTCCTCGGCAGTCAGCGGCTTGACCTCGGTGATGCCCTTCTGCTTGGCGAGGAACAAGGCGACCAGCGTCATCTTCTTGTCGATGTCGGGGGTGTTTATGGGACTGAGCTCGACGGTGATCTCGCTTGAGATGTCGTTGACCCAGGCATTGGCCGATTGATTGATCATGTACACCGCGCCCAAGGTCAAGCAGGCGAGGAAGGACATGATGGCAATCACCACGGTAAGCGCGTTGCCGGCGATCGACGCCGACGGCACGATCTGAGCGGCCCTGGTCTGAAATCGTGCAGGCAAGAGTGCCGCGAGCCGTACCGGCAAGAGCCCTATGAGCAGGCTCTTCCAAGGATAGTCCTTAATGTCGGACAGCAGGGTCACGGGGCTCGGCTTATTTGCAGATGGCCGTCATAAAGCACGAGCCGTGGAGCGTCGAGTTGCTCCATCAACGCGTAGTCATGCGTGGCGATAATCACCGAGGTGCCGAGCCGGTTGAGCTCGACGAAGAGACGCAAAAGGCGATTGCCGATTGCCGGATCGACATTGCCTGTGGGCTCATCGGCAAGAAGGAGTTCGGGGCGCCCGATAACGGCACGCGCGATCGCCGCGCGTTGCTTCTCGCCGCCCGATAGGATTTCGGGGTAGGCATTCATGCGGTCGCCCAGCCCGACCCACCGCAACAGATCGGTCACGTCCTCGCGGTAGTCGGATTCCCGTTTGCCTGTGACGCGCAAAGGAAGTGCCACGTTCTCCCAGGTGGTGAGATGGTCGAGCAGCCGGAAGTCCTGGAACACGATGCCGATGCGCCGCCGCAACGACGAGCGGGCCGCGGTCGAGAGCTTGCCGACATTCTCTCCGAACACAAAGATCAGTCCCCGCGACGGCTTGAGCGACATGAACAGAAGCCGCAAAAGCGTGGTCTTCCCCGCCCCCGAAGGTCCAGTCAAAAAGTGAAAAGACCCGGGAAGCACGTGGAAGGTGACATCGCGCAAGATTTCAGGGCCTGAGCCGTAGCGCAGACCGACATTGTCAAAGCGGATCACCCGTGCTCCGTAAGGCTCTTAAGATTGCGGAAGACTGGTACTTTATGCTGAACTCCGGGTTCGGTATCAATGGATTTGGGCGGCGTTTTAGGGCCCTGAGTAAAAACACGATAAACAGCCATTTAGGCTTTTCCGATGGCAACAGTCATTATCTGTCCCGCGTGTGAAACGCGTTACGAGACCAAGGCGGTCTTTCCCCCTGAGGGGCGTAAAGTCCGCTGCTCGAAATGCGCCCATGTTTGGCAGGCGACCCCGGTCGCGCCGGCTCCGGCGCCTGCGGCTCCCGCGAGGCCCGTAGCGCGGCCGGCTCCGCCGCCCGCTGCACCACCCGCGCAGCCGGCGGCGCCGGCCCAACAACCGATGCCACGGCCTTCGGCGCCGCCTCAGCCGGCTTCGCCGCCGCCTTTCGTGGTTCCGCAACCCCCCCCGCTGCAACCCGCAGCGGCGCCCGCACCGCCTCAGCCTTCGGCTAGTCCTCAACCTCCCCCGCCCCCTAACGTAAATACCGGGATGGGTGGATTCGCCGGCATCGCGCCTGCCGCTCCTGCTCCGCCTCCTTCTCCGCAAGAGCCGAGCGAGCACGACCTCGCTGCTCAAGTGGCCCGGATCAATGCCGACGCAATGGCTGAGCCTGCCGAGCCTCCGGCAAAGCCGGGCGGGTTCTTCGCGCGGTTCACGCGCGGCCGCGAGAAAGCATCAGTGCCGCCGTCTCAGGAGGAACCCTCAAGCATCAGCGATGCCAGCTTCGGCGATGCCAGCCTGGGCGACGCCAGCATGAGTGAAGAAGAACTCATGGCTGGCGCCAGCATGGGCGAGGGGGTCGAGGCTTCGATGGGCGAAACAAGCATGGGCCGCGACGCCGGCCTTGCCGAACAGGCGCTCCCCGGCGAGAAACCGCCGCGCCAGAAGCCTTCGATCGTTACCATCGGCTGGCTGGTTCTTGCGCTCGTCGTGACAGGCGTGATCGGGATGCTCGCTTTTGCACCCTCTACGGTGACTTCGATGCTGCCTGGGGCGTCCCGCCTGTACGCGTTGTTCGGCGTTTCGGTAGGCGCGCAGGGTCTCGACTTTGAAGACGTGCGCTACAGCTGGACCAACAATGGCGGTCAGACAGTGCTCCAAGTTGAGGGCAATGTCGTGAACCTCACCTCGAGCGCGCGCACGGTGCCGACGCTTACGATCGCGCTTCACGATGCGAACGACGAGGAAATCTCTGCGTGGACCACGGAGATTGGTGCGGAACAGCTCGGAGCCGGAGAGCGCGCCCCGTTCTTAAGGCAAATTTCATCGCCGCCCAGCAATGTCAGCAGCGTCAAGGTGCATTTCGCCAAGGCCGAATAAATAATGGTCGGGCAAGATGCGGCTGACACGATCAAGCCGCTCTTCAGCGCAGAGCAAATTGCCGAAAGGGTTGAGGCCCTGGCCGGCGAGATCGCGGCCTCGGCGCCGCGCAATCTTGTCGTTGTCGCGATACTCAAAGGCAGTTTCATCTTCGCCGCGGATCTCATTAGGGCGTTGTACCGCCAGGGCCTAAAGCCGGAGATCGATTTTGTGTTCCTTGCGAGCTACGGCGAAGGCATGGTCTCGGGCGGAGAGGTCAGCATCTTGCGCGATATCGAGACCGATCTTGCCGGACGCGACGTTGTGATCATCGACGACATTCTCGATTCGGGACGGACGCTTCACTTCGCCAAGGCCCTCATTAAGGACCGCGGCGCTGCCCGCGTCACGACTTGCGTCCTTCTCGACAAACAGATTCCACGCGCAGCACCGATCGAGCCAGACTTTCTAGGCTTTCGCTGTCCGTCCGTCTTCGTCGTCGGCTACGGCATGGATCTCGCCCACCGCTACCGCGAGCTTCCCTTCATCGGTGAAGTGGTAGAGCCATAACTGGCGCCGCCTAAAACGGCGTGATCAGACGCTCCAGGTAATCGAGCTCAAGCACAGAGCGCGACGGATCGCTGAGCCGTTGACGAAGTTCGTCGAGCACCTCTCGCGCGCGCTGAATGTCGATCTTGTCGGGGACCTGCACGGTCAGACCGGGATCCGGCCGGTTCGAGCGGTCAGGGCGCCCGAGCGGATCGCGGCCATTATTGCCGGGACCTTGCCCCGCTTGCGATTCGGCTCCTGACATCACTTGCTCGGCCATTGACTGCGCGCCGTTGCGGAGGCGCTCCAGAGCGAGACTTTGCTGCTGCGTGGCGCGCTCGAGGTCGCTTTCGCCGATTGCCTCCTTGGCGCCGGCCATGGCCTCTTCAGCACCCTCAAGCTCGTCCGGCGCCTCGCTTCCCTCTTTGCGGAGGCGGTCGATCATCGCTTGCAACTGGTCGCGTAATTGCTGCTGCCGCTCGGCGAGCCCTGAATGGTCTTGCGGCTGCGGGCCGATCTCAAGCTGACCGCGCTGGCCAGGGCTGCCCTGACCGCCCGATTCGCCTTGTCCCTTCAGAGGTCCCTGTTGGGCTTGTCCCGGCAGCTGTTCGAACAACGGCGACATGCCGGGAGCGAACTCCATCGGCTGGCCTGGAGGGCTCACTTGAAACTGCTGCTGACTGTCGCGGCCGCTGGAAGCGGATTGCTTTTGTTTGGCGGAAAAAGTGTCGTCCAGAAGCCTCTGCTGGTTGTTCACCAGATCGCTCAAGTCCTTCATCATTTGTCTGGCGCGCTGCTGCTCCTCGCTCTCGGCGAAGCTGCCGTTCTCCAGACGCTGAAGCAGGTCATTGAGCTCCGACAGCATCTGCTCGGCCAAATCTTTCGATCCCGACTGGGCAAGCTGCTCGATGTTGCTGAGGATTTTGTCCAGGTCCTGCGGCGACACCAGCTGATCGCCCTCTTGCTGGGGAAGCAACTGTTCGTTTTGCTGGTTCTGCTGGGATGCCAGCGCCTGAAGGTAGCGCGACAGCGCCGCGCGCAGTTCGTCCATTCGCTTGGCGATCTCCTCGGCCGGCGCATCCCCTTTCAAAGCCTCCATGAGCGCGTCTTGGGCGGCGCTTAAGGCACGCTCGGCCTCAGGCAAATCTCCCTCCTCGATGCGAAGCGCCGTGGACCAGAGCTGATCCACCACGCTGGCGACGCTTTCGCGGGAGTTGTCGGTGCGCAGGCGCCAGTAACTGTTGCGCAATGAGAGATAGACGACAGAGTCGTCGATGACTTTCTCGCCGCCTAGGGTAAGCGCGTCGAGCGCGCTGACCACGTCTTCAGGGGCGCTCGGATCGCGCACGAGCTTCTTGCGCTGCTCGACCACGGCGCGGGCCAAAGGCTTGGTGAAGGTCCGCTCGGGAAGAACCAACTCATAAGGCTGGCTCTTGCCCAATTGTCCGGCTTGGTCGCGGGCGATGAGCGTCATGCGCACCTTCAATCCCGCCCACGGATGGCCGCTGAGATCCTGTGTGGCACGGCCTTCGATTTGCTTGGCGTTGGCGCGCGGCAATTGCAATGGCATGACTGGCGGTTCGAGCAAGGGATCGGCCCCAACCTTGGCGGCGGCTTCGGCGGCGAGCGGCGCGAAGTTGCGCTCCTCGCCTTCGACCAGGGCGAAGCGGGCCTCAGCACTTTCAACACCGTTGTCGTCGCCTGCGCGGTATTCCAAGCGCAGGGCGCCGCGCGGCGTGGTCGTCGGCGTTCCCGTGAGGTCGATGGTCGGAGGCGCATCCTCGATCAGAGCAAATTGCCATTTTGAAACGGTATGGCCATCGATTTCGATCGCGGCGCTGAGAGGTTCTTTCAGCGTAACCGCGAACTCGAACAGACCGTCGCTGCCTTCGGCCTTCGGCGCGATCTTGGTGGCGTCTTCCGTGCCGTCGCTTGTGGTGATCAGGCTCACGGTCTCGCCCTCTGGCGCGTGAGTCCGAACGATCAATTCACTGCGCTCGGGCACGGACAAAGCGCGGAAAGACTCGGCGCCCGTTCCCACTTTCTCGCTGCCGTCGGCCAGCACAATCGGCGCAATACCGGTATAGACGGGAGGTGTAACCCAGGCGTCCAGCCGGAACAGCGCGGACGCGCCGGAGGCGGCCGGCGTGAAAGCTGCGCGCATGCGGTCGGAGATATTGCCGCCGGCCGCCAACGCCGCAGCGACCACGCCAAGCAGGAGCGCGGTCCTGATCGCATACGGGTCTTTTCGGTCGGTTCGGGGGGCCGGCCAGGACGGCCTAAGCTTGGCGATGAGACCCGCCAGACGGTTCCGATGGGCGGCCCAAAGCGCCGCCGTCTCTTTCGGCGGCGTCGCGCCGAGGCGATCCTCATAAGAAGAGGCTGGCCGGTGCTTGATGCCGGCATGACGCTCAAGACGCCGCAGCGCGTCTTGGCGCGTCGGCAGCGACAGTCTCAACAGCGGCAGGAAAGAGACGATCAGCGCAAGTCCGAAGCCGCCGAGCAAGAGGCGATGGGCGAGCGGCGGGAGCAAGCTCCACAGCTCCAACAGCGACACGACCAAAAAGGCCGAGAGGACCAGGAAAGGCCACAGCAATGCCTCCCAGACCCGCTCGCCGAGAATTGCGAGCCAGCTCAGCCGCACGCGCTTGTCGAAACGCCGGGCAAGAGCATCCACCGCTTGGGGGGGAGATGTCTCGGGTCGAGAGGCGGAGTGTGTCATCGTCACTGTACTTTGGGATG
>Ga0315534_1000350_pt1 | contig 31431 bp, 30 predicted proteins | sample SalMarSW160240MG_FD_203094 | JGI IMG/M metagenome (GOLD analysis project Ga0315534, IMG submission 203094) | Salt marsh sediment microbial communities from the Plum Island Ecosystem LTER, Massachusetts, United States - Salt Marsh Sediment SW1602-40 ...
TTGTGGAAAACCATTTCAACCGCTCTTTGGCCGCCAAATCCTTACAGATAAGCAGAAAGACCCTCTACTCAAGAATGAAGAGATACTCCATCGAGTTTTAACCCGGACAGCCGTTTGTGGCGGCACAAGGTACTGCAATTAATCAAGAAGGCTTTGATGTCCCAGGTACAAATCCCGGCCCTGAACCAAAGCGACAATCTTGCGCTCGGCCACGGAGCGGTGCAGCATCCAGAATCCGCAGTCCGGGTGCACCCAGCCGATCCGTCCCTGTCCCAGAGTTTTTTCGCACCTTTCGATGCGCCGGGCCACCTCAGCGGGGCTCTCCACCACGTTTTCTTTGATGTCGATGACCCCCAGACCCAGGCTGATCCCCGTGCGCACCTGCTTGAGCGCCTCCAGATCGCTGTCCGGCCGGCGGGCCAGCTCCAAAATCAGGTGATCCACGTGCAGCTGGTTGAGAAAGGCGATCAGGGCTTTCCAGGTGCCCTTCTGGATGGTCTGGCCCCCGTAGTTGCCGAAGCACAGGTGCACGGCACGCTGAGGCCGGCTTGCGGCCACACCGGGGCCACCGGCGCCCGACGCGCCCTCACCGGCGTTTGGCCAGCTGTCACTGCCGTGCGTCCCGATCCCCCTTCCCACCGCATCCAGGACCCGGTTGATGGCCCGGGCGGCCAGGGGTCCGTCGTCGGGATTGCCAGGGAGGTTGGCCTCGTCCACCTGCACGCAGGCGCACTCCAGCTCCGTGACCTGCGCGGCCAGCACTTCGGACAGGTCCATCAACAGGGCTTCGAAGCTGCCGTAGTGATCGTCCAACAGGGTCCGGGCCAGCATGTAGGGGCTGGTAACCGTAAACTTGAGGTTTCCGCCGGCTACCGAAATGGAACGCTCACAGTCTGAAGGCAGGTTCAGCGATCCTTCCCCGAGAGGACCTTCCACCACCCCGGCGGGTTTGCGGCGGAAGCCCATGCCCTGCTTGCGCTGAAACTCCAGGGCGTCCCGGCGGCCGATCGTGCTGCGTACACCGGCCAGCGGGGTGATGAAGTACTCGATCATCCCGTTGGTCTCGGGGTGGTTCACGTCGAAGCGGTACAGCTCCCCGTCGGTGGGCAGGTCGATTCCCGCCCGGCGCTGGATATCCACAACCACCCGGATTGCGTCTATCAGGGACTGCTTGGTGGGCATGGCGGCCAGCCAGGCCGGGTAGGGGAAGGAGCCGACGGTGGTGGTGAGGATCCGAGGTCGCCCTTCAGAGTGCTTCCTGCCGGCTGACTTTTTGCTGGTCATCGAAGTGGATTCCTCTCTGAGACCAGGCGAAGGCCGTCGAGGTTCAGCCAGGGCTCCACCCCATCGATCCTGTCGGTGAGGGGAGCGATGATGTTGGCCTGTCCTCCGGTGGCCACCACCCGGACAATGCCGGGCAGCTCCGCCTTGATCCGATCCACCAGGGCTTCCACCATGCCCACATAACCGAAGATTATCCCAGACTGGATCGAGTGGATGGTGTTCTTGCCGACCGCCGCGGGGGGCTGTGAAAGCTGAACCGTGGGCAGCTGGGCCGTATTCTGGGACAGCGCCCGCACGGCGTATTTCAGTCCGGGGGCGATCGAGACTCCCTCGAGGACAGCCCCCACGGCCACGGCGGTGAAGGTCAGAGCTGTGCCGAAGTCGATGATAATGCAGCTTCCCTTGAATAGCTCGTAGGCGGCCACAGCGTTGGCCACCAGGTCCGTGCCGACTTCCGCCGGGTTATCGGTGCTGATACGGATCCCCGTATTCACCCCTGAGCCCAGAACCAGGGGTTCATGACCGAAATCGCTGCTGCCGATCTGCATGATCATCTCGGTTACCTGGGGCACGACACTGGCCACGACCAGGCGGTCGATGTCAGCCGCTACCAAATCCAATCGGTGCAGCAGGCGTTCGAAGAGCAGGCTGTATTCGTCGGGCATGCGCTCGTGCACAGTGCGGATCCGCCATCGACCCAGCCAGTCGCTGTCCCTGCAGATGCCGAGGGCGGTGCTGGAGTTCCCCACATTCACGGCCAGTATCATAGTTTCCCCCTTTTTGCCCCGTGCGGCTGACCAAATCAAGGCTATCCAAAATATAGAGGGAGGCCGAGCCGCGGTCAAGCAGAGGGCGGACAGAGGTTGTGAGGCGGGGAACCCGAGCGGTCGGGCTTGCATCTCAGTAAGGTTCGTGGGCCTGAGAAACCGGAGCCGGCAACCTCAGATTTAGGGTAAAATTTAAAGTGGTACTTTAAATCTCACTAGAAATCCGAGGGTTTGGGGGGTGCAAATTCTCAAACGTGTCAAAATGACCCGCATAACTCTAAAGCGAGTCCGATGAAGCCTCAACAGGGTATGGCGTCAGGCTAGACGCGGCGGCGCTCAGACTTCCCCGTCGTCGAACACGATGGTGGCGCCCCCCACGTCGATCACGTCTCCGGACTCGAGCACCTTGGTCTTGACCGGCCGGTTGTTGACGGTCAGGTCCCCGGAACCCACAACCGTGTAGGCCTTCTTCTTGGAATCGTAGATCACGGTGGCGTGCTGTTCCCTGACGCTGGGATTGCCCACGATGGTCAGGTCCGCATCGCGGCTGCCCCCGATCACGGTCTTGGCCGTGCTCAAGGGCATCACCCGGGTTTGAGCCCGACCCACCCGGGTCTTGAGCACCTCCAGGGTCGCCGGTCCCCTCTTCTTCTCGAACTTGAGCAGGGAGATCAGCCAGAGCAGCAGGAAAGCCAGCACCAGGGGGATCACCAACAGGGCGCTGAGCTTTTCCAAGGGTAGCCCGAACACGGTGCTGGAGAAGTAGAAGCGGGTGGCCTGCTGCAGTTGACCGTGCTCGTCCACCTGCACACGCACGTATTTTCGCTCCGCCGGTGCCATGGTTGCCCGGTAGCCGATCAGGTACTCTCCGGCCACCTGCTGGTGGATGCGCTGATAGACCCGGGCCAGCTCCTCCTGGTCCCGGGCGTCGAACACGGTCCCCCCGGTCTCCACGGCGATAGCCTCCAGGTTGGGATCCCTCTCAGCCGCAAAGTTCACGGCGTACACCGAGATCCCCGCCTCCTGACAGGCTCGAATCGGCTCTGTGTACCGATAGACCTTCTCCCCGAACTCCGGATGGGGGTTTCCCGAATGCTCGAGGTAGGGGTAGTTCTCCCCGTCTGAGAGGATCACGATGGCCCTACGGCCGCCGAATCCGGTAAAATCCTCGACCGCCAGGGTTAGGGCGGCGTAAAGCTCGGTATAGGCCTGCTCGGAGTCCGGCCGCTCGATACCATCCAGAAAGCCCGCCACCTGGCCTTTGTCACCGGAAGGCGCGGCCAGCAGGGTGTAGGAGGTGTTGTAGGCCACCAGTCCGACCGTATCCTTGGGTTGGGTCATGCTGCCGAGGAAGGTGCGTACCGCGTTCTTGGCATGGGTGATGCGCCTGCGGCCGGGATCCTCGGTGGCTTGCCCGGCCAGGGTGTCGTACATGCTTCCCGAGTTGTCGATCAGCAGCAGGAAGGTGATCCCCTCCGCCGAAGCAGCCCGCGGTTTGAACTCGCTCAGACCCTCGATCCTCTGAAAATCCTGTCCGTCCGGGGATTCGAAGATCGTGAAACTCTCCGCGCCCAGCCCCTCCACCGGCAGGCCGCGGTCGTCGGTAACGCTGACGTACAGCCGTATGCTTTGGCTGAGCAGAAGGCGGGAGGGGTCGATCTGGGACAAGCGCACGTTGTAGCCGAAGGCGCCTACGGTGGCGCCGGCCAGGATCAGCGCCGCTGTCAGTGCCGATTTGAATCTTGGTTTCATTACCAGCGCCTCCTCTACTCGTAGCTGTAGAACAGCTTTGCCGAGCCGATCTTCAGTACGTCCTCGTACTTGAGGCGGTGCTCCTTGACCGGCTGATCGTTTACCAGAACGGGATACTTGGGCTCCAGGTTGGTCAGCAGCGCCTCGCGCCTGCGGAAGCGGATCTGAGCCTGGCGATCCGCCAGATTTTCGTAAGGTTCAAGGGTGATCTGGTTCCTTCTGGCCCGGCCGATGCGGATCCGCCCCTCATTGAGGACGAACGCCTTGCCTTTCAAGCGGCCGTTTAACACCCGTAACGTTCCGAAGGCCATGCTGTGTTCGATGATCCCGTAGAACAGGGCGATGGCCAGTCCCAGTACGATCAGGCCAATCAGGCGTGAGGGCAGCGATGGAGGGAGGTACAGGCGAGAGTACTCCAGAGCAGCCCCGCCGACCAGGCCGCCGATCAATCCGCCGATCAGTCCGATCCCGATCTTTTTCCCGGAGGCCGCCCTGAAACCCTCGGCGGCACCGACAAAGATGCCCAGGAAAGCCCAGCCCACGGCCCGGGCAATGGGCAGTCCCACGGTCTGGAAGCCGCGGTAGGAATCCAGAAACAATCCGCCGAGCAGAAACAGCGCAGCCTGCCCGATCAGGAGCCCGATGATTCCGCCGATCAGGCCGACGATTGCTCCCACGATCATCCCGGCCAAGATCCTCGATCCGACCCGGGCGAAGATCCCCGCCGCAGAGCCGAAGAAGGCACCCATCAGCAGTCCCACCGCTCCGCCAAGGGCGCCCACGAACAGCAGATACGAGGGGAAGCGGGCTTGAGCTTCCACGATCAGCTCGGTCAGCGGCCAGGCCGCCACTCCGCCCAGTATTCCCAGACACAGTAATATTAACCTGCGCAATCCAGTGCTCATAGGCACCTCCCCTTTCTATTCCCCGATCAGTTCCAGGGTTTTCTCTGCTTTGTCGTAACGGACCTTCACCCGCGCCGTCTGTTCGGAAACCACGTTAACCTGAACGCTGCGCGACAGCTGTTCATCCTTTTTGATGGTAAGCAGGTACTCCCCGGGATCGAGAACCAGCTCCCGGCTTCCCGCTTGCAGCGGGTCCAGGGCGCCGTACACGCGCTCGGTTCCACCGCTCAGGTAGGAGGAGGAATCGTCCAGGAGGACCTTCAACCCGTCGGCGTCACAGTCGATCACCAGCTTGCCGGGGTAGGGGATCAGCTGAGCGTCCAGCTGCAGCAGCGGCTGATACGGTTTGATCAGCAGGTTGAAGGTCTGGGGGTAGTAGCCCGCGTGGTCGACTCTGAAGCGGTAGCTCGTGCCGGTTGTCAACGTTGCGGCAACCCTTCGATTCCAAAGGACCCAGCGATTGTCGAGGAAGATGAAAAATCCGGTCGTTCCTGTCAGATCCTCTCCGCTGCGGATGTCGGTCACCTTGTAGCGGACCTCCAGCGGCAGGGGCGGGGTCTGCTCCAGCCGGATCTCCAGACGTCTACCCGCGGAGGTGTCCAGGTGCTGTTTCTGCAGCCTGCGGGAAGCGAGGAAGAAGGATTCCCAGTGCAGCTGCCCCTCCAGATTCACTTTGAGCCGGTAGCGGCCCGTTTCCAGATAGAGGCGCTCCGACTCCAGAACGTAGCTCTCCTCCTGCTCGGCATCCGTCCTGGCCCGGAAGCGTAAAGTTTCCTCCTCCATGCGGATCAACTCCCCCTCGGTTTCCCGGTACAACACCGAGGCGATATAGATATCCTTGGGATCCTTGTAGGAGGCGGGCACCCGCGCTGAGACGATGAGCGATCCGTAGCGGTCAGGTTGAAGGATCTCATGGTGATAACCCTTCAGAGATAGATAGTACCCCCCCGCGACCAGCAGGGCGGAGAGCAACAGTCCGATGACCAACCAGAACACCCAGCCGCGTTTAGGCCTGTAGATGTCCCCGATCTCCCGGCCTTGGATAACCCGTCTGAGCGCTCTCCTGATCGAAGCCGGATCCCGGCGCTTGATCCTGCGCTCCAGGCGGCGAATGATCTGGCGCAGCTCCTGGAAGCGGCGGCGGCGGTTGGGCTTCATTGACTTGGCGACGATCTTGGCCAGGGCGGGGGCGATCTTGGGATTGACGCGCTTGGGCGGCGTGTACTTGCCCTTGTGGATCAGGGCAATGGTCTCCGCGGTGAAGCTTCCGGGAAAGGGGGTCTTGCCGGTGAGCATCTCGTACAGCACGACTCCCAGGGAGTAGATGTCTGCCCTGCGGTCTACGGTCTTGGCATTATCTATCTGCTCCGGTGGGATGTAGGAGGGTGTGCCCAGGGTCATCCCGTCCCGGGTCAGCCCCTCCTCGTTGTGCTCCAGGGAGGTGGCGATGCCGAAATCGACAATCTTGACCTCCCCCTGATTGGAGATGAGGATGTTGCCGGGCTTCATGTCCCTGTGGATCACCCCTTTTTCGTGGGCGTACTGCAGCCCCTTACACACCTCGTAGAAGATCAGGGCCGCCGCTTCGTTGGAGAGGTAGCGCTCCCGCTTGATCAGCTGTTCCAGGGAGACCCCGTCCACGAACTCCTCCGCGATGTAGTAGGAGGAGCCCTCCTTGAAGTGGTCGTAGACCTGCACGATGTGATCGTGCTTGAAATCCATCATAATGCGGGCTTCCCGCCGGAACCGTTCGATGAACTGGGGTCCGCCGCGCAAGGTGAGCTTTTTGAGCAGCACGAAGCGCTTCAACGTCGGGTGCTTGGCCTTGTAAACAGCGCCCATGCCCCCCTGGGCAATCTTCGAGATGATCGTATACTTGCCGACTTTGACTTGTTTTTTATCCATCGATCATTTCCCGATAGGCCTCCGTGTCCAGTTCCCGGATGTCCCGGTCCAGATCGATCGGCTGCTCCGCCGGCAGCACGGCGACGACATAGCGGTCCGGGTCGTGGATCTGAACGTAGCGGCCGTCGGAGCGGAGGTTGTAACCGCCCCGCACGGGCCTGTGGCCGCCGAAATGGAAAGCGGTAGCCGCCGCCTCCGCCCCCAGGTAGTGCTCCAGCATCTGCCGAACGCTCCCGGGCTCCGCCTCTTCATTGTCGGTCCAGGTCAGGCCGTACACCACCTGGGGCATGCGGCGGTATTCGATAACCTCCTGCTTCGGTATGATCCAGGCCGGTTCGGCGTGGGAGGCAAGGAAGTTGCCGCCTACGGCCAGAAGGGGGAAGCTCTTTTCGAACTCGGAGTAGACCTTGAGGATTTCCTCCCCGTAGAAGTGCTCCATGTAGATGCGGACCATCAGGCCCTCATTGGCGAATTTGAGGAAGGGGTAGTTGCCCTCCCCCTGCTCGTTGGCAATGTTTTCATGATTGCCCTTGAGAAAGTGGAAGTGATTCGGGAAGTGACGCTTTAGGACCATCACCATCTGCATCACTCCGAGGCTCTCCCTCATCTCCGCATCCATGTTGCTGTGCTTCCGGTACCCCCCCTTGAACTCCTCCAGGGCCGCCTGCCAGCGGGCCACGGCCCGGCCTTCGGCATGAAAACCGTCGCCCAGGAAAAGGATCTGCAGCTCCCCGGCGGCCAACCGATCCGCGGCCGACACCGCCTGCTCATCCTTCTCCGCCAGCACGGCCAAAACCAGCTCCATGCGGGCGTGCAGATCCGGTACCACTACGGTAGACAGATCCCGGTGCAGGTACAGCAGGCCGCCGGGACGGCCCGCCCCGTCCCTGGGGCGGATCTCCTCCGGCTCGTTGTCCAGCACCTCGATGGTCGCCAGGGTTTCTTCCAGGAGCTCTTCGGGCTCCGGCGGATCGCTGCGGCTGTAGATACGCTTCAGATCGTCGAGTAACAGTTTGGGTCTACTCCAAATCCAGGTCTTTGTTCACCTCGACGAATCCTTCGGCAAGGATCATGGTCGCCTTGGTTATCTGCTCTTCCTGCTCTTCCGGCTCCAGATCACCGGTAGTCACGGCGATCTTGAAGATCGGGGAGGAGCTCTGGATGGGGCCGGGGGAGAAGCGGACCGGTTCGCCCACCTGTACGTCGCTTGAAAGCTGCGAGTCGTCCTTGCTCGCCGTCTCCGGCACGTCCTGCCGCAGACCGATGCTGGTGTACTGGACTGTTCGTCCCCCCTCGATGATCGGGCCGATGTTCAGCAGAGATCCGGAGTAGGTCATGGCCAGGCAGCCCTGCTCGTCCTCCTGATCCAGCTCCTCCACCTCGGCCATGTTCATCTCCGCCAGCTGGTTTTCGAACAACCCCTTCTTCTCCAGCCAACCCTTGGCTATCATCTCCACGGATTCCTCATTGTCGGGTAGACCCGAGGATTTGGTTATCTGCCGAATGTGATCCTGCACTTCCGCCGGAATTTGATCAAAGTACTCACCCATGGGTTCCTCCTCCTGCTTTCAGTGTTGCTATTAGTATAACTCACCAGCGGGGAATGCACAGTGATAATTCGACAAATTCGCTTGTTTCTTTACGGGGATCGAGTAGACTGATAGCAGGAGGGTCAGCCATGGAGCCGAACAGTCTTCCGCCGGAAGTTTACCTGGAAATCCTCAACGGGGACCGGGAGGGGGAGATCTTTGCCATCACCCGCAAGACCGTAACCATCGGCCGGGATCCCCAGTGCGACCTCCACCTTGCCGATCCCTACGTTTCCCGCAAACACTGCCAGATCGTTTTTCGGGGCGACCACTTCACCATGATGGATCTGGGCAGCCTGAACAAGACCCGGGTCAAGGAAAAGGACTATATACAGAAGAACCTCAAGGACGGGTATATGATAACCGCCGGAAAAACGCAGCTGTGTTTTCGCTGGCCCGATGCCAAAGCCTGGCTGGCGGAGCACGGGATCGAGGAGGAGGTTGCCGATGAGTGACGAGATTCAGGGGCTTTCGGACACGGTTCGCTCGCATTTAAAAAAGATCACCCGCAGCTCCGGTCTGCCCGATACGGAGGAGTCCTTCCGGAGGATGGCCGCTGTCTGGCTGGAGAAGAAGCGTTTGTTCGAAGGACAGATCCGCGCCCTGGATATGGAGGAGGTGGAGTCTTTCGAAATGGACGATCCCCGGGGAGCGCTGCTGCTTTCCTACTCCGGTTCCCTGATCAGTCTGGGCACGCTTTCCGCTGGCGGCAGGCGGGTGGAGTACGCCAGCATCTCCCTGCGCGCCGACGTTCCCGATCTGGTGATCACCGAGGGTGGCGGATTGACCGAAAGCCTACGCGTGGACGGGGTGGCAACATTTTCCAGCGGAAAGGTGCGCACGACCTCCAGCCTGCTGAAGATCACCGTGTGTGCGGCGGATGTCGGCCCGGAGGAGCAGGAGAAGCGCATCCGGGAGGCCACGATCTTCCTGACAAATGGTTTCGTCAAGATCAACAGGACAGTTCTTTCCGCCGGGGAAGATCTGCCCGACCAGTTCACCAGCCAGGCGATCATCGCTTATCTGGCCAGGAAGAACGGGTTGACCCAGAAACAGGCCCGCCAGATCACCACCGACTACCTGACTATGATCGAATCGGGAATGCTTCTGGGCGAGCGGGTGCCTCTGGGAAAGATCGGCAGGCTGTTCTTGAAGAAACTCAGCCCCCGCAAAGCCCGGGTGGTTGTCAATCCGGCCACGGGTAGGGAGATCACGGTTCCAGCCAGGCCGGAGGAGGCGGTTCCCAGGATCTCCTTCAGCCGCTCCCTGAAAGAGCGAGCCCGCCGGGTGGAGCTGGGGTAGCCGGGGCAGGATCCGCCGCGTTGCTAATGAACTGGCAAAACATCGTACAGAATTGGCGGGAGCTGCTGCTGAGCGGGGGGGTTCTGGTCGGCGCCGTGCTGGCCGGCATCCTGCTGCATCTGCTCTTCTCCCTGATCAGCCGAGTCGTGCTTCGCCGAAGAGCCGAACGGGGCGGTTTGATAGTTCGCTCGGTAATCCGCCACGCAAAGGGACCTCTGCGTCTGGCACTTCCCCTGCTGGCCGTGGCTGTTGCGATACCCTTCGTCCAGTTGCCGGAGGAGGTGCTCGGCCTGCTGCGACAGCTCATCAGCATTCTCACGATCGTCACCGTATCCTGGATCGTGGTCCGCTCCGTCTCGGTGCTGGAGGACTATCTGTTCGACAGGTACAAGCTCGAAAGTGAAGACAACCTCAAGGCGCGCAAGATCCGCACCCAGATGGTCTATCTGAAGCGGGTGTTTGCCGTGATCGTCGGCGTGATCGCCCTGGCCTTGATCCTGATCAACTTCGACAAGGTCAGACAGTTGGGCACCACCATCCTGGCCTCAGCGGGTATCGTGGGCATCGTTCTGGGCTTCGCCTCCCAGCGTTCGATCGCCCTGCTGTTTGCCGGTTTCCAGATCGCCCTGACCCAGCCGATCCGTATCGACGACGTGGTGATCGTGGAGAACGAGTGGGGGAAAATCGAGGAAATCACTCTCACCTACGTGGTGGTCCGCATCTGGGACAAGCGCAGGTTGGTCGTACCGATTTCCTACTTCACCGAGAAACCGTTCCAGAACTGGACCCGGGTTTCCGCGGACCTGCTCGGTACGGTATACCTTTACTGCGACTACACGGTCCCTGTGCAGGGCGTACGGGAGGAGCTGCGCCGCATCCTGGAGCAGAGCGAAGACTGGGATGGGGAGGTTTGCAGCGTGCAGGTGACCGACGCCAGCGAGAGGACCATAGCCGTACGGGCTTTGATGAGCGCGGGGGACGCCTCCCGTTTGTGGAATCTGCGCTGCCAAGTACGGGAGCAGCTTATCGATTACATCCAGAGGGATTTTCCCGAGAGCCTGCCCCGCTTTCGGGCCCAGCTCGACTCCGAGGGAGCGTAGACCAGAGGTGGCAGCCGACGCGCAATCCGCTCGTTCAGGCGTGCAGGCACCAGCCAAAACGCCGCGGGAGCTCAGATTTCCTGCAACCGCCCCTGTGGTTTTCCTGTCGATCTAGTCAACTACTAAAATTTTCTCGGATTTTTATGGGAGCAGGGGGTGTATTATTGGCCAAAGGAAAGCCGTATATCGATTCGGAGCGCTGCAAGGGTTGCGGTCTGTGCGTGAAGGCCTGTCCCGAATCCATCCTGGAATTGGCGGAAACCTTTAACGAACAGGGTCACCACTACGCGGTTTGTGTCAGTCCTGAACGCTGCACGGCCTGCATGTTCTGCGCCATCATATGTCCGGATACGGCCATCGACATCTGGCGCTTCGCCAAGGCGGGTTGAGGGTAGCGGTTGTGGCTGAACCCGTATTGATGCGCGGCAACGAGGCGATAGCGGAGGCGGCGATCATCGCCGGCTGTCGTTACTACTTCGCCTACCCCATAACTCCACAGAATGAAATCGCCGCCTACATGGCCCGGCGGATGCCTGAGGTCGGCGGAACCTTCCTCCAGGCGGAGAGCGAGATCGCTTCGATCAACATGGTCTTCGGCGCCGCCGCGGCCGGGGGCAGAACTATGACCTCCTCCAGCTCCCCGGGAATCAGCCTCAAACAGGAGGGCCTTTCCTACATGGCTGGTACGGAGCTGCCCGCCGTTGTGGTGAACATGATGCGCGGCGGGCCGGGACTGGGCAACATAGCCGGATCTCAGGGGGACTACTTTCAGGCGACCAAGGGCGGCGGTCATGGGGATTACCATATGATCGTCCTGGCTCCGGCTTCGGTGCAGGAGCTGGCCGCCCTGACCGTGGACGCCTTCGAACTCTCCGACAGGTACCGGATCGTGACCATGATATTGGGGGACGGGTATCTCGGGCAGATGTCCGAGTCCCTCGTACTGCCGGAGCCGCCGAGCAAGCTTTACGACAAATCCTCCTGGATCCTGGACGGGGCGGCGGGCAGAGACCCCCGCACGATCGCCTCTCTGCGGCTCAAACCCGAGGACGGAGTGGAGAGACTCAACCTCCGGCTTCAGGAGAAGTATCGGGAGATCGAGGCAGAGGAGATCCGCTTCGAGTGCTTTCAATGCCAGGATGCCGAGGTGCTGCTGGTCGCCTTCGGACTGGCCGCCCGGGTGTGCAAAGCGGCGGTCAACCAGCTGCGCTCCGCGGGTGTGCGGGTGGGCCTGTTCCGCCCGATCACCCTCTGGCCCTTCCCCTATGGGGAGCTGCTGCAGAGGGCGGGACGGATGAAAAAGGTGCTGGTCGTGGAGATGAACGCGGGGCAGATGCTGGAGGATGTGCGGCTGGCGCTGGGCGACAAAGTCAGAATCGAGTTCTACGGCCGGATGGGGGCGATGCTCGTAGAGGAAGAAGAGATCATTAAGAGGATTAGGAAGGAATCATGAGAAGTGAAGTAGCTGGAGCGAAACGGGTGTTCTCCCGGCCTGAGACCCTTGCCGATGTTCCGACCCACTACTGCCCCGGATGCGGGCATGGAATCATCCACAGGCTCATGGCCCAGGTTGTCGACGAGCTGGGAATGCGGGAAAAGACGATCGTGATCGCGTCGGTGGGATGCTCGGTTCTGATCTACAACTACATGAACGCCGACAGCCTGGAAGCGGCCCACGGCCGGGCTCCCGCCGTGGCCACGGGAGTCAAGCGGGTCCGGCCCGACCGCCTGGTGATCTCCTACCAGGGCGACGGCGATCTGCTGGCTATCGGCACGGCGGAAACGATCCACGCGGCCAACCGGGGTGAGAACATCACGATCCTGTTCGTAAACAACGCCATCTACGGTATGACCGGCGGGCAGATGGCTCCGACCTCCCTGGCGGGACAGAAGACCAAGACCTCACCCTACGGCCGCAACCCGGCCGAAGCGGGCATGCCGATCCGCGCCTGCGAGCTGCTCAACACGCTGGAGGCGCCCGTGTTCATCGAGCGCTGCTCGGTCCACGACGTGCCCCATATCCTCAAAGCCAAGCGGGCTACCAGGAAGGCCATCGAGAACCAGGTGAAGGGCCGGGGTTTTTCCTTCGTCGAGTATCTGTCGATGTGCCCGACCAACTGGGGAATGAGCTCCCAGGCGGCGGCGGACTGGGTCAGTACTGAGATGGTCTCCTACTATCCCTTGGGGAATATCCGGGACAGGTAGGAGGGAGCGAATCATGCGGGAAGAGATCATCTTCGCCGGTTTCGGCGGCCAGGGCATCATCCTCTCGGGCACGATCATTTGCCTGGCGGCGATGAAGGAGGGAAAGAGGGTCACCCACATCCCCTCCTACGGTGCGGAAATGCGCGGGGGCACGGCCAACTGTTCGGTGGTGATCAGCGACCAGGAGATCGCTTCGCCCCTGGTTCCCCATCCTTCGCTGTGCGTGGTGATGAACAAACCCTCTCTGATCAAGTTCGAACCCAGGTTGAGGCAGGGGGGTACCCTGCTGTACAACAGCTCGCTGATCGATGTCGAGCCCTCCCGGGCGGACCTCCGCTGCATCCCCGTACCGGCCAACGAGATGGCGGTGCAGGAGGGCAGCGCCCGCTCGGCCAACATGATCATGCTCGGCCTATTGGCCAGGATCAAACCGGAGGTTGCCTCCCTGGACTCGATCAAGGCGACCCTGGATCAGGCAGTTTCCGCCCGCCACCGTAACCTCAATGAGATCAACAAGCGCTGTCTGGCCCGGGGATTCGCCCTGGACGGGGAATAGCTACTCCGCAGACCCGGCCAGCTCCGTCAGCATGGCGTTGGTCCGGCGCCCGTACTCCAGGTAGATCTCCTCCGCCTTCCTGCCGCTGGAGGAGGTGCCCAGATGGATCTGGGCGGTGATATGGGGCTCTATGGAGAAGGCTCCGCTGTAGCCCATATCCAGGAGGGATTTGAGGATCCGGCGCACCATGCTCTGGCCCTCCCCCGGGTACGTGTACTCGATCTCCCCTTCAGCAGTTTTGGCGCAGTCCTTGATGTGGACGTGCTTGATGAAGGGGAGTGCTGTTTGATAGAAATCCCAGGTTTCCTCCGGCGGATGCCCTTCGCCCACCGGATTGCCGGTGTCGAAGACGATCTGCAGGTTGGGCGAGTGCACCTCCTCCAGCAGGATCTTCTGGTTCTCCGGGCTCATGCCGCCCCAGCCGGAGCAGTTCTCGTGCACCATCACCACACCTCCATCCGCGGCTATGCGGGCCAGCTCCTTCATGCGGCGGATCGCCTCCTCCCGCCACTCCGCCTCGGGTAACCCGCCGTTAGGGTAGGACATGACCCGAATGAACGGTGTGGCGAAGCGCTGCATCCGCGGGATTGCCCTTTTAAGCTCCTCCACGTCGGTCTGGAAATCCGAGGTGATGGGCCGGGCCCAGTTGGCGATGGAGGAGGCGAAGCAGATCACCTCCATCTGCTCCTCCTGTACGGTCTTATAGACCTGGTCGAAGGTTTCATCGTCGACGGCGCAGACGTTGGTCTTGCCGATCAGACGCAGCTCGAGGGTGTTCCACCCCAGTGTTCGATGGATGCGGATCTGCTCCTTCAGCTCCGGGGAGCCCTCATCAGCGATACCTGTGATAATCATAGTCCTGTTCCTCTCCTCGATAAGTGGGTGCAACCCTCCGCGCCGGCAGCCGGGAAGGCTCTAGGCCCGGTCCCCGACAGCAGCCAGCGCCTTTTCGTACACCCGGTACGTTTTTGTTTGCTCCAACCCCAGCTTCTTCAGGGCGTTGATCATACTGGTGTTGTCCTCCAGGATATAACTGGCCTCCAGTCTTACCCCCCTGGGAACAAGGGCTTCGTACAGACTCATGTACAGCAACACGTCCAGGCCGAAGCCCTGATACTCGGGAAGCACGGCCAAACCGAAGAGCCGGAAATCCCGAAGGCGTCGACGCCTGACGAGCAGGTTTACAAAGCCCAAGGGAAACAGTCTGCCCCGGATCTTTCTGAGGATGATGTTGATGTCGGGGAAGCCCAGGCAGAATCCCACCGGTTCGGCGGCATCCTCCACGATCCAGATGGCATCCGGATCGGCGATGGGTTTCAGCTTCTTGAACGTTGCCTGCAGCTCCTCCAGTCCGTAGGGCGCCCAGCCCCAGTTGTCGCGGATCGCCTGGTTGGAGATGCGCCAGATCGCCTCGGCATCCCGGCGCAAGTGCTTCATGTCGATCGGGCGGATGCGGATATTCGGCCGGCGGGAGTGCATCTTTTCCCGGAAACGGATGAAGCGTTCCGGGATCCGATACCCCTTGCGGGCGTCTCCCTCGAAGGCCAGCAGGTCCTTGATCTTCCGGTAGCCCAGTTCCTCCAGGAAATCGTTGTAGTAGGGGGGATTGTAGGGCATCATGAAGGTGGCCGGCCTGTCGAATCCCCGGTACAGGGATCCCCAGCACTCCTCCACCGGATTGATAGGTCCGCGAACCCTGTCCATGCCCTGGGCGGCAAACCACTGTTCGGCTTCGGAGAACAGCGCCGCCGCGGTTTCGGAACCGGGGATCGATTCGAAGGATCCGAACATCCCGATCTTCGATCGATAGTAGTCGTTGAAGTTGTGATCGACGTAGGCCAGGAGCCTGCCGGCCGCCTTGCCGTCAACCCGGGCCAGAAACAGCGCGTAATCCGAATGCGCCAACAGGGGGTTCCTGGTGGTGAAGGTCCGCCGCTCTTCCAACCAGATTGGTGGTGACCAAAGCGGATCCCGGCTGTAGAGGGTCCGGGGGAAATGGATGAACTCCCGCAGGGCTTTGCGGGTTTGGACTGTCTCGATTGTTACGGCCACCTTCCCCCATTCCATCCGAGAGCTGATAGCGCTTCGTTGCCTCTGAAGACCGTGTAATTCTACCCGGTTGCGGGGCTTTTGCCAATCGAGAGGCAGCGTGGCCGGCGCCGGTGTTCGCCGTGACCGCACAACCAGGTGAGGGCCGTTTCAATGAGTTTGCGGATTGGGTTATACTAGAGGGAAGGAGCGGAAGATGAAACGCAAGGGACGGATCATCATTCTCGGTTCTGCGGCGGTTCTTGTCGTGGTGCTGGCGGCGGCGTTGTTTTTACTCCTCCCGACCCCCAGAGCCGCCTCCTGGGACGAGTCCAAGGAGATGAGCCAGCGGCGCCTTGACATGGTGAGCCGACAGATCGCGGCTCGGGGGGTCAGGGACAAGGAGGTCCTGGAGGCGATGCGCTCGGTCCCCCGCCATCTGTTCGTGCCTCAAGCCTTGCAGGAGCGGGCCTACGTGGATTCCCCCCTGCCGATCGACGCCGGACAGACGATCTCCCAGCCCTATATCGTGGCCCTGATGAGCGAACTGTTGGAGCTGGAACCGCAACAGCGGATTTTGGAAATCGGGACCGGATCCGGCTATCAGGCGGCGGTGCTCTCCGTTCTGGTGGAAGAGGTGTTCTCCATCGAGATCAAGGAGATCCTGTACCGCCAGGCCACCGAGAGGCTCAAAGAGCTGGGCTACGGCAACGTACGCACCCGCCACGGGGACGGCTACTTCGGCTGGGAGGAGGAGGCGCCCTTCGACGGCATCATGATCACCGCCTCGGTGGACCATGTTCCGCCTCCGCTCCTCGAGCAGCTCGTCGACGGGGGCAAGATCGTGCTTCCCCTGGGACATCCCTTCAGCTTCCAGAATCTGGTGGTGGTCACCAAACAGGGTGAGGACTATCGGCTTCGGCAGGTCACGGGGGTTCTCTTCGTGCCGATGACCGGAAAAGCCATGGAGAAGTACTAGGGATGGCAGCGACGGCGCCGCAAGCGGAATGATACTCCCGGCGGTATTCACCGTTTCCCTGACCGCCCTCTGCTACGAGGTTCTGCTCACCCGCTTCTTCTCCTTTTCCCAGTGGAACCACCTCTCCTTCATGGTCATCAGCATCGTGCTGTTCGGCTTCGGTGCCAGCGGCAGCGTGCTGAGCCTGGTGGAAAGGCGCCGCCCCGGACGGTCGGTCGCCATACTCGGCTCGCCGGGGTTCGGCCTGCTGCTCCTGCTCTGTTCAATCACCATCGGCGGATCCTTCCTCGCGGTGAAGAACATCCCCCTGGATTATTTCCGCATGCCCCTGGAGTGGCTGCAGGCCGCCTACCTCCTGCTCACCTTTTTGATCCTGCTGCTTCCCTTCTTCTGCGCCGGCAGCGTGATCTCCCTGGCCTTTGCGGGCCTGCCGGTTCGCAGCGGATGGATCTACTTCGCCAGCATGTCTGGCTCCGCGGTAGGCGCCCTGCTTCCGGCCATTCTGCTGCCCCTGTTGGGGGAGGGCCGGATCGTGTTTTGCTGCGCCCTGCTGCTGCTGGTTGTCCCTTTCCTGCAGGTCCTGGATCACCGCCGTACGGCGGAGACGGGTCGGCGAAACACCGGACGAATCCTGGCGGCCTCAGGCGCCCTCTTCCTGCTCACCTTCATCCCACTGGCCTACAGGGGGGGAGCGCTTCTGGAGATCCGCCCCTCCCCCTACAAGCTGTTGCCCCAGGTGCTGCAGTTCCCCGAAACCTCGGTCGTGTCCGGGAGCAACACGATCAGGGGGCGCCTGGACAGGCTGGAAAGCCCCTACATCCGCTTCGCCCCGGGTTTGAGCCTCAAGTACTCCGGTGTTCTTCCCCCGGCGACCTTTCTGGTGCGGGACGCGGATGCCCTGTTTGTTCTCTACGATCTGAAGGATGAACGATCATCGGCCTTCAGCCGTTTCCTCCACTCCTACGCCGGTTACTCGCTGCGTACGGCGGGAACTGCGAACAGGGTGCTGATCCTGCAGGCGGGTGGGGGCTTGAGCCTGCCCTGTGCCGTATCCGCCGCTTCCAAGGACATTACCCTGCTGGTCGAAGATCCCGAGGCGGCGGCCCTGTACCGGGAGCGCATCTCGGGCGGCGGGATCCCCGCCCCGTCGGCCATCCGCGTCGTTTCGGGCAACCTGCGCCGCCGGGTAGCCAGGGATCGGCAGCGCTACGATCGGATCCAGGTGGAGGCTTGGGGACCCTCGGTTCCGGGAATGGCCAGCCTGGATCAGGAGCATCTGCTGACCGTGGAGGCGTTCGCCGACTACCTGAAGCACCTGGAGCCCGAAGGGGTACTGATCCTCTCTCGCAAGCTGCTGCTGCCTCCCTCGGATATGTTGAAGATCTTTGCCACGGCCTACACCGCTCTGCAGAACATGGGCACGGAAAACCCGGCCAGTCACATTTTCCTGATTCGCGGTTGGGACAGCTACACCCTTCTGTGCTCCCCCTCGTCCTTTGATCAAAGCTCCCTGGCCGACCTGCGCGACTTCTGCCGGCAGCGCAACTTCGATCTGGTGTTTTATCAGGGAATCGAGCCGGGAGAGGCGAACCGGTTCAACAGTTTCGCCGAGGCCTTTCACTTCCGGGAGATACAGAGGCTCTACCGGGCTCTTAGCCAAGATCGTGCAGAGGACTATTTCCGGGAGTACTACCTGGACATCGCTCCGGCCCGGGACGACAGGCCCTTCCACAGCCGCTTCACCCGCCTGAGGAAACTCGGAGCTCTGTTCCGCTCCACCGGAAGCCGTTTCTACACGCTGTTCCTGTCCGGGGAGACGATCGTGCTCGTGGTTATGGGCATCGCCTGTGTGCTCGGTGGGCTCCTGCTGCTCCTTCCTCGATTGCTGTCCCGGCCTCCGGGACCGGTTCAGGAGGGAAGCCGGAGGCGCTCCGCCGCGCTGGCTGCATACTTCCTGGCCGCGGGGGCGGGGTTCATGTTCGTGGAGATGGCATTTCTTCAAGGCTACACCTTCGTGTTCGGAAATCCGGTAATAGCCTTCACGGTTGTCCTGGCCGAGCTTCTGATCCTGTCGGGGATCGGCGGGGCCGTGTCGGCTGGCTGGACCCGGCGAGCCTTGCCGCCGATTTTGATCGGTCTGGTCATCTGCGGGATTGTGCTCTTCGCCCTGTTCGGGCCGGTGGAACGGCTGCTGCTGCAGGCTTCCGGCCCTGGGCAGGCCCTGGGCTCTTTTGGGCTGCTGGCGCCGATTGCTCTGCTGATGGGCGTGCCCTTTCCGGTCGGCCTTCGCCTGCTCACTTCCTCCCCTCGCTTCCGGGCTTATGGCTGGGGGGCAAACGGCGTGGCTTCGGTGCTGGCCTCGATCCTGGCCATACCCCTGACCATGATCTGGGGCATCAGCCGCCTGCTGCTGCTGGCCTCGTTTTGCTATGCCCTGATGCTCGGGGTGTTGGCTCTCAAAGATTGAACAGGCGAACCAGGAACCCCCACCTGAGCAAGCCGACGGAGAACCAGGGAACGTAGGTGATCAGAAGCACCACCGCCAGCAGGGCCAGGAAGAAGGGAATCACGTTCCTGTAGATGCGCACCAGAGGCTGGTTGAAACGGTAGGCGGCCAGGAACAGGTTCAATCCAACCGGCGGGGTCAGATAGCCCACGCCCAAATTGGCCAGGAAGATCACCCCCAGGTGAACCGGGTGGATGCCGAAGGCGGCGCCCAAGGGGATGATCAGGGGAACCACCACCAGGATGGCGGAGAAGATATCCATCAGGCAGCCGGTGATCAACAGCGCCAGGTTCAGCAGGATGAGGAACACGTACTTGGAGCTGATGTTCGCCTGCACCCAACTGCTAAGGCGCATCGGCACCTCCGCATCCACCAGGTAGTATCTGAGGCCGTTGGCCGCAGCCAAGATGATCAGAACGCCGCCTATGATGGGGATGCAATTCAGCATGACCCGGGGAAGGTCTCTGAGAGACAGATCCCGGTGGATGACCATCTCAATGAAAAGGGCATAGATAACGGCGACCGCACCGGTTTCCAGCAGCGTGAACAGGCCGCCGAAGTAGCCCAGGAGGATGATCACGGGAAGCAGGATCTCCCAAAAGGAGTCTTTGATGGAACCCGCCGCTTCCTTGAGCTGGAAGGGAACCGGCTTGACCTTGCGGGTCACGGCGGTGAACACGCCGATCCCGCACATAGTGATCACCATCAGCAGGCCGGGCAGGAAGCCACCCACGAACATGTGGAGGATATTGATTTGGGCTATGACCCCGTAGAGGATGATCGGCAGGCTGGGCGGGAACAGCAGCCCGATGCTTCCCGAACCGGTGATCAGACCGTTGGCGAAATCCGTCGTATAGCGACCGCTCTCCACCAGCACGTAGGCCAGCAGTGCGCCCAGGGCAAGGATGGTCACTCCGGTCGCACCGGTGAAGGTCGTAAAAAAGGTGCATACCAGGACCGTCATGATGATCAATCCGCCAGGCAGCCAGCCCAGCCAGGCACGGAACAGGCGCATCAGGCGCTCTCCGGCCTTGCTTTCCGAGAGGATGAAGCCGGCAAAGGTAAACAGGGGGATGGCCGGGATGCTGTATCCGGTCAGCAATCCGTAGGCCTCGTTGGGAATCACCTCCAGGGCCCCCATGGAATGCACGAACAGCAGGTAGGCCACTCCCCCCAGCACGATGAAGATGGGCGTGCCGAAAAAGATGGAGACGATCAGGATGCCTACCCCCACCAGGGAGATGCTCTCGGCGATGCGGAACAGGAGCTCCTGAATACTGTCGAAGACCGTGGGTACCTGAGGCAGCACGGCGTCGAGGACGTTCATTACCGAGCTGAAGGCGATGATCGTTCCCAGGAGGAAACCTACAGCTGCCAGGCCCCGTTTCAGTCCACGAATCGGGGCGCGGGACAAAAATCTTACGGTGATGAGCAGGAAACCGAGCGGAATCACGGCCACGGCGATCTGGATGGGGATGAAAGCGATCTTCTTGGTGGGATCGAACCCGATCAGTACCAGGGAGAGGGCGCTCCAGGCCATGGCCGTAGAGATCGTTGTGGAGATGAACAAAGTCCCCGTGGTGATCCAGCTGCGAACCGATTCGCGCATCATCTCCAGACCCACCGACAGGGTGATGTGCTTGCCTTCCCGGGAGGTGATGGCCCCGCCCAGGCAGGTCAACCAGAGCACCAGATGCTGGGTCAGATCCGCGGAGCTGTGAATGCCGGTTTTGAAAACGAGCCGGGCAATGATCTCAAGGGCGGGCAAAACGGCGATCAGCAGCAGAATGATGCTGTTAACGCCGTTTTCGAAGTGGAAAATCCCCCGCAGGATCCTGCTTTTCGGGAGCTCTTCGGTTTCTGCGGATGCCATCTATTCGAATGCCTTACTGCTGCCTATACTCGGAAACGATCCGCTTGGCTTCTTCGTACAGATCCCGGGAGATCACATCGCCGATCAAGATGCCGAAGCCCTTTTCGACGAGGTCTTTCCACTGCTGCAGAGCCGCCGGCGGCACTTCGTGGATGACCAGGCCGTTCTCCTTCATGACATCGATAGCCTGCTTCTCCACTGCCATGATTTCGGCTTCCAGATCGTGCAGGGCCTGCTGCGTAGCCTCTTTGAGTTTGGGCCTTATATCAGCCGGGATCCGCTGCCAGGCCTGGTTGGAGACAATCAGTCCCGCGGTGAGCGGCGACCAATAGAAGTCGGTCATATTGGGAGCCAGGGCGAACCACTGCATCGCCGCTGCGGTCAGTGGGGATGCAGTGAAGACCTCCACCATCCCGCTCTGCAGAGCGGCGAAGGCATCGTTGGGCGGGAGGGGGACGATATGAAATCCCATGGCCTTCCAGGCCTGGTCGACTTCCGGGCTGCCCTCCATGACGAAGAACTTGAGCTTTTGAAAATCCGCCGGGGTGATCACTTTCTTCGTGGAGAAGAAACGCAGCCAGCCGGACTTGATAAAGGCCAGGAAGGTGAATCCTTTGTCTTCCAGCAGCGCCTCCAGCTGCGGCCGGAGTTTTTCGAACAGATAGTCCAGCTCCGCATCGGTCTGGGTCAGAAAGGGAAGCTGATAGACGAGAAAGTTCGGATCGATCTTTCCCAGGCCGGAACCGGTCATGGCCGCGGCCTGGATCTGGTTGATCCGCATTTTGCGGATCATATCCGGCTCGTCTCCGGCGATGCCCCCGCTGTAGATCTTCATGGTCACTCTGCCGCCTGAGATCTTCTGCCAATCCAGAGCGATGCGTTTCAGTGCCTTGTCCCAGGGTGAGCCTTCCGGGGCCACGCTACCCACCTTGATTACCAGCGCGCTTGCCTGGGAAGCACAGACCAGGAAGCCCGCCAGCAGAACTACGGCCCATCGATGCTTCATTGTTGATCCTCCTCCAGATCGATGAGAAAGAAATCCTCTATGTGGTCGAGCAGCCATCGCGCCTTTTCCTGGCTCAGCAGGATCTGGAGGCGGTTGTTCGGATTATCCTCCGGATTGATGGCGATCGCCTGTGCGAGCAGCTGTTGGAACTCTTTCACATCCTGATTGGCCACCGATACGGTGCTTGCCAGTGCCACGTAGGGAGAGGGGGAGAGGCCGCCGGAGTATTCCACGGCCTTCTTGAAATGGTAGCGCGCCTTTTCCTGGCTGCCCCCCATGGCTTGCGGCAGTGAGCCGTAGATGGAGATGAGGGTGTCGTGGATCATCCCCTGCGACCAGGTCTCATCCAGTTCCAGTGCCCGATTGAGCAGGGCGATCGGTTTGGAAAGGTTGAGCAGCAGCTCCATGTCGAAAGTATCCGTGGAGAATGCACCCAGCCAGGAAGCGGAGGTCCAAAACAAGAGGGGCACATCCTCGACGACCATGGCTGCCAGGGCCTGTTCCAGATCGTTTCCCCGCAGATCCTCCCCAAAACCCGGATAGCGCAGTTTCAGAGCCCGCAGCAGATACCCGCGGCTCCGCAGGTACATCTTCTTGGCCCGCTTCAGCATCTGCTGCTGCTGTTCGTACTCGCTTTCCGGCAACATGCTTGCCGGGGTTTGAATGAAGGCGTTGGCGTACATCGTAAAGATGCTGCCGGTCGTGAGAAGCAGCTCCTCATTCTCCGGAGTCTGCTCCAGCAGCGATTCGTAGAGCTTCATGGCGAAGGGTAGGGCATCGGCAACCAGCTGGGGGTCCTCTTCGCCCGTGAAAACAGTACTGTCTCCGGAGGAGAGGGTCCTGACGACAAGTTTTACAGCCACCTTGTTGATCGAGCAGGAGCCCAGCATTACTGAAAGAGCGCAGAACAGCAACAATACCCTGCCTTTGTGCATACCGGATAGTTTGCCATGGACACCGCCTCATTGCAAGCGATAAACTTTGTTGACGCATTCGGCGCAGAGGGATTAGGATAATCGGGTGCAGATCTTGCTCGTAGGAGTCGATAGAAATAACTCACCCATCGAAGCGGGCCGGGCGGATCATCTTCTTTTTGCCGACGATCACCGGGAAGCAATCAATTTCCTCTCGCATGTCGATATCGATGTAATCGTATTGGACAGCAGCCGCTGCTCCGATAAGGAACTCGAGGACGGAATCCGTACCCTCAAGAAAAAGGCGGCTCAGCCGATCGTGGTCCTGGTTCGGGACGGGGAAAGCGGTTCCAAAGCTCTGGCGGCGGGGGCTCAAGATTTCCTGGTCTCCGCGCTGGTCAGCGAAGACCTGCTCAGCCGGGTTGTTCGCTACGCCTATCAGCTGCACGCCACCACCCGGTCGCTTGCCGCCCTGACCGGGGAGATCGAACGGCTGAAGAGCAATGACGATCCGTTCAGTTCTTTTTTCGTCCAATCCCCCGTAGGCATGGTGGTGATGGATCTGGAGGGGCGTCTGCTGCGCAGCAACTCCACGCTGCATACCATGTTGGGTTGCTCGGCTGAGGAGTTGAAGAACAAGAAGCTCTCCAGCTTCGTGCACCCCGATGATTCACTGGAGTACGTCGAGAACCTGACCGCTCTGCAGGCCGGTACCGTCAACTTCTTCGAAACGGAGAGCCGCTTCCACCGCAACGACGGGCAGTTGGCCTGGTGGCGGCTCAACCTTTCCCTGCTTCGCTTTAAATCGGGACAGGCCCGGTTCATCTTTGGTCTGGTCAAGGACATCAGTCGGTGGAAGAGAAGCGAAGTCGATCTGCAGAGGGCAAAAGAGCTGGCCGAAGCCATGGCCCGCACCAAGAGCGAGTTCCTGGCGAACATGAGCCATGAAATCCGCACACCTATCCATACGATAACCGGGATGACGGAGCTTCTGCTGGACACGGATCTGGACATGGAGCAGAGCGAGTACGCCGAACAGATCCGTTTCTCCGCCGATGTTCTGCTTACGCTGGTGAACGATATCCTGGATTTCTCCAAGATCGAGGCGGGCAAGCTTACTCTCGAAGAGATCGAATTCGACCTCTACGAGATGCTCGACAAGGCTGTCGATCTGGTGATCCTGGAGGCGCACAAGAAGAATCTGGAGGTGATCCTCCATGTTGCTCCCGGAGTTCCGCATCGCCTGCGCGGCGACCCGGCCCGGCTGCGCCAGATCGTCATCAATCTGTTCAACAATGCCGTGAAATTTACGGCAGCGGGGGAGGTGCAGATCTCGATCCATGTGGTCGAGCCGAGCGACGGGCAGTGCACTCTGAAGATTATGATCCGGGACACCGGTATAGGGATCAGCAAGGACAAAATGGGCCGACTCTTCCAGTCCTTCTCTCAAGCTGATACCTCCACAACGCGGAGATTTGGCGGTTCAGGACTCGGGTTGTCGATCTCCAAGAGTCTGGCGGAGATGATGGGCGGCAGTATCGGGGTCGAGAGTGAGGAAGGGCGCGGCTCGACATTCTGGTTCACCGTGCCCGTGAAAACTCAGGCCAAGGCCGATCTGTTCGAAGATCTGCCTACTGAGTTTTTCCCCGGACTGCGGGTGCTCGTGGTCGATGACAACGCTTCGGCCCGGGAAGTCCTGCGCGACTATCTCGAGCAGTGGGGCTGCCGGGTGGATGAGGCGCAGGCGGGCGAAGAGGCCCTGTCCAAGATGCGCCGCTCCGCCGGAGGCGGGGAGGACCCGTTCGCCCTGGTGCTGGTCGATTTGCGCATGCCCGGAATCGACGGCTGGCAACTGGCCAGCGAGGTGATCGCCGATCCGCTGCTCGCGGGGATGAAGCTGATCCTGAATACCCCGGAGGGGCTGGGAAGTGGGGAGGCCAAGATGAAACTCCTCAAGTGGTTTCACGGCTATCTCAGTAAACCCGTAAAGCGGGGAGCCCTGCTGGCGGAGGTCTTCCGGGTTCTCACTGTGGAGTACGAGCCGGAATTGGCGGAGTTGGAATCGGTGGAAGAGGTGGAGGAGATGCCGGCAGCCTCCGCCGGGGAGGACGTGCCTTCCGGCGGCCGCATTCTGGTGGTGGAGGATCATGAGGTCAATCAGCAGCTTTTCAAGGTGATTCTCGAGAAGCTGGGCCATCAGGTTTTCCTGGCCGCTGACGGCCTGCAGGCCGTGCAGGCGGCCGAACAGCGACAATTCGACCTGATCTTCATGGACATTCAGATGCCGAATATGAACGGTTACGACGCGACCAGAAAGTTGCGGGAGATGGGTGTGCAGACCCCGATCATCGCGGTCACGGCCAGTGCTCTTCAGGAGGAACAGAAGCGGGCGCTCAGCGCCGGCATGAACCACTGCCTTACCAAACCCTTCAAGAAGAAGGATCTGGTTCCCGTCCTCGATCAGTGGCTGTCGCCTGTTTCGAGTCAGACCGGCCCGGCGGACGAGGTTTTAGATTTCCCCAAAGCCGTAGCTGCCTTCATGGGGCGGGAAGATGTCGTTCGTAACGTGCTGTCCTCGTTTCTAGAGACCGTGGAGGAACAGATCGCCCGGATCCCGGCAGCGTTGGCTGAAGGAGAACTGGAAGCTGTCCGGCAGGAGGCTCACTCGCTGAAGGGCGGCGCCTGGAACCTGGCGGCCGATCCCATCGGTGAAGCCGCCCGTAAGCTGGAGGAGGCGGCTAAGGCAGGGGACGGAGAGGCATCCCGATCCGCATTTGCCGGTCTTCAGGAGGAATTCGAGCGCCTGAAGAGCGCAGCTGCTCCCTACGTTTCTTGAGCCGGTGCAGACGGTGGTTGCCCCGCCGGGCGGCTGGGCGCCTACAGATCCAAGTTGATTCCCACCGGACAGTGATCCGAGCCCATGATCTGCGGCAGGATAAAGGCGCCGGAGAGGGCGGGACGCAGGATTTTGGAGATGCAGAAGTAGTCGATCCGCCATCCCACGTTCCGCTCCCGTGCCCGGGTCACCATGCTCCACCAGGTATAGTGGCCTCCCTCCTTGCAGAACTCCCGAAAGGTGTCGATGAAGCCCGCCGCCAGGTGTCTGCCGAAGCCGCGACGTTCCTGATCCGTGAAGCCGGCGTTCAGCCTGTTTGCTTTGGGGTGGGTCAGGTCGATCTCCCGGTGAGCCACGTTCAGATCCCCGCAGAACACCACGGGCTTGGTTTTTTCCAAATCCAGGAGGTAAGCTCTGAAGTCCCGATCCCAATTCTGCCGGTAGGGCAGGCGCTGCAGGTTTCTCTGGGCGTTCGGGGTGTACACGTTGACTAGATAAAACTCGGGAAACCTAAGGGTGAGCAGCCGGCCTTCGCCGTCGTGCTCCGCTTTGCCCATGCCCCGGCGTACCTCGAGGGCCTTGATTTTAGAAAAGCAGGCCGTTCCGGAATAGCCGGCCCGCTGCGCAGGGTTCCAGTACTGGAAAGAAAACTCGGCCAGGATCGGACCGACCTGTTCGGGCCGCGCCCGCACCTCCTGCAAGCACAGGACGTCGGGGCGTTCATCCGGCAGGAAGGCGAATTCCCCTTTGCGCAAAAGCGCCCGTATCCCGTTGACGTTCCAGGACAGTAGCTTCATGGCCCTTTAAGTATTGTAGCCCGCTGAGCTGGAGATACGGCAGCTCAGGACCAGCTCTGCAGCTCGATTATATTTTCCTCCGGATCCCGGGCGTAGGTCCAGGTAATCGTTCCCGCTCCCGGCACCTCCAAGGTCACCACCTCACCCAGCCGGGACCCTCCTGCTGCCAACAAGGCCTGCAGTGCCGCGGCAACATCGTCGACCTCGAAGGCCAGATGACCCCATCCGGGGCGATTCGGGACGGGGATTTCTCTTTCGACCCTCTGATCATATTCGAACAACTCGAGGGTGGGACCGCCGGATCCCTGCCCGGGAAGGCGGAGATGGACTCCCCTTATCCGGGCCCCCGGTACACCACTTCCCCGTTCCAGTCCCTCCCCCTGCAGGTCCCGTTCCGGAGGTACGGGAATACAACCGAACACGGTTTCGTAGAACTCCGCCAATTTTCGCCAATCCCGGGCTACAAGATTGGTGTGGGTGTATCGGGCTTGTAGCTTGCCGCTCATTGTACTTTTTTGACTCTACATTGTTTTGAGGATCGCTGTCGACAACGATTTTTTTTGCGCTTCCGGCAATAATCCTCTATCATTGGGGCGAGGAGGAGATTTATGCCGGTCACCAAGTTAAAAGAGTTTCTCGACAAGAACAAGATCAAGTATGTGTCGATCCGCCATTCCACCACGTATACGGCCCAGGAGATTGCCGCCTCCGCCCACGTGAAGGGAAGGAACCTGGCCAAAACCGTTATCGTGAAGATCGACGGAAAGATCGCCATGGCGGTGTTGCCCGCCAAGTACCAGGTCGACCTGGAGGGGTTGAAGAAATCATGCAAAACATCCAGCGTGGAACTGGCACGGGAGGAGGAGTTCTCCCATCTGTTCCCCGGCTGCGAGACAGGAGCGATGCCCCCATTCGGGAACATCTATGGTTTTCCCGTGTATGCCGATGAAACGCTGAAAAAGGACAATGAGATCGCCTTCAACGCCTGTTCCCACACCGAGCTGATCCAGATCAGTTGCAAGGATTTCGAAAAGCTGGCGAAACCGAAGTTCTGCAAGTTCTCCGTGCTTCTGTAGCGCCGCCTCGGCGAAGCGTCGGGATCTCGACGGCTTCGAGTAAAGGGCAATGCGGGGAATAGCCGCACGGTCCATTCTTCGCTATACTCCTGAGGTATGAAAGACAATAAGGTAAGGCGCAAGAATGCAGAGCTCAGAAAACTCGACAGTGTCGAGAAACCCGCGGGGATTTTCCGCACCACCCTGTCCTTCAATGAGCAGAGCATGCTCTGCCACATACGATTTACAAAGGGCTCAACGGTTCCTCTTCACAATCACGAAGCCGTCCAGCACGGCTATGTACTTCGCGGCAGGATTCGCTTCCTCCTGAATGACGGGAAGAGCTTCATCGCCACCCCCGGATCGAGCTACGCCTTCGATCCCTGGGAGCACCACGGTGCAGAGGCGATGGAGGACAGTGAGGTGCTGGAGTTCTTCACCCCGATGCGACCCGAATACACGGACAACTGATAGGCATCGCCGAGAAAGCGGGGAGGGAATCATGAAGAAGGTGGCTATCGGTTGCGACCCCAATGCGGCCGGGCTCAAACAGATCATCAAAGAGCATCTACGGGAGCTGGGTTACGAAACCGAGGACTACGGCAGTGATGACACGGTGTACGCCAATGTGGCGATCCGGGTTGCCGAGGCGGTTGCCCGGGGGGATCATGATCGGGGGATCCTGATCTGCGGCACGGGAATCGGGGTGTCCATCGCGGCCAACAAGGTCTCCGGGGCTTACGCGGCGCTTTGTTCCGATGCTTACTCGACTGAACGGGCAAGGAAGAGCAACAATGCCAATATCATGACCATAGGCTCCCAGGTGATCGGGGCGGAGCTGGCCAAAACCCTGGTTACGATCTGGATGAGCTCCGAGTACACCCCCGGCGGACGATCGGAGCCCAAGGTCCGGCGTATCGTCGAGTACGATCGCGGCCGCGCTGCGGCCGGACGGTCCTGAAGTGCCGGTATGGATCAATCAGACAAGTACTTCCTGAGCTACGGGCAGATCCATGAAACCGTAAAGCAGCTGGCCCGGAGGATCGGGGCTGCGGGTTTCGATCCGGACGTGATCGTGGCCATCGGGACCGGGGGCTTCATTCCCGCCCGGATCTTGAAAACCTTCATCAATCGGCCGGTATATGCCGTGGGCATCACCTACTACGGGCTCGACAATGTTCCCAAAGCCACCCCCCAAACGATCCAGTGGATCGATGAGGTGGAGCGCAAGCTGGCCGGCAAACGGGTCCTGCTGGTGGATGAAGTCGATGATTCCCGGGTGACCCTGCAGTACTGCCTGCGGGAGCTTTTGGGCCACAAACCCAAAGAGATCGCCGTGGTGGTGCTCCACAACAAAAACAAGGAAAAACGGGGAACTCTTCCGGAAGAGATCCGCCACTACTTCGTCGGACGGGAAATGGAGGATCGCTGGATCTGCTACCCCTGGGATGCCGAGGACATAGCGGCTCACGAGGAACAGGCCAGGGCGACTGTGTGACGGTAGTGGAGCAGCAGGTCGAGAAAACGCCGATCCTCTAGGGGATTGTGGTCGAAGCGGTCGAACAGCTTGAAGCCGAGAAGGGTCAACGGGTGGCCTTGACTCCCCCGCCGGCCGCGGCTCTCTTGACCTCCGCCTCCACCGCGACCTGGTTGACCATGGTGATGTCACCGGGGATCTCCTGCACCAGCATCCCGTGGGCCGCTCCCCAGTTGACGGCGGTTTGCGGATCCTTTCCCTTGAGCAGGGCGGCGAGCACGCCGGAGGCGAAGGAATCTCCCCCACCGGTTCGGTCCCGAATCGGTACGTTCTCCCGCACAGGAGCGGTGTACCACTTGTCCGCCTTTGTATCGAAGAGCACCGCGGCCCAGCTGATCAGATCTGCGTTGTGGGCGCCCCGCCATTGGGTGCCGATCAGGCTCAGGTTGGGGAAATCCTCAGCCACCTTTCGGATCGTTTCCTGGTAGGCGGGAAGCCAATCGGCGAATCCCGCGCCCTTTTTCGACTTGGTATCGTAACCCATGGCATCGGAGAGATCCGAGTCGTTTCCTACCAAAAATCCCAAATGGGGGGCGAGCTTCTGATTGATGGCCCGTGCCTTGCCCTTGTCCGGTTCCACCTTGGAGCGGTAGTTCAAGTCCGCGGAGACGAAGGTCCCGTGCTCAGCGGCTTTCTGCGCAGCCTCGATGGCCAGCTCCGCCGTTTTCGGGCCGATGAGGGTGAAGATACCGCCGGTGTTGAACACCCGTACGCCTTCTTTGCCGAACAGATCGTCGAAATCGAAATCACCGGGCTGCAGCTGCGTTGCCGGGCTGTGGGCGCGGTAGTAGGTGGTGTTGGAGGGGATCACTCCGGAGCCGTTGTACGTGATGTTGATCCCGTTGTGAAGGCCTCCCTTCTGGTTGGTAGAATAGCGGCTGCCATCGGCGTTTGTATTCCACCAGATGATCTTGCCCACGTCCGTCCCGGCCTCGCGCATCTGGTTGCGGATGTTCTCCCCGATCGGATCATACACCAGCGCAGTGAGCACGGCGCTGCGAAGACCGAAGGTGTAGGCCAGGCCGCAGGCCACGTTTGTCTCTCCGCCCCCTTGAGACACCCGGATGTTGTCCCGCATCCGGGCGGTGGGCACGTCCCGGGGATCGATCCGCAGCATTACCTCTCCCATGGACACGCCGTCGTACCGGCACGAATCCCGACTCTTGATCTCCTTGTAGCCGACCACTTTCGCCATATCTGCCTCCCCCTCTCTATCCGAGTGATCTATCTCAAGTGTCTGCCTTCACAATAGTCGAATCCGGTCGGGATATCAACATTACGACGAAGGAGGACATCGTGGTCTTCTTCATCGATTCCAATAGAAGATTGCGATCGATTTTTGTTGACGATCACCAATAACATTCATATGTTTATGACTGACCGTTCAGTCATTTTTAGAACCGCCATGCCTGATGTACAGGATTTGAAGAAAGAAAAAAGACGCCGAACCATCATCCGGGCTTCCCTGCGGGTGTTTTCCCGCAAGGGCTACGAAACGACAGCTTTGGACGAGGTGGCCCGGGAGGCCCGCCTGGCCAAGGGCACCCTCTACCTGTACTTCAAGGACAAGGAGGATCTGTACTTTCAGGTGATGCTGAGCGTGCTCGAGCGCCTGGAGGCTTTTGTCGGGAAGCAGACCTCCGAGTCCCAGAATCCGCTGCAGAGATTGGCCGCCGTTGCCCGGGCCCAGATCGGATTTTTTGTCGACAATCCGCACTATTTCCGCCTGTTCATGGCGGCCTTCAATCCGGAGATGGCCACGATCCACAAGAAACTCCTGGGGCCTTTTTTCGATAAACGCCGGCGACTGGGGGAGTATCTCCACGGCCTGGTCGAAGAGGGAAAGAAAAAACACCTGATTCGGGGTGACATCGACACCGGGGATGTGGTGTTGAGTTACATGGGGATGGTCAACCAGGCGGTGCAGTCGGTCTGCATGCCCGGGTTTGAATCGGACTCCCGGAATGATCACCCGGCCTCACCGGCGCAGAAGGCCGATTCCATCATGAAAATCCTGTTGCAGGGAATTGCAGCCCGCCCGGAAGGAGGAAACAGCATATGAGACGCATAGGAGCGGTTGTCGCACTGCTCTTCACGATGTTCGCCGCAGCCGGCGCTGAAACCTACAGATTCACCCTGGAAGAGGCCATTGCCTACGGAGTGGTCAACAGCACCACGATACAGTCCAAGAAGCTGGCCGTGGCCGCCGCTCAGGCGGACCTGGCCGCGGCCAAGGCGGGGTACTATCCCTCTCTTTCGGCCGGAGCAAGCTGGACTCATCTGTTCGAGCAACCGCAGTCTGGACCGGTTTATCTTTCCGGTAGCGATCCGCTAGGGCTGTCTTTGGAGCTCGGTCAGAGTGTCTACACCTTCGGGAAGATCAAGAATGGGATCAAATTGGCCGAGGAGGCGGTGGCCCAGGCTGCGCTGGACTTGGCCGAGGAGAACCGCAAGACCGTGGTCCTGATCAAGAACGCCTTCTACGGCTACCTGCTGGCTCTGGAGGTCCAGGCCATCAATCAGGAGACCCTGGGC
>Ga0315534_1000352_pt1 | contig 31430 bp, 20 predicted proteins | sample SalMarSW160240MG_FD_203094 | JGI IMG/M metagenome (GOLD analysis project Ga0315534, IMG submission 203094) | Salt marsh sediment microbial communities from the Plum Island Ecosystem LTER, Massachusetts, United States - Salt Marsh Sediment SW1602-40 ...
GTTCTTCTGCGGAACCATATCGAGGTGAGACTGGAAAATAATGCCCTTGCGTTTTTCCATCCCTCTGGTCGCAGGTTTTCTGATTATCACATTACCTGTTTTATCAACAATTGTTTCTAGTTTGCGATCTTTTCCGAATTTAACCACAAAGTCAACCATCTTCTTCTCTTTTTTCGACGGACGGGGAATTTGTGTTATCTCATGGAAATAATGCCATACGACACCAGGTTCCAGCTTACGTATATCTTTCATAAGTTTTATAAATAAATTAATGAATAATCAATAAAGTTAATATATTCTGCCAAGTTAATAAATGATAATTATTTCGCAAGTGTTATATCCAGGCAGTTAGTCCGGCTTTGAAATAATTGTAACAAAAACTTAACAACCAGATTATTTTGAACTTCATTTCAATTATATTATTTTCGGAACGACTTAACATTAAGGGGCCGGATTTAATAATGAATTTGTTTTAAGTAACATGCAATGTTCCACGCAAATAAGATATTTATACTTAATCGGATTGTTATTTCATCTTTATTCAAGCATAAATAAAAAGTGAACATTTATCTCATTTTTGTTATTGTCCTGTTTATCCTGGCTGTTTCTGACCTGGTAGTTGGAATTTCAAACGATGCTGTAAATTTCCTTAATTCATCTATAGGCTCGAAGGTTGCTCCCTTAAGAGTTATTTTAATCATCGCCGCGCTGGGAGTTTTTATCGGTGCAACGTTTTCAAGTGGAATGATGGAAATAGCCCGTTCGGGAATATTTCATCCGGGGCAGTTTTATTTTTCAGAGATCATGATCATATTTCTGGCGGTCATGATAACAGATGTTATTCTCCTGGATGCATTTAATACGTTTGGATTTCCTACTTCCACTACAGTTTCAATTGTGTTTGAATTGCTTGGGGCGGCTGTTGCTGTTTCTCTGATAAAGATGTCAAATTCACCTGATGCTTCGGCTGATCTCAATACATATATAAATTCAGCCAAGGCTCTGGCTATTATTTCCGGTATACTCCTTTCTGTTGTTATCGCCTTTGCCTTCGGAACAATTATCCAGTTCATTACACGCCTTATTTTTTCATTCAACTATGAGCGTTATATGAAATATTTTGGTGCAGCATGGGGAGGTATTGCTTTAACAGCAATAATATATTTCATACTTGTTAAAGGAGCAAGAGGAGCATCCTTCATGACACCCGAAACTATAGCCTGGATTGGATCTCATACCAGTCATATACTGCTGGTTTCTTTTCTTGCCTTTACTGCAATACTCCAATTCCTAATCCTGACCTTTAAAGTCAACATCCTGAAGATCATTGTTCTTGCCGGCACTTTTTCCCTGGCCATGGCGTTTGCCGGTAACGACCTTGTAAATTTTATCGGAGTACCTTTAGCCGGCTTTGAGTCATTCAGGGAATTCATGAGTAATCCCTCTATTAGCCCTGATGCTCTAAGAATGGAAGCACTTTCAGAACCTGTTAAAACACCAACTTTGTTTCTTCTTGCTGCAGGACTTATAATGGTTGTTACACTTTTTACCTCGAAAAAGTCCAGAACAGTTTCTCAGACTGAAATTAACCTTGCCAGACAGGATTCAGGAACAGAGAGATTTTCATCTTCAGCAGTTTCAAGATCTGTTGTGCACGGAGCAGTAGGTGTATCGAGGTTTATCAATAAGATATTTCCAAAGAAGCTGGTGGATTTCATTGATAACAGGTTTGAATTCAAAAAAGAAAAGAAAAAATACAAACATTTCAAAGAGGCATCATCATTCGACCTTTTAAGAGCCTCGGTCAACATGTTTGTTGCCAGTATCCTGATTGCCTCAGGTACTTCATTAAAACTTCCGCTGTCAACCACCTATGTAACATTTATGGTGGCAATGGGAACCTCACTTGCTGACCGTGCATGGGGAAGAGAAAGTGCTGTTTACCGTATAACCGGAGTCCTGTCGGTTATTGGCGGATGGTTTTTTACAGCACTTATTGCATTTACAGTCTCATTCCTGGTTGCTTTATTCCTGAACTGGGGAGGGATAATTGCAACATTGATTGCACTGGCAGTTGCTATGCTTTTTGTTATCCGAACCAATTTTATTCATAAAAAGATACTTGCGAAAGAAAGTAAAAAAGAAGAATTTTATGAACATGAGTCACTGGATGGAAAAAATATTATTCAAAAATGTAATTCTTCAATTGCCAGCGTGATATCTTCGGTATCAAAGCTTTATTTCTCCAGCATCCTGAATCTGATTAAGGAAGACAGGAAGAAAATGAAGAAGGTGATCCATAGCGTCAATGATCTGAACCAGCAGGCAAAAGAATTAAAATACAATCTCTATCCTACATTAAGGAAATTAGAGGAGGAGTTTATTGAAACTGGACATTATTACGTGCAAATACTTGATTACCTGAGAGAAATAGCTCATTGTCTGAAATTTATCGCTGATCCTGTTTTTGATCATCTTGACAACAACCACCCTGCTCTGTTGAAAGAACAGGTTAAAGAGCTTCATGGACTTAATGAAGCTGTTTCTTCTTTTTATGACGAGATATTGATTATTATAAAGAAACAGAACTACAAAATTCTGGACAAGCTCATAAAGGAGCAACAGGATATTCTTGAATTAATTGTTAAAATTAAAAAGAAACATATCAAACTATTAAAGACAGAATCATTCAGTACCAGAAGCAGCCTGATGTATCTCAATCTTCTCGCCGAAAGCAAAAACCTGGTTCTCTATTCCGTAAACATGGTGAAATCGCATCGCGACTTTATCTTAAGCGATAAAACAAACAATAAAGCATAATTTATATTTTCGCGTTTTCCTTTGCATTTAATGTAAGACGGATCACCTTCACTGCAAAATGAAGAAATATCATCTTATTCTGTAATGATTATTCAGTTATTATTTTTAAAATTGTAACAAGAATTTGATAAATGCCAGAACTCGTTTAGTCAACTGATAAAGTATAAGGGAAATCAATATTTCAGTCAATTTAAAATAAATGTTTTTTCTACATACAATTATAGTCCTTGTACTGATCTTTGATTTTATAAATGGATTTCACGACTCTGCCAATTCGATAGCTACAGTAGTATCGACAAAAGTTCTTTCGCCATTTTCAGCGGTTCTTTTAGCTGCCACATTTAATTTCATTGCATTCTTGGTATTTCCCTTAAAAGTAGCAACAACTATGGGTAAGGGTGTTGTAGAGCCTGATGTTATAAATCTTAATGTAATTGGTGCGGCTCTTATCGCAGCTATCACCTGGAATTTAATTACCTGGTGGTGGGGATTGCCATCCAGTTCGTCCCACACTCTGGTAGGAGGTTTAGTTGGTGCAGCTATAGCCAGCTCCGGTCCGGGTTCTGTAGTAATGGGCGGAGTAATTAAAATTGTAGCGTTCATAGTAATTGCACCCCTCCTTGGAATGGTGATCGGATTCATAATTACATCAATTGTACAATTTCTCGCAAGGAAACACACACCTTCCGGAATTGATAAACATTTCCGGAGACTTCAGCTGCTCTCGGCTGCTGCCTTCAGTCTGGGACATGGGGGCAATGATGCTCAAAAATCCATGGGGATAATTTGGGTAGCTTTAATTGTGGCAGGATTAGCTACAAAAGATGATAAAATTGCCATATGGATTGTGTTATCATGCCAGGCAGCAATTGCACTGGGAACATTATTCGGCGGATGGAGAATTGTCAAAACAATGGGACAAAAAATCACAAAACTAAAGCCATTTGAAGGATTTTGTGCTGAAACAGCTGGAGCAATAACATTATTCGGAGCTACTCATTTTGGTATCCCGGTAAGTACAACACATACCATAACAGGATCAATAATCGGTGTAGGATCAAGAAAAGGCGTATCAGCCGTAAGATGGGGAGTCACAACAAAGATTTTCTGGGCATGGATACTGACAATTCCCATATCAGGTGTAGTAGGTGCATTAATGTATTTTTTCTTTAACTGGATTAACTAAATTTGTAACTGCTAAAAATCATAAAATGAATATAGATAAATTTCTAAAATTTTTTGTCCCGAAAGATCACTCATTTCACCCTCTTTTTGAACAGGATGCAAAAAACCTTGTGAGAGCTACTGAACTTCTGAAACAGATATTCTCTTCAACCGATCCTGCAGTTCATGTATCTATACACAAAGAAATCAAAGAGGTCGAACACATTGGTGACGAGATAACTGATAAAACCTACCAGCAACTAAACAAGTCATTTATTACCCCTTTCGATAGGGAAGACATTCATGAACTGACCGGATACATAGATGATGTGGTGGATTCAATTAATGGAATTGGAAGGAGAATATGCCTTTATAAACCCAAAAAACTTCTGCCTGCCTATAAGCAAATGGCAGATATGATTAATGAGGCAGCCAGGGAAATCGAATTGTGCATTCACTGCCTTGCCGATGCAGCAGCCAACAAGGATAAGATAACAAAAGCCTGTAATAATGTAACAGAAATTGAGCGCAAGGTTGATGAGTATTTCTATGTGGCTGTATCCGAACTCTTTGAACAGGAGAAAGATCCGACTGAATTAATGAAGAACAATAAAATACTTGAGATCCTTGAAAGATGTGTTGATGAGGAAGAGGATGTTACTGATGTAATCAAGGCTATACTTATTAAAATGGCATAGACTCGGTGCTCGATGATAATTAACCGAGGACCGAAAACCACAAATCAGTATTTGTTATTATTTCTTAATATTCGGCATTTCCAGACCGTAGCCTTTTTTCTTGTCTTCAGCCTTTAGGAGAAAGGCAACCAGTATTGCCAACAATCCAAAGCAAGAGAAGATAATCATTGGGATGGTATAGTTATAATTTGATACTTCAACACCATCCAGCATACGGGTACCTGATATGCAGTATTTGTCGAGGACCCAGCCGATCAGCAGCGGTACCAGTGAGAGGCCGATATTCTGTACAAGGAATATCATTCCATATGCCGTACCCAGCTGTTTTTCAGGTATGATTTTCGGAACTGATGGCCACATTGCTGACGGCACAAGCGAAAATGCAACTCCAAGTATTATAATTAATATGATTGCTATTGGCGAAGCATTGAGTGCCGGTATCGAGAACATGACATGTACAAAGAGCAGAAGAAATGCACCAAGTATCATTATTGAAGCTCCCTTTCCCTTCCGGTCATAGACATTTCCAAATAATGGCGTTAAGGCAATTGCGCCAACGGTAAGCATGCCCGGGATCAGTCCTGCATATTTCTCAGCCACGTGAAATTTATTTATCATGAGATCTGTTGCAAACTTGATAAAAGGAAAAACACCTGAATAAAAGAGCAGGCAAAGAATTGCTATCAGCCACCAGCCTTTATTGGTTATAATGAAAACGAAATCTTTGAACTTGAATGACTCTTCTACTTCTTCAAGACCTTCATCAGCAATTGCTTTATCAAGTTTCTTATCCATTATTGTATAAAGGAAGAAAGAGACCATGCCAATACACAGAAGTATCAGAGCCAACAGAACAGGCTTGGATACCCCGCCTAACGCGTTCGCAATAGGAATAGAGGTGGCAACAGCAAGAGTGGTACCGATACGGGCAGTGGACATTTCCAGTCCCATAGCGAGAGCCATCTCTTTTCCCTTGAACCATTTAACTATGATCTTTGAAACCGTTATCCCTGCAATTTCGACACCGACACCAAATGTTGCATAACCTAACCCGGCAAAAACAACCTGTGACTTCATCCCCAAAAAAAGATGCCCGTCAAGCATATGAGTTGTTATTGCCCAATATTTGATGGCAGTACCAACGACCATGATCATCGTTGCCATTTTCCCCGTGAACCTCACACCCATTTTGTCGAGTATGATGCCCCCGAAAATCAGCATCAGAAGAAATACATTGAACCAGCCATAAGCACTTGTGAAAAATCCGAATTCGGTACTGTTCCAGAGAAGTTCCTTTTCAAGAAGAGGCTTCAGCGGAGCCATCACATCAGTGAGGTAATACCCGCATAGCATTGTAAATGAGATCATTGCTAATGCAAACCAGCGGGCGGTCTTTGAGTCGCGCAGAGATTTTCTTATTGTTTCCATCTGTTTATTTTTCCAGTTATTTTTTTGATCAGTAAATGTAAAAAAATAAATCGGATGTAAAATAATGATAATGTCATAATGAATGAACTTAAATATGACTTAATTGTTTCTCATATGTTAAATACAGATTTACTAAGATGTTTTTGATTGATAAAATTTTATTTTTGCAGAAATCCTGAATACAAATAATATATGATGAAAAGAACACTTCTATTAATATTGATCTTACTTGCTGTCATAACAGCTTTTGCACAAAAACCTGAACTCACTACAAACAATAAAGTAAAATGGTATACCATACAGGAGGCTGAGAAACTCATGAAAGAGTCTCCCCGTCCCTTATTTATTGACACTTACACCGACTGGTGCGGCTGGTGCAAGAGAATGGACCAGGATACATTTACAAACTCGGTAATAGCCGAGATACTGAATACAAAGTTCTATCCCGTTAAATTCGATGCAGAGGGTAAAGAGTCGGTTACTTTCCTGGGACACACTTTTATCAATGATGGCAAAGCCGGGAGAGCTCATCAGCTTGCTGTTGCCCTGCTTAATGGCCAACTGTCTTACCCTACAGTGGTTTTCCTTACCATGGAAGATGATAAACTGGGAGTCTCACCGGTACCTGGATACAGACCGGCTAAAGATATGGAACCGCTGTTGAGTTTCTTCGCAGATAAGGCATATAAAAAGACCAGCTGGGAAGAATATCAGAAGAGTTTTGTCGGAAAAGTAAAATAAACAGATTCAAAATTCAAAATTCCAGATTCAAGACTTATATAATTTGAAATTATCTTCCAATTATATAATTCCCCGGTAATTGCATGACTTCCCCGAATTGCCACACCATTTTCCTTGAGCTATATAGCATCTCATCCCCTATCCTGATCGACATATTGACAATATCAGGTATCCTGTAAAAAAGCTTATCGACAGGTGGATTAAATGGATCGGGTGTTTCGGAAGAGATGAACGTAAGGTCTTTTGTCTTTTGCTCTGAATTGAGTATTACAACCACCTCTTTTCCGCTTTCCGATGAAGGATCCCGGGGACCGGTGACTTCAGAAAATCTGAAAAGTGTGACAGGCTTGCCGGCAAGTTCTTGCCTGGGAACAAGCTGGTAAGTGTATGTTCTTTTTTCACTTATTGTCTTACCGGTAAACAGTTCGGTATATTCATTTTCAAGTCTGTTCAGTTCGTTAATTGCAGCATCGTCCTGTGGGAACACATTAGCCTCACCCGTCAGTATAAGTATCTTTCCATCTCTGATTTCCATCAGCCTCCTGGCTGCTCTCTCTGCAAGCTGGCTCACAGAAAGTTTCTTTTTTGTCTCCACTATATAAGGTATCCTTATAAATGCTGTATCAAGATTTACGCGCCTGTATGCCGTGTCGGTCTGGATCCTGTAATACTCATCCGATCCGAGATCATACGATTGAAACTGACCAATATTCATTTCCTTGCTTCCAATATTAGTTACTGCTTTAAATTTCCTTTCAGGATTAAGATCAAGTATCAGTCCCTCTTTTTTCAAAGCCAGCACATTGGATTGGAACAGGTTGTTACCCTCAATAACATAATATTCCGAAGGATCTGCTTCGTCGTGTGAGCTTACCGAAACACCCTGTATTGACCAGTACTCAGCTTCATTCATTATAATCCCCTTAAAACCAAGGAGTTCCTCCGCATACTTAGCATAGGGGCCGGGTAATTCAATAGTCCTTTCCATCTCCACCATAAAGGTAAATACAGTCATGGGAAGGCTATAAACAACGGTGCCTCCCTTTATTCTTGTGGTATCGGAAAGAGGGGTAATTACATAATCGGGTCCTGCAAGTTTTTTTTCAGGCCAGCATGAACCCATTATCATAATTATTATAAAAAACAGCGGATGGAGATTGATTTTTTTCATGTTTCAGTAATTGATTATTTAAGGCAGTCTGCAAAGTCTCAAACCTGATCGCTTTCTTTTATCGTTCCAAATGCATTTCCGATTTCAGCTATTATGTCGGAAGCAATTAATGATTCATAACCTGCTTTCCCTGCGGCAATATCGCCTGCCAGGCCGTGAATACATACGCCTGTCAGTGAAGCATTCACAGGATCATAGCCCTGTGCAAGCAGTGATAGTATCATTCCGGTGAGTACATCGCCACTCCCTGCTGTTGCCATTCCGGGATTACCGGTATTGTTAAACCACACTTTTCCGTCAGGTGTGGAAACCGATGTATAAGCACCTTTAAGAACAACGATACAATTGTATCTGTGCGAAAACTCTGTCTGTTTCTGTAACCTTACATATCCACAGGAGGATCTGCCGGCAAGCCTGTCGAATTCCCCCGGATGTGGTGTAAGGATCGTCATGGGTTGTAAAATACCAAGCCACTCCTTATTCATTGACAGTATATTCAGAGCATCAGCATCGATCACCAATGGTTTTTTACAATTCAGCAAAAATCCGTTAAGTGCCTTTTGAGATAAAGGTTCCTTTCCCATTCCCGGACCTATTCCCACAGCATCATAGATATCAGTTTTTGTATTACCAGAGATAAACTTCTCGCCGGGATCCTGACTTATCATTGCCTCGGAGAAGGCACTCTGGATAATATCGTTGCCTCCAGCCGGTATATGGCAGGTTATAAGACCGGCTCCTGTCCTGAGAGCTGCTCTTGCACCAAGTACAACCGCACCCATCTTCCCATATGATCCGCCAACAAGCAATCCATGGCCGAAAATTCCTTTATGATCAAATTTACGCCTTTTTTTAAGGAGCATCTTTACCAGTTTCTTTTCAAGCAGGGTGTAAGGGGTGTCAGTATTATTTATTGCCGTAATACTGAGTCCTATAGGCAGAACAGTCCATTCTCCTGTATATTTTTCGTTTTCAGAAAATAAAAATGAGAGCTTCGGGAACTGAAAACTGAGGGTGAAATCGGCATTAATTATGTTTTCAGTAATATTCTTGCTGTTGTCTTCTCCGAATAATCCTGAAGGGATATCGATTGATATTATTGTAGTGCCTGATTCATTAATCTTCTTAATTACCTCTGAAGCAAGACCTTCGGCAGGCCGGGAGATTCCCGATCCGAATATCGCATCTATTATAACATCACCAGGATTAATAACAGGAAACCTATCAATACTTTTTAATATCTGGAATGGTACACTTGTCTCTTTCTCGAGCCTTTTCCTGTTTATCTGCCAGTCATTTGTTGTTTTGTCAGTAAATTGTACATAGAAAACCTCCGGTTCATATCTGCTCTTCGCAAGCATTCGTGCCAGTGCCAGTGCATCTCCGCCATTGTTCCCGGGACCGGCAAAAACAATTATCCCCCTTGACCTTTCAAATCGTTCCACATACCACTCATACAATTTCCCGGCAGCACGCTCCATAAGGTCAATTGGAGCTACAGGCTCATTGATGATGGTATACTCATCAATCTGTTTTATCTGATCACACCTGAATATCTTCATCCTGTTTTAATCATTAAAGTACAAATTTAAACTCTTCGGCCATTAATAAAAAAAGATTAATATATTTGTTTCCGGTCAAACACTGAATAGTACAGGTATTTTGACAGTATAATTCAGCTGCTCACGAACCTGTGTAAATAAAAAATATTGAAAACCTAAAAACAGAATAATATGCTAAAGAATCACCCAAAAGGGTTACTGGTAGCCTTCTTTTCCAATATGGGCGAAAGATTCGGCTTCTATACAATGATGGCCATCCTGGTACTTTTTCTTCAAGCCAAGTATGGTCTGGCAGCAAATAAAGCTGGTGATATTTACAGTTGGTTTTATTTCAGCATATATGCACTAGCGCTGCTTGGAGGTATTCTTGCCGACTCAACAAAAAAATACAAGCTTGTTATTCTGGCAGGTATAATTATCATGTTTGCCGGATACGTCATAATGACAATTCCCGGAATGAGCCTTACCATTACAATAATAGGGTTAATGATTATTGCCCTGGGAAACGGGCTTTTCAAGGGGAATCTGCAGGCTGTTGTCGGGCAGATGTATGATGATCCGAAGTACTCTAAACTAAGAGACACTGCCTTTATGATCTTTTATATGGGTATTAATGTAGGAGCTTTTTTTGCCCCTTTTGCTGCCAATGGCATGCGCAACTGGTGGCTTAAGGTTAATGGATTTGCCCATGACGGAAGCCTGCCGTCGCTTTGTCATCAGTTCAACAACGGAACTCTTACAGACACTACGGTGTTTCAGCAACTTGCTGATAATGTAAACCTTAGTGGGCATGTAACAGATCTTTCAGCATTTGCAACCGATTACCTTAATGTTTTTTCGAAGGGTTATAACTATGCTTTTGGAGTCGCTGCAGCAGCCATGATAATTTCGCTGCTGGTGTATGTAATCTTCAATAAACTGATACCTAAGAAAGAGGTAAAAGAAGCCGCGATATCCACTGAAAAAATTGATTTTAAACCTGTTCCTCTTGTTGCCGCTATACTGGCAATCGGTGTTACTGCATTCGGTCTTCATTTCATAAGGCAGGTTGGCTGGGCCTCAGGTTTTGCATTCGGACTTTTTGCAGGCTTTATTACCTGGATCATCCTGGCCTCGCGTAAGGAGGAGAGAGCGAGGATCACAGCTCTTATACTGGTATTTATTGTGGTTGTCTTTTTCTGGATGTCGTTTCACCAGAACGGACTGACCCTGACTCTTTTTGCCAGGGATTACACTGTTAAACAGACCGGGGCCTTTACCAATCTTTTCTTCACACTGCCTTCAATGCTTGCTGTTATAGGCTCCATAGCAGGTCTTGTCATGCTTGTCTATAAAAACCTGGAAGCAAAAGTTAAGATAACAGGAGCTTTTTTGTTCATTATTTCACTTTTTGTCGCAGTGTTTTTCACTACCGGATTCGATCCTACCGGATTACTTGGAAAAATATTAACTGCTTTTGGACCTCAAAACTCTATAGCACCGGAAGTATTCCAGTCATTCAATCCTCTGTTCATCGTTGCTCTTACTTTCCCGGTAATGGCTGCATTTGCGTGGATGAACAAAAAAGGCATAGAACCTGCAACACCAAAGAAAATAGGCATCGGGATGGTCATAGCAGCTCTTGGATTTTTTGTCATACTGATAGCTTCTATCGGCGCACCATCTCCTGCATCACTCGGCGGTTTGCCGGTTGCAGATAGTTTCAGGGTATCACCATACTGGCTGATAAGCAGCTACCTGATACTTACAGTTGCAGAACTTTTCCTCAGTCCAATGGGGCTTTCATTTGTTTCAAAGGTTGCTCCTTCACGGTTCCAGGGTCTCATGCAGGGAGGCTGGCTGCTTGCAACAGCTGTCGGAAATAAACTGCTCTTTGTAGGAAGCCTGCTATGGGTTAAGGTACATTTAAGTACACTGTGGCTGGTATTTATAGTATTCTGTCTGCTGTCAGCAACATTTATATTTTCAATTCTCAAAAGACTTAATAAAGCAGCTTCAAGCTAATAAAGATATTTTTATATATCATTTTATGAAAGTTCTGAAATTCGGAGGTTCATCAGTGGGCACCCCGGAACGTATCAGGGAGGTTAAAAGAATAATTGAGTCACAACCTCTTCCTGTAATTATAGTAATATCTGCATTCCAGGGAGTTACAGACCAGCTTTATACTATTTCAGAACTTGCCTCCAGCGGCAATACAGAATACGAAACTCAGCTCAGGACAATTTCAGAAAAACACATAGAGTTCACAAAAAAAATAATTGGCAATGATATAAAACAGCAGGAGGTAATTGATGCCGTCAATAACATTATCAATGAATTAAAAGAGTTACTGAAGGGTATTTTTGTATTGCGTGAATTAACCAGTCACGCTTCTGACCAGGTAATCACCAGTGGAGAAAGATTATCATCCTTCATAATAAGCAAATTCCTTGATTACTGTATTTATGCAGATTCACGTGAATTCATAAAGACAGTTATCAGCGCAGGAAATACAGTTGTTGATTTTGATTTAACAAATTCGCTGGTACGGGAAAAGATAGGTAAACCGGAAAATATTACTGTCGTTCCGGGATTTATTGCCTCCAATTTAAAAGGTGAGATAACATCACTTGGGAGAGGAGGCTCCGACTATACAGCGGCAATTATAGCTGCAGCATTAAAGGCCGAATCACTTGAGATATGGACTGATGTAGACGGTTTTATGACCGCCGATCCCAGAAAAGTTGATAAAGCATATACAATTGAAAGCCTTACATATGCCGAGGCTATGGAACTGTCTCATTTTGGAGCAAGGGTCATCTACACTCCCACCCTTCGCCCTGTTTACAGGGAAAATATTCCTGTAGCTGTCAGAAATACACTTAATCCACTATCAAAGGGAACGGTAATAAATCAAAAGAAGACTGATCAGGGACCAAGCCCGATTAAAGGCATCTCCTCAATTGATCATATCGACCTGGTTACTATACAGGGACCTGCAATGGTAGGTGTAACCGGCACCTCGGCGAGGTTGTTCAGTGCACTTGCACGGCATGAAATAAATATAATACTGATAACCCAGGCATCGTCGGAGTTTTCAATAACTTTTGCAGTAAATCCTGATGCTTCTGCAACTGCCTGCGAAGCAATAAAAGAAGAATTCAGGAATGAAATAGATCAGAATAAAGAACTTAAAATTCTTATTGAGAAAGATCTGTCGATTATTGCAATTGTCGGCGAGAGAATGAAAAACACTCCCGGAATATCAGCAACGCTCTTCAGATCATTGGGAAGAAACGGCATTAATGTAATTGCCACAGCACAGGGTTCTTCAGAGTTAAATATATCAGTTGTAATAAAAAATAAGAGCCTCAAAAAAGCCCTCAATGTTATACATGACGGGTTTTTCCTTTCCACATTCAAAGAGGTTAACCTTTTTATTGCCGGAACCGGTGTTGTGGGATCCAGCCTGCTGAAACAACTACTGAAGCAGCATGATCTTCTGCTGAAAAATTATAGCCTTAAGGTAAATCTGATGGGTCTGACTAACTCCCGGAAGATGCATATCTATCGTGATGGGATTTTGCTTGAATCATGCAGGGATACACTTAAAACTTTTGGTGCGAAGGCTGATTTTTCAGAGTTCATCCAGAAGATAAATAAAATGAATCTCAGGAATTCTGTTTTTGTGGATTGTACTGCCGATGCAAAGATCGCAGCAAAATACGAGGAGATCCTTAACGGTTATATTTCTGTTATAACTGCCAATAAAATAGCATGTTCCTCTGAATACAGCTATTATCAGCGATTAAAGAAGCTATCGGGTGAACGTGGTGTTCGATTCATGTATGAGACTACTGTAGGAGCCGGATTGCCGATAATCAAGACTATCAGTGATCTTATCCTTAGCGGTGACCGTATATTCAGGATTGAAGCAGTTCTTTCCGGCACCATGAATTTCATTTTTAATGAAATGAGCGAGAATATACCCATGAGTGTTGCAGTAAGAATGGCAAGAGAGAAGGGATATTCAGAGCCGGACCCCCGTACCGATCTCAGTGGAACAGATGTGGTCAGGAAAATTCTTATACTTGCAAGAGAAGCTGGCTATAATATTGAAAAAGAAGATGTCGATGTGAGGAAATTCCTCCCTGACGAATGTTTTGAAGGTGATCTAAATGACTTCTACAGCAAGGTGGAGAAACTTGATGCTGAATTTGAAAGACAAAGACTTGAACTTAAAAAATCCGGTAAAAAGTGGAGGTTTGTAGCCACTCTAGATCAGGGAAAGGCAAGGGTTGAACTGATAAGCATTGACAGAAATCATCCGTCATATGATCTAGATGGCAGCAACAATATAATTTTACTAACTACAGAGAGGTATAATGAACTTCCCATGGTAATTAAAGGCTATGGTGCCGGTGCTGATGTGACTGCTGCAGGAGTATTTGCAGACTTAATGAGAGTAGTTAATGTATGAATAGAAAAGAAAAATATTTATTCTGAGACATAATCCGATTAAATATTACTCCACTAATTTAAATTCGCCGGAAGTTAATTTTGGTGAGGCTTTACTAAAGGGGCTGGCTCCTGACGGAGGCTTATATATGCCTTCACATATTCCGGATATTAAACAGAGTGAATTACAGGGTTACTCCCATCTTGATTATCCTGAGGTTGCATACAATGTTCTAAAGCATTTTTTATTTAATGAGATAAGCGATGATGAGCTGAAGAATATCTGCCGTGATGCATACAATTTTGATGTGCCAATTGAAAAAGTCTATAATCGCAGTTATATTCTAAGGCTTGATCAGGGACCGACAGCCTCTTTCAAGGATTTTGCGGCAAGAATAATGGCAAGGCTGATGCACTATTTCAGTTCGCGCGACAATCTGAAATTTACCATTCTTACTGCTACATCAGGTGATACCGGCAGTGCTGTTGCAAGTGCATTTCACAGGTTAAGTAATATTAATGTAGTAATACTTTTTCCGTCCGGTGAGGTTTCCGAGACACAGCGAAAACAAATGACCACATTGCATGATAATGTCAGGGTCATCTCTCTCAACGGTAAATTTGATGACTGCCAGCGGCTTGTAAAAATGGCTTTCAGGGATGAGTCATTATCAGATATCCCCATGACTTCAGCTAATTCAATAAATATCGGAAGATTACTGCCGCAGGCTGTATATTACTTCTATGCATGGTCAAAGCTGGCCAACAGTATTACTGACAAGTCTGTTTTCAGTGTGCCCTCAGGTAATTTCGGCAACCTGATGGGAGGCATCATTGCCCGTGAAATGGGGCTTCCGGTCCGAAAATTCATCATATCAACAAATGCAAATAATGAAGTTCCGGAATTTCTCAGGACAGGTATCTATAAAACGATAAGTCCATCAATAAACTGTATCTCAAGTGCCATGAATGTAGGACATCCCGGCAATCTTGCCAGGATTGTTGCCCTCTATGGCGGGATGATGAACGAAGAGGGGATAATGTTAAAAAAACCTGAACTGATAAGAATGAGGAATGATTTTTTTGGCATCAGTTCATCTGATGAAGAAACCAGGTTAACTATTGACACAAGCTACAAAAATCATGGATTGATTCTCGAGCCTCATGGAGCTGTGGCATGGCGAGGTGTGGAAACCTATAAGAAATTATTTGGAACAACTAAAAATCAGCTTTTTGTATCACTGGAAACTGCTCATCCTGCAAAATTCGGAGAAGACCTGGACAGGATGCAGGGTTTGAAGATACCTGCACCTGAATCGCTCGCAGGACTTGATGACAAAAAAGAAGAATTTACTGAACTGGACAATAATTACGATAAGCTAAGGAGTTTTATCCGGATGCTTCACTCGCAATAAAAATGATATGTATATAGTATGTGCTGACCTTGAAGGAGTTTTTGTACCGGAAATATGGATCCAGGTATCAAAATATACCGGTATCGATGAATTAAGACTGACAACCCGTGATATAAACGATTATGATGTACTTATGAAACACCGGCTCGATATCCTTCATAAGAACAATCTCACTATTCACGTTATTCAACATGTCATAGCAGGTATAAAACCGTTGCCCGGAGCAACAGAGTTCATCTCCTGGCTGAGAAAAAGAACAGAGCTGATATTAGTGTCAGATACTTATACTGAATTTGCAGATCCTTTGATGGAGAAACTGGGCCGCCCGATTCTCTTTTGCAACCATCTTACTATTGATCATCTTGGAAATATAGTTAATTATAACCTTCGCCAGCAAGACGGCAAGATGAAGGTTGCCGAAGCCATGCAAAGTCTTAATTATAAGGTAATTGGAATAGGTGATTCATATAACGACATCAATATGCTCAAAAAAGCGGATATAGGTATTTTATACCGGCCCCCGCAAAATGTAATAAACGATCACAGCGATATTCCGGTTGTTAACTCATATGATGAGCTTAAGCATATACTAGAGGAATATCTTGAACAGGACTGAAAGCTTTTTTCAAGGAATTGTCTGGTGTTTATTCAAGTATTGCCGAGGTGTATTTATCAGCAATATCTGACTGGTCTTTAGCGAGCCCTGAAATAATAACAACCATATCCCTGTTCCAGGCAAGGAATATAGTACCGTTATAACCGTCAGTAAAAACAAACTTTCCGTTATCGGATTGAAGGGGTTCAAGATCTGCAGTGGCCAGATATTTTTGTGCTACCGCTGAAGCTTCCTTCGGATTATTGAATTTCATCAGCAAAATATCAAAATTATCATTCCCGGCACCATATGATGCCTTAAATGCTTTATTCAGAAACTGGTGTCCGAGAACGCTTTCATTGATATAGGTCTCTTCATTTGGTTTTCTCCCTTCATCCGGGAATTGATACAGTACAGATGGCATTTCCGTATCACCGCCAAGCATCGCGGCAACCCTTACTGCCAATGACTCAGCCGATTGCAGTACTTTGGATTTATTGGAATGTGTCCTGATTTTTACATAAAAATTTCCGGTGAAGAAATTGATTACCCCGCCTGTAATATAACCCTGTGCTCCAAGGTTTAAAAATCTGTATGAGGGAGAGCGTTCTGATGCATATATCCCGAATGACATTATGTGGTCACTGTGACGGTATATTTCCAGTTTAATTATGTTTTTTCCTTTTTTATATTCCACAACATGCAGATCCACGAAACCGAGAGCCAGGTATCCGTCGGCAGCACCATTAATATGATCCCATAAATTGTCCGGGTAATATACAGGGTAGTTCATTATTTTTCTATACCCTTGCAGTTCCGGAAATGTTATCTCCTGTGCAATCAGGATACCTGAGAATACTGAAAACAGTATTCCTGTGATAAAGATCTTCTTCATAATATCAAATGTAAATCACGCAAGAAATTCGTCTGGTACACTTACAAGCCGGGATATATCGGCTATTTTCTCTTTTACCTTAAAATTATTGGTACATCTGACGCTGCAGGTTTCGCAGTTGCTGCAGGGATCGCTGTTGATGCCAAGTTCTCCGAGAAGAGATTTAGCCATCGAGGGATTCATATAACCGTATGCATACATATATGCACGCATCAGGTCAGGTACAGGAAGGTTATAGGGACAGGAGGCTATGCACTGCCTGCATCCCGAACAGAAAAGGCCCGGTTCATTAATAGCAGCCACCAGGTCACTCTTTTCCTTGTCGGTCAGGGTTATATCAGTAAGTATTTTTTCATTCAGTTCAAGCTGATCAAAACTGGTCATTCCGGGAATTGTGGTGTGGACATCCGGATTTGACAACACCCACTTTATTGCTGCAGTGGTGTTCATTGGTTTGGTTCTTTCCCTGTCGAGAAATCCGCCGCCTGCAAGAGTCTTCATGGCAACAATGCCTTTTCCGGCACCGGCTGCCTTTTTTATTGCAGCATTCAGCTCATTCAGGGAAGAAAGCCTGTAATTATATTGTGTTAAAATTACATCCCATATATCCATGTCTGCAGCAGCATCAATAACCCGGGCTTCATTCCTGTGCGTGGTAAAACCAATATACTTTATCTTTCCGTCCTTCTTAAGCTTCTGAACTGCATTTATAATAGGCTTATAATCAAGCATTTCGGGATTACTAATATCATGAACATACAAAATATCAACATAATCCATCTGCAATCTTTTAAGACTTGTGCTGAACATTTCAAGAAAACTGTCAGGTGAAGTATCGTCATTTGGTTTACCATCCCTGTCGCTTGCCGGCTTTACTTTTGTCGCCAGGATAAATGAATCCCTGGAGTAGTCCTGGAACAGGTTTCCCAGCATTGTCTCATTGTTACCTCCCTGGTAACTGTTTGCAGTATCAAAAAGCTTGATGCCTTTATCATATGCAGCTTTACAAAGGCCGGGATTATCGGATCGCATGACGCCAAAACTGATAACCGGTACTTTTAAACCAGTCCTGCCAAGAGTCCTGTAAATAATATCTTCATTCCTGGCCGGCGCTACTGATGAGATGACTGATGGTGAAAGTGCTGCCATCCCGGCACCGGCGATACCTGTTTTGAGAAATCCTCTCCTTGTTATTCTTCCCATATTTACTTTTATTGAAGGTTCCTGATTCTTACATCTATGTCAGTGTCGCTTAATAATTTTACCAATTCATCTGTATTGGTTTCACCGTAATGGTAAGGATACAATATTGCAGGCTTAAATGCCTTTGCGGCATCTGCAACCATCTCAGGTGTCATCGTATATGGAAGATTCATTGGAAGAAATGCCACATCGATATCCTTAAGAGCTTTCATTTCCGGTGTATTTTCCGTATCGCCGGCGACATAAAATCTCTTATCACCTATTGTTAGTACATAGCCTATACCAACACCTTTGGGATGGAAGGGCTGACCGGGAGCTCTCATATTAACCATATTATAAGCAGGTACAGCTTCGATGCCTATATTTCCAACCTTCCGGGTATCACCTGCCTTCATGGGTTCTGCCCAGGAGACTTCCGAGGCAGAATTCTCATTGCAAAGCATCACAGTTTTCTGTTTACGCAATTCACCAATAAGTTTAGCATCAAGATGATCATAATGCTCATGCGTTACCAGTATGAGGTCAGCTTTGGGAAGGTCATCATAGTTTCCCATGCTGCGGACAGGATCAATATGAATACAATAATCGTTTAATTTAAACATAAGTGATCCATGACCGATAAAATGCATTTCCATAACACCTGCTGATGTACTTATTTTGTCAAAAGCAGGTCTCTCCTGAGAAAAAGCCGTATTAGTCATAGTAAAATAGATTATGGTCAAAATTGAAACGTATCTTTTTAGTATGTTCATTGAAAATTTCATCATCGCAATTTTTTTATATTCAATATATATTCTTTCAGGTTCTGATTCCCAGTATAAGTATATCGTCGATTTGAGGTGATTCGCCCATCCATGCTGCAAGATTTTCTTCCAGAAGCTCTTGTTGTTTTTTCATAGAATGATCCTGTATCTCGAGGATAAGTCTTTTAAAGTTTTTCTTCATGAATTTTCTCCCGTTTATTCCTCCGAACTGATCAATATAACCATCCGAGAAGATGTAATATGAAACATCCTTTGTGTAGTCCCACTCGTGAAGAGTGAAATTCTCATTCATTCTCGATGAAATACCTATGGGCATCTTGTTTGCATAAACCGTTTCCAGAAGATATCTTCCATCCGACATTGACCCTTCAGGGAGTTCTTCTAAGTTCCCTTTATATCTAACAACCTCATTATCGGTAAGTTTCCTGACTTTAAAACATGGATTATAGGCACCTGAATATTCTATACGATTTGTTTTATAGTCGATTACAAGTATAGCTATATCCATACCGTCTTTAGCTTCATCTTCCACTCCGGACTGTTTCAGGGATTCAGTAACATGAAGCCGCAGGTTGTTGAGCATCATATCTGCCTTTGGAGCAGATTCCTTGCTTATAATTTCATCAAGAAACGACATTCCGAGAAGGCTCATGAAGGCTCCGGGCACACCATGTCCCGTGCAGTCGGCAGCTACAATATAAAGCCTCTCCCCTTTCTTTGTCATCCAGTAAAAATCACCGCTGACAATATCTCTGGGTTTAAAGAGAACAAAACAGTTTTTTATATTCTCCACAATTATGGATTCGGATGGAAGAAGAGCCATCTGGATTCTTCTTGCATAATGGATACTTGATTCCAGTTCTTCTTTTTGTTTTACAACCTCAGCAGTACGCTCCCTTACTATTCCTTCGAGGCGTATGTTTTCATTTTTCAACCGGCGTGTGTAAGCGCTTATAATCCCCCATAATATCAGGAAAGCAGCTATAATATATCCTATATAAGCAACGAAAGTAGCATACCATGGTTTCCTGATAATAAATTCATACTTCAGTTCCCTTCCTTCCTGCCCGGTAAGTGTTTTGCTTCTTACATAAAAAGTATAATGCCCGTAAGGCAGATTGGTATATTCTTTTTTAGGATAGAGTGCTTCACTGGTATAGCCGAAAGATATCATTTCCCATTTTGACCAATTCTCATCATATCCCTCTAGCATATAGCTGTATTCAGTACGCTGTTCTTCCAGGAACCAGGGTGTTGTCCATTCAAAAGTGATCTCATTCATATCGTAACTGTACTCTGGTACCATGGAGGAAGATGAATAAATTTCCGGAATCCTCCTTTCTTCATCAATATCCGAATGGAATGTACCCTCCATGATAACAGAATCGGCACCTACAGTTATTGTAACAAAGTGGGTATTTACCCTGGTTGTATCAGGCACAAGCTGGTCCTTCTCCAGTACAGTGACAATTCTAGACTTAGTTATATATACTCTGCCATCGTGATGCATAAAATCCAGTGAAGGAACAGCGGGAAAAAGAGTAATGATACCCTGATAGCACCGGAGACCTTCAGGAGTATCCCTGAAAAGCATTACAGAATTATTCTCATCAAAACTGCTGTACCAGATATTATCATCCAGATCACTAAAAAGATTCTGCGATCCTATTCCCTCCGCAAATTCTCCTGTCAGGCTGTTGTCACTTCTAAAAGTATCAGTTGTGTTGTCATATTTTATGAGTCCCGCTGTGGTTGTAACATATAACTCATCTTTGATTATATGTAATGTATGAAGTTTGCTGTCAGGGACTCCTTTATCCACTCCATACTTAACATAAGATGTATCTCTGCCGGAAATTGTAAGATTGTATAATGTCGAAGGATCATCGGTCAGGAACCATAATCCACCCTCTTTTTTTTCCGCAATACTTGAAACGCAACCTGGAAATCCCTTTATCCTGTTTAAATAGCTCCACTTGTTCCCGTCGTCCCTGAGGATTATTATTCCTCCCATTTCGAGTCCCAGAAATACTATATCCCTGTCAATCTGAGATTGCAGGATTTTCTTTGCACGAAATGTCTCGATCTCATTTTCCGGCAGGTTGATGCAGTTTTCTTCAACTTGTTTTATCGCACCATCTTCAAATATCTGTATAACACCAGACAATGAGCCCGTAAGTAAAAATCTGTTATGATTTGTAGTTACTACTTCGAGCGGGAAATATTGTCCTTCAGTACCTTTTACCTTTTTGAAACGGACATAGTTATTTTCATCGGAAAAGGTTTTCAGAATCCCCGCATCGGATGACAGGTAAATTTTGCCTGCGAATTCTGCAATGTCATTTATACCATAGTCGATACCCTGTTTTTCACAAAATTTTGTTAGTGGTATATTCAAATACACTTTGTTCAGGAATCCATAAGTTGCTATCCACAGCTCACCGTTACTTTTATAATTGCAATACATGGAGTGTACTGCATCATCGATCAGGTCGTCTGTTTCCTTGGTAAGTTGATATATAAGTTCTCCTGATTTGTTAAAGACCAGTACCCCCTCCTGGTTTGTTGTTCCTATTGCCAAAAGACCTCTGCCGATTTCAGTCCCGGCATAAATATTTGCCACTTTGAACTTAGCATTAAGTGATTCATCGATAAAATCGTTTCTTACAATACCAGTAGCATAATTATAGAGAAATAAACCTTCAAAATAAGTTCCAATAAGTATTTGGTTTTCATCAAACGGAAGAAGCACCGTGCAGGGTATTTCCTTGAAAAATTCACCACCTCTTAACGGTGTAATAATTGTATCATTCAATTCAAAAATACCGGCTGTATTATCTGCTATAATCAGCTTGTCATTTATCTTTTCAAGCCTGAATGCATCAATCAGTCCATATTGAAGAAGGTCTATTTTTGAAAGTGAATCAGTAATGTTATCATATATATAGATGAACTTGGGGCCCAAAAAAATTGCTTTACTCCCAAAAACTTCGATAGACCATATTACCCTGATCTCAGGAATAGAGTCAATTCGTTCGGAAAGAGAAACATATTCTGTCACACCTGTCTTATCGGGCTGCAGATAACCGAACTCGAAAGCTCCGCCAACATATATAATGCCTCTTTCATCAGTGGCAAGAGAATAGATTCTCGGATTGTTGCCGATATCAATTGCAGACCATTTTGTACCATCATAACGTATAACTCCGCGATCCTGGCTCCCAAAATATATATTGCCAAAAATATCCTGGACAATGCACCAGTATTGTTCGGTCCCCATGGTCAACTTGCTTGAATAGGTTTCGACAAAGGGCACACCATATTTATTAACTTGCCCGGTAAGATCAAATATCGTGACAACCAGGAAAGAAGCAACAATGAACCTTTTCATAATACAATTTGTTATAATCCTACAAAATCAAATATAAAAATAGTATTCTTATTATGTTAATCAAATTTATTATTTGCACTTTCGTTATATATTTAAATTTTAATAACTTGCCAGTAGAATTTAGGGTACAGCGTTAATAATTTAACACTGATGTATTTAGGGAAATATTATCCTGTCATAATAGCAACACTGATTATGGTCTTCAGCTTACCGGCTAACAGTCAGCCGGTCAAAAGCCACAGGTATCTCTTTGACAAAAATCAACGTGAAACAACTGCCACTATTGACGATCATTCCCTTACCATAAATTACTCTTTATCAGAGTTAAAGCTCAATAATATCAACAACGAATACGGAACATTTTACAGGCTGGCCATACCGGGTCATATTCCGGAATCCAATGCGGGAAAACCGGAATTTCCTGTTTTGAGCAGATTAATATCGGTGCCGGAAGGATGTACCTGTAAGATAAAGATCACAGATGTCAAAACATCACGCATAAGACCTCAAAGGAAGAAAATTGAAGGGGTAATGTTCCCTGCACAGGTCGAAGAGACCAAGAAGGTTCAAAAACAGAAACCTGATTTTGTTATCGACAAGGCTCTGTATGCTACACGAGGATATATCAAAACAGATACTGTAAGAATAGAACATGTTGGAAAAGTGAGAGGTGTCAATCTTGCCACACTCCAAATCTCACCGGTAAGATATAATCCAAAATCAAATATCCTTGAGATAATAACATCTATGAAGATTGAAATAATCTTTACAGGAAATAGTGTAAAATCACTCTCTGCTGAATCATTTCTTTTTGATGAGACATTTAGTAAGGGGGTACTGAACTATGAGAATGGTGATGTAATTCCTGGGTATTCCGACAAACCGGTCAGAATGATAATTTTAACCGACACCTCCTTTACAAAGCATCTCGAACCTTTTATAAAATGGAAAACACAGAAAGGATTTAAACTTGAGATATTATATCGTGGTGACTCTTTTGCGGGCAATACTTACACCGAACTCAGAGACACCATTAAAAGCATTTACCAGAATTCCACAGCAGATAATCCTCCGCCTGAATACCTTCTTATTATTGGCAATACAGCAAAAATACCATACTATGGTTCCGGACAGGTAACAGATATATACTACGGCGAATTTGATGGTGACGGTGATTATATCCCCGAAATGTTCATTGGAAGGCTGCCTGTTGCAGATACGAATGAACTGAAAGCTGTAACTGAGAAAATAATTCAGTACGAAAGATTTGAATTTGCTGATACCAACAATTTCCATTCAAATGCAATTGCAACAGCAGGATATGACGGAAATTATGCCAGCTACATGAACGGACAGGTTAATTATGCAGTAAATAATTACCTGAATTCCGAAAATGGCATTAAGGAATATCATTTCACATATCCACATGTGATAAATCATAAAGATTCGTTAAGAGGTTTGATTGATAGTGGTATTTCATTTCTGAATTATACCGGACACGGAATCACGACAGCTTGGCTCAGCATGTCTTTCAATTCTGATACTGTTGCTGTCCTCAAAAATCAGAACATGTACCCTTTTATTATAAGCAATGCCTGTGAAACATCAAGTTTTAATCTTTCAAATTCTTTTGGTAACAGATGGGTTCTTACAAAAGATAAAGGCGCAATCGGATTTATAGGAAGCTCAAACGATACATACTGGAGCGATGATTTTTACTGGGCAGTGGGTTTGGGAGCGCCATCGGCTGATCCCACGTATGAAGAGACAGGGCTTGGTGCATACGACAGGCTGTTTCATACTCATGATGAGGTGCCCTCCGACCGTTACATAACCATGGGACAGGTGAATTATGCAGGCAACCTTGCTGTGAGCTCAAGCACCAGCTCCCGTAAGAAATATTACTGGGAAGTCTATAACCTTGTTGGTGACCCAAGTGTGATCCCAATAATAGGCACACCTGATACTTTCGATATTATTCTGCCTGATACCCTGCCCAATAATATGACTTCGTGGTCATTCACTGCAGAACCTTTCTCGTATATAGCCATATCGCATGCTGATACTCTATGGGATGCTTCATATGTAAGTCCCTCGGGGTCAGTGACTCTCGAAATGCCCGGTATATCAGATGATTCCTGCCTGGTAGTCATAACAGGACAAAACAGGGTACCCCTGATCAAAACGATAAGGTTTTCGACAATAAGTGGCGAATATATAAACCTCACAGGATCAGAAATAGACGACAGCATGGAGAATAACAACGGTATGGCTGATTTCGGAGAAACATTCTCGATTAACCTTATAATAAGCAACCTGGGATCGGCAGATGCTGAAAATCTATATGCAAAAATATCTTCAGGCTCTGAATATATTACTATGAATACCGATTCGGTAATGATTGGAACTCTGAATGCCGGTTCGGAAACTATGCTCGATGATGATCTTACAGTGACTCTTGCAGAAGATGTTCCGGATATGGAGACAATACCATTTGACATTCTTCTTAAAGACAATGCCACAGAGAAGGCCTATAAGTATTACATTTCTGCCCATGCCCCTGATTTTGAGGTCCTTAATTTCCTCCTTGATGATTCAGAAAACGGTAATGGCAACAATATTGCCGACCAGGGAGAGATTGTAAGTCTTATTTTCCAGATCAGGAATAAAGGGACCAGCAGTACTTCGGGACAGTTTTATGTTTTAAGCACTGATACTTCCCTCACTATTCTTGATCCGCCAGTAAAATCAGATGAGCTTGGTTTTGGTGAATCAACCAGTATACCGGTATCTGTTAAAATATCTGAGGATATTGCATCCGGTGCAGTAATTTATATTTCAGCCATGTTTGACTGCCCGCCATACCTTGTCGACAGGGAATTTTCATTCAGGGTGGGACAGATAAGGGAATCCTTTGAGTATGAGTCATTCAAGGTGTTTCCCTGGCTCAATATAAGCAATGTACCCTGGATAATCACCGGAACCGATTCCTATGACGGCATCTCATCTGCCCGTTCCGGTGACATAGGACATAATTCATCATCTGTTCTGTCTATAAAAACATTTTATTCTGCCAATGACTCCCTGAAGTTTTTCTACAAAGTATCTTCAGAGTACAATTATGATTACCTGATCTTTAAACTCAACGGCACGGAAATTTTCAAAAAATCGGGAGAAATAGGGTGGGAACAAAAAGCGATCTCAATTCCTTCCGGCTACAATAAAATGGAATGGATCTATAAGAAAGACCAGGCTGTTATTGGCGGCGCTGACTGTGCCATGATAGATATGATCGATTTTTCACAATCAGGTACCGTAAAATACATCAGGAGGGACATGGCTACGGCCAAACTGATATCACCGGTACAGAAAGATAAGATTGGCAGGGAAAAGGTAATAGTCAAGGTATTAAATGAAGGTCCTGATACTATCAATGGATTTAACATGGCTTACAGAATAAACGGGGATCTGTCAGTCAGTGAGCATTTCGAGAATACACTGGTTCCCCTTGGTGATTCGCTAATTGTGACTTTTACTTTGCCTATAGATTTCTCACGCTACGGCATTTATAACCTGGAAGTATATGGCTATGGTAATAATGATGATTATCCGCTTAATGATACACTGCGAACACAGATAGAGCATACCACTATTATTGAACCATTCCTCGTCTTTCCCAATCCATTTATTGATGATCTTAATATAATTATCAATTCTGATGTTGCAGGTACTGCACATTTTGTCCTTTATAACACAACCTCAAAGAAAGTCCTCGATGCTAAACATTATGTGGCAAGGGGAATGAATGAAATTGCCTTGGAAGCCTGCCACCTTCCTCCTTCACTTTATTATCTCAGAATTGAATATCCGGGCGTCACAAGAACTGTTAAAGTAGTGAAAACAAGAAAGTGATCCGTATCACTTTTTGCAAGATGTATTAACTTTATTCCTCATTAAAAAATTATTCCATGTCAAATGATACTCCAAACCGTGAAGCAGCACTTGAGCTGTTTAAGAAATACAATAAGTCGGAAAGCCTCTTAAATCATGCCCTTGCTGTTGAGGGTGTTATGAGATATATGGCCAGGAAAGCCGGAGATGATGAAGAGAAATGGGGAGTTGTCGGACTGGTTCATGATCTCGACTATGAGATGTACCCCGATCAGCATTGCACAATGACCAGGAAGATACTGGAAGAAAATAAATGGCCCGATGAATATATAAGAGCTGTTTTAAGCCACGGCTGGGGAATAGCATCAGATATAGAACCTGTAACATTGATGGAAAAGACTCTCTATGCCATGGATGAACTTACCGGGTTGGTTGTAACGAGCGCTCTTGTCAGACCATCGAAAAGTGTAATGGATATGGAGGCTAGATCGGTGAAAAAGAAATGGAAAGACAAAAGATTTGCTGCAGGTGTCGACAGGTCGGTAATTCAAAAGGGGGCAGAGATGCTTGGGGTAACTCTCGATGAGCTTATAACCGATTGTATTATGGGTATGAGGGAGGTTGCCGAAGAGATTGGATTGAAGGGGGGCTAATATGTGAACGAATTTTAAATACATTAAATAGTAGAGCCAGGTCTGAGACCTGGCTCTACTATTTTAATTAAAAACAATAAATTCGATCAGGATATCCTACATCTCCTTTAGTTTTATATTCCTGAACCACACATCATTACCGTGGTCCTGAAATCCAATATAACCCTCTCTGGCTGTATTGACAAACCACTCCCATTCTGCGAATTTGGAATTGGCACACATCTTTTTCCAGTCATCGGTCCAGAGATGGAACTCAACCACGTTGGCACCGTTTGACTTAAATACGACTGTACCCTGGTAGCATAGGATTCCTACCTTGTTCCATTCCCCGACAGGTTTTGTATTCTGGGGTACGGCAGGAATAAGGTCGTAGAGTGAACTGGCCATGCGGTTCCCGTTAACACCAAGTTTTGCATCGGGATGTCGCTCATTATCGAGTATCTGCATTTCGGGCGCCGATTTATAAATCGGTTCGCCGGGTATTTCCTGACCAAGCAGGAATATTCCGCTGTTTCCTCCTTCAGATATTTTCCACTCGAGAGATATTTCGAAGTCCTTCAGCTTCTTATCATATATAATATCACCGCCACCACCGCCGGCTTCACCGGCTCCTGATCCAATACAGTGCAGTGTACCGTCAACGACTTCCCATCCTTTTTCAGGGAAAGCAGCTTTATTATATCCGCGCCAGCCTGTTGTTGTCTTACCATCAAAAATTGATACCCAGCCGGCCTCTTCATCAGAAACTGCAGTTTTTGATTTACCTGTTGATGCACAAGATGTAATTCCCATTATAAGAACAAATGATAAAATAATATTGACAATCTTCATTTTAATATTTATTAATGTTTATGATTCAAATTTAATGGTAAAGACGCGATAATATCGCGTCTTTACATTATGCAGGCATATCAGGTAATGAGAAGCCGTTCTGGTAATTATGCTTTATCATTTCATTAGCAAACTTTTTTGCATTCATCGGTTTTGTCCATTTCTTGTTGAAAGTTGGATGTCCATCCTTAATCGTGAATGCATCTTCAATACAGATTCTGACAGTCTCGGAGTCACTAATATTAGTAAATTCCATCTTCTCTCCATCCCATTCGAGCTCCTTGTTCAGACCCTGAAGTCTCACTGCCAGTACTCCCATTACTACCATTTCGTTGAATGGGCCGGCCTCAGCAAATAATGATTTGGTTTCAACCCTGCTTTCCGGGCTCTCCTTACATGCACGTACCCAGTCCATTTCATGACCTCCCATGGTAGCTCTTGCAACTCTTCTTTCTGTTTGAGGAGCATCCGGTTTGCGACCTGACAACAGCCAGGGATTTACACCATAACATCCACATACCAAAGTATCCTTTGTACCATGGAACAGAACTCCTCCGCCCTGGTCATCCATATTTTTGCCATCGGGCCATCCTTCAGGCTTCATGGGCTGAAGTCCGCCGTCATACCATGTAACCGCTACTTCAGGTAATCCTACTTTATAGTGTGCAGGTGCTTTTCTGGCAGGGTAAACGAGTTTTACCATCTGTGCATTGGGGGCACAATCAGTAAGAAGAAGGGTTGAGCTTCCCTGGACACTTGTCGGATAAGTCAGTTTCAGAGCTTTAAATACCGGATGAAGTATATGGCAGGCCATATCACCAAGTGCGCCTGTTCCGAAATCCCACCATCCTCTCCAGTTCCACGGGTGGTAGATGGCATTGTAAGGTCTCACAGGAGCCGGACCAAGAAAAAGATCCCAGTTCAGAGTTTCGGGAATTTTGTCTTCTTTGGCTGGCTTGTTAAGTCCCTGAGGCCATATCGGCCGGTCAGTAAATGCTTCAACCTTTGTTACCTCTCCTATTTCCCCGTTCTGAAGCCATTCAACAACAAGGTCAACACCTTCAGCTGAAGAACCCTGGTTACCCATCTGTGTTGCTACCTTATGCTTCGCAGCAAGCTTTGTAAGCAACCTTGATTCATAGACCGAATGTGTCAATGGTTTCTGAACATAAACATGTTTCCCCATTGTCATGGCAGTTGAAGCAACGATGGCATGGGTATGATCGGCAGTTGCAACTATCACTGCATCAATTGATTTGCCCATTTCATCGTACATCTTACGCCAATCCCAGTAATGCTTGGCATCAGGATTAGCATCAAAAACAGGCTTTGAATAGCCCCAGTCAACATCGCACAATGCCACAATGTTTTCTGTTCCTTTTACTGCTCTCAGGTTTGAATTACCCATGCCTCCTATACCTACAACAGCTATATTGAGCTTGTCGCTGGGAGCCCTGTGTCCTAATCCGCTGATCACCGAGCCCGGAAGTATGGTCAATCCCGCAGCAACTGCGCCGGTCCTTCCAATGAACGAACGGCGTGTAATGTTCTTTAAATCTTCTTTCATTTTAAAATATTTTAATACTTGGTTAAGGTTATGATAGATATGTAAAAGTAATAATTTCCCTATGATTTACATAATATATTGCCGGCAGATATAATAATTAATCCTGCACCGACTACAGCTCCCTGATCCATATATTCCTGAACCCAACAGGATTACCATGGTCCTGCAGGATTATTGGCCCCGGTCCATGCTTCTTAACTGAATATTCCGGCATTCCAATGTATAACGTTGGCCCTCTAAGGCTTACATTATTCTGAATAAGCACTCCGTTCTGAAAAACAGTTACCCTCGGAGGTGTGAAATAAACAGTGTTATCTTCGCCAAACCTGGGTGCTGTATAAATAATATCGTATGTCTGCCATTCACCCGGTTTCTTACAGACATTTACCAGGGGTGGGTACTGCTTATAAAGACTTCCGGCCTGTCCATTCCTGTAGGTTCGGTTATTATAACTATCGAGTACCTGGATCTCATAAAGTCCCTGCAGAAATACTCCGCTGTTACCGCGCCCCTGACTCTCTCCTTTTGATTCTGCCGGTGTTCTCCATTCTATATGGAGCTGGAAATCAGTAAACTCACGTCGTGTTTTTATTACGCCTGATCCCGGGACACAAACCATGGTATTATCTTCAATAATCCATTTTGTTGTATCTCCGTGAGAATCAACCCACTCCCTATTTATATCATTCCCATCAAACAGGATTATTGCATCTGAAGGAGGCATGCCAGGTTCTTCACCCAGCTGTATTATTCTTACCTCAGGTTCCCATATCTCAGTCATCTCGGGCTTCATCGCTGCAGGATACCTGTTCTCTTTTTCCTGTCCGAAACATAAAGTCCCGGTAAACAATACTAAGCTGACAATCAATAAGTTCTTCATTTGTTTAAAATATTATTATTGTTTGGTATTCTTTTTTGTGATTAGTGCATTACTAATAATTGGTTTTGCCCAGAAGCTAATGCTAAGTATATAAGCTAAAGTCACATACAGCACTGTCATCCCTGCCTGCAATCCGACCATGTCTTTCAGTTTTCCCACCAGCAATGAGACTATTGCACCGCCGGCAATCGCTGTACACAGTATTCCCGCAAAGGACCCATGAGATTTTGTGACAGAGTTGAGTGCAAGCGAAAAAATGATCGCATACATAACAGAGAGACAGAAACCGAGAGCAGGAAATCCTATTAAGGCAAAATTAACACTTCCGAAAAGCGTGAAGGTCAAGATGACCAGGGATGAAAAAGTAAAAATTCTCAATACCATTTTACTGTCCATCACTTTCAGCAGACCAAGCCCCAGAACACAGCCGACTGTCATCAGTCCCCAGAAGAGGCCAACGGTTTTCGCACCTTCAATTTCCGGTCTCAGGCCATGATAGGTCCTCAGAAATTCTGATATCCAGTTGGCTATTCCCTGTTCAGTGCCTACATAGCAAAAGATCCCCAAAAAGAAAAGAATTACCTTTTTTTGCCTGAACAATTCAAGATGGGTTTTCCATGGACCTACAATTTCATCCTCCTTCCGTTTAACTTTCGGAAAGCGCGAAACAATAATGACAGCCATCATGAAAAGACTTACGAAGGCAAATATCCAGTAAATAGACACCCATGGGAGTCTGTCAGGAGTGAGAAATGCCATAGATTTCAGAAATAATCCTTCATCGGCCTGTATATTTCCAAGGTTGAGAACAAGATATGAATATACGAAAGGACTGAGGAATGATGCAGCACCAAAAACAAGCTGTGCAATGACAGAATTAAAAGCAAAATGTTCCTCGCCACCAGTAACTCTTAGCAGCGGATATATAGCAACCTGCATTATTGCCATACCGCTTCCGATCATAAACAGGGAACATAAGAAGACCGGGAATACCGGGAGGAGAGAAAACAAAAGTGCTCCTGATAAAGAGAGGATCCAGGCAAGCACCAGGCATAACTTCTCACCAAATTTCTGGATTATCATCCCGGAAGGAATTGACATTAAAGCATATGCAATAAAAAATGAAAAGGGAAGCATTCCCGTTAACGTTCCGCTTAAAGTAAAACTGTCGCTTACATTGGGATTAATTGAACCAAGAATATTGGTCAGAAATGAGATGGCAAAGAAAATCAGGAAAATAAGGATGACGAGGTAGTAATTTCGTTTCATATTGATAAGCCTTATTATTAATACGATTTTATTAGCAGCTAAAAATAGCATT
>Ga0315534_1000353_pt1 | contig 31412 bp, 24 predicted proteins | sample SalMarSW160240MG_FD_203094 | JGI IMG/M metagenome (GOLD analysis project Ga0315534, IMG submission 203094) | Salt marsh sediment microbial communities from the Plum Island Ecosystem LTER, Massachusetts, United States - Salt Marsh Sediment SW1602-40 ...
ACTTAACAGGTGTCACCCCATACAGCGCAATTCGATCCCAATCGGCGTCGATGAGTTCAATCGGGTTGTATGCGATAGCCTGGGTTTCAACATCGCGAATTTCGAGATGCAGATGAGGCCTGGAGTTACAGGTCCGGTCGGGATCGCCGCTCAAACCAACGATCTCGCCTGCTTTCACCTTCTGGCCTATTTTAAGTTTTGCTCTAACCAGTAGGTGGCCGTAAAAGGAGGCATAGCCGTTCGAGTGGAAAATCATTAAATTATGCGGACCTGCTCCATGCCAGCTGTCGATCGAATGTACAACTCCATCGCCAATCGAAAGCACAGGGGTCCCGCAAGGCGCGGCTAGATCGATTCCAAAATGCAGTCCCTGGCCACCATAATAAACACTGCCACGGTACTGGTAGGCAAAAGTGGTATTCCCGTAGGGCTGGATGAATAACCAATTATCAGGGCCGGGATCACCGTCAAAGGGCAGGTTAAATGGGCGTTCTCCTACACGGGAGCCTGGATCGGCAAATGCCTGCTGAGGAATTCCAAACCATAAGATTGCGCCAAGACACAGCAATCCTATAGAAAGGATCGAAAATTTAGGGCGCTTTGTTTGCGGCTTGAGATCAGGTAAGGAGCTCTGAAGCGCCGCGTGGAGGGAATAGATCATCAAAAACCTGTTCAGCATATCGAAGAACCATCTCGGATGAAAGCTGGTTCGTGCGGCAGATTTCCGAAAAGAAATCGGCACTCGGCCTTTTCTTACGGGTTTGCGTTTGCTCATCCAGCTCCCACAAACCCCACTGCTGCGTCCATCCCCGCTCCCATTCAAAGTTGTCGACCAGGGTCCAATGAAAATAGCCCTTAATTCGCCAGTTGAAGTTCACTGCCTTCCAGAGCTGGTGCAAGTGCTGTGCCAGATAGTTCCGCCTGAATCCGTCGTCGGGGTCTTCCGTCCCGTTTTCTGTGACGTAAATTGGGAGCTGATACTGATGAGCCCATTTCAGAGCCTGCCAAAACCCCTGGGGAGAATTGGCGAGGAAACCGGAGGGGCTAAGATCTGCATCTTGAGAGTAGCCTCCTGGCTTTAGGGAATTTAAAGGATTCCGCCAATCCATCGCAACTTCTTCTGTCGTGTAGTAATTTAATCCGAAGAAGTCCTGGGTTCCACGCGCCTGCGGTATGTCATCTTGCCAAATCAGAAAATGGGGATGGCCGTTTATTAACGCTTGCGGAAAGAGCTCATTAAAATTCCGGTTTTTAAATCGCACCAACCAGCGATCGCCTATGCTCGCGGGGTTGCGAGGCATAAAACCCCGGTAGTGGTGGGCGATGCCAACTTGCGCCTGTGCGTCAAGCTCATGGATGGCGTGATAAGCAGCAGAATGAGCACGAAGCAAATTCCTGAGGACCGGAGCGACCGAGCGAATGTCCTTCAGCCCTGGAGGAAATTCGTTTGATACGTATCCTCCATAAATAAGTACATTCGGTTCGTTTATCGTGATCCAAATTTTTACCAGATCTTTCAGTTCGCTGACCACTTTTCGAACGTAGCGTTCAAACCAGAGCACAGATTCTTCGCACGTCCAGCTGCCGCGCTCTGCCAACCATTGCGGCAGGGTAAAATGGTTCAAGGTCACCATGGGTTCGAGCCCTCGTTTCCGAGCACCGTCAATCATCGTGCGGTATTGATCAATGGCCGAATCATCCCAGACCGCGAGCGAGGGCTCAATCCTGCTCCATTCGACCGACAATCGATGGGCATTCTGATGAGCCCGGGCTGCGCGGTCGAAGTCCTCTACCCAACGCCCATCCCACCACTCACATGCCCCTCCTGAGACATGCCCACTCAGAATTCGTCCAGGCATTTGCTCCCACGTGTACCAGTCACTGAGCTCATCCCCGCCCTCTACCTGGTGACCGGCGGTAGCGGTTCCCCAAAGAAAGGATGAGGGGAATGTGTATGCGGCCTGGATCATAGGTCCTCACTCTTGACGTCAGGCGAGATTTCGGCATGGATCTGTAAATCCGCGAATACCTGCCTTACTCCGGTCGGTTTGAAACCCAGGTCAAACGCATCTTCGAACGACCGATAATCATCATCCGGGACGCGCAGGAAAATCGTGAGCTTTTCCTGCAGCATTTGGTGAATGAGGGCGCCAAGAACCGACTTCGTGAATCCGCGACGGTAGCCGATCGCATCTCCCTCGGCATAAATTTCTGCCGCAAATTCAGTCCGCCAATTTATCCCGGCCGCAGCAAAACCATCCTTCGATCGAATCTCAAATCGCGGGTTCCCACCTGGAGATTGCCGGCGTTCTAAGAGGACGTTTATGACGGGTTCGAACCCTCGGGCGTCGAGACGCAGTAAATTGCTGACCTGTATTCCGCTCAGGTCGGCCACTCCGATGAGATACTCTTGCTGTTCCACAGGCAGATAAACAAGGTAGCGTCGGCCTGGCAGAACAGCAGCCTTGACCAGTTCCTGAAGACCCTGGCGTGTCCCGGCGAACGGGATAACCAGCGGCCGGAAAAGATCTATCCCGGTCTGGGCGATGGTCAGGAAACCACTCAGGTTTTCAGCATTCGGGTAGTAACCATACAACTGCACGCGACTGCAATCGTGAAAGAGGGCATAGTAGCTTGCGAGGGCATCTGCTGCGGATCGAACATCAAGCAGCATCCGCAGGTTGTCCCGGCTTTCGCAAGGGATTTGTTCGACATGCGCCATCAGAGTTCTTATCTGCCTGTAGCACAGGCTTGATTGACGAGGCTATCGAACATATTTTCCCTGCGCATGAAGCTCGACGCCTGCTAATCTTGGACCCAGGCTGTAGACATCAAGGGAAAAGGGGACCCGCTCTACACCGGCCTCCAGAACTGGGCTGTCCCATAGGTTATATCCGATATATCGACCGAGGGCATCCCGCACAATGCCCAAGATGCGGACCTGCGAGACTTCGGTGTCAATTCCATCAGCAAAAAGAACCTCACCTTCAAGGTGTGCGAGACCGATCTCCGGCTGAAGCACCTGAACATTCACCTCGAGAGACATTTCGATGACCTCGACTTGTCCAACTGGAACTGCGATCGCCGAACGTACTTCAGCAGAGACATATTGAAAATTCTGTGGCCGAGAAGAAAATGCGGCCGAGACCGGCATGCTGTCCCCGGCGGGAAGAAGTTCCAGCGGTGAATCGGCCATGTTCGCCTGGACCAAATTCCCTTTGCTATCAAACAAAGAAATCAGCACTGCCACGCTTTCGAGGTCAAATGCCGTCCCATTTTCAACGCTCAACAAACATACCATTCTTCCAGAAGGGGAATCGTAGCAACTTACAGGGCCAAGAGAAAGAGGCACCGGAGTTGGAGTGGGTAGAAGATAATCTACCGGCTCTCCATCCGAGCCTGGAATGCGGAGTTGCTGTCCGATCGTTAAGAAACCGGGGTCAACCCCTGGGTTAACCAGGAGCAGGGCATCCAGATCAACTCCATAGCGAAACGAAATTCCCAGCAGCGTCTCACCTTGCTGAACAATATGGACAAAAGGCGTCGGCGTCGGACCCAGCACTGGTGTTGTATTTTCAGAATCGGGCGGCGGGGCCATAGTCCTTGTTGCGGTTGAAGATGTCAAGGGAAGCAGGGTTGCAGTTGGAGATACGACGGCAGCAGTACCGGGTTGGCTTTGGCAGCCAGCCAGAAGTAGGAAGACAATCCAGTGAGGCACAAATCTTGCTTGAGTTACCATGATCGCCGATTATACCAATGGGGGATTAGCAGCACACAGGTCGATATGCTAGACTCCCGATGGGTTGATAAGGAACGAAATTTGGCCAGCGACTCGACCAGCACACTTACCGAAGCGATTGCAGCAGTGCGAACAGGGGACCGTGCTCGCGCGCGCGAACTGCTATCCCGCCTGCTGCGGGCAGAATCCCAGAACGCTGAATATTGGATCTGGATGAGCTCGGTCGTTGATATTCCACGTGAGAGAATCTACTGCCTTGAATCAGCACTCCGAATCGACCCTACCAACAGGGCCGCGCTGCGTGGATTAGCCATCCTGGGCGCCAGGCGGCCTGACGAAAAAGAGATACCCTCCCCTGTCCGCCTTCCAAAGCGCAAATACGATCTGCCTGGGCCATTAGCCGAGCCAGAGAAAGAACCGGAGGCTGCTCCGCCAGCAGCCGCCACGGTCGGACTTCCGAAAGCCAGCCCATCGACATTCAAGTCTAAAAGGGGAGCGGGGGCTGGCAGGGTTTTCGGAATGCTGGTATTCGGCGCGGCAGGAGTGGCAATCATCGCTGCAGTTATTTTCTTCGTTGTTCCACGCTTCCAGACCGGGTACCTGGGTTTCGCCTCCACACTCCCTGCACCGAGCCCAACAGCAACGGATACACCACTACCCGGTACACCAACAGCCACCCCGATTCCTGCCGCCACGCGCATCATCCGAACGCCAATTCCGACCGAATTTTTCGAGACACCGCTCGCGCTCTTTATTGCCTCAACAGCTACGCCGACTCCGATCGCTGGCTACACCCCCCACCCCAGCTATGAAGCCTACGATGCCGGGATCAAAGCCCTTCAGCGCGGAGATTATGAACAGGCGATTGACTTCTTCGATCAGGTCTTGACCCTCTCCCCCAACCTGCCGGATGCACTCTATTTCAAAGCCGAAGCCCAGCGCATGCAGGGCGCCATCGGTGCCGCGATCAAGACCTACGATGAGGTTGCCAAGGCAGCTCCAGATTATGCCGCCGTGTACCTTGGCCGTGGGCGGGCATTGTTGGAGCGTGACACGGACGCAGCCTTGCGTGATTTCGAACGGGCGGTTGAGCGAGATCCAGCTCTTATCGAGGCTCGACTCGAGCTGGCAAAGTACTACTCGGACAATAAGCTCTGGCAGAAGCAATCTACGACTATTGAAGGAGCCTTGGCCGCTGGTGCGAGCTCACCGCGCTTGATGATTTACTTGAGCGAGGCTTATCTGAACCTGGCCCGGTTCCAGTCAGCACTCAACTACGCTCTTGAGGGCAGTGCCGACGATCCAGCCATGCTGGAGGGCTACCTTGCAGTGGGCCGATCGTATGTGGCCCTTGGGGTCAACACGCTCGATCCAGGCTACTTCTCGACCGCGATCTGGCCCCTTCAAACCTACACGGCTTATTCGCCCGGCGATGAGCGGGGATGGGCTGCCCTCGGTCGCGCTCTGGTCGGAACCGGACAATATGATCAGGCCTTAAAAATGCTAGACATTGCACTCGAAATTAATGACCGCTACGCCCCGGCATATATGGCCCGGGCAATACTCAATACCCAACGCGGTGAGTACAAGATTGCGTACGAGGATATCCTCTCGGCCAGGCGATTCGGTCCAGAATCCTTCGATCTGTTCATCAATGCAGCCAGGATTCTGGTCGCGCTTGGCGATCCACAACTTGCCCTGCGTGATTACACCGGACCGGCGATTACCTATGCGAACTCGCTAAATAACGCTTTCATCAAAGAACGTGAGCTGGGCGAAATTTATGCCTTGCAGGGCTTAATTTTTGAGGCTAACCCCGATGTTAAGAGTGATGCAATACGTATGTGGAACTATGTCTTAAGCCTCGAAAATGCACTTCCGTCCACCAAGGAGCTCGCACAACAGCATTATGATGAGCTAACGGGTATCGGCCCGACGCGCACGGCAACCTCCAGCCCGACAATAAGCCCAACACGGACCAGCACCCCAGGCGCAACGAGCGGGTCAACAACAGTGACCCCGACGCCCTGAGCCTCATCCGAGGAAGGACGTTGGCCCAGTTCCTGCACTACTCGGATCAATGGTTCAACGGCCGGGTCAAATGAAGACCTTTCAACGATTTTTCCAGCCTGTTCTCCAACTACTGGTAACGGTATTGCTCCTTGGGATCTGGCTAATTCCTGGCGCCGTCAGACCCCCACCCATTCTCCCGTTCCTGCTTGTTCTCGTCACGGTCGTATGGATCGGGTGGTTCTCCGTCGAGGTAAATTCAACCGCAGCGGACATCACCCATGTTCTCGGCCTGGCCTACGGATTGGTCGAGCAGCCCCTTTGGGCAATCATCGTCATCTTCGTGGGATTGCTGGCGTCTTCGTTATTAATAAAGACCGAAACGCTGCACAAAAAGATGGGCAAGAAAGCAGGGGTTGGGATCTCCCCTGCGATCTTAGGGCACTCTACCAGGAGTGCCCTTGCACTGGCAGTTGGCTTTGCCATATATGATCTGGCCGGCGGCGAAGGGCTGACGATTCTGAATCCGGTTGCAGATGCAGCTCCATTTCTCGCCGCATGTGTTGGATTCAGCGCAGTTGGCATTGGTTTGATCTCGCTCGAACGAAGGGTTTTCGGGCTAAGGGGGTTGAGCAGCCGGTCGTTCATGATACTGAGCTTGCTGATCGTGATTCCACTCCCTGTTGCAATGCTGGGCGCTTCCGCGTATGCAGTACTTGGCCTTCCGGCGCTTCTCATCTTCTGTCTGCTGATTGGGATTGCTGCACCGCTTATCCGCCAGATCATACGAAGTGTCAGCCTGGATATAACGCTTCGAAATAGGTTGGAAGAACTCGAAGGCCTTGAACAATTCGCAGAATTGCTTGCGGTCGCACTGACTTCTCAGGATCTGCAGGCGGTTATTCTCGATCAAGCGCTGCGAGCAACTGGAGCCCAGTCAGGACATTTAGCACTGTTTACAGGACCAGAACACAAGCTCGTCATCGTTGCGGTTGAACCTCCACACAGCCGGGACGAACATTCTCCAGCCAACATTTTGGTGCCTGATCTAACGAAACAGATCGCAGCCGAAAGTCAACCAAAGCGGTTTGCCACAACAGCCACTTCCCTGCAATATAAAAGCGTCGGGGATGCGGAAATTCAAGCTTTGCTTGGCGTCCCTATCCTGGATCCAACCGGCAATCTCGGCGTGATCATCGTCGAGCGATTTACACGTGAACCATTCTCCGATACCGATCAAGCAATCTTGGTGCGAATCGCATCTCAGGCAGCTGGAGCGATCCGAAACGCGCGCCTGTATAACGAGCTGGACCAGCGCCTGACAGAACAGTCACTTCTTTATCAGGCTAGCACGCAAATCGGCGAGACGTTGGAAACCGAAGCCGTTGCTCTTGCCACCGCCGACGGACTGAGCTTCGCACTGAAAGCCCATCAGGTTTCGGTTTACCAATGGCACCTGGAAAAAAAGCACTTACACTGCATCGCTTCGGTTGTCGATGGACGTCCGGTTGCTGACCCAGGGCGGTTGGAGCTTGACCCACAGCACCTGCCCTTCTTGCGAACTTGCCTCAGAGAGAGAAAAATTCAACACTGGGATCGGGCGAATGCACCGACCGAGGCCGACAGAGACTACCTGGAACTGGAACGAAAAGCATCCGGCCTGATGATCGTCCCGCTGGCAATTGGCCAGCGCACACTTGGTTTGCTTGAGATAACCTCGCTTCAGCCTGACAGTTTCTCGCCTGAATCAGAGCGTATCGCGCAATCAATCGCGATCCAGGCTGCTATTGCGCTCGAAAATACCGGCCTATTCCAATCAACAATCGAAGGTCATGATCGGCTGATGGCCATTATGAATTCAACCCGGGAGGGAATCATCATGATCGACCTCTCCGGCCGCATGCTGCTGGTCAACAAGCTGGCAGGGGAATTCATCAACCTAGATCTCCGAGGATTGGAAAGTCGAATAATCACCGACCCTGAATTCCGACTCGAAGATCGCCTGGGCTACCGTGCGGGCGATATTGGCCGGTTGCTTGAAGCGCTCGGCAGAGGCACGACGTACTATTCCGGCACTACCATTTTCCAGGCAGCACAAGGTAAATCACAGTTCCTGCAGCGCAGCGAATCGCCGGTCTTTGACTCGGATGGCGACCTGATTGGGTGGCTGATCGTACTTCGTGATGTCACTCAACAACGCGAGCTCGAAGAATCACGGAATCAACTTACTGAGATGATCGTTCACGACTTACGCGGCCCTTTGACGGCAATCCTCAGCGGGTTGACTCTGCTTAAAACGCACATTGACGAGGGATCTGAATCGCCGATTGTGGAACAAGCGATCGCGGTCTCCGAACGCAGCGTCCAGCAAATGCTGGGCCTAGTCAACTCCCTTCTAACTATCAGCAGTCTTGAATCAGGGGAAGCACAGTTAACCCTGGAGAGTGTCGATCTTACGACGATAATGCGTGAGATCTCGGAGATATACCTTCCCGAGGCGAACAAATCCGGCATCATCATCGATACAGACCTTCAACCTTCAGTACTGGTTTGGCTAGATCGCGAAAAGATCGCCCGTGTCTTATCCAACCTAGTGGACAACGCCTTAAAATTCACCCCCGCAGGAGGGCAAATAAAATTAAGTCTGAAGGGTGAAGGTGAACTGGTTGACATTCAAATAGCGGACACCGGACCTGGAGTTCCGATGGAATACCGGGAACGGATCTTCGATCGGTACGGCCAGATACCTGGCATAAGCGGTAGGCGTCGTGGTACTGGGCTTGGGCTGGCATTTTGCAAACTGGCAGTTGACGCTCATGCTGGCAGAATTTGGGTAGAAGACAACCCCGCCGGAGGAAGTATTTTTCGAATCCAGCTTTCCCTAAGCGGTCCAGCCCAGGCGCAGGGAGATTAACCTCCAAACACCGTTATCCCTCTTGAACAAGCAGTTGTAAATCGCACTTCCTGACATATGCTCTGAACGCGTATTCCTCCATCAAATTCTGGCGTAAACTCTGCGCACTGGATTCAATCTGCCCGACTTCCCCCGCCCCAGCTGCAAGTTGAAGGTTCTCGATTGAATCTTCCTTTATTCTGACCGTTCCACGGGCAGTCAGGTAATCCACACCCGACCTGACGGTTTGAATCGAGCTGCCTAACCGCTCTGCGCTTGATCTAACGTCAAATCTCCCGTTTAAATTTTGAAGTGCATATTTCACCATTCCAGCCAACTGGCGGGCATAGATTTCAAATTGGCCTGTTCCAGGCTCTCGTCCGACGAATATCAACTCCTGCGGCTGCACTCGCTCAATCGCTTCCAATAGGATCGCTCGATTTGCTGGAGCTGTCCATATTACGAGCCTCGCGGCAGCTTGAAGCGTACTTCTCGAGCAGCCGGCGATCGTACGATCCAAAATACCCTCCCGCCAAACCTGAATGGACGGCGGTTCTACAAGTTCTGCCAGGGCTTCTTCCGGCCGAAGAATCCAACGCCAATCGGCGATCTTGATCTGCGCTACCTGTTCAGTTACAACCAGCTCAAATGGTTCACTGTCTCGTGTATCAACCCACTCCAGCTGCAAACGATCGGCACCACGATAGGAGTTAATCCGGGTTGAGTATGCAATATCGACCCTGCCGCGTGGGAGGCGCAAGTCTTTGCCCCGCCATCGGATCAACTCATACCTCCCTCCATCATCGTCACGCACGATAATCTTGAGATGTTCCTGCGCCGTACCAAAAAATCTGCTTTCGACAATTTCATGCCCACGGCTGGCAAAAACAAGCCCTGGATTACCAGGTCCGAATGGCGCAAGACGGGCGAAATCGCGCATCATACCCAGATCAAGATCAGAAAGTGGGAGGTACCCATCGAGCTGAAGCGCAGGTGGTTCGACCTGGCCATAATGCTGCAGAACGAAATTTCGTATGCGCTGGTCAAATTCCACCAACTGGTCTGCTTTGAGTAGGAGGCCGGCCGCCATTGGATGACCGCCATACCGCTCGACCAGATCTGCTGTAGAAGAAATCGCCGCTGAGATATCCACGGCGGGTACCGATCGAGCTGATCCCCCTAACATTCCGTCTGAGCCCTCCGAGAGGACGATGGCAGGCTTTCCATAGGTTTCGACCAGCCGGCTGGCTACTATACCCAAAACGCCTCTGGGCCAGTCCACCCCACTTACAACCAGCACTGGGCTCGTGCTGCGTTTATCCTTCTCGAGCCGGTCGACGGCGGCCTGGAAAACCTGGTCGGTAAGCAGCTTGCGTTTTGTATTTAATTGATCCAGACCGGCCGCCATCTCGTCCGTTTCTAAACGATCCCTTGAGCTGAGAAATTCGACCCCCTGGTTAGCGTCCGACAGACGGCCCAACGAATTAAGCCTGGGTGCAATTCCAAAGGTGATCTGCTCTTCATCAACCTCCTCGGGATTGAGCTTCGCAATTTGGAAAAGGCTTAGCAACGCAGGCCTGGAGGTCATTCGCATCGCTGCCAGACCGCGCTGGAGCAGGTACCGCACATCACCGGTTTGGACGGCCAGATCGGACACAATTCCAAGTGCCGTCAATTCGAGGAGCTCAGGTTCTGGAAATTCGAGGCCAAGCTTGAGAAAGGTGCCCTTGGCAAGTTCATAGGCTACCCCAACACCTGGCAGCTCCCGCATGGGATGCTCGGGAGGAAGCCGTTTTGGGTTGATCACGGCATCAGCGGAGGGCAGTTGTGATGGCAGGTCATGATGATCGGTGATGATGACCTGGGCACCAAACTCGCGAGCGACATCGACGGCTTCTTGGCCAGTCACGCCAGTGTCACAGGTTATCACCAGGCCAATGCCTTGTTCGAGGAGAAGCCGCAAGCTTGCCGGATGGAAACCATGAGATTCCACCTCACGATCTGGAATATAGTATCGGACATTGGCTCCAAGGCCACGGAGCGCCTCGACAAGAAGGGTGGTGGAACTCTGACCATCTACGTCGAAATCACCCCAAACACAAATTGCTGTTCCCTTGCTTACTGCCTCTGCTACAAGGTCAACGGCAGATCGAAGGTCCTGCAATTCAAAGGGAGAGCTGGGAAGGTAAAGATTTGGATCGAGGAATGCCCGTACCGCCTGCGGTGAGTGAATTCCGCGTCGGAATAACGTCTCCGCAACCAGTGGATGCCCGCCAACCAGGCTGCGATAATCCTCCGGGACCCGGATAATATCCGGTTCCTGCCAGCCGTGATCCGTGAACATCAGAAGGCGACCTCATCGAGCTGGTCAAAGTCGAGATCGAAATAGGGGTCAAAGTCCTCTGTAACGCTTTCAATTTGGTCAAATTCGCCGGCCTGCTTCCCTCTCTTACAGAGAGACCTGTAATTGCAAAAAAGACAGCTTCGTTCCTCGTTCGTTAGTGGGAAATCATCCTCTTCGCACGTTAGGATTTCTTCCAGTAATGTTGACAAGAATTTCTGGTTTTCAGCATGGGCCAGATCACTATAGTCGAATTTCTGTGGCGTTTTCGGGTTTTCAGCAAACCAGTAGATCATTTCCACTTGGGCAGGTTTGATCGCTTCGCCATCGTTGTAATCCGATCCACCTTCCACAAGCAGGTATGGATAAAGTATGCTCTGCATTCGGGCAGCGAGCCGCTCTCTGGATGGAGGCTTGCGTTCTGTCTTCCAGTCGACAATAACAAAACGCACCCCGGGTTCAAAGGCGAGCAAATCAAATTTCCCGACCAATCGGCATCCTTCAAGATGAGCAGACAATTCGATTTCAGGCAGTTTTTGCGCCGGCAAACCCCTCGGCGCATGCTCCAGATATTGCTCCCACCAGGTGGCGAGTGGTTCATCGCGAGCGAGATCTTTGAGCCGTTCACGCGGCATCCCAAGCAGGTCCTGTTGGATCAGACGATGGAGGGCTGCTCCCTGGCGCAAGTGGTTTTCAAATGCATCCTCAGGTGCTGTCACCTGGGCAGGCCAGGGTTGGGAGAGGAGGAAACGGAGCTGAAAGCGGCGCGGGCAGGTTCGATAATCTTCCAGACTCGCAGACGTGAAATGGAGCTCAGTCATCGCCGGTGCTCGCATTGGTCCAAAGCGATCGCAACGCTCTAAGCGGCAGGGCTTCTCCTCGATCGCCCTTTCGCCCGGTATTCCAGGTGATAATCAAGTCCTTACGGGCTCGGGTGATTGCAACGTACAGCAGCCGCAGCCGTTCAGCAGCATACTCCTGGCGAGCTCTCATGGTCGCATCCCCTTGATGATATTCCCCTGCCAACTTTCCCCTGACCAAGAGCCTTATCTGCTCTAGCCCTTCAGCTTGAAGATTGATGGAGTCCTTCAGAAACCACTTCTCGGAGATGAAGCTATCCCCTTCAAGCGCTGATGGAAAATTGTAATCATTCACCGAGAGCAGATAGACCCGGTCCCACTCCAGGCCTTTCGCTTTATGGATGGTTGAGACGACCACCCGGCCGGGATATGCATCGGGGTCAAATCCCTCCCCCTGCTCTCCTGAACCAAAGAAGCGGCGCTCGTTTTGCGCGACTCGCGTGAGCTCATTGGCAATATCCAGCAAAGTCGTCCCGGGCTCGGATGAGGCATATTGCCGGGCGAATACCGCAAAGCGAAATGCCAGCGCCAGCTCACCCGGTTCTCTCAGCAGGTCGCTTGCTAAGGTAAGGATCAATTGATCACTGGAAAGTTGTCCAGCTTCCTGCCACCGCTGCGCTGCCAGGCGAAAATGCTCCAAATGCTCCCGGCCTTGATTCGACAATCCCTCATTCTGCAGCCAGTCATTTCCTGCACGAGGCCAGAAGAATGCCTCCGGAGTTCGACAGGAGGCGATTGCCTGCAATCCCTCATCCGCAGGGTCGCGCTCGTCTTCTTCCACCCCGGCTCCCCAGCGCCAAACACAGTAGGCTGGTGGAATATTTTTCGCATCTGCAGGCAGGGCGATGTGCCGCAGCAGGTCGGCAAAGCTTTGCGCAAGCAGGCGTGTCTTCCTCGAACTTTGCAGGATTTCAAGGTATGGAATTCCAGCCCCTTTGAGGAGTTCGACCATCTCGAAACCGCGATAGTTGCGCGGGACGAGCACTGCCAAAGTCGCAGTGGGGTTCTGGCTCACGAAGTTCGAAATCGACTTCAACACTTTTTGTAATTCCTCATCTGGGCTGTAGGGCAAGTCGACAAGGGCAACAGAACCGTCCTCAACCCTAGGGTTTGGCTGAGGGTCGTCTTCTGGTGTTGGCTCAATCGCCGGCAGAGAAAGGGCTTCGCGCAGCTCAACCACCGGGTGGCTGCTCCTGACCCATTCGGATAAAAGATTCGCCAGGCCTAAAATGGTTTCTGTCGAGCGCCCAGAATTTGGCAGGGAACGGCTGGTGACATCCGGTTCATCAAGAAAGCGCCGTAAATAATAGGGACTGGCAGTGGTGAAGGTTTCGAAAATCGCCTGGTTTGGATCCCCTACGCGCACCCAACTTCCATCGTTTCCGACAAGCGCGCGCAGGATCTCCTCCTGCAATCGGCTGCTGTCCTGGGCTTCATCCTCGAGAATAATCGGCCACCGGTACTGCAAACGTTCCAAGTATTCTTCATCCAATCGAAGCGCATCGTAAGCCCTCGAAATTAGGTCATCAAAATCAAGAGCCCCCCGGTATGCCAATGCGGTTTGGTATTCACGGTAGACAGACCAACCGAGCTCGAGCAGAGGGTGCTGTTCGGCTTGAGCATCGAGCATTGAACGCACAGCCTGCAATGAGAGACCCAGGTCTTTTGCCATCCGAATGAGAGCAACGGCTATGTCCCGTACGAGGTTCGGCCATTCGTGGCGCAACACACGCCTCTCTGCGGCCTCCCGAAGATCGTCAGCCATCAGTGAACGGATCCAATCACGATGGGAATGGACCCAGGCCTGGCATATGGAATTCATAATCTCGTTTGAAGCAGCCTCGTCGATGATGCTAAACTGCTCGGAGACCCCGGCGACATCAGGCCTTTCACGCACGATGTCGTGTGCGAGACCGTGGAGTGTTCGCACCCTGTAGCCAAGATAAGGAAGCAGACCAAACTCCCTCACAAAACCAGCGACCCGACCGGTAAAATTCTCAACCGCAGAATTCACCAGGGTCACAATTAAGATTTCCTGGTCCAGCTTGAGATTGGCTTCTGCAACAAGCTGTGCAGCGAGGTAGGAGAGTGTTGTCGTCTTTCCACTGCCAGGTACAGCCGAGACTCCCATCCTGCCCTGTCTAAATGCGAGCACTTCCTTCTGATTCGGGCGAGGCGAAAATCTCTCACTATCCACCTGATACCCCCTGGGCGCGAAGCGTACTCTGGATTGCGCGCAAAAGGGGGCCGCGCTGCTCATAGCCCCGTTCATCGATCTCGCTCCAAACCGCAGAAACCCCGACCCGGCACCGCCGTGTTAAACCGAGACATAGCGTGGCTGCGATGTTGTCCCGGACTGCCATTTCTTCTTCATCCGTCCACAGTCTTCCACGCTGCCATTGACGGTTTAAGACATAAGGATGTGTTAGCGGTTGGTAGATGCGCTCTGCCCAGCCTTGACTACCCACGTCCATCCAAAACTGGTATGAAACCGGCTGGTTTGCCATGAGGAATGTAAAAGCCGGCATAATCAATACCGCGTCTTCCCTTGTGCTGGTAGATTGGCCTATATCCTGTGCGCTGATGACGCCTTCCTGCACCAGGCTTAGAAAGACCATTCCTGGATTGATTTCATGTCGCTCTAGATTCTCCCCGAGAATCCGACGGAATTTTTGAACGGAATCGATCAAAGTCGCGACGACCGTGCCTCCAGTGAGATCATTTTCAAACCCAAAGCCCGCCTGAGAAAGAATCTCACCAAAGAGTTTGCGCAGGAAATGGTCTAATTCCAACCCGGGGGATTCAAGGTAATTAACGAGCCAGGTCCGTAGGGTGTCGTAAAGTTGACCAAGTGAATATGTAAGTCGCTCCTGCATCTGACCCTTTAGCTGGCTGAACGGTTCCAGCCAGGGCGGAGAAGCATTTGGTTTGTAAAGAATTCGGGCGAAGAGGTCAGCGCGAACAGGATCAAGCTCGGCTATACACATTTCCAGCATGCGGCCAACGTCCTCAGGGGTTGGCTGCTGTTTCCAACCAGGATGGGCAATGGCCGCCAACGTCAGGAGGCTACGCGCGGCCGCTTCCTGTCGGATTTGCCGGGACGGACGAAACGCAATCCACTGAATACCCCGTTCATCCAGCTTTCGGCCTAACAAGAAACGCACAGAATCGGAAAGATAGGGAGAGACGATTGCAATCTCACGTCTGGGGATCTGCTCCCTGTTCAGGAGAGTATCGACCTCATTAGCAATCCATTCCAGCGATTCGGGCAAATGACGGTGAACTTCAACGTGGAATGCATTCAATTTCGCACCGGTTTCCTGATCAGCGCCCTTATCAAAATGAGCGGCCAGGGTGCGACCTAAATCCTGGACAGAAGCTGATGCAACCAGGTTTTCGTCGAATCGAATCTGGCCAGTACAACGAGATTTCAATGCATACGCATCCGTCGGATCAGCGCCCAGGAAGCGACGGAAACCTGCCTCAGTATCGAATACAAGAAGCGCACTCTGCAGCTCAGGGAGCCAGGCTTGAATGAGATCGTGCGTCCGCGGGGCGTCTTCCTCGATGTTATCCGCGAGCATGTGGGTCGCGATTTGTTCTCTATACATCTTGAATGCGGGCGAAGGAAGGATATAGCGGAAGAAAACCTCCACTTGCAGCGAAAAATCGAGCATATTCATTTCCAGACATGCATGGCGGAACACCCTCGCGCACTGCTGGGCATCATCATAGATTCGTTTCTGGTCCGCTGTACCAACCCAGGCCTCCCCCAACCGGCTGCCGATTTCTTCGATAGGAAATCCGACAATCGCAGCTTTATTCAAGTTGTCGAGGATTTGACGGTAGAGCTGGTTACGATCGATCGCCAGGCCGTTAAAAGCCCCTTGTGCCAGCATTGGGCTGATCGCATTTGCCAGGACATAAGTTGCCGTTTCAAGGGTCAGGAAGCTCGGCAGTGTTGATGGGTCCGAGAATCCTGCTTCGCCCGCATACAAGGGCCAGAACAGTTCTGCTGTTCGCCGCACAAGTCCTCCCAGGGTAAGGATGTTAATTCGCCCAGGATTAAGATCAGGAAACTGCTCAAGCAGGCCAATATAAGGTCTGGCCAGTGAACGTTGGGGAACGATGATCAGCAGCTTCTCCTGCGCTCTGGTATGCTGCAGAAGTCGGCGCGCACGATGAACCGCTGCGGTCGTCTTTCCGCTTCCGGCAGGTCCTTCGAGGAAGATTGAACCAGGAATGGGTGCTTCGACCAGGTCAATCTGCTGGGCTTGGAGCTGAGCAGCACCTATCCAAGAAGTAACCATTCCCGGATAGGGATCACCCATATTCAATGTACGCATGTGCCTGACTTCTCCTACATTTCTTGCCTTTCGAGCGTGAACAATACCATACACGGACACCGAGTTGGATGCCAGTATGTTGGCCTTGTTGGTTATTATTTGATTGTAATCTGCGGGCTTGAACCTAGACACAATCGCTAGGGTCGGTTAGAATACCGTTTCGTTTCGTGAGCCAGCGCAAGGAGGATACTTTGGCTAACACGGCCTCTGCGAAGAAACGTATTCGTCAAAATGAAAAACGTCGCGTGCACAACAAACTGTGGCGGACCAGAGCTCGAACCTACACCAAACGCGCCCGCACCGCACTGGAAAGCGATAATAAAGCCGAGGCGGTGAAAGCGGTGCATGAAGCGATTCGAGAGCTTGATAAAGCTGCCGCGAAGGGTATTATCCATCGCCGTAATGCAGACCGGCGGAAGAGCCGGCTGATGAAGCAACTGGCGATGATCGAACCGTCTGCCTGATCAGCAGCTTGACCTCATTCAACACGACGCACAAATGTGCGTCGTGTTTTGGTTTCCTGAACCACTCGGCATGCTATAATCGCCCCTTCAGGTCGAAATCATGATCTTTGAACAAGAGCTAAACCAAGCAACCCTTAAAGTCTTCCAACTCCTGCAGGAATCCGGCTATCCGGAGCCTGAAAGCCTGGATTGGGTTCCTATCCCGTTCAGCGGCGAGTGGGGATTTGGAACGGCAGTATGCTTTCAGATTGCAGCCCGTGAAGCGCGGGCCGGCGCGAAGATACAAGTCCCCCAAAGAGCCCAGGAAATCGCATCCGCATTAGCCTCTGAACTGAGATCGCTGGAGGGAATCCACCGGGCAGCCGCAGCGAACGGCTACATTAATCTGTACCTGGATTCGGCAGAATATGCCCGACGGGTGGTGGACACTGTTCTGGAACAGGGTGATGATTATGGCCGCGGACCGGCCAAGAATGAACGCTTGATGGTCGAATATGCCCAACCGAACACTCACCATTCCTTCCACATAGGTCATGCTCGTAACGCAGTGCTTGGCGAATCCCTGGCCCGCCTGGCCAGTTTTGCTGGCTACGAAACCCTGCGTGCCTCTTACCCGGGGGACATCGGTCTGGGTGTCATCACCTGCCTGTGGGGCTACTCAAAATTCCATGCCGGAGAAGAGCCAGAAGGGATTCACGAGCGCGGGCAGTGGCTGGCGAAGATTTACACGGAAGCCAACGCGCTTGTCACACCAAAAGAGGGTGAAAGCGAAGCGGAGAAGCAGCAGCGCGAACGTTACGATGCTGAACGACGCGAAATGCTTAAACGCTGGGATGAAGGCGATCCAGAAATCCGAGAGCTCTGGCGCCGCACCCGGCAGTGGAGCCTTGACGAGCTGGACGATATTCTCGCCTTGCTCGGAATCAAAATGGATATGTTCTTCTTCGAGAGCGAAGTGGATGAACCCGCAAAGGCAATCGTGGATGAATTGATCGAGCTTAACCTGGCCGAGGATGAACGCCCGGAGGGACCGGTTATCGTCCGCATCGACGAGAAACTTGGTCTGGCGAAGGAGAAGTACCGAACTGCAGTCATCCTGCGCAGTGACGGCACAACGCTTTACCTGACCAAAGATCTGGCCCTGGCAAAAGAAAAGTTCGAGAAATATCACGTCGACCGCTCGATCTACGTCGTTGATACCCGCCAGAGTCTGCATTTTCAGCAGGTCTTTAAGATCCTCGAGTTATGGGGGTTCCCCCAGGCAGAGAAATGCTATCACCTGGCCTATGGGTTCGTGACACTGCCAGAGGGAACGATGTCCTCCCGCAAGGGCAACGTGATTTTATTCATGGATGTTCTGGCTGAGGCGGAGCAGCGCGTGAAAGGCATCATCGCCGAAAAGAACCCGGATCTGCCCCCTGAAGATCGACCGGAAGTTGCCCGAACCATTGGGCTGGGTGCTCTTATATACAGCATGCTTTCCGTCGACAACATTCGCGACATTGTCTTTGATTGGGACGAGGCCTTGAGCTTTGAGGGTCAATCCGCACCCTATATTCAAAATGCTTATGTTCGTGGAAACAGCATTCTCACCCGGGCTGGTGAAGTACCATCCCACGGCGAGTTCAACTACAATCTCGATGTTGCCGAGATTGACCTGATCGAACGGATATCCCAATTCCCACTCGTCGTGCAGCGGGCAGCTGAGGAATACAAGCCGCTCAACATGGCAACCTACGTCTATGAACTGGCCAGGGCATTTCACCTTTTTTATCATGCCGTCCGCGTGCTTCAAGCGGAGGAGGAACAGGTCCGCTACGCCAGGCTACGGCTTACTGCTGCGGCAAGACAAACGCTTGCCAACGCGCTTTACCTGCTCGATATTCAAGTACCACGAGTGATGTAACAATTGCCCCGGTCGGAATTCATCGGGAATCCAATCCATTTCGGAGGAAGCGAACAAATCTATGAACCCTCAACGCATCATCATCATGGGCGCCGCCGGACGTGATTTTCACAACTTCAACGTCTATTTTCGTGATAACCCGGAGTACACCGTCATCGCCTTCACTGCGACCCAGATCCCCAATATCGAGGGGCGTGTATACCCGGCCGCGCTGGCAGGCAAGCTATACCCGGATGGCATTCCAATTCACCCTGAAATTGATCTCAAGCAACTGATCAAAGAACACGAGATCGATCAGGTTATCTTCGCCTACAGCGATGTTTCCCACGAGTACGTCATGCACCTGGCCTCCCGGGTTCTCGCTTATGGTTCAGATTTCCGTTTGATGGGATTGGGCACGACTCAAATCAAATCCAATAAGCCAGTCGTGTCCGTGTGCGCTGTAAGAACCGGGAGCGGCAAGAGCCAGACCAGCCGCTACGTTGCCGATCGTTTGATCGGCATGGGGTACCGTGTAGCTGCGATTCGACATCCGATGCCCTATGGCGACCTCGAAAAGCAGGCTGTTCAACGTTTTGCAACCTATGACGATCTCGAGAAATTCGATTGCACAATTGAGGAACGTGAGGAGTACGAGCCGCATATCGAGCGTGGTGTCATCGTTTACGCCGGTGTCGACTACGGTCGAATTCTGGAGCAGGCCGAGAAGGAAGTCGACATCGTGCTCTGGGATGGCGGTAACAACGACCTGCCCTTCTATAAGAGCGATCTGCACATTGTAGTGCTCGATCCGCTGCGACCCGGTCACGAAGTCCACTATCATCCCGGTGAGGCTAACGTTGTAGCAGCGGATGTTCTCTTGCTGAACAAAATCGACAGTGCTGCTCCCCAGGATGTAATGCGGGTCCGAGAAAACGTCATAGCGATCAACCCGAAGGCGATCGTCATTGAAGCCGCCTCACCAATATTTCTTGACGACCCCCAGGCGATAAGGGGCAAGCGCGTGTTAGTTGTCGAAGACGGCCCAACGCTCACCCATGGCGAAATGGCATACGGCGCAGGCTGGGTGACGGCGAAACGCTTCGGTGCGGCTGAGATCATCGACCCGCGCCCGTTCGCAACCGGAAGCATCGCCGCGACTTACGAGAAATATCCGACAACGGGCGATGTGTTACCTGCGATGGGGTATAGCGATGTGCAAATAAAAGAACTGGAGCAGACGATCAACTCCAGTAACGCTGATTTGGTCCTGATCGGCACGCCAATTGACCTTGGTAAACTGCTCAAATTGGATATACCCTCTATGCGCTTGCGTTATGAACTCCAGGTTATCGGTCAACCTACCCTGGATGCAGTGCTTGAAGAGCGTTTTAGCAAGCGCTGAGAGATGAGACGTTCGAACCGCCGCACCCCTTTCGCACGACTTTCTTGGGAGGGGCGCGGCGATTTACAGATTTCCCCTACCCCGCTTAAAGAATGGTCGCGGACGACGACCCGCCCGGCTCTCCCGGATAAATTTGAAAACCGACTTATCCAGTCTGACAACCTGGGCGTCATGGCCTCCCTGCTACCCGAGCTAAAAGGGAGGGTCGATCTAATCTATGTCGACCCGCCCTTCCTGAGCGGAAAGGCCTATCGCGCTCGCATTGGACGCGGGGAAGACTCTCGCCAGCCTGAGACCTGGAAGACAACAGGGGGATACTCTGATACCTGGCAGGACGGCGGACAGTATTTAGACATGCTCTTTCCGCGCTTGCAGCTCATGCATCAGCTGCTGGCTGATACGGGCAGCCTCTACCTGCACCTTGATTGGCACGCCTCAGCATACGCTCGGGTTCTGCTGGATGAACTCTTCGGCCCAGACCGATTATTGAATGAAATTGTATGGACCTATCACGGACCCTCACCAATCCGTTCCGCCTTTAACCGAAAGCATGACACAATCTTACTTTACACGAAAAGCCGCAATTACACTTTTAATGCGGACGATGTCCGGGTGCCTTACAACAACAGTACGGTTAAGACTTTCGCCTCATCCGATAAAGCCGGATTCGGAAAGCAACCCGATCTTGCGCGTGGAAAAGTGCCTGAAGATTGGTGGTACTTCCCTGTCGTCGCCAGGCTGCATAATGAACGGACCGGCTACCCGACCCAGAAACCCGAGGCGCTGCTTGAACGGATCATAAAAGCCTCGAGCAATCCGGGCGATTTGGTGGCTGATTTTTTCTCTGGTTCAGGGACCACGGCTCTCGTTGCAGAACGACTCGGCCGGCGCTGGATTAGCTGCGATCCAGCCCCACTTGCCGCGTTGACGACATACCGCCGCCTCCATCTTGCAGGGAATCAACCCGCCCTGTCCTGGCAGGTGGATGCAGAGCATCCGCCTCTCCCTGAATTGAAACTCGACGTGCAAACTCGGAGCAGTAACACCGATATCCTGCTCGAGCTCACGGGCGCCGAGGCGGTAGATTCAACCGATTTCAAGTTTCCTGATGATCTCGTCTTGTGGGAAATTGACTGGGCTGCGTCGGACCCCTGCTTCTGTTCACAGATACAAATCGTTCGCGATTTTCGTTCAGGAGATCTTCCCCTGCTAGCATCACTGCCCGGAGATCGGATCATCGGCGGATGCATCAGATTACGGGCGTTTGATATCCTCGGCCGGTATGGGTCCGAGTTGATTCAGCTCCAGATGTAAAGAAAAAAACACCCTGGTCGGGTGTGGTCCTCCACGGTACATAAGACCGCAGGTCAGGCTTTTTCTTCTGGAAGATCGAGCCGATAGCCCATGCCACGTATAGTTTTAAGGAGCTGCGGACTGTTGGGATCCGCTTCGATCGCCTGCCTTAGCCAGCTCATATGGACATCCAACGTTCGGGTGTCGCCTGTGTAATCAGTGTGCCAAACTTTGCGGATAATCGCTTTCCTGGTCATCAGGCGGCCCGGGTTTTGCAGAAAGAGCTCGAGCAGTTTCGCCAGCTTTGGAGTAATCCTGGATTCCTTCTTATTGCAGCGGACACGGGATTTTGCCATATCCAATTTAATCGGCCCGAGCGATAACACATACCGCTCGTCACCCGGTAAAAGCCGCTCAATACGATTGAGGAGTTTACGGGGAGTAAAAGGCTGCACAAGGGTGATACTGGCGCCATTGCCGCGGTCAGGTGATGAACCCTGTGGTGATACGAGAATAATCGGAACCCCATCGAGAGAAGCACGCAGCTTGCGCGACATGCGTGTTCCGCTGGTTCGCATGGAGGCTGCGTCCAGTATCAAGACGTCGGGCGGTTTAGTTTTTGCAGCGCTGAGCGCCTTATCAACTTTATGATGGATGCGGACCTGGTACCCTTTTCGCTCGAGGGCTGGAGAAAAAGATGGGGCGCTCGCCCGACTGCTTTCAATGAGAATGATTTCAGTCTTGGACATCTAACTCTCAGAGGCTACAAGCATTGAGCAGCACATCACTGGTGCTGCCGGTCAACTATTATACCGTCTTTCGAATTCTCCGCAACTGGGATATTAGGGTGGATTAAATGGACCTCCGGCAATGATTTAAGGCAGAAGCCTGAGTTCATTCAGACTCAATCGCTGGCTGCTCCGTATTCGGCTCACTCCGCCTCCCTCGGCTTGAGATCTCCCCCCTCCGAAACCGCGGAATGGTTCCTGGCCTAGATCCGTACGTCGTTTAAGGGCAAAGGCCGCAGGAGCTGCCCAGAGTGCAAACGGTGAGAGCATTTCCCGTAAATCCTGGGGCCAGTGAGGCGCACCGTTCCAGCGGCTGGTGAGCACCTGCCGACCAAGAGCTTTTGCCGCAACAAGCATTTCCTCTTCACGCGTGCGGCCACGCCCGCCAGAACTCAATACGATTGTCGGCATCGCGGGCTCAGCACAGAAGTATTCCAGGTGGCACCATTCTTCAATATCCTGCGCCCAGGCATACTCACCTGCAAACTCGATTAGCTTGGCCGCCCCGAACAGCGCCGACGCATAGGCGGGCCCGCATCCGACGAAAACCGTACCGCCAGATTGAGCCGTTTGGGCGAATGATTCACCACGTGCAATTTGATCAGGAACCCAATCACTAAGAACTGCTGGGAGCTCAAGCACTAATTCCATGATTTTCTTTTGGAACGTTGGACTGGCGTAGGCATGACCGATGGCGGTACCGAGGAGCAATGCCGCGCTGTACCCCGGCAATCCAGGTCCGATTTGAAGGGCAGGAAGATCCAGGCTGAGAACTGTATCGGCTGTGCTTGCGAGAGTGCTTTGGGTGGATGATGTTACGGCAACCGTATGGATACCGAGGGTATTTGCCACTTCAATCCCTTCAATTGTCCGCGCCACTTCCCCTGATACCGAGAAACCGAACGCCAGAACATCAGAAGAGGACTGATGCATAGCCGGCAGGATATAACGTGCAGCATCCATAGCGCGCGCTGCCAGCACCTGAGTCCGGGTCGCACGTCCCAGCAGCATTGACAGCCCAAGCGCAGCGAAGTGCGAATCTCCGGACCCAAACAGCAGGAATTCCTTTGGCGCAGGGAATTGTGCTGCCAGGCCCGCTGCCTGTTCGAGTGCCGGTTCCCACGAGCGTTCAAGGAACTCTAGATATTCAGAAACTGACTCCGCCAGATTGTTTTGCATTAGGACATCCTGAAGTGGCATGTATAATCGCAGTCATGCCAGGGACGACACCGGAATTTATCTTCCTTGGAGGACTTCGGGAGGATTATTGTATCACCCACGAGGGTGTAACCATCAATCGGGCTCTCGGCGGAAATGCAATCTATGCTGCCGTAGGAGCCAGGTTATGGGGGATGTCGGTAGGCCTGATCGGACGGATAGGATCCAACTTTCCAGACGATTGGCTGCAATCGATCGAAAAGGCCGGGATCGAAACCGTGGGGATCAGACGCCTGCCGGTAGCGTTGGATACGCGTACTTTCTATGCCTACCTGTCGCAAGTTGATCGGGTTGACACTCACCCAGCCCTTCATTATCAGCGTATAGACCAACCCATGCCGAAAGCATTGCTCGATTATGAGTCATCAACCCTCGGGCAAGATTCTAGAGCGAGCTTCACAGAACTTGCAGTGCGCCCAGAAGATGTCCCTGAAAGCTATCTCGGCGCCGCCGGGCTTCATCTTTCCCCAGCCGACTACCTGACCCATAAAACAGTCCCCTTTCACTTCATGAAAAATATGCCAGGACCGCATCTTCCAACAATCAGCCTTGATCCTTCCGAACGCTATATGACACCCGAATTCCGGGATGAGCTACCCCGAATTCTGCACGGGGTGGACGTATTTCTACCAAGCGAAATGGAAGCCAGGGCATTCTTTCCCCAGCATAAATTCTCACCGGCTGAGCTTGCAGAACATTTTTCTGCCATGGGTCCAAAAATCGTCGTTATCAAGATTGGCCCGTCCGGACAGTTCCTATTCAATGCCGAAAACGACGAACGCTGGATCATCCCAGCCTACCCCGGCAGAGTGAGGGATGTAACCGGAGCTGGCGATGCATATTGTGGAGGGTTTCTCGTAGGCCTGGTACGAACCACTTCGGCGGTCGAAGCCGCTCTCTACGGAAGCGTATCAGCTTCCCTCACGATCGAGGGAACAGGAGCACTGTATGCGCTCGGTGCAGCGCCCGGCCTGGCACAAGCTCGCCTCGATGCTCTGCGCCCACGTGTAAAGAAGGTCTGAGAATGCGAATCGAACGCTTCCTGGAAAACGCGATCCTGTTCCAGGGAATTCCGGCACCAACTTTTATGGAGCAGGCAAGGGCAGCCGCTATACGCTCGATGTTCGAAAGCATTGAAGTGCTGGAGGTCGAACAAGATCCAGACGGGAACGTCTTGGCCAGGCTTGCAGGAGGCCAGGTTCCCCCGGTTATCATCAGCGCCCACCTTGACAGCGTCTTCCCACTTTCCACGCCGTTGGAAATCAAGCGGGAGTCCAATCGCATCATTGGACCTGGCATTGGGGATAACGCATTAGGCCTGGCCTGCCTGGTGGAATTGGCGCATGATTTGAAAAGCACTCCGCTTCCAGGTGACCTGTGGCTGATCGCGAACGTTGGCGAGGAGGGGTTAGGAAACCTGGCCGGGATGCAGGCGATAGTGGACAGGTTTGGTGGAAAGCCCAGCGCATACCTCGCGATTGAGGGAATGGCGCTAGGATATGTCTATCATCGGGCTCTTCCCGTCCGCCGCTATCGCATCACCATCCAGGGTGAGAGCGGTCACGCATGGGTGCACGCGGGGCGTCCCTCAGCTTTACACGCCCTGATCCAGCTTGCTTCGCAGATATCACAGCTCCGTCTGCCGCGAAAACCACGAACGACACTCAACATCGGTATGATCCAGGGCGGATCGAGCATCAACACCATCGCAGCAGATGCCTCGCTTGAATTCGAAGTCCGGACGGAAGACGAATGGATGCTTAACAAGCTCGATCATACGGTTCAGCGCATATGTTCACAGAAGAATTTGCATGAACCATTAAAAATCCAACTTTCCGTCATCGGCGAACGACCAGGCGGTGCGATTTCTGCGGATCACGCGTTAGTGCGGCTGGCGCAAGAACTTGCCGAACGACACACCGGCTTTGCTCCTGAGCTAGGAATCGCCTCGACCGATGCCAGCATGCCTTTGAGCAGGGGTTACCCTGCAATTTGCATTGGCATTACGCATGGCGGAAACGCACACAGCAAAGAGGAATTCATCGAAACCGAGATGATTCCACGCGGGTATATGGCCTTGCTGGAATTAATCACAACCTGGACTGAAATGAACCAGAGTTCGGAGTAAACCCTACTCCATTCATGCAGAGGGGGTCGTAGTCGCTCCCGGGACCGGGAGTGGGGTTGCTGTCACTGGCTCTCCAATAACTTCAAACCGCACCGATGTCATCCAGCGTGTCCCCCAGAAGATCCTGATCTCATACTCTCCCGGCATCCATACGTCTGGACTGCATTCCGTATATCCATACCCACCCGTTCCACCATCCCAAAGTTGAGTTTCCAGACAAATGACTTCTTCACCGAGGTACCAAATTGCCGTCCAACGGACGTCGTTGCTCAGATTGTTGTAGGTAAATGCTGCATAGAGAGTACCGAGGGGATTATTGAAATCCTCCGCCGGGGCTATGGGCTGATTTTCACGATCCAACCGTTTTGAAAGCACCGGCTGGCTGAAGAGCGGATCTCCGTCAATTGACTCTGTCGAACGGATCAGGATCTGGATCTCCGGTGGCAGTTGGGGGGTGCCGGTTGCCGTCGGTGTATAAGTGATGCTCGGGGTAGCAGTAATCGTCGGTGTCAGCGTGACAGTCGGTGAGGATGTAATTGTAGGAGTCCTGGTGGTGGTCGGCGAGGATGTTACAGAGGGGGTTGGCCGAACGATGACGTATGCAGCCTGACGTCCGAATCGAGTTCCGGCCAGACCTGCAATAACAAGTACTGTGCCTAAACCGACCAACCTCCAAGCGGCCATGATTCGTTCCCGACGAAGCAGAAAGTAGCGCAGTGTGCGCGCAGATCGAATTTGAGCGACTCCGATCAGCATCGCAGAAGCACCGGCGATGACTAAGACGATCACGACTGCGAAAACTGTTTGATCAATCGTCAAGGCCTACCTCATCCCACCCAATCTGAGCGAACGCAACACCATCCAATGTTACATAGAAGCGATAGACGTGTGGTGCAACCAACTCTCCTTCTACGGGTTCACCACCTAATAACGCTTGCGAGAGAACCCCCGGAATTTGAATCAAGAACGGTCCAGACATGACCCGCTTCGAATAACCAATGTCAAAAGACAGCTCGCCCTCCCCGCGAAACCAATTTCGAACTTCGTCGCCTTGAGAAAAATGGATCCCACTCCCAATCCATTGTGGGCCAGATCTGACTTCCCGGAGTGATAGGCACAAACACCCATGAGGCTCAATCTCGAATCTGTGATCCTCTGTTGAGTCGAGCCGATAGTAGTAAGAGTGCCAGAAATCAAAACAATGATACTCCCTGGCTGGATTGAGCCGAAGCCTTGTCGGGTTAAATTCCCATTCAACGGGATTTTCTCCCAAGTTGAAGATTCCGAGCAAGAGCCAGATTTCGGGTTCATCCTGCATTTCCAATGTCAAAGTATGCAGGTCCCCGGCCTCGTACCAGGACAAGTCCTTGGCAGGTTGACGTAATGGTGGAAGCAATTTACCAGCCCATTCTATTCGCTCCTCTGAGAGCTTAGAGAGCCGATCTGAAATGACTATAGAGCCCGCCGAAAACGCGACAACAGAGGCCAACGTTTGGATTTCGTGCGGCGCGAGCTGGGTATCATCCCCTCGCAGCAGGAGACAATCCGGATCATTTACCCACCAACGCCGATGCAGTGGGGCTCGAGCAAATACATTGCGGATTGCGTTGCGGGCAGCTGGAAGTCCAGGGTCGTCAGCGATCAAAGGTGTCACCAAACCCAGACGTGGTTTCCAACTCGGAGCCACATCTGGGCTGATTCGCATCCCATCCAGAATCCCAACTGCAGGACCCAGCGGGGAACCGCAGCCGACCATCATGATCTCGTCACCTGCTGCCTCGCGCATCGTGCGTAAGGCTTGAACGAAAGCCTCAGCCCGGGTCATCGTCTGATCGTAGTACTGGCCGGGGAGTGCGCCTGCGTAAAGGAAATCCAATTTCAGATAACGATATCCCCACTCCCTGGTCACTGTACGCATCAACCGAGCTAGAAACTCCAGCACTTCCGGGTGTGTGACGTCTAATACCCGCGGGAATCGATTCCACCCCCAACCCGGGTTGACGGGTGTTCCCTTTGCGTCTCTTAAACTCCAATCGGGGTGCATCTTCAGGGTTCTGGATCCCGGGAATGCCAGGAATGGGGCCAGCCAGATCCCCGCCTGGAGACCGCTGGAGGTGATCGATTCAGCCAGGCTCACGAGATCGCCTTGGAACTCTTTTGACCTCTCGAACCAATCCCCGATCTTATCCTGAAAACCATCATCGATTTGAACCAGGTCGAGCGGAATACGTCTCCTGTTCTCTTTGATCCAGGCTAAATTCTCGCGAACATCCTCTTCCCGGATTTTTCCAAAGTAGTAATACCAAGAGCACCATCCGACTGGTGTCTCACTGGTATTTCGTGCCTGGTTGATCGCTCCCGCTGCCTCGATGAACCCCCGCTCCGGTTCGGGATCGAATCCTTCGACAGCCTCAAACGACCCCCAATCGGAGGTGAAAATCTCACCGGGACGGAGCTGCTTGTTATCAAGCACTGAAAGGCACTGCAGGCCAATCCCATTGTCCTGAGAATCAATAACCACCTGCCCGAAGGCATGTTTCTGGGATAAGAAGCCAGCCAAAAAGCCACAACCACTGCCCCGGTCAAATACAACCGTGAACATATCCGAGACTTGTTTTAAACCGGGTTCTGGAAACCCCGCTGCATACTGCATTGGCCGTGAGAACTTGCCCAGACGAGTCGCGGGAGCAGTGTCGCCTGACCTCAACCAGCCAGCATGGCTCCAACTCTGCCAACCGCTGTGAAAGTAGATAAGGTCCCTGATGGGTTGAACGGATGTCCTTCTATGGTTCCTCCCTGGGATTTCAATTCGACGCTCGAAGTCGCCTGGAGGAAGAGCGATATTGCCAGAGCTAAATGTAAGCGATTCAAGGTGCAAAGCAGCCTGAGATCGATTCGTCACAACGATTCGCCACATCAATCTCGCCCATTCTTCGCAGCTTGCGAACTGTAGCTCGATCCCTACTCCAGTAAGAAGTTGCTGCCGAAAAACCAGGACTTGAAGCTCGATCCCGGCAGCGAGCTCCATTTGCAGCCTCTCTGGGCTTCCTTTCGGAGAAATCTTGAACTCAGTTCTTGCGTCCTGTGTGCGCAGAGCAAGTCGGATTGAAGTTTTCTCGAAGCGAAGCCCATTCTCATGAATGAGCATCAGGTTTTCACCATTTTGATCCATTCGAAGGATAAAAGGACCTACGATAGTGTCAGGTGGAACGCCAGATTCCTTCATGGGGCTCCTATCCCTCTCGGGAGAGATAGACTAATAAGCTTACCGTAAACTCATCTCATAGAACTCTTGTGAGAGCCTGCACGGTTTTTTTAGGTCAACTTTCAGTTTTGCTGCTTAGGGTATACTTTATCGCACGCATGATGGTCGAAGCAACTTTTACGGGGATTTCTGCATCATATGGATAGAGAACGTGAATTCTCGCTTGAGGCACTGCGCTCCGGGAACCGGGAAGCCTTCGCGGAGATGGTCGACGCCTATTCGCCGCAGTTGTACCGGCTGGCGCTCAGGATGCTCGGAAACCCGCAGGAAGCAGAAGATGTTCTGCAAGAGACATTTATCAATGCCTTCCGTCATCTTATAGATTTCGAAGGCCGGTCTCAGTTGAGTACATGGCTGTACCGAATTGCCGCAAACCAGGCACTGATGCGTTTACGAAAGAGCGAGCCGGACCTGGTCTCTGTAGATGAACCCGTCCAGATGGATGACGGCGGCAGCATGCCGAGACAATTGAAGGATTGGTGCTGTTTGCCTGAAGCGGATTTCATGACAAGTGAAGCACAAGCCCAGCTGGATAACGCCATCGGTGAGTTATCCTCTGCGCTGCGCGCAGCATTCGTCCTTCGTGATCTACAGGGTCTCTCGACGCGTGAAACGAGTGAAATCCTTGAAATTTCCGAATCGGCCGTGAAAACACGTCTGCTGCGGGCAAGGCTGGAGCTGCGCGAGAAGTTGAGCGGTTACTTCGCGGGATATGTGGAGGCGATCGAACATGATTGAACATGTCAATTGCGGCGAAATGCTGCACAGCCTCTCAGACTACATTGACGGGGAGGCACAGGAAGCGATCTGCGCAATGATTGAATCCCACATGGCTGAATGTCAGGATTGCCGAATCATGGTCGATACTCTTCGAAAGACGGTCAGCTTATACCGTGAACAAGAGTCGCGCCTCGACCTCCCCCAGGGGGTCCGAACCAGGCTCTTTTACTCACTCGATTTGAACGAGTGGCTTGACTGAGACCGCGCGAGATTCATAGATGAAAAAACGAGAACGCCAAAGACTGGGGGAACCAACGCCTTCTCGCAGGCCCACCGGCATGACCAGCAGGGCGGCGAGAGCCATCGAGCCACGCCGTGGTGCGAACTGCCCGAGCTGCGGCATCGGTAAACTCGATTTTGACGGCTGCCTGAATCTGGTCTGCGATCGGTGTAGGTACCATTCTGGGGGAGCTTTTACCTGATAAGGAATCCGAGCGCCCGGGTGGCTGTCAAGGCAATTCGCATCCGTGAATGTTCCTGCTTGGTTCGTTACCTTCTGTGATAACAAGTGGACGATAATCCATGAAACGCGCACTGCCGTATTTTCTGCTCGCGCTCGGCCTTTTCTCCCTCGGCCTGGGTCTGCTTTGGCGTATTATATTCAAGCCTGTGGATGAAATTCCTTCTCAGCCCGATCAAGCCGCCCGGGCGTGTGTCCAGCCAGCAGCAATTCAATTCCCCGCACCTGAACTCGCACTAACCAACCTCGCCGGCGACCAGGTTCGGCTGGACGGGTACCGAGGACAGGTCGTACTCCTGAATACCTGGGCGACATGGTGCCCCCCTTGCCGAGCTGAAATGCCTGACTTGCAAGAATATTTCGAGCGCCATCAATCTGAGGGTTTCACGATCCTGGCTGTAAATATTGGCGAGACGGCTGAACTTGTTAGTGAATTCCAGGAGATCCAGGGCTTGACTTTTCCAATCTGGCTTGATCCAGCCGAGGAGACTTTGAGGGCATTGAATACCGTTTCACTTCCCTACTCCATCGTCATCGATCGCAGTGGTCTGGTTCAGCTTGCCTGGAGCGGCGCAACTTGTCTGGCAACGCTTGAATCTGAAGTTACGCCCTTATTCCAATAAACTTATGAAGGAGCTCACGATGGACGCGAAAGTGATCTGGGATGATCGAATGACATTTGTCGGATCTGCCGAAACCGGTTTTGAGCTCCCGTTAGGTGCCGATCCAAGCGTGGGGGGAGATAATGATGGATTCAGGCCAATGGAACTGATCGCGATCGGCCTGGCAGGCTGCACCGCCATGGATGTGATATCGATTCTGAAGAAGAAACGCCAGGATATAAGGAGCTTCGAGGTCAGAGTTCATGCTGATACAGCTGAAGAGCATCCCAAGGTTTTCACCCGGGCCAGGATTCACTACCTGGTCTCGGGAAAGGATGTCGATGAGGCTGCCGTCGCCAGAGCGGTTGAATTATCGGAGACTAAATACTGTCCGGCGCAGGCGATGTTCCGGGAGGTCATGCCGATTGAGCTGAGTTGGGAAATCCTGCCCCTCGATTGATTAGCGCCGGTTGATTACCTGAAACCTGATGGATTTCTATTCTATCTCCAGCCTTGGCCGCCCTCTTGACCCTAGTTACCCGACCAACCGGGCCGTTATCGTTCTCATCCCCATCCTGACGGCACTGGGTGTTCTGACGGCCTCGATCGAGGGCGAGCCCATCTTGGTGGCATTGATACTAGGGGCGCGATTCGGCCTGGCGGGGTTCGTCAGCTGGGCACTTACTCGCGAAATTGACCCCGATCACGACGGCTCGGCGTTCCTATCAATGGCCCTCGGAACCCTGGCCGTCTTCCTGCTGCCAGGCGTTAATCTACTGGCGACATTCTGGTTGATGGCACTTCTTCGCCTTCTCAACCGAACCTCGGGTGCGGCAGCCCGCTGGCTGGATACGCTCGTCATCAGCGGTTTCTCCATCTGGCTGGCAGGGACCTACGACTGGTTGGCAGGGCTCATCGCTGGACTCATCATGCTT
>Ga0315534_1000354_pt1 | contig 31390 bp, 29 predicted proteins | sample SalMarSW160240MG_FD_203094 | JGI IMG/M metagenome (GOLD analysis project Ga0315534, IMG submission 203094) | Salt marsh sediment microbial communities from the Plum Island Ecosystem LTER, Massachusetts, United States - Salt Marsh Sediment SW1602-40 ...
ACGATCAGAGCTCTATGAGACTCTCTAAACCAGGATCGGACAAGGTGACTCTCTCAATGACTGACAAGAATAAAAAAACTGTTGACTTAAATAAACCAGGTCTCAATACAATAAGTGGTAAAATACATGATATATTAAATATCAACTTTTTGATTTTATATTTTATTTGAAGGATGTCAAGTATTATTTTGTACCCAAAATCCGAGATTGATTTTATGCAAATTGGTGTGTCTTGGCGTTTCAGCCTGAAAAAACAATCTAGAGATCAAAAATATGTATCACCTTTAATGCATTTGGCCTATCTCTTTATTTTCATGACCTCAGCATGTGCTTTAGGCACACCAGTCCACCTGAAGACTTTAAAAAACCACTTTCCCGTGATGTATCTTACGTAGTGGCAAACTCCCATATCCTGAGGCGAATGTCAGCAAAGAGTTGGCAAAGACCTCTTCTGACTTTCAAAAAAACCTGTCCTCCATGAAATACAATTTTACCAGCTATCTGATACAGTCTCCATCGTACGGTCTGAACCTGGTGTCGATGCCATGAGGTAGATAGGATCTTTAAAAGAAATAATCGATATAGATTATAGGCTACAACCCCAACCCTAAAGAAGACGGCATTGGCCTCACATTGCCCACAGGGCATCCTTTCCATACCGAAGCCTATCTTTAACTCCTTTATCCGGTTTTCACTGTGATCTCCTCGCCGATTGTGCCATGTTACCACATCCTCTGCTGATTCCATCCTATTGGTGGCTATCACGGTATACTTTACACTTACATCTTCTTGAGTAAAGATAGTGCGTTGATAGGCCCTGCGGATCACAATTAGACGGAATGCTTTGTCTTGTTCATGGAGTGGATTGTCTCTGCGATAGAGCCATTTTTATATGGCTTCCAATCTGTATCATGTATCGCCCTTATCGCCTCCAGCACTGCTTCATCACAATCGGCTCCTATGGCAAACTGAATTCTATTCTGCTCACAATAGTTTATGATCTCAGCTTGATATGCGGCACTGTCAGATCTCAGAAAAGCGATACTCTTTCCTTTGGGCATTTGCCGTGCGCAATATTTTATAAAGTAAAGGTTTCTGGTTGCAGGAGCTACATTACCCTCTCTAAATTCATCTCCCAGAACCAGACCATTTTCTGCGATATGGCCAACAATTGGCATATAGCCCTTAAATAAGCCTTAGGCTTATAAATCCCTTATAGGTCATCTTTGCTGACTGCTTCTCAGCGACAATACCTGTGGCATCTATATCAAGAGTGTAGCACTTTACTCCATCATATCGTTCGACCTGGAGGCCATTCGGCTCCGAGCGACTCGACATGAACTCGTCGACATGTCTCACGGCCGAGGGGCTCTCGACAGGTTTCATCCCCGTTTCAGCAACCTTCGGTTTACTTTTTCAAGGCCATAAAGACCGTCATTGATACCCATGCTCCGAAGCCAATCCCCAAAGGCATCTGAGGAAGGTATTTTCTTTAAAGGCAAAATCTCTTTTAATCCCTCATCTGCCCTTATCTGGCGGGTGTCTTCTAAGCTCCGACCACCACCATTGAGGATTAAGATGAGTGGAAAAATGTACTCAGATGGGTTGTACCCGGCACCACTGCCAGGCTTGGGTAAATATCTGTCTACTGATTGTAAGAATCCGAGCCCTACTGCAAATTCACCCAGTAAGGCTAAACCTGCATGGGGAGTTATCAGGCCTGCCCGCCATCGCGAGCGCTCAGGCGAGGCGGGCGGGTCTCTGGTCATTTCTACCTTGAAAGGAAGTATTGTTTGTCGTATCATTGTATTCTCACCTCGTTGGTTATGGTTTGATTTATGTTTGAATAGATGTATCTTACCGAATCAACGAGGTTTTTTCAACTTTTATGATCGAATAATCAACATTAATAGCGGGATTGGGGTTGTATTTTGTCAGTTACGAATTAAAAGTGGACTGTTTTTCTTAGATTTACAAATTAAAAGTGGACTCCTAGAACAAATGTTCACCCTAAAGAAAAGCACTTATGGTAGCCATAACTTATGGAGTTTTAAGTTATTTTTCGCCTTTCCATTAACTTTTTTCTCGTGACTACACGCACCTTTCGATGGGGGAGTGCAATAGGCATCTTAATGTCTAAGGCCTTCAATAACTGCCTTGATCTTTCACGGGGACGAGGAATTTTTAAACACAAGGCCTGATTTTTAACTTTCATCTCCATCGAACAAAGCGTCGATAATTGCTTCAAGCCTTCTTCAGCCGTCAAATCTAATTCCTGCCAGGCGCCCCGCAATATCCGTATAATCATGTATGCAAGCATTACAACAAGGACATGGCCTCGAGTGCTCTTTTCGGTTTGTACGTAAACGGGTCTCACTTCCAAAAAGTCAGTCTTGAATGTGCGGAAGGCCCTTTCAACCTCTGTGAGGTCCTTATATCGATCATGGATGATTTGTTTGTCAGCCACCTCCTTTGGAAGATCTGTTTTAATACAATAGCAACCATCAAGACGGGATGCTTCTTCCAGGGCCTTATTATCTACTTCTAATTCCAAGGTTCGTTGCTGAGATATAACAGTCAACCATTTATCAATCTTAAGTTGAATAATTTTTTCCCTCACATCCTTTATGGCTGTTTCTACCTTGGCCCTTTTATGTTCACGGAGATATATGTTTTTCTTATCAACAAGCCTTTCAACACTTCTGCGCTTAGATATTCGTGACTCATTGATTTCTGCAACTCGGAAGGGATTCCGTCTGAGGATATAGCGTATATCTTTATCTTCTACTTCAAAAATGTCTTCATCAAACAATCCTATCTGTATAATCCCTTTATCTATAAGGGAATCGATTTGTGGTTTGGTTATGGCTGTAATGTAGTGAAATCCCTCTGGCATGTTTTTTATCTGAGGGATTTTGATCATTCCTCTATCTCCTACAAAGGTAACCCTTTTGCAGCCAAAGCGTTCTGCAGCCTTTTTAACTTGAGAGGCAAACATCATAAATAACAGTATCCCTTCTATATTTTCATCTCGCATGACCGCATCTACAATGCCAACAAGTGCTTCAGAGTTATACCACGCTGGGCCCATATCGACTGGGTTTGTTCTTAAAGCCAGTGGGGGCAAGATTTCGTTTATTGTATTCTGAGTCGCATCACTGAAGGAAACTATATCAAGATCACTCATCTGACATATATCAGCTGCGGCTATACCAGGACCAGCTTGAGAAGAAAGTATAGCTACAGAGGAAGTCTTTAGCAAAGGCAATACATTCAAAGCCTTTGCGGTATCTAATAGCTCTTCAACACTACTCACCGTCAGTATGCCTGCCTGACCAAATGCTCCTGAATAAATCTCCCATCTTCCGGCTATAGATCCTGTATGTGAATGGGATGCCCTATTACCTATTTCTCCCAATCCTGTCTTATATGCAATTATCGGTTTTTTACCACCATAGGTCTTGGCGGTATCTATCAGTTCTTTTGGATTATCAATACCCTCCATATAAATAGCTATCACATTTGTATCGGGATCCTGCATCAAATAATCAACCATCTGGGCAAAATCAACATTGAGTCGGTTCCCGATTCCAACTATCTTGCTAAAGCCTATATCATCTCTGAGGGCCAGAAAAGATATGAGATGGCACATTCCTCCGCTCTGGCTGACAAGTCCAATACCGCCTTTTTGTAACAAAGAAAACTCAGGCGTGAATGAGGCATTGAGGGAACCATGTACATTTATCATCCCAAAGGTATTGGGGCCGATGACTGGTACATGAGGTTTATTTACAATCTGTGCAAGTTGTTTATGAAGCTCTGCACCTCTTGGATCATCAATCTCCTTAAATCCTGCGGTAATAAGAACGATAGCTTTAACACCTTTTTCTAAGCATTCTTCAAAGATAGTCGGAACCATCTTCGCTGGTAACACTACTATGGCCAGATCTATCTCATAGGGATATTCCGATATGGACGGAAACGTCTTCAGTCGCATAATTTCTGTTGAGCCAGGATTAATGGGTATAATTGTACCTGGAAAGCCACCTTTCGTCAGGCTTTTCATTACATGAAATCCAAGTTTAGCTTCATTGTCCGATGCACCTATAACTGCAACTGACTTCGGGTTAAAGAGAATATTCATTTTACTTATCATTTTATTTCTCAATCCATTTGCCATTTTCTACTATACAGTTCCTTTATCTTAGTCCTGCCTGGAGAACCATCATTTGATAATGTAAAGTAAGCTATAAACTCTACATATCAAGCTTTTTATACCTGGTTATATGTTCTCCGAAAAAATCAACTAATTTATGGCGCTTTAGACGCTATCCTTCTTTCAAGTAACAGATTCCTTGATTCTCCCTTTTTACTTAATTAACCCTGTAAAATAGTGTAATTTATTGATATAATTATCAAATAATACACATATGTCTGGAATAATATGCCGTAAAATGCTATAGTAAGCCTCAAAACCTTCCAATAAAAATCATCATTTTGAGGCAATAAATATGAAAGGCAACTCTCCAGGTTCGACTCAGTTACATCTGTTTAAGCAGCCGTTAGAGTATCTAATAAATCCTCAAAACCCTTTGTGCACTCTGACCAAAAGGATACCGTGGAAAGAAATCGAACATTATTTCTCTGGACTGTATGCCACTACCGGCAGACCTAAAAAAACCGATCCGGTTAATGGTATCCTTGCTCATTTTGAAACAGCTCTACAATCTCTCAGATGAATCGATGGTAGAACGCTGGGTTGAAAATCCCTATTTTCAATTTTTTAGCGGGGATACAGTATTCCAATGGAGCTTTTCCTGTTACCCCATGGATCTTGTCTATTTCCGAAAGCGAATCGGTGAGGAAGGGGTAAAAAAGATCTTTCAGGTATCCATAGATCTTCATGAGAAAAAGGCCAAACAAAAAGAAGTTGTAGTGGATACCACAGTACAGGAGAATAACATCACCTTTCCAACCGATACCAAATTGTACACACGCATCATTGAGCATTGTGTCGGTATTGCCAAGAAAGAGAGGTCGGTTCAAAAAAAGCTGCAAACTATTGCTGGTCTATTAGCCAGAGAGCTTGAGCGAAAACTTCCTGCCTCCTCTCTGGGGAAATGCTCCTAGGAAATTGCACTTTTCCAGAAGATTGTAGCGCAGATAAAGAACAGTGCCAGCAAGATCTACAGTATCCACGAACCTCAGGTGTATTGCATCAGTAAAGGCAAAGATCATATAAAATACGAGTTTGGTTCTAAAGCATCGATTGCAGTGACCACAAACAGCGGTATCATTGTGGGAGCGGTACATTTTTCAACAAACATCTATGACGGGCATACATTGCCTGACACACTCACGCAAACCACGGAACTTGTGGCAGCAGACCAACGGGTGCCGTTTGTGACCGAGGATATCGTGGGAAAAGGACTCTCGATGGCACTGCAATAGAAATCCCTAAAAAGCCCGGAAAACAGGCAACTTACTACCAAAAACAAAAAGCCAGGAAAAGGTTTCGAAGAAGAGCCGGTATTGAGCCAATCATAGGGCATCAAATCAGACTATAGATTGATGCGGAATTACCTATAAGGGAGCATGGGTGATGATATCAATCAGATGCTTGCAGCAACAGCATTCAACCTTAAGAAGCTGATGAGACAGCTTCAGATGTTTCTGCGCTTTTTGCTATACTTTATTTTCAAAGAACCGATGGGGCGGATAGCCCCACTATAAAGCAAAAAATCCAGAACAGTGAGTTTTTCAGGGTTGACTATGTAAACTTAGAGAGTTTTGAATTGAAAGTCTCCTGTTCTGTGAACTAAAAACGGATCACAGAACAGGAGATTTTCTTATATTTCCGAAAATTTCAAACTCTGAGAGTCTCTCCGGCAAAGCCAGAGGATTGCTTAGATAATTAGAATATTTATATAGTTTGAGCCGAATTAAATAACAATATATTGGTCAAATAACGTCTTTGGAAATTTTCTATTATTGTCATCATTCTTTCTATCAACTCTCTTGCAGCTAGGTTATTCCTACCGTCAATATTACCTCATTTAGGAAAATAATCTTCCAAATCTTTAGCAATATCTTCCAGCCCAAGCTCTTCTAACTTTTGTCTGGTAGGCACTCCTTCTTGATCCCATCCCCTTTCGTTATAATACTCAGCCAGAAGATTGCCAATACGATCATAAGTAATTGGGCCATAATTTTCGCCTTTCCATGTAACTGTCTCTGTCGCCCACCTGTCGTTACCAAGGTCATCATTTTTACCAAATCCATTTCGCACATTAAATGCCCTTCTAATATTATAATTCCTCTCAATATCCGTTAGCATCTCTAGGCTGCTCTTCTCAATACCTGTTAACGCAGTATACATTTCAGCTATTCTCTCAGCACCTAAAACATGAAAGATAGATCGAGCACACAACCCAGTTGCATCAAGAAGTCCATAAAACTCATCATACCATTTGGTAAGGCGGGGAACATTGTAACCACCTTCGTTACCGCCTGTCGGCTCAGCGAGTATACGCTCCTGACGCTCCTGTGGTACGCCAAGTATATTCATAATGGGTTTAAGCCCATCAGGGGTAGTCTTAGTGCCTAAAGTCCAGCTCTGTAAAGTAGGATAAGCTCCCTTAGGGTTTGTGTATATCGAAAGCATCTCTGGGCTGAAGATCGGGACCCTGGGGTCATAGATAGTATCCACACCCTTTACGGTCACAGCATACTTAGGAGCCTCTCCACCAATCTTCTGACCCATCCAATAACACCCTTCTGCTAAAAGATCGCCGATGCCTTGTCTAAGAGCTATTTTAGAAATAAGCTCTTTCATAAGTTCTGGGGAACCCCATTCCATAGCTATACCACCAGTATCCTTCTTCGTTATTATACCTTTATCATATAGCTCGGTGGCGTAAGATACGGTATTCACTATCGAGAAGTAATCCATTCCATACCGATCACAAAGATCTGCACAGACTATAGTTTCGTCATAGTTCTTAATGGTGTATGTTACACCAAAGGTCTGAATTGTTGAAAGAAGACAGGAGAGAGAAGCTACCTTCCCATCATAGGTGCCTCCTTTTATCTTTATAGCATGTTTACACCCTACAGGACAGGCCATGCAAGCCACATCACCGCTTTTGAGTCTTGTAACAAATTCTTTATTTGAAAAAATTTTGTCATGTATACCTTCATAAGCTCCTTCCTGTTGGTTTTTAACTGGAAACATTCCCGCTCGTTCAAAATGTCCCAGCCCAATGAGAGAGCCAAGACTTCTCCATCCTCCAAAATATCGATCTTCCATCAGGAGCTTTCGGGCATCATCACAAACTTTACGAAATCTTTTGCGATCAGCTATCTCGATATCCTTTGTTCCCTGGACAACTATGGCCTTAAGGTTCTTAGATCCCATTACTGCACCAAACCCTTCCCTGGCAAAGAGGGAGAACTTATTGCTATTGATAGCAGCATATTTGACAAGGTTTTCCCCTGCTGGCCCGATGCACGCCACATTCCAGTCATCTCCATATTTATTCCAAAAGATATCAGTGGTTTCCATTGTATCCTTGCCCCATAAGTCATCAGCATCAACTATTTCTACATCATCATCCAAAATCTTAAGGTAGACTGGTCTATCTGCTTTTCCTGTGATTATCAGTTCATCATAGCCAGCAAACTTAAGGTTATACAGTCCTCCAGTGCCTGAGTAAGCCAAGCTGTTTGTTTGGGGGGAGATCGCCGCGATACTGGCTCTACCTGCTGAAGGTGCAAAGGTACCCATGAACGGAGGTATGTTTATCAAAATAACATTTTCTGGTGAAGAGAATTCTGTCTTGGGCTTTATAATTTCATAGGCCAGTCTGGCATTCATTGCTGGTCCACCAACAAAGTTCTTTATGAGATCCTCAGAGAGGTCTTTTGCTTCGCTAGTTCTTTGTGTTAAATTGACATATAATATTTTACCCGCATATCCTGGTATCTTTGCCATTACTTTACCTCCTTTATTTTTTTGACTCTTTCAATAGCGTTCCAAGGGCAGTATTTAGCACAAAAGCCACACTTAATACAACTTGGGAGGAAGGTGATCATAAACCTGCTCCCCTCATCACACCTTGAAATTCTTAAGTTTGCCTTGGCTAAGCTAAAGACTCCCTGATTAAAAAAGGAACATACCAAAAGGCATGTCAAACACCCTGAACATTTATCCGAAGGTATGAACATATTAAAAGGTTTAGTTTTTTCAGTTTCTTCCATTTCTTCCTCCTTTTTTTTGTTGAATTTATATCCCTAATTACTACCTGTCTTGTTAACCAAGAATACAACCTTTAGCATCAGAGTTTAGTGCTTGCTATCCTTAATTGATACGCTAAAAAAGTTGTCCCGTTTAATAGATTATGTCAACTATTCTCTTTAGACAATCGGTTCAACTCCCTTGGTTTTTGCTCTTTTCAACCTTCAAAAATTAAGCTTATACTTATGCCAAGGACAAAGATTGTAAAAACAGCTTTGAGGTTTTTAAGATTTCTTTAACTTCCTAATTTCTTCATTTATCAGTTGACGTATAAATGAATTTACTCTTAGCAAAGTGTCCGTCAAAATTAAACCATTTAAAACCATTTCAGTGATATATCGAGAAATTTTATATATTGGAAAAATCTATTGGTAAAAAGCCAAGCTCTAATAATGTTTATTTGATCTTAAGTTAACCCACTAACTCCTTCCCAAATAGGTTTCTGGCGATAATCACTTTCTGAATCTCGTTTGTGCCCTCATATATCTCCGTAATTTTACTGTCTCTGTAAATTTCCTCAACTTTATATATAGATTGATCGTGCTCTAGTCGTTTCATATAGCCGTAGCCGCCAAAAATTTGGACAGCATCTCTTGCCATATCACACCCGAGCTGGGTACCATAATATTTTGCTCCTGCAGCCTCTGGCTCAGGGAACTCTATACCCTGATCCATCCTTAAGGCCGCTTTAGAATATAAGTTTCGAGCGTTTTCTATTTCTATTGCCCTTTCAGCCATTTTAATTTGCCAGTATTGAAACTGACCTATCTTCTTCCCGAACGCTTCTCGTTCTTTCATATAGGCAATACACTCATCAAATGCAGATTGTGCCATGCCTACTCCACTTGCACCAATTCCTACTCTACCGTATGTCAATGTGCCGAGCGCAACATGCAGCCCTTTACCTTCTTCACTAATGAGATTCTCTGTCGGAACCTCCACATTGTGGAAATAAATATCCGAGGTCAGTTGACCTCTGTTTCCACATTTCTTATCTGGTTCTCCCACGCTACACCCTTCGGAATTGAGATCAATAACAAGCATACATAGCTTGCCATCGACATTAGTTAATGCTGTAACGAAATCGGCCACACATGAGTTAGTTATAAACCGCTTTTGACCATTTACGATATATTTATTGCCTTTTTTCGTAGCCTTTGTTTGTATAGAACGAATAGATAAATCAGTGCTAGCAGTAGGCTCAGTGGTAGCAAAACAACCTATTTTTTCCCCCGTTATCAAAGGTCTTAAATATTTCTGTTTTATGAAGTCAGCTCCGTACATCAATGCATGACCTGCCAAAATACAATGGACATCATAAATAGCGGCTATACTATCACTCACATAGGCCAACTCTTCAATAGTTACCACTGTCGCGCAGACCTGGTATTTCAGTCCAAGACCCCCCACTTCTTTAGGAAAAGGTATTTTGTAAAAATCCTCCGTGGCAAGTTTATAAAAAATATCTGAAGGAAAATTCTTCTTGCACTCTTCTTTATGTGCAATTTCATATCCTACTGGTGCAATCTCTCTTATAGCAAATTCTCTTGCTTTTTTTCTTATCTTGATCGTCTCATCAGGCAAAATAATATCGTGATAGATTTTATCCTGCATTCTTTCAGGTAACTTTCTCACTTTTAACTTTCCTTTCTGTTGATAAATTTCCTACTTTCATATCTCTTTTTTTGCCATTGTCAGGTAGCTAACGCCCCAATGCAGAACCAACAATCGTCTTTTGAAGCTCGGTGCTTTAGGCAGTCACACCTGCATGGATAATGTTCGTTTTCAAAAGGAAATTATCCATGCTTTTCAGTTTTGATCGCCTAAAGTTAAGTTAAAGTTCGTTTCCCCAAATGCTTATTCCTATGACACAGTTTGCCGGAAAACCTCCCAGGTTATGAGTGAGACCAAGGTGAGGATTGTGTATCTGGCGTTCCCCGCACTTTCCCTGGAGTTGCTTGTACTCCTCATATATCATTCTTATCCCAGAGGCTCCAATAGGATGCCCAAAACTCTTTAGCCCTCCGTCGCTTTGGCAGGGCATCTTTCCATTTAGCTCAAAAAAACCTGAATCAACATCTTCTTTTGCCCTTCCCCTAGGTGAAATTTGCAGGTCCTCGTATATCACCAGCTCTGTTATAGAGAAACAATCGTGTACCTCCATCATACTTATCTCTTCACGGGGATTCTTAACACCAGCCTCTTCATATGCCCTTAATCCACAACGGTATGTTGTCTCCACGTGTGTCCCATCCCATTTGTTATATCTGTACTCCTCTTCTGGGCTGACAGCAATCTGGAGAGCCTTGACATATATTGGATCTAAGCGAAAGGCCTTGGCCTCATCTGCCCGCACGATGATAGCAGCTGCAGCCCCCTCTGTGACACCACAACAATCAAAGAGACCCAGAGGCCAGGCAATTATAGGCGCATTCATTATTGTTTCCACATCAACCTTCTTTCTTAAATGGGCTTTGGGAGTTAGCACTCCGTTTGCATGACTTTTTGCTGATATCTTAGCCAGCGTCCTTTTGCCCTCCTCTGGACTAAGTCCGTATCTATTGAAATATCTGGTGGCCATCATGGCAAACTGGCCAGGGGCTGTCATATTAGGAAATATCTGACGGTTATATATCCCCCTAAGTTGGCCAAAATCCGGTAGGCCACCATAGCCGATATCCTTTAACTTTTCAACTCCTAAGGCCAAGGCAATATCACAGGACCCTGAAGCAACTGCATAGGAAGCAGCTCGAATGGCCTCAGTGCCGCTGGCACAAAAATTCTCTACTCTTGTGACTGGAATATAGGGCAATTTCAAAGCGGCCGCAAGTGGGATTGCGCTTTTCCCTACATTGTGCTCATCAAAACAGGTTGAGAGCCATGCTGCATCAATATCCTTCTTTTCAATTCCTGCATCTCCAATAGCCTCTTTAAATGCCTCAACGGCAAGTGATTCAGCACTTCTATCCCAGTGCTCACCAAATTTTGTGCATCCCATGCCAACAATTGCTACCTTATTTTTTATGCCTTCTGCCATCTCTAGTTACTCCTTTGTTAACTTGTATATCTTTTATTAATCCTTAAAAGGCATTGCCTTCCAGAAATAGCCAGCAATACTACGAGCCTCATTCAGATACCTTCTCCTAAAGGTCATCTGAACAGGTTGCCCCACATCCAATGATTCCATGCGGCAATCCGTGAGGTCAAACCAATATCTCCCTCCCCCTTCAAAATCTACTATCCCGTAAAGAGCGGGGGGAGCTTCTGAATAAGTCAAATGATCCGCTGTATAGGTAAAAAGGTGTCCTATTTTATCAGAGAAGGAGTAATCCTCCACCTGATCCACAGACCCGCACTCAGGGTTGATGCATACTCTCTCTTTCGGGTATTGGGGAGTTCCGCAGGCATTGCACTTTGAGCCAACCAGCCTTAACACTGCATTTTGCTCTCTCCATGCAAGGGATAAACTGGTAGGGGCTATTTCTTCACCTCGTATACCTTTCTCCTTTTCTAACATTCCCTTAAATGAGAGATATTTTGTATAATTGTCTAGTTCACCTTTATATTTTAAATTCTTTTTTAACTTATTCGTATTTTTTAATCTTTTTATCTCTTCAGTGACCTGAAACAGCAAGGCATCACTTCCGCTGCCAAAGCTTGCCACGAGAATCTTGTCGCCTGGTTGAGCCTCTTCTAATGCAGCTATCAGCATGACTAAAGGATGGGCTGATCCGGTATTTCCTATCGATTCGACCAAATGTGCTTGAACTTGATGATTTTCTAGACCTAACCTCTTGGCCAAATCCCTATGGTCTCTTATGCTGAGAGGAGGATAAACTACCTTAGTAATGTCATTTATCTTAAGTTCGCATTTTGTAAGGAGACTATTGATTGCCTCTGGGATCATTTTGAAGTAGCCGGCATCTCTAATCCATCGCTCTTCCCAGCTTCTGGTAAATTTATCTGAGCCCATTCGCCGATAATCTGCAAAATCGTATGAGAGAGAATAATGGCCGATAAGAGAGGCAATAACTCCTTCATTTCCCACTGCAATCGCTGCAGCTCCATCTCCAGACAGTTGCTCTTGCGTTCCTCCAGCCTTACCAAGACGACAATCAGAGGCAGTGATTATGCTTACCTGTGAATTGGCTTCATTTAAAGCCGTAATAATGGCTGTTGTTCCTGACTTTAAACAGCCTGAAAACTCTGCTACTCTTGTATTTGGAGAAAGATTTAATGCTCCACAAGCAATTGATCCATTTCCCCTCTCTTTATATGGAAATGTTGCAGAAGCAAGATAAAGGGTGTTTATCTTTTTTCTACTAATGTTAGTAAAACAATCCATGCCAGCAGCAACAGCCATTGTAAGGCTGTCCTCATCGTAATTGGCAATGGCCTTTTCTCCTCTGGCCAGTGCGGCAATTCCAGGGTTGAACCATCCCATCGCCTTAAATATAGTTTCACGTTTTAATCGATAATATGGCAGATAGATGCCATACGCAGTAATCCCAACCATTTTATCTATACCTCCATCTTAGTTTTTTTCATAAAATAATTTTTTGGCTCAATGTTCATCCCGCCACTCTTTTTAACAAACTTGAAATTATCCACTATTCAAGTCACTTTTTCTTTAGTAAATAACGACAAGGAATCCATTATTTAAAAATAATACGAAAAATTCTTCTGTACACATAATACCTCGTGGTATATGCAAATATATGTATTATTATGTGATAGCCGTTTACATAAATCCTTTGTTTCTCTTCTTTTAGCATAGATCGGATTGACAATCACAAAGCCAAATAAGAGCTATAATATTTTCCTCTCACGTAAAAATCTAATTATTCCCTCGGTCCAGCCGATGGGTTTTAGAAACGTCTAAATGCCCAGATCATTGGGCACTGGTTTTTCTCCTGAATAATCGTAAAAGCCCTTACCCGATTTTCTTCCATAGTATCCCGCAAGTACCATCTTCTTTAAAAGAGGTGGTGGAGCATAGCGTTTCTCCCGATATTCCTCAAACATAATGTTGGCAACATTGTATATTGTATCGAGACCCACAAAATCCAGGAGGGTCAATGGACCCATCGGATAGTTCAGTCCAAGTTTTATGCCAGTGTCAATATCTTTGAGCGAGGCAACACCTTGCTCCAGAAATCGGATTGCGTCCAAAAGATAAGGAACAAGTAGCAAATTAACGATGAATCCAGAATTGTCCTTAGCTAAGACTGGTATTTTGCCAATATTCTTGCAAAACTCAAAGCATGTGTTAATTGTTGCCTTCTTGGTAGCAACAGTTTTAACAACTTCAACAAGTTTCATTACTGGTACAGGATTGAAAAAATGAAGGCCACAAAACCGGTCTGTTCTTTTGGTGGAGGCAGCCATTGACATAACTGTTAATGAAGAGGTATTGCTTGTGAAAATTGTCCTACCCGGACATAGTTTGTCAAGAGCCGAAAAAATATCATTTTTAAGTTCTAAGCTTTCTATAATTGCCTCAATAATCAAATCGCAATCCTTTAAATCCTCCAATTCAAGTGTTCCCTTGAGCCTGCTCAACGTGCCGTTTTTTTCTTTCTGAGAAATCTTGCCCTTCTCTAAGGCCTTAAGCAAATTTTTTTCGATAATCCCAAATCCTCTATCGATAAATCTTTGCTCTATATCTCTAACTACTGTTTCAAACCCTGACTGGGCACATACTTGAGCAATACCTGCCCCCATAAGACCACATCCCAAAATTCCCACTTTTTTAATGCTCATATTTTTACTTCCTTGTTAAATAAATTAGATTATTTGGTAAGGTATTCGATCATTAGTAGAAATATTAGATCATAATTATTCCACTTAAAGTAACTCGATAACCTTTTTTACATTACAGAAATCATTACTAAAGGCGACTAGTAAAAAAGGCACAACCCTCCACCCCTAGTGTCGTCTTTTATCTAATATTCTTGTATTCTTGTGACAAATCATAACCGCCCTTGCATAGAACCAACCAGTGTCTTTTGAATCTCAGTTCTTGAGTCAATGACACCTGCATTGGGAATCATTCTATAGAGTTTTTCTATCTTATAGTCTTTGCAATACCCAGAACCATGTATCTGTAAGGCCTTTCTGGCAACCTCCTGAATGGTTGGAACAACAAATAATTTAAGTGCGGCTGAATCTAGTGTGATATCATTACCTTCATCCTGCTTAGCAGCTACCCTACAGATCCACCATTTGCTGGCTTCTATTGATGCATGCATCTCTGCCAACATCCATTGAAATCTTTAAATGTCAGTAATTTTTCTGCTCCTATCATTGCAACCCCGCCGCAATCGGACGCTGTATGAGAAAAGTGCTAGTTGTCGATTTTTATGCAGTTTCTGATATTCAAGCCCCTGATTTTTTTAATAACCCCCCAATCACAGTTTCACTACTATGCTTGCCAACTGTACTGGCATACTATCCATCAGCAATAAAATTCTCTTCACTATATTTGATTCTTTACTTGCTTACAACGCTTGAATACTTCTCGTTCCGTAAGGCTTTTTATCATTATTGTTGCCTTTTTCACGCTGTATTTCTGACTATATTACACAAGAAAATGCTCATAATCCTAATCCGCCCCAATCTTCAAAAACTGCATGTAATATCACTTTTCAATTTCCAAACAAACATCTTTTAGAATATCATCAACGTCGTTATCAATTACCGATTATCTGTTTTTATCTGGAAATAACAGATAGTGAACTCTCCCCTCCTTGAAAGGCGGGGCATCACGATCGGCATCCCATGTGATGCCGATTAATAAGTAACCATTTTCATTGATGCATTCATCCCCGCTTTGAAAAGCGGGGTATTCTGCTATTATTTCATAAATTAGTACCGTTTGGAGTGAACCCCATTGACTGCACAAAATGTGATAGAGTATTAGACAGGATCAACACCCCAAGAGGGCAGAAAGGATCATGTCATGAAATACAGGAAGTTCACTCTGGAATTTAAAAGATCAATTATTGAACAATTACTCAGTGAAACAATAGGACCCACAGAACTCTGCAGGCGTTATAACATTTCTTCAGGCCTGCTCCATACATGGAGGAGACACTATGCTGAAGGAAAGCTTACTTCCGAGCCTTCCAGAGAAGCTGAATTGGCTGCCAGGGTTCGAGAGCTGGAGCGTCTGCTTGGTAAAGTTACCCTTGAGAATGAGTTTTTAAAAAAGGCTGTCAGGAACAGCCTGAAACAAACCGAGAAAAAAGAAAGTTCATTGCCGACAATTACACCCTTGTCCAAAGCATTCAAAGGGGGTGTGAACTCATGACACTGCCCCGAAGCTGTTATTGCTATAAAGAGAAGGAAACGTCTTCTGATAATGCCCTGGAGTCACGTATCGGTGATATATGTCTCACGTTTCCTGGTTATGAGTATAGAAAGTTACCAAACAGCTTCATCGCGAAGGGTGGATAGTCAATCATAAGAAGGTCTATCGAATCATGCGTGAAAAGGGGTGGATCTGTCGACCCAGAAAGAAGAGATGGATTACCACAACCAACAGCAATCATGACTGTACAATCTATCCCAACCTCATAAAGGATGTGGCTATACGTGCCATAAACCAGGTGTGGGTGGCAGATATTACCTATATCCATATCCTGACATGTTTTGTGTATCTGGCCACTATTCTGGATGCATTTTCACGGAAGGCCATTGGGTACGCCTTATCACGACATATAGATACCAACCTTACGCTGAATGCGTTACGTATGGCCATAGATGAAAGACAACCACACCAGGGGTGCATTCACCATTCAGATCGCGGTGTGCAATATGCCTCTTGTGAGTATGTCAAAGAGCTGACGTTCTATGGTTTTCAGATCAGCATGAGCCGAAAGGGCAATCCCTATGACAATGCCTATGCTGAGAGTTTTATAAAAACCCTGAAGTCCGAGGAGGTCCACCTGTGGGAATATCGAACTATGGCGGATGTCCAAAAAAGAATTCCCTATTTTATTGAAGATGTGTATAACCAGAAACGGTTACATTCTTCGCTTGGTTATCGACCTCCTTGTGAGTTTGAAGCTATGTTACCATTAACCCAAAACCCCTGTCAGAGTACTCTCATTACATCACTCTGATCTGTGCAACTCATGGGGGTCAGTCCAGTTTCATTATGACTCTTCTGCAAATATTCGCTCACATAGGAATAGTATGCCGCTATCAACGGCGCATAAAATCTAAAAATGATTTAAATTTAAATACGGCAAGATTATAAAATCCCAAAACCTTTAAAACATATCCTTCTGATCGACCCATGATGGGAAGTACTTGTAATAGTCCTGGGAATTGGCCTTTGAGAGCCCTTCGAAGGTTGCCCTGGCTAATCTGACTGCACCATGTCTGTCTTTGTGCAGGTTTGTCAGGCCCTTCTCTTCCAGGCCGAGGAGATATTTATTTAGGTCTTCATCACTGACATCCAATCGTTCTTTTAGATCTTGCATAGTCATATGCAGACCTGGGTTCACCCGGTAGTCTTCGGCAAGCACCTTCAGGATATCATCCTCATTTGAGACGGCCTTTTTGGGCGGCAATTTACCTAATGGCATGGGTACATTGAATTCAGGGTCAATTGCACGTGCTGGTGCCTTAAGATCTTCTGCCAGAGCGCTAAGACCCATCCTGTACATAACAAGTTTTAATATCTCATCGGTTCCTGCAGCTATCTGGATGAGCTTTACATCTCTGAGAAAACGCTCAACCGGATAGTTTTTTGTGACACCATTACCACCCATCAGCTGAATTGCATCAATAGCGTTTTTCATAGCTGCTGTTGTGTTAAAGAGTTTGGCTGAGGCAGCGTCCACAGGGACGTCTTTGCCACTATCTGCACAATGGGCAGTATAATATGTGCCAAGCCTCGCTGTAGAAAGGTCTGCGAGCAGATCAACAAACTTAAACTGGTTTGTGAGAACATCTCCTGTCAGTGTCCGGAATTGGACCCTTCGTTGTAGATGTTGATGGGCGTACCTTAGTCCTTCGCGCATTCCGCCCAAGATCATGGCAGAGGCAATTGTTCTTTCCACGTTGAGACCCTTCATCATCACCCTCCAGCCCATACCTTCCCCTCCTAGCCTATTAGCCACAGGTACCCGAACATCTTTGAAATTCAGAAAGCCATTATATTGACCTTCCATACCCATGATCTCATTTATCTTTTCTACACTAAAGCCGGGTGTGCCTTTCTCGACAATGAACGCTGTAAGGTGATTATGCTTCTTTATGTCATCTGGCTTATCACTTGTTTTGAAATAGGCCATATAGATGTCTCCCGCACCGGCGGTAGTCTGAAATCTCTTTTTACCGTTAATAATGTAATAATCGCCATCTCGGACAGCGGTTGATTCTATTGCACTTATATCTGATCCGGCATAGGGTTCAGTCATTGTGATGACCCCAAGCAATTCACCTTTGACAAGTCTTGGGAGCCATCGCTTTTTCTGTTCCTCATTTCCATCATCAACAAGTTGTATAATTCCCCCAATCAAACTCTGGCAGTAAACAAACTGAAGAATCCCAGTCCGGCCAAGTTCTTCGGTAACAATACATGCTCCAGTAAAACCCCAGTCCTCCATTCTTCCACCATATTCTTCCGGGACAATGGTGCCAAACCAACCCCTTTTTCCGATCTCTCTGGCGGCTTCCCAAGGGAAGGCCTTCTTCCATACAGAGCGTTCTGCGAGTGGTATCAGGATTTCATCAGTAACCCTCTTTGCCTCCTTGGCGAGTTCCTTCTGCGCTTCATTCCACCATAAAAAATGTTCCATTGTTATTATGACTCCTTTATATTTGATTTACTTCTAACTTTTTTGATCATAATCCTAAATAGGTCTCTCTGATTAGCTCATCTCCGAGCAGGTCTTTTTGTTTTCCTTCAGCAATTATTTTTCCCCGAGATACTACATAGTTCCTATTGCCTAAATCAAAAGCGAAACTAACATCCTGTTCTGCCAGCAGAATTGTTACCCCCATACCGTGGACATCCCTTATGCGTTCAAATAAATCTTCTTTTACCCTTGGAGCAAGTCCCACTGAAGGTTCATCAATCAACAGAAATTTTGCCTGAGACATCAATGACCGACCTATAGATAACATAGTCCGTTCCCCACCTGACAATGTTCCAGAGATTTGATTTATTCTTTCCTCCAAAATGGGAAATAGATGAAAAATCTTATCCATAGACTCCTTTATCGCCTTTTTATCTTTACAGAGATAAGCTCCAGCTTCTAAATTCTCTATAACCGTCATCTCGCGGAATGGTCTCCCTCGTTCAGGACAAAGGATAAGCCCTCTTTTCGCTATCTCATGAGCAGGCAATTTGATCATTTCCTCCCCTTCAAATATAATGCTGCCTTCCAGAGTGATCTTTCCAAGCACTGTCCCTTTGAGCGTATCCATTTCCCATTTTACTAACCCTGCTATAGCCCGAAAGATGGTACTTTTCCCTGCACCGTTTGGTCCCACAAGGCTAACCAATTCCTTCACATCTACCTGCAGACTCACTTTGTTTAATACCATTGCTCTATCATAAAGCACGCTCAAATCTTTTATACTAAGATACAAGCCCCTTCACCTCTCTTCCAATATAAGCCTTGATCACGGTCTTGTTACTCACCACTTCCTCGGGGGTGCCGGTGGCAATTATTTTTCCGAAGTTGATCACAATTACCCGATCTATAATTGGCATAAGCTCGGCTAATTTGTGCTCCACAATTATCATGGCAGGGCCTTCACTGTGTAATCTTCCAAACCTGCCCCCCTTATGTAGTCTTTTTAGAGACCTAGCTATGAGCTTTGCTTCAGCGGGATTTAGCCCTCCAAAAGGCTCATCAAGAATAAGGAGTTCGGGTTCAGTAGCTATTGCTCTGGCTAGCTCAAGTCGCTTCAGGTCTCCATGGGACAGAACAGATGCTGGCTCAAGTGCAAGGTCAGCAATGCCACAAAACTCCAATGCATCGCGAGCTCTTAGCTCTACTGTTTTGACCCAGTCTCCCTTTCTCTTTGCTCTTGGACAGAGACATGATACCATAACATTAGCAAAAACAGGCAGGTGACGAAATGGCTTTACTACCTGAAATGTCGACGCTATACCTTTATTGACTATCTCAGAGATCACACTTGCTGTGATGTCTTGACCTTTAAATCTCACCTTTCCTTTTGTAGGTTTCAGTATGCTGGTAATAAGGCGTAAAATAGTTGTTTTTCCTGCGCCGTTGGGACCTATCAAACCAATCATCTCATTTCGGCCAACCTGAAAGCTAACTTCATCCACTGCCCTCAGCCCCCCAAAATTCTTGACCAAACCTTCAACCTCTAAAAAGGGTAGGCTCACTTTAAACCTCCTCTTCTCTTAACTCTCTACGGGAGACTTTGCCAACATCTGTTTTGGGGATTTCGCCGACAAATTCAACAATTTTAGGAATTTTGTAAGGAGTCAATTTCCCTTTGCAATATTCGATAATTTCCTCCTCAGATAATTTGCCCCGGGCATCACTTTCCAAAACCACCATAGCTTTCACTATCTCACCTACCTTTACGTTTCTGACGCCAATGACACCCACCTCTTTTATTTTTGGATGGGTTTTTAAAATCTCTTCTACCTCCCGTGCATAGATCCGAAGTCCTTTGTATTTAATAAGATCTCGTTTTCTGTCATAAATGAAAAAATAGCCGCTTTCATCCATGCTCGCCAAATCACCAGTTCGCCACCATCTCACACCATCTATTATGGCCTCACATTCCTTAGTGGCCTCAGGGTTTTTCCAATAACCTTTACATACTGCTGGACTATCGACAACAAGTTCTCCTATCTCGCCCAAGGGGAGGAATTCATCTTTTTCGGGATCAAGTATCGCAGCCTTGGTACCGGGTAACGGAATTCCGATAGAACCAATTTTTCCTTTTCCAGCTGGAGTTGAATGACTCATAGCTATCTCGGTCATCCCGTACATGTCATGAAGACTAACCCCAGTCCGTTCCTTCCATTCCCTTGCAGTGGATTCATTAAGCGTGTCGGCTCCTGAAAAAACAATCTTGATTTTTTTCCAGTTTACCCTTTGAAGCTTGTCAGAGTCTTTTAATATCTCATATATTGTTGGGGCACCAAAAAAGATTGTTACTTTATAACGGTTTATAGAATATATAATGTCATCGACGTCAGGGGTTGTAAGTATTACCGTTGTACAACCTCGGAATATTCCGGGCAAAAGCGAGGTTACTTGACCTGCTGTATGATAAAAAGGCGTGTAGGCTAACAGGACATCCTTACCGTCCTCAAAGAATGGATAAAAACTCGTATATTGCATTGCATCAATTACCATACCATTCTGGGTTACCATAACACCCTTTGGTCGGCCAGTTGTACCACCAGTGTAAGGAAGTGTCATAAGGTCTTCAATAGGATTAATCTCAACCATTGGTGGATCTGGGGGATATTTTTTGATCAGCTCTGGAAATTGATGAAAACCTTCCTGTTTGAAGATAGTTGTTGGCATTGCAGCTCTTTTTTGATATACCGCTCTCAGCACACTTTTCCCCAGAAGTCTCTTTAACGTTGGTAAGGATTCAGCAATATTGGTTAAGATTATATTTTTGAATTTTACACCAGTTTTCTCTACCCCTTCGTAAAGTATGTCTTGGCAAATGAGATGCTCGGCTCCACTATCTTCGAGCTGATGTTTTATCTCACTGGATACATAGACCGGGCTTATCGGCGTTATGATAGCCCCTAACTTAAGTACACCATAAAATGCTATAACGTGCTCCGGGGAATTGAGCAGTAACATCGCCACTCTATCACCCTTTCTAATACCAAGATCATATAGGGCAGTGGCAAATCTGTCGACCTTATCTCTCAAGGCCTGATAAGTTATCTTCTTACCGTAAAAGATTAAGGCAGTTCTATGCTTCCATTTTTCTGTTGCCTCATCAAAGGCATCACCCACTGATTTTATAGGAACTTTAATCTCTTTAGGAACCTCTGGCGGATAGGAGTTAAGCCATGGTTTTTCCTCATAAACATTTTTCGCTTTCAATTGCCTTTCCTCCAGAATTATAATTAGAGTTTTTCTTTTTCTAAATGCAATGGAGCACGACATGCTCTACAATGGTGCCGGAGGGCGAAATTAATTATTTTGCATCGTTGGCATGTTATCTCAATTTTGTCCCGAACCCAAACAGTAATTCCTTCCGGCATAAAAAGAAGCGTAAAGATCAATATAAGGGCAAAGATAAGAAATCGGATTTTATCTCCTACCTCATAAATGGCTAAGAACTCTATGGTTGGATAAAGGATATAAACCCCTGCCACCGCTCCATAGATGGTCGAAATTCCCCCAAAAATTGACCACAGTATTGCCTGAAATGAAAATAAAAGCTCTAAGGTTGAGGGGCCAGCAATTCTCACAAAATGACTATAAAGGCCACCGGCAACCCCAGCGAAAAATCCACTCATGGCAAAAGCCAATAATTTATATCTAGTCGTATTAATTCCAGAGGCCCGAGCAGTAATCTCATCTTCACGAATAGCATGAAAAATAACTCCAGTCCTTATAATCTTGCTCCCAGCATCGGTGAATTTATACATTATATACAATGAGACTAACATGACCAGATTGGTGATATAATAATCACCAATTCGGGATCCTGAAAGACGACTTAAGCCATAGATACCCAACTCCCCACCTGTAAAATCTGAGAAGGCGAAAACAACCCCCGTAAGGATTACCGGAAAAGATAGTGTGACCAGGGCCAAATAGAAGCCCCTCAACCGCAGAGCAGGTATTCCAGCGAGTAACCCCACTATTACGGCCATGATGCTTCCAATAGGAATCGTTATCAAGGGAGATAAGTGAAAATGCAAATTGAACATACCAGAAGTATAAGCAGCAACTCCAAAAAATAAAGCGTGACCGAGATTTATCTGACCAGTAAATCCAGCCAATAAATCCCAGCTGGCAGCAAAGATTGCAAATATAGCAGCGAGAATAAAGATACGTAACACATATTGATTATCCGTTATGAAGGGTACAAGCAGTATGCAAATAACAAAGATGAACGCTATTAGCCTCCCCGGAATATCAAATACCTCACCCCGAAACCACTGATATATCCACCGAAGATATTCAACCATTTACAGTCTCTCCTCCTCAAAAAGTACTCCGAAAAGGCCCTCAGGCCTCACCATTAACACCACTACCATTACGCTCAAGGAAACAGCCCCCCTTAGAAAGCCTCCCCCGGGAACCAGGTAAATAACAGCGGTCTCCGCAAATCCCAGGATAAAAGCCGCAATAACGCTTCCCTTAATACTTTCAAGACCACCCAGTACGACTGCGGCAAGAACAATGACAAGGGGATGAACCCACATAAGAGGGTGCACCATGAATATTGGGGCTACAACGACACCAGCGATTCCGGCCAGCATTCCTGATATACCCATAACTATCAGACAAATCCTGCTCACATCTATTCCCATAAGATTGGCTATTTCCCTATCCTGGGCTACGGATCGAATTGCGTTACCCAACCTGGTCTTTGACAGCAATACCCACACACAAGCAATAATAACGAAACTGATCCCAATAGCAAAAAGATGCTGGTACGTAATCGAGACCCCAGCTATTTCCGTTGCTCCAGGAACAAAAGAGGGAACTCTGCGATAGTGACCGCTAAATCCTAACAGAAAGACCTCCTGAAAAAGCAACGCCAAGGCAATAGAGATAATCATTACCGCAGTTCCATGCTCTTTTATGCGGTCAAAAAACAACTTATAACAGATCATCGCCACAAGACCTGCAATAAGTACAGCCAAGATACCGGAAAATATAAGGGGGAGCCCTAGCATCATAGTGCCGACATATAAGAGAAAAGCAGTGATCATATAGAAGGCTGTATGGGCCATGTTGAGTATTTTTGCCACCCCAAAAATAAGGGAGAAACCAACTGCAAGAACAGCATACGCCCCCCCAGATACCAAGCCATTGATAAGAATCATTTCGAGCATGGATACTTCCTTAATTTTTTATTTAAAAGTTGACGGCTTCGTAAAAAGTCCAACTGCGGCGTTACGCTTCATCCTCGCCCTGTTAAATCCTCGCTACGCGAGGCGGCGAAGCCGATTTAACAGGGTGAATCATTGCGGCGTACTGGTAACTACGCCTCATTCCTCAAGATTCGCAGGCCTTGCATTTGGAGCTTTTTACTGTGCCGTCCCATTTTTGACTTTTTACAAATTCATCAAAGTTATTTAACTCAAAACAAAGGAAAGTAGCATAAGGTATTTTCCAGTTTAACCAAAATTATATTTTACTTACTGCCCTTTTTGCTCTTCCAGTATTCTACCATAAAAGGTGGTAGTTTATAGTCCACTGCGCCTTCCCACTTAAATCCCACATATTCGGGACCGCCATGTCTACCATCAGGCCAGACAACCTCCAATTTCCCGTCTCGCCATTGGCCGCCAGGCATCGTATAATACTTTGGCCCCCATTTCATTTCGTGCGCCCACTTGTCCTCCCTGGGGTTAAACACAATTCTACCGAGAGTCCCCATATAATCGGTCTTTTCGAGCGCGGCCACCATCTTTTCACAATTCAGGGTTCCTGCTCGCTTAGCTGCCTCAGTGAGTACATAGACAGCATCATAAGCACTGGCAGTTGTTGCGGGAATGTCATTGAATCTAGCCATAAATTTGTCGTAAAAAGGTATGGTTTTATCCGACATTTTGACCCGACCAAACTTCATATGTACCACCTCATATTCACAATTTCCTCCAGTGGCCTCCCAGTGCCTAAGCGCTCCACCTTCCACATTAACCCCTACAAGTGCGGCAGGTATCTTAAGCTCGCCCCACTGTCTGGCTATAGTGGTCCCAAATGGACCGGCAGATCCATCAAATATCATGTGGGCTCCGGCTGCTTTAACAGCGGTCAACTCAGCTGTCAAATCGGCAGCCGTAGCTGAAGGCCTCCATACCCCTACGATTTCCATGCCCATTTTTTTAAGCACAGCTGGGGCAACCTTAACAATTGGGTCTGCCCACGCTGCTTTTTCCATCACTAAAGCTACCTTGCACTTATCAATTCCCAGTTCCTCCTTTATGTTATCCCCAATCATATTTATAAATGTAAATATACCCTTCCCAATCATTGGGGAACTGCTTACAAGTCTGAAGTAGTACTTGTATCGATCATAATTATCATGCACCCTCATAACCAATTTGGGGTGAGCTGACATTATATTCATAAAAATCATCTGGTTGTCTGCCACTACTTCTTGAATGGCCAGTGCTGCCTCTGTCCTGTGACCACCGATCATAAAGTTAACCTTATTAATGGTTATGAGCCTTTCGGCAGCTGTTGTTGCATCAATAACACTAAGGAACTCATTAGAATCTGCCTTTACTAGCTCTATATCATGCATTACTCCTCCAATAAGCACACCGCCAGCTTTATTAATCTCCTCAGCCGCAAGCGTTGCTGCCCACCACTGCTGCTGACCCGGACTGAACTTCATCGGGCCTAAGATTCCTATCTTGATTGTTTTTCCAGGGTCGGCAAAGATACTATTGGGCAGGACAAAAAGAGCAATCATTAACATAACCAAAAGTGCTACTAAATTCTTTTTCATTTTTCCCTCCAATGTTAAATTTTTTATCTTTTAATTTTTAGATAAGAAAACTAAAACCTAATGAACCACTCCCTTGCCTTTCACCTCCTTTCTTATGAATTAAGCCTTTCACAAAATTCGTAACGCATTGAAATTATTAGTGTTTTTTGACCACTGTAAAGCCAATTCACCTCCACTTTAAAATCACTTGTAATTTCATATATTTAAGCTTCGTGTTTTCCACAATAAACCCTTATTTTGAAGGTTATAAAACGGGGGTGAGGTGATTTTTTGACTCCTTCCTTTTTGTGAAACCCTCCTTTTTCTTGAGACATCTTCTTTGATTTATTCTGTTCTTCTAAGAAGTTATGCCTTGCTCTATTTCACCTCCCCTTATAGGCTTTTCCAACTCACAGCCTTTGCACTATACGCCTTTCACAAAAATGAAGATGGTTATGACCACTTACAACCCTAAACAACAGTATCTTATTCCTCCTGAAGCCGTCTTTGGCTTGAACCCCTTAAGGAAATATGAGTTGCTCTTTGAAACACTTGAACCCTGCCTTACTGGCTGCTTTCCTTCAAAGATAAGGGGAAGATCGCCTGTCTCAAGGGAGGCACTGCTTAATGTGCTGATCTACAAAAACGTGAAACAACTGCACACCTTGTTTGATCTGGCCTCAACTCTGATCGATAATCCCCGCTTGGCCATAACCTGTGGCCTCGCACCGAATAAAAGTCTCTATAACATTGAGGAAAGACTATCTTCTTTTCTAGAAGATATTCCCAATAGCCTTATGCAAACCATAAGGATCAATCTTGTCAATCAACTCATTGAACTCAAAGAGATCTCCGGCAATTTCTTATCTATAGACTCATCCGCTGTGCCTGTGGTGGTCAGAGAAAATAATCTAAAAGCCTCTATGAACGATCGATTCAATAAGAGCAAACCACCAAAGAGAGATCCTGAAGCACGAGTTGGCGTTATGATCTATTTCACAAATCCTTTCCAAAAAGAGCCTCGGTACTTCTGGGGATATCGAAATCATTCCATTACGGATTGTAACTCTAAACTCCCTCTATGGGAGTTGACGAAACCTGCCAACTTGCAAGATACAACCCTCTTTATCCCTTTGTTCAAAGGCCTCCGTGAGCATTTCAGCTTCACAATCCAGGCTGTCATGGGCGATGCCGCATATGACTCAGAAGAGAATCTAAAGTTTGTTATCGATGAGCTCCATGCCCTGCCCAGAGTTGCCAGAAACCCACGCTGGGAAAAACTCAGGGAGCTCAAAATCTCCTCTACAGGAATTCGCATCTGTATCGCTGGTTTTGAGATGATCTACTGGGGGAAGTTCACAGATCGAGGAAAAATCCGCAGAAAGTTCGTCTGCCCCATAACACATTCTAAAAAATTCGCTCAACACATTCCCACTTGTCCTTGGAATCATCCCGCCTTTCGAAAAGGAAAAGGCTATACCGCCTATCTCAGAGGAGATAAAGAGATCAGAAAAGAGATAGATTACGGATCACAAATTTTCAAAGAATATTTCAGAAAAAGGACCAGTTCAGAGAGGGTTTTCTCTAGACTCCTTAGTCTATGTATGCAAAAACCATCGGTCTATGGCCGCAATGCTGTGGCCAATCATTGCACCATTGCTCATATCACTGTGTTGTTGATTGCTTTAACAGCAGCCAAAATAAGCCACACCGATAAAGTACGTTTTGTTAAAAAGTTCCTCCCAAATCTCTAATTTTGTGAACGGCTAATTAATTAGACACCATTTTCTAAGAGCAAAACTTCTGCATAAAAGCCATAAATTTACCAAAATGTCAATAAGCATTTTATTTTCCTTAAAAACTGATCTCGAGGTTTCACTCGATTGGCTATTTCTTTAGCCAACTGGGTGCACCGCCCTCCCATTTCAGTAAATCACCTATTGGCGGTTGGGCGTCCCAGTCTATGTGTTGCCAGGCTGCTGGGTAACGGCTGCCACCAGTTGATCGAAGTTTCTTTGCGCTTTCAGCAATCTCATCGAGGAGAAAACCAGGAATTGCAAAAATCAAATCAGTATTTGAGGGCAAGGCCAATAATTTCCAAGCGTTTCCAGGGATTGCTAAATTGGGTCTATTCTCTTTCATCGGGACTACAGTAACCCCGACACAGGTCAACTGATTGCTAACATTAAAACTTAGATAGCCACCCCTTTCACGTAAATAGGCTCCATAGAGCACCAGCATCTGTGAAGCGTTCCCAAAAAAGATGACTACGTCAGGTTCAACCGGGCAACGATCCAAAGGAGTTAAAAATATAGCTTTATATTTCCCCGGCTCAAAACTCGGTACAACCTCAAAGCTTTTTTTTGCAGCCTCTTCGGTGGCAAACTGCCAGCCCACGTACCTCATATGAGCATCCTTTGGCATTTTCACACCGAACAATGGCTCGGGAGCCGCATAGCAAGCGTTGTCTTCAGGCTTAACTAATACGGTCCTACCTATATATCTTGTTTGAGAAATACATTGACAAATAGTACGTGCTTTTGGTGGTCTTTTAACCTTTTCCCACCCCTCCATATTTTCTATCATCTTTACTGCCACTAAATTTCCCTCGGGACACAAGAGATCTTTGTACTTTCTGGATAGCTCCTTGTTTCTCTCCACTGTTTCCATGACTAGCTCCATTGCTATTTAGTCTTGATGCCTATTCAGCTTTTTTTATTATTAGAATTATTCATCCTTAACACTTCGCAATTCTTTAATTAAGGCTTGGGCAATCTCATTAATATCCCCAACAATACCATAATCCGCAAAGTTAAAGATATCAGCCTTTGGGTTTGTGTTTATGGCTATGATACATTCACTATTAATCATTCCGGCAGAGTGTTGTATTGCCCCTGAAACACCGCACCCTATATAAAGTTTGGGTCGTATTGTCTTTCCAGTCTGGCCAATCTTTTTATCCTCAGGAACCCAGCTCTCATCTACCGGAAGGCTTGTTGCCCCTATTTGCGCGTCTAAAAGCTTTGCAAACTCCTTCACCATTTCAAAGTTTTCTTTTGTGCCGACACCCATGCCTGCCACTACTACCTTTTCTGCCTCTTCTAACGATATACCATCGGATGCTGCTCTCTTAGTTTCAAGAACCTTAACCCTGATATCCTCTTCCTTGCAACTTACATCGACATAGACTTTCTCTCCACGCCTTTTTCTATCTTGGGTCTTTAACTCCATAACACCTGGTCGAACGGTTACCATCTGGGTCTATGTAAGGGGCAGATGATATCTGCCATGAGATCCCATGCCCAGGGACTCTCTGAGCGCATCATCTGCCTGGGGAGGGCCCATCGAGATGGCGGTTATCAAACCTCCGTGTCTTTCCCTTATCTGTAGGGCTGCTTCAAGGGCATTTTTATCATTGGGATTTAAAATACCTTCAACACCTTCTCTGATAAGAGTACCTCTCTTGGGATCCCAACCTATCTCGTTTGTCTCTGGTACCTGCTTATGCATCCTAAGTCTACAAAATTAAGGTACTATACACTAGCTCGCCGCTGACTCTTTTAATTTCTCTATAAATAGCCTGCCCTGGATCTTTGCTCTTTCCGCCAAAGGGACGGGGTACTCATCCCCAAACGCCCATAAAATTTCTTCTAATGAGTAATGTATTTTTATATCATTCTTCTTGGCTGTACCCCGAAGCTGTAAATAACATCCAGGACAATAACAGGTAACTTCAGAGGCTCCACTTTCCTTCACTTGATTAATCTTTTTTTTGCTTTCTTTAACGCTTTCCATAACGTCAAAATTGTTTCGAACCACGCTCATCGCGCCACAGCTCAGGTTATCGAAGCGGTTATTTTTGAGTTCAACCACCTCCATGCCCACTGCCTCATGGAGACCCCTGACGGCCTTACAAAAACGGTCGCCTAACTCACTGCTGTAGCATGAATCCGTAAGGGCTACCTTGTTGGGGATTTTCCGCTGTGCCTTGAGCTCCCCGCTCTTCACCTTATCCCAAAGCCACTCCCAGATGGAGATGATCTCAAAAGGCAGCTTCACCGCGTGGTAGTTGGGCCACATGTTGCCCAAATAATTAGCGCATGAGCCACAGTAACAGACAAGCCTTTCTGTATTGAGCCCCTCAAAAAGCTTGAGGGTGCGCTCAACAGTCTCGGAAAAGGTCTGGTAATCACCATAACGGTATGATAATTCACCACAGCAGGCCTCACGGGGCGCATACTTCGGGAGCTTCTTTAGCACATGCGAGTGCTCGATCCCATAGGGAATCTCTCTGCCCATGCAGCCGATGAAAAGCACCTCCTTGCTCTTGGGGGGCAGGGTGGACCATTTGTCCAAGATCTGATTCTCCTCATCGGATTCTTCTTTATAGACGTCCCAAAAAACGTTGGTGTCACCTTTTCCAGTGCAGCAATACTCGATAAACGGCGGGATGCCCTTGTCACTCGCCTTAATCTGATCTGCCAGTCGCTCCATAATAAGGGCGTATGGCTTAAGGCCATGGGGGCAATATTTGTTACAGTTAAAGCAGAAGGTACACTCCTTTAACACCCTCTCGGTTTCTTCACCATTTAAAAGGCGACTCATCTCTTTGAGAGACTCTTCCTTGCCCATGTTCATCACCGGGCATTTCTGGAGGCATATGCCACAGGTTTTACATAATTTCTCACTCTTTCCTTCTGGATCAAACGCGTCAATATAAGATTTACTAACCATCTTCTCTCTCCTTTCTTAGGAATTATTATAGTAGACCATTCTCATAAAATGTATATTGTTTGTGTTTCGAGGTGGAATCTAATAAAAAGGATCGATTGACAATCACGATCATGCCAAAAGACAATTTCCCCCTACTTGAACTGCTGGCTCCCTTAGCCAATGTTAGTCTAGCATTATCTTTTATTTAATGTTTCAGACACCCGATTAGATATCATAACCTCATGAGAGAAAAAACCTTACGGGATTTTCTTATCAAACCTTAAGCTTCTGGTCCTTCCAATACTCATCCCTTAATTCCCGCTTAAGTATCTTGCCCACAGGGCTTTTGGGAAGTTCAGGAATGATATCGACAGATCGGGGGCGCTTAAATCCTGCATTTTATCTTTGCACCAATCCATAATCTCTTCAGGTGAAACTTCTTGGCCCGGGTGTAGGCTGACCACCGCATGTACCCTTTCGCCCCACTTTTCGTCCGGAACGCCAATCACTGCACACTCAGAGATTGCTGAATGATCTAATAAAATATTTTCTACCTCTACAGAGGCTACGTTCTCTCCACCAGAGATGATCATGTCTTTAGCTCGATCAACCAGGTAAAGATAGCCTTCTTTGTCCAGGTAACCCATGTCTTCACAGGTAAAACAATCTCCTCGAAATGTCTTTTTGTCAGCTTCAGAGTTCTTGTAATGACCCTTAAAAAGGGAAATGCCTTTAGCATATACAACACCCAACTCACCAGGGGGTGGCTCATTACCCTCTTTGTCCATTAACTTTATTTCCATTCCGAACACAGCAGGACCTACACAACGTACCTTTCTGTCCTGGTCCTCTGGCCGAAGATTGGTAAAATATACTTCGGTGGCCAAATAAGTAGAATGCAATGGAATATGAGGCCATTGTATTGTAAAGTCATTCTGTGTTTCCGTTAAAAATGGTGCTCCAGAGGTAATAAATGTTCTCACGGAAGAGCACTTATGCTTATCTTTCACCTCTTGGGGGAGACTGTTTAATGCGTGAACAATAGTTGAAATAGCCCAATTTACTGTTATCTTTTCCTCCTCAACCACCTTGATGAATTTCATGGGATCAAATTTTCCAAAAATATAATTAGTGGCTCCAGCTAAAAGGCTGGTAGCACTTAATATTGATCCCCCCATATGAAACATAGGGTAGGGATTAAGCAGGCGATCATCTCTTCGAGTTGCATTCTCGTAAATCGCATCAAAAAAGCCCAACCTAAAAAGGTTCTGTGTGTATGTATGCACCCTTTCGCTCCACCTGTGGTTCCTGAGGTATAAACCATCCCTATAACATCCTCGCTCAATACCTGCCCCTTTGGTTCTGGTTCCTCTTCGGAAGAATCTTCCAAAAGGGCTTCATAGAGCTCGTACCCGGGTATTTCTTTTTCTGCTAAAACCATATATTTTTTAGATAAGAAAATTAAAACCTAATAAACCACTCCCTTGCCTTTCACCTCCTTTCTATGAATTAGACACCATTTTCTAAGAACGAAATTCTTGCAAAAATGCTATAAATTTACTAAAATGTTAAAAAGTACCTTATTTTCACCGCAGAGAGCACAAAGGTTTAGTTATTTTTTGCTTTCCCCTGAGAGGGGGCGAAAGCAAAAAGACCTAACCCTACGGGACTAACTCTCTAACTCATTTACAATTCAAACTATACTATCTCGCATAATGATCATATTAA
>Ga0315534_1000355_pt1 | contig 31366 bp, 31 predicted proteins | sample SalMarSW160240MG_FD_203094 | JGI IMG/M metagenome (GOLD analysis project Ga0315534, IMG submission 203094) | Salt marsh sediment microbial communities from the Plum Island Ecosystem LTER, Massachusetts, United States - Salt Marsh Sediment SW1602-40 ...
GCATCACCGTCAAGTCAAGCACTTCCCCACCGTTTTCTTCAACGATTGGCGGGATCAATTCCGCAAGGAGCTTACCGACCTCGCCTTCAAGCACAGGGCGGCGGAACTTCGGACACCACACGAGGTGATAATTTATCTGATACGCAGCGTGGCGGGTTCGTTTAGTGTCCATAAACAAATTATGATACTCTTTAGAGGGGATGCACAAGCAGGGTGTCAGCCCTTCGGGCTACCCGCATTCCCCTCCCCCCTAAAGGAGGGAGTACCCTGCGGGATTTTCTATGGATCTAACAACCAGTACTAGACATGAGAAGTTGCACTCGCCTCGATACATATATTGGTATTAAACAAAGTGATCATAAATGGATGGGCTCTAAAGGATATGCTGCCTACCAGAAGCAATAGTGAATACATCTATAAGGTGCTATAATTATTTCGTAAATTTCGGAAAATTGAAGGTTTAAGTGAAACCACTATCAAAACGACAGCAGGAATTTTTAAGCAAACTCCTCGACCTCTATTATCAGGAAAAAGGTCCGGTCCACTATTCCACGGTTGCGAAGCGATTGGGCGTTGGTAACGTAACCGCCTATGAGATGATGCGCCTTCTGGAGGCCCGTGGTCTGGCTCAGGCCGAGTATCAACGCCCCGATGACATGCAAGGCCCAGGCCGGTCTTCAGTTGTATTTCGACCCACGCCTCTCGCAACGAAAGTCATCTTGGGTTTGGCCAAAGGGCGTTGGAGTGATGAGGATTGGGAAGGCGCCAAAGATCGAATTCTAGAGCAATTGCGCTCAGGCGAGGCAAGCGACTACGAGACACTCCTCAATGAACTGCTCGATCGCCTTCCAAATCAGCGTTCGCCAACCTTGTATCTTATGCAGATGGTCACAGCGATCGCCCTTGGCGTTCATTCATTAAAGAAAGTGGCAGATATCAACGGGATGCGGAGCATATTGCGAAAGGTTGGTCTTCCCGGCGAGTTGGATCTGAATGCCCTCGCAGGTATTAGTGTGGGTTTTTCGTTGGCTGAGCGCTTCAATCGGCTCGTAGCGGATAGGTTCCTGACCCAGGCGAAAAAGTACCAATCAGTTCTGTCGGAAATAAACGAGGAAAACCGTCGCCGTCTGGCTGAATTCACCCGGGAGGTCTTAGATATCGTAGGCATATAGCTCTTTTTTTTGCATAATAATTTCGTTATTTTCGGAGGAGGATCCAATGAAAAAAATTGCCATACTCACCGACAGCTCAGCCTACTTGCCGCCAGAGCTTGTAAGACAATACGGGATCCATGTGATACCTCTCACGGTTTTATGGGGATCGGAAACGTTACTTGATGGCGTGGAGATCACACCGGCTGAATTTCTTCAAAGGCTGGCTGAAGACCCGGTCCACCCCTCAACCACCCAGCCAAATCCCGATGACTTCCGTGTGCTCTATGAGCAATTAGCGACAGAATTTGACGCCATTGTCGCTCCTCTGATCTCGGATGAACTGAGCGGCACGGTTAATTCCGCTCAGACTGCTGCGAACGATTTTAAACGTGTACCCGTCCGAGTGGTTGACACCCGGTCAACATCCATGGGATTGGGATTCTCGGTTCTGGCAGCCGCTCGCACGGCTTCTCAAGGAAAGTCGCTCGAGGAGGTTGAGGAAGCAGCTCGCGCCGCCGCGGCAAGAAGTAGGGTATTGTTTGTGGTCGATACACTTGAGTATCTGCATCGGGGTGGCCGCATCGGGGGGGCGTCAAAGTTCTTTGGCTCGGCGCTGAACATCAAGCCCCTTCTGCATCTGCATGGGGGCCGCGTGGACGCGTTGGAAAAAGTTCGCACCAAGAATAAGGCAATTGAGCGCATGATTGAAGTGATCGCTCAATTTGCCGACGGACGTCCAATGCGAACAGCCATAATCCATGCAGGTGTACCCGAGGAAGCGGAAGCTCTGAAGGCAAGGGTTTCAGAGCAATGGGATTGCCCAGAATTGATCCTGACAACGCTAAGTCCTGCTATCGCCATCCACACGGGCCCAGGCACTCTGGGGTTGGCGGTTTGTCCGGTGCAAGTCTAGATTGCTATGAGCTGTAGGTTGGGAAAGTAGATAACCATTGCTCGGGTGGCGATTAGATCGATTTTAGGTTCTGATAAAATTAAATAAGGCTGCCTGATATATGGAGAATCAACCTTTAACCACCGTACCGGTTCAATGATCGCGAGCGAATGCTTCTATATTGGGAAGAGGGATTGTTTTGTCGATTGCATCGATCTTTGATCTTGATGGCACGCTTTACAGCGGCCATATCACGCTTGGCATAGCTCTCCACCATAGAACTCACCGGGTGAAGCGTATTCCTTTGTACACCTATATGGCTGCCCACATGCCCCTGTGGGGATTGCTGAAGATAGGTTTATTGTCTGAAGAAACTTCACGGGAGATCTGGGCTCGAAACCTTGGCTGGACAGTGCGCGGCTGGACCACCAAGGAGGCAGAAGAAGCATTCGCATGGATCAGCGAAGAGTATGTCCTGCCACGGGTGCACGCCGAGATGATGACAAGGCTGCGTGATCACCAGGCAGCCGGACACCGGGTCATATTGTTATCTGGAACTTTTACCCCTCTGCTAACCGAAATCGGGCGCCGCTTAGGGATTGACGAGACAGTCGGTACAACATTGGTATTGAAGGAAGGACATTACACTGGGTCCAGCGAGCCTCCTGTCTGTCAGGGGCGGTTTAAAGTAACGCGTCTTGAGCAATACCTGGAACGTGGCGAAGACATTCTCTGGTCAGAGAGCTATGCTTATGCTGACAGCTACACGGATTTGCCTCTATTGGAGCGTGTGGGGAATCCCGTGGCTGTCTATCCGGACCAGAAACTTGCTGCTCACGCCCAGGAGCATGGATGGGCTATTATTGATCATCCCTGATATTGTTTTGTTGCTAGGTTCCAACCACCAAGAAAAACCCGAGGGGTGGATACAATTGACACACCATGTTCTGATAAGTACATTGAAAGTGCTTGTTACTAAATCTCTTCGGCTATAGAATGAGTGAAATTCGAGGCTCGCCGGGTTTCAATCGATCGTAAATCATACGGTCACCCTTGGAAGTCCAGCCTGAAGATCCAAGGCCTCTTTTTTAGGAAGCGAACTCACACCGTGCCGCGCCGGCACGGCGCGGTGTAACCTGAAGGTCTTGGGTTCGAATCCCAGCCCCGCTACCTTTTTGAGGAAAAGGCACCCGACCGGGTGTCTTTTTCGTTAAACCCCAGCCCCATGTTTTAGGATTCCCTGGTCTAGCCCGCCACAGCGTCCCGGTGTCCTGGCGGGAGGGCAGGCGAACCTCCGACCCCAGGGTCCCCATCTCACTTTGCAGGAACAATCCGGGCGATTTGACGGTCGATTCATGCGGAAAATCAAGTCAGAATCGTTCTTTTTTGCCGCGAACTCATGTTTTGGAAGGGGTTTACCGCTTGTTTTTATCGTCAAGAGTGGCGTTTCAGGATTCGCCTGTCCTGGCGTTCTTCCAGGGAACCTGTATCCCCGAGGATATGAGCCTGCCCCCTGACTTCGACGAATATCACGCTGCGTGAGCAATCTCAGCTCGTCAGGCTTGTCGATTTTTTCAGTGCTGGTTATTTGTTGTCAATCAGATGGCAACAGCGCTCTTCGTTAACCGTGAAGATGTAAATTGGTAGAAATATTGTTATACTCTATAGCAAGAAAGTATAACGCAAGAAGGAGAGAGTTTTGATGACTCTAAGAATATCCCAGAAAGGGTGGGTGGTGATCCCGGCCGACCTGCGCAAGAAGCATGACCTGAAGCCCGGAGATGAGGTTCATGTCATTGACTACGGTGGTGTGCTTTCTCTGATCCCCACTTCTGAGGATCCCCTGGAGGTCGCCGCAGGTATGCTGAAAGGCGAGACCTCGCTCACGCAGGCTCTCCTGGAGGAGCGCAAGAAGGAACGGTCTCGTGATCGATAGCCCAAGCGTCTTTTATGTGGATACCGCAAGTAATTGGAGCAGGCCTGGTGGATTGCCACACCTGATGACAAGATAGGCATGAGGTAACTGGTTGGGCTGCATAACAATCGATAAGGCTCGTTTGGTCTGCCCTACAACTCTACCCACTTCCCCGTTTGACCACTCTTGAACACTGCATCGATCACGCGCATGTTGGCCAGTGCGTCCTCGAGCGGCGTGGAGACATCGGCCCCTGAAAGGACAGCTTCAGCGAATGCCTCCCCCATAAGGGTGTACTGGTTAGCCGCCGGGGTGATCAGTTCCCTGGTCTCATCCACAGTGTGCAGCCAGGCCCGGGCTGGCCCGTCGAGCGGAGGGTTGAAGGGATCTTCGATCATGATCCGCCCCTTTGTCCCGTAGACGTCTTCACGCTGGTAGCGCGGCACCTGCGTCCCACAGGTGAATGTTGCCGTGCCAGCACCGAAATCTAGAATCGCTGACGCCAAGCGGTCGATCTTAAACGTCGGGTCGTAGTCCACAAACCCAAAAACACGCTTTGGCTCGGCCCCGAAAAGCCAGCGCGAAGTCGAGATTGAGTAGCACCCAATGTCGAGCAGCCCGCCACCCCCGTACTCCGGCACGTTTCGATAGTCTTCAGGGTTGACGTTGAAATAGGTGAAGGTCGAGTAGATCGTCGTCAGGTCACCGATCCCAGTATCGCCGAACAGACCCCGGATCGTCCGCCATTGAGGGTGCCAGCGGTACATGAAAGCTTCCATCACCTTCAGCGATGGGTGGCGTCGCGTCGCCCGGATGAGTTGCTCGGCCTCTTCGGCGTTCATGGCGATCGGCTTTTCGCACAGTACGTGCTTGCCGGCGTCGAGGGCGCGGATCGACCACGGCACGTGTAGGTGATTGGGGAGCGGGTTGTAGACCGCCTCAACTTCGGGGTCGGCCAGCAGCTCTTCGTATGAGCCATATGCGGTCGTGATCCCCAACGCCTTCGCGGCGGCCTCAGCCTTCACTAATTCGCGAGACGCAACAGCGACTACCTCGCTGTTGCTGCATATCTGCAAGGCCGGGATCACGAAGTCGATACCGATCCTGGCGGTGCTCAACACGCCCCATCTCAATTTACGCATTGTGGTCCTCCCTCCTGACAGCTAGTGCTGTTGATCACGCCTAACTTGCTCAGCGCGGGGTTGTCGACGAAGAAGCGGAGGACTCCGTTCGCCGGGTGGATGCAAGCGGCGAGGGGAAGTTCGGCCGCATCCGACTCGTGAATAGCTCTGTATAGTATAGGGTCAGAATTGCGAATCCATCTCGTAATCAATCCTCATATTCCTCAATAATCCTCAGGCATCTTGTCACATCATATGCGTGACACCCTTCAGGTACGGAAAATCAGGTTCAGCTTTATTCTATATTCGGAATATAGAATAAAGCATCGGAGGGCAGCATGGACGGTTACAAATACAGCGCAGAAATACTCAAGGCACTTGCCCACCCTGTACGGCTGCAGATTCTGGAGGCATTGAGCACGGATGTCCAGGCCTGTGTCTGCCACCTGGAGAGCTTACTTCAGCTCCGGCAGGCGTATATCTCCCAACAATTAGCGACGCTTCGTGAGGTCGGGCTGGTTCAGGACAGACGCGAGGGATTGAACGTCTACTACTCTCTTACCTCAACTGCTGTTTCAGATGGATTGCAGAACCTGCGAAGATTCAGTACGGAGATTGCTAAGCTTCAGGGCAAAAATATCCATTTCAAGTCGATTGAGCATAACCCAGATGAGCCTTGCCCATGCCCACGTTGTCACGAGGCGGTAAGGATTCTCGAATCCGTTAAGTAGGAGCTCAGCGAGTTTCTAGATGAAGGAGATTGCGACAATGATTTCTATCAAAGTCCTGGGTCCGGGATGCGCCAACTGTGAACGCGTCGAGCTGCATGCGATCGAGGCCGTGGAAAATCTTGGAAGCGAGAAACCGGAGCTCGAAGCGACGATCGAGAAAATCAAGAACCCAGAGGTTTACCCGGATTATGGGTTGCTCGCCACGCCCGGGCTGGTGATCAACGAGAAGCTTGTCTCCGCCGGGAAGATCCCCTCGACGGATGAGATCGTCAACTGGCTCAAAAATACCCCATCGGCCTAGCGCCTGGCTTACGATCATCAGCGATGCGGAGTTTGTGGGTGATTTCTCCCGCACGACCGATTTCGACCCCAGCAAGGGATCCGTTTGGTGAAGGCACTACTCAACCTAGGAGCAAGGCATGACGGATTTTCTTGAGATCACCGTAGATAAATTCACCTTCAAGGTCGCCTCCGACCGCCGCTATAGCGCCGAAGGCATGTGGGCGCTGGAGGAGCCGGGCGGACGCGTTCGCATCGGTTTATCAGATTTTCAGCAGCAGCGCAGCGGCGATGTGGCCTTTGCCGAGGTCAAACCGGCAGGGACCATGCTCGCTGCCGGAGACGAGGTGGCCGTAATCGAGACGATTAAGGTCAATATCGAACTTGGATCCCCGCTCAGCGGCGAGGTTGTGGAGGTAAACCCCTTGATGGAGCTGGAACCAGAGCGCATCAACCAGGACCCTTATGGTGCAGGTTGGCTGGCGGTCATCGATGCTGCGGACTGGGTAAGGGAGTCGCTCAACTTGCACGATCCTCAGGCCTATTTCGAACTCATGAAGAAAGAGGCTGATGAGGAGATAGGAAACATATGACCGAGGCTCGAAGAATTGTCATCGTCCCCTGCTCCGGCATCGGTAAAACATACGGCACGGTGAGCCGCGAGGCGGCGTACGACCTCACCCGGGATATTCGTCCTGAGGCCACCTGGCTCGTCCCCCTCTCTCTGCTCGTTCTGGGGGATGAACAGGCACGTGCAGACGTAGACGGAAGCCAGGCAATTACCATCGACGGCTGCAAACTGGCCTGCGCCTCGAAGATGGTCGCAGAGAGCGGAGGTCGTATCGCCCGGGAAATCGCCGTCCTGGATGTTTACAGGCAGCATCGGGACCTGAAACCGGAAGGGATCGCCAAATTAAATAGAGCCGGTCTGGAGCTGGCGAAGACGCTGGCGCAGGAATTGGCGGCGTTTGTTGACAGTCTCGAGGGGCAGGAAGGAGAGGCTCATCATGCCTGAGCTTCCCAAAAAGAGGGTAGGCATCGTGGCTTGCTCCGGGGAAGAGCTTCCCGGGGGTACCGTCACACGGCTGGCCGCGTTAAGGGTCCTGGAGCAGCTGCGGCCGGCGGAAACCGTGACGATCTGCTTACCGCTCTTCCTGGCCGGCGGTGAGGGGGATCGGGCCTTCGCCCGCTTCTACCCGACCGTAGCCATCGACGGATGCGAAAAACGCTGCGCGGCGCGAGCGACGGAGCTTCATTCCGGCAAGCCGGCCGCCAGCATCGTGGTCAGCGATATCGTCGCTGCGAATGGATTCGCACAACCACAGGGATTAAGATCCCTGGACGAAGCCGGCCAAAGGATAGTGGAGGAGATGGCGGCCTTGGTTGCACTCAAGATCGATGAACTGCTCGGAAGAAGTTGGAGCCGGAGTGCAGGAGAATTCGTCGATCCTATTCCGGTGCTGACCGGGGAGCAAGAAGCTGTTGTGGTGACCTGTTCGTGCGGGTCAGGAATCCCAATGCAGGCCCTGGACATCGACGGCACGACGGTCAGCCTGATTGCCCTGCCGCTCATCTTCGAGCAATTTCGAGAGGGTGGAAGAGAACCTCGGGATGGTTTGGCCGCTGATCTTCTCGACATGGTTCGAATCTACAATCCCATCCCTGACGGGGAGGAGCAATCCTACGCAGATGCCTTGATCAGGGAGTACAGGGACTACCTGCATCAGAAGGATTCAAGCTCATGAGCCGCACAGCGACCTATCACACCACGGTCTCATGGAAAGGTGGCCATTGGGGCCACCTCGCGCTGGGCAACGGTCCCGAGATGGATTTCTCCGCTCCACCGGATGCTCAAGGCCATCAAGGAGTGCTTACTCCGGAAGATGCCTTCGTGGCCGCGGCTAACACCTGCATCATGATGATGTTCATCTGGGCTTGTGAGCGCTTCAAGCTCGACCTGCAGTCCTATGAATGCCGGGCGGAAGGGACGAAACTCATTGAACTGGATCGCACCGAAACCTTCACCCATTTACGCTTCTGGCCTGTCATCCGCATCGGTGCGGGGAGTGATCAACCGGACCTTGTGGATAAGCGCACCCGCCGTGCCTTGCAATCGGCCCAGAAATACAGCTTGGTAGCGAACTCCGTTAAGTCTGAAATTATTATCGAACCGAAGATCGAACTGATGACCTAGGTTTGGTCCTCGAGCAGCAAGCGCAGATTACCGGGGAGGGGCATTTAATATCCTGGGGTGGGGCGCAACTAGTTTTTGGATATCGGTGGATAGTGGATCTACGTAGATAATTATCGGTTTAGATCCATCCTTCAGGAGAACGAGATTTACACAAGGAGACATCTTTCCATGGACAGTCAAGCGAGTGTCGCAGCAGCGCAGGCAGAGGAGCTGGCAGTCACCCGACAGCTTTCATTACTCGATCGCTACCTCACACTGTGGATTTTTCTAGCCATGGCATTCGGTGTATTGATCGGTTACGTGTTCCCAATGGCTGTATCCGATTTCAACACCGCCGTCTCGGTCGGGACAACGAACATCCCCATCGCGATTGGCTTGATCCTGATGATGTATCCCCCACTGGCGAAGGTCCACTACGACGAGTTAGGGGATGTCTTCCGTAATTGGAAAATACTTGGTTTATCGCTGGTGCAGAACTGGGTGATCGGGCCGATCTTGATGTTCCTGTTGGCGATCGTCTTCCTGCGTGGGTATCCAGAGTACATGACCGGTTTGATCCTGATCGGCCTGGCGCGCTGTATCGCCATGGTGATTGTCTGGAATGAGCTAGCCAAGGGCGACACCGAGTATGCGGCAGGATTGGTAGCCTTTAACAGCGTCTTCCAGGTGCTGTTCTACAGCCTATACGCCTATATCTTTATCACGCTGCTGCCCACGTGGTTTGGGATGAGCGGTTCGACGGTGGATATCACGATCGGCGAAATCGCCAAGAGCGTCTTCATCTACCTGGGTATCCCCTTCCTGGCAGGTTTCTTCACCCGCCTCTTGTTGGTGCGGGCGAAGGGCAAGGGTTGGTACTACTCTAAATTCGTGCCCAGGATCAGCCCGCTGACCCTGGCGGCACTGCTGTTCACGATCGTCGTCATGTTCAGCTTGAAGGGTGAGCTCATCCTGACTATTCCGGGCGACGTCGTGCGCATCGCCATTCCGCTCATGATCTATTTCGTGGTCATGTTCCTGGTGAGCTTCTTCATGGGGCGGGCGATCGGCGCGGACTACAGCAAGACCGCGACCCTATCCTTCACGGCGGCCAGCAACAATTTCGAATTGGCGATCGCCGTAGCGGTGGCGGTGTTTGGAATCGGTTCGGGCGTGGCCTTCGCAGCAGTCATCGGTCCCTTGATCGAAGTGCCGGTGATGATCGGCCTTGTGAATGTGGCCTTTGTTCTTAAGCGGAGATATTTCAGTAGCTCGTGAGTGACGACCTGATAATTTCGATCGACCATGGGAAAGATTAATGATCATGTCGTGTGACATCGAGGGTTTTAGTCCACCATGTAGGCGTAGAGAGGAGAACTTCGCACCCAGAACTCGCCGGGGGACTGATATCGCCACGGTATATCGGTGATAGGTTGAGATACCCTCTTCTATCCCTTCAGGGGCTGGGAGACGAGACGGCAGATCCTTCGAGCGACGTTAAGAGAGCACAAGTGATGAAAGTTCAATCTGAGTACCCCATTTTTCGAGAGGAGCGCTCCCCACCCGGCCAGTTATGGTCCCCGCAGAGAAAACCATTACTACACTAGATTACAAGGAGCGTAGAAAGAATGGATATACAAGCATTACTGGAAAAGGGAAACTGGTTCCACGGGCATAAATGCCCAGCGATGCCGATGGGGCTGCGGCTCAGTCTGGCAGCTATGGAAGCTTTGGATGTGAAGCAGCGGGCGGGTGCGGGTGAACTTGTCGCCCTGGTCGAACTCGATGCAGATCACTGTGCCACTTGTTTTGCTGATGGTGTTCAGGTAGCGACGGGATGTACCTTCGGCAAAGGCAATATCCAAAAACTGCACTATGGGAAATGGGGCCTGACACTGATTGACCGCAGGCAGAACAAGGCTGTTCGGGTGGCTCCCCGCGCCGAGGTGATGGCCGAAACCAAGAAAACCGAGTTCATCGCCAAGCGAAAGGCAGGGGTACCCCCAACGTTGATCCCGGATGAACTCTCACAGCCGCTGGTCGACCGGGTGATGAACATGCCGGCCGAGCAGTTGTACAAGATCAGCGGGGTCTTCGACTATACCTGGGAATCTGCCCCGCATACCTTCGAATCGGTCGTTTGCAACAAATGTGGCGAGATGGTGGTGAAGCGTAACGCTCGTGTACAGGATGGTCGCGTCTTGTGTATCCCCTGCGCCGGTCTGGTGTAGCCAAGCACAAAGTATGACTGGCATTCGGAAACCAACGATTGCCTATCTTAGAACTAAAAGGAGAGAGAAGAATGTCTCAACAAACCTTCAATCAATGGCTCAAGGACCTCGATCTGAGTTATTGGGGTACTGGCCAACATAAAGTCACTCCCGCTCAATTCTTCGATCGCCAACAAGCCGAAGATGCCGTATTGCTGGACCTACGCTCCCCGGAGGAGATTGGCTACTTGACTCTACCATTTGCACTCCAAATCCCGATTCGCGATTTGCCGGAACGATGGAGTGAAATTCCGGAGGACCGCCTGGTGGCAACGTTTTGTTCATCGATGACGCGTGCGGTGGTGGCCTGGGTATTTCTACAATTGCAAGGCTTGGAGAATGTCCGCATCCTTGACGCTTGTTACGATGACTTAACCGCCGAATTAAAACCCGGCAAAGTATATATGCGCATCCAGAAGAGCGACGTATGATCTGATGGATTTTAGCGATGAGTGGTCATATCGATCCGAAACTTGCCAAGATAATCCTATGAACCCTTTCATGCTGGCTCCACCAATCTTTTTCGTGATCGCCTTCGTCTTCTCGATGCTGGGCATGGGTGGTTCACAACTGTATATCCCTATCCTCTACTGGATGGGCATGGATTTCAAAACAGAAGCCATTCCCCTGGGAATGCTCCTCAATGTGGTTAACAGTAGTTCGGCAGCCATCACCTATGGACGGAAGAAACTGATCGCCTGGCGGGTGGTGATCCCATTTGCCGCGGCGATGATCCTATTTGCCCCCCTCGGTGTATGGCTTAACGTTCAGCTCCCCGTGAAGCCACTGCTAGTCTTTTTCGCCCTGTTCACCGCTGCAGCTGCAGTGTTAATGCTTTCTGGCTGGAAACCGAAACGCGGCGACATGTCACAACGCGGGCGCGTCGTCTTGGGATTAACAGCCGGCAGCGGCCTGGGGACGGTCGCCGGTCTGATCGGGCGTGGGGGAGGCTCGTTCGTTGTACCGCTGCTGTATATCGCCGGGCTGGAGGCGAAATTCGCAGCAGCCTCTTCGGCCTTTGTGGTCTCCTGTTCAGGCATCTCCAGTTTCATCTCCCACCTGGCGACCGCTGCCCAGCCGCAGTGGGCAGTGTGGACGTCCACGGTGCTGGCAGTGTTGCTGGGAAGCCAGCTTGGCTCCCATTTCATGGCCGGGCGCTTGAAATCTCGCACGGTAAAACTATTCTTCGGCTGGGTGCTGCTTGGCGTGGCTGCCTTGATCATCATCAAGGATGTAATTTTGGCGTGAAGGAGGATTCCTATTAAACTCATCCAAAGCTACGACATAGAAGTCTTCACGCCACCCTGTGATCCCGGGGCTACGCGCTTCGCGGCCAGGGTTCGCCTGAAGGTTGACATCACGCCTGTACTGCCCTACCTGAACGCGGTCTTGAAGGGGGCGGATTACAACCCAGCCGCCCCCGCGCTGCGCTGGAAGAAGGGTGAGCACACCGTCGTGTATCACCCGGATGAAATCGCCACCAGCAACTTGGTAGATCGCGAGCAGGCCGAAGGGGAGATGTGCGAGCTGGTCGAGCTGGTCAACCGCACCTGGGAACGCCGCGTCGAGATTGAGCCGAGCGAAGCAAGCAGACCGCGACCATCGCACCTGGCCATCTTCAAGCTCCTTCCGGGTATGAACTGCAAGCAATGTGGTGAACCTACTTGCTATAACTTCGCGCTCAAGCTTGTTGCGGGACTGGTGGATCTCTCTATTTGCCCTGCACTGGCAGAGCCGGACCAGGGATCTGCTCTGGCCCAATTACAGGAAATGCTGGGGGGTCGATAGCTCCCAATGAGCGAGGGTGGTTACGTGCCGGAAAAACAGCAAGCATCGCCTGAAGGAGCTGCTTCCAAGAAGGAAAGCCCATCTTCATGCGCCTGCGTGTCGGACCCCTTTGCAAGCTTGCCGAGCGAGCTGCGGCCACGCCCGCAGCCGAAAAAAGGCGAGATGCGGAAGGTTCATTGCCCAGAATGTGGCCAGGAATATTGGACCAACCGTGATACCGATGTCTGTATCCCGTGCGGGAACTCCGGCAGCAAAGGTTGAGCAGTGCAGTGAAGCTTCGTCAACAGGTTCGGTGTGGGTTGTTCAGCTTGGGGTCGAAGGATTGTGCCGCCCGGAAGATGACTTCATAACATGAAGGCCAGCAGTTTCGCGCCTTTCTCAGTGATCTCATCCCAGCCTTGCTATCTGATAAAATAAGCCCCTGATCGAGCGCTTCTTTCATCTGTCAGTCGGTCATTCGATCACAAGTTCTTTCGGAAGAATTCCACCGTCCGCAGCATGGCCTGATCGAAATACGGTGAGACCAGGTTGTGTCCCCCGCTGTTGTAAACATAGAACTCGTATGTCTTACCATGCTCCTGCAGCACGGCTGCTAGAGCTTGCGAGTAGGCGATATTCACGACCGTGTCATCCTCGGCGTGGTGAAGCTGTATGGGGCGGCTAAGGTGATCGATATTCTCCGTCAGGGAGACGGCCTTCCAATAGGCTTCCAGAGTATCTGGCCGGCCGTAGGTATCAAAGATCTCCTGTGACCTGCTTCGCGGGTCGGAGCCATCCTGGGTTTCGGGCGGCCTGTAGGTATTGTCGTCAATTCCAAATTCTTCGAAATCATCATAGCTGTACACCGCCCCGGCCCAGATCACGCCGGCCTTGATGTCCGGCTCGATCAACATCGCCCGTAGGACCAGGTTACCGGCCATACTGTGACCCCACATGCCGATGCCCTGCAGGTCGATGATGTCCATGGTTTGCAGGCTCTTCAGCGCGCCTATGGAGTCGATCGTGTACGCGGGCGAGAAGTACGTCCCGGTGGGTTCTCCCTCGGACTCCCCATGTCCACGGAGGTCGATCTTGAAGACCACAAATCCGCTCCGTGCAAGGTAATCGACGTAGGCGTTGTAGCGCTCCGTGGTCCGATAAGCCGCGGGTGGAATGTAGCCGTGATTGAAAACGATAGCCTTATAGCCAGTTTCCGGCGGGGCTGTGAAAGGGATTGTCAGCAGGCCATAAATCTTGTTGCCTTCCGAGATATAGCTAACGATGTGCCGCTGATAATAGAATGTGGGGGCGAGTTCCTGCTCGAAGGTGATCTGGCTGCCGCTGATCTCCAGGTCTCGCAGGTACTTGATGGTGATCTCGTTGCCGATTTCGTAGACGAGTTCCGTGGCCGTCGGGGTTGGCGTGATTGTGGCGGTCGGTGAGGCTGTCTGTGGATAAGTCGGGTGCGGGGTTGAGGTCGAATCGCCGTCCGCAGGTATGCCAACTACACCCGGGTCTGACAACGCAGTCGCTGCCGTGGGTGGTGAGAGGATTCCTCCTTCGCCCGCCAAACTGCAGCCGGCGAGAAATGCAATACTTACGACGAATACCAGGACGAATTGCTGTCGAACGATCATACCGATCAACCCTTCACGAGAGTAAGCTGCCAAACCTAATATGTTCTCAATCGATTTTACCTGTCTGGCTGATCGATATACTTGTGACATCTTTCACCTTCCCCGGATGGTCAAAGACGAGCATAATTGAGCATTCGACATCCAAGGAGATATCGATTGCATGATAGCCGCAAGCATATATTCTTAACGGGAGCATCAGGCTATATGGGGCGGGCGGGTCTCGACGCGCTGCTCGAACGCGATGACCGTTTCGGAATCACGGCACTCGTGCTGCCGACCGACTCAGACTGCCGCATCATGGAGCCCTACATCAAGCGTGGCGTAAAGGTGATCTGGGGCGATCTCACCCGCTATGAAGATGTGCTCGAATGTGTAACCGGGGCTGATATTGTCCTCCACGTGGGTGGGTTGGTGTCACCCCTGGCTGATTCCCAGCCCGAACGCACGCTGAAGGTGAATGTGGGGGCGGTGGAGAACATCGTCCGTGCCATCCATGTGCAGCCTGAACCCGATCGCGTGCACCTCGTCTACATCGGTACCGTCGCACAGACGGGAAATCGGCCGGTCCCGATCCACTGGGGCCGCGTCGGCGACCCGATCAAGATCAGCACCTTCGATACCTATGCGCTCAGCAAGACCATCGCTGAGCGGATGGTGGTGGACTCCGGGCTCCGCAACTGGGTCTCTCTGCGCCAGACTGGCATTGCGCGCTTCGCAGCAACCGAGTCGCTCGATCCAATCCTATTTCACACGCCCCTCGCCGGTGTTCTTGAATGGGTGACAGTTCGTGACTCGGGAAGGCTGCTGGCGAATGTTTGTGAGGACAATGTCCCAGAAGAATTCTGGGGGGCTATCTACAATATTGGTAGCGGCCAGCCTTGCCGCCTGACCAACCTTGAATTATTCGAACGGACGTTTCGGGCCATGGGGGTTCGAGAGCCACGCCGTGTATTTGAGCCCAATTGGTTTGCACAGAGGAACTTTCACGGGCACTGGTTTTCCGATTCCGACCGGCTCGAGCGCCTGCTGAAGTTCCGGACACAAACCCTGGATGCGTACTTGGCGGAGGAATCGCAGCAGGTACCATGGTATACGCGCATAGCCGGCGTTTTCCCGCAGCTTCTGCGTCGCCGGTTGGAACGCGTGGCCCGCGGACCCGGTGGCACCTTGAGCTGGATCGCGCAAGGAGATAAAGCACAAATCCAGGCCTTCTTCGGGTCCAATGACGCGTGGAAGGCTATCGGCGGCTGGGAAGACCTGCAATTCGAGCGACCCTCGGACTTCCCCGCTCAGCTCGAACACGGGTACAACGAAACCAAGGCTCGCGAGGATATCGCACTTGCCGAGGTGCAGGAAGCGGCCCGTTTTCGTGGCGGCGAGTTTCTTTCAAAGGACATGCACCGAGGTGATTGGCACTCACGGCTCCGCTGGCGCTGTCATGCCGGGCACGAGTTCGCGGCGAGCCTGAACCTAATCCTGATGGGTGGGCATTGGTGCCCCGTCTGTATCGGAAACACGCAAACCTACCCCGAGCTAGCCCGGTACAGCCGTTTCTTCCACCAGGTCTGGGCGCCAGACTTCATCGCAGGATGAGATGCTCATCCTTGCTTTCTTTGCCTCCTTGCTGCAACCCGTTTCGGTAGAATAGTAAGAGCGCTGGTTCCATCCAAAGGAGATCCCATGAAGAGAGTTATCGCGTATTTTTTTAGCGGCATTCTGTTCCTTGCACCGATTGTCGTAACGATTTATCTGCTCTACCTCGGTTTCACGAAGGTGGACCAGATCTTCACCTTCAAGATTCCCGGGTTGGGGTTTCTCCTGACCCTGGCCATCATCATAACGACGGGGTTCCTGGTCTCCACCTTCCTGGCACGCGGTGCAGTCAATCTCGTCGACAGCGTTTTCTTGCGCATGCCGCTGGTGAAGATGATTTACTCCTCGGTCAAGGACCTGGTGGGAGCCTTTGTCGGGGAGAAGAAGCAGTTCGACAAACCCGTCCTGGTCCAACTCATCCCGGGAAGCGGCGTCCAGATGATGGGTTTTATCACGCAGGAGAGCCTGGCCAGCCTCGGCATGGCGGAGAGCGTCGCTGTCTTTGTCCCACAATCCTACAACTTCGGCGGGAGCGTCATTGTCGTCCCGAAAACGCAAGTCGAGCTGCTTAAGGTTGAAAGCGGCGACTTGATGGCCTTCCTATTATCCGGTGGGGTCTCTGGGTTTTAACGGCGTGATATAAAATTCCCAGGGGGATTAGTCTTTGTCCTTGGCGACACCGCAGCAGAACGCGAATAAAATGTTCTTCATCGATGAAGAGTCAGTTCTAAGGGATCGGTGGCCAGCAGTGATGAATGCGATGCAGGTTCTGGCATGAATGTCGTCATCACCGGAGCCTCTTCGGGGATTGGTCGGGCATTGGTGGTTACCTTTGCCCGGAGAGGGCATGCTGTCCTCGCTGTTGCCCGACGAGAGGATCGCCTGCAGGCACTTTCCCGGGAGATGGCGGAACACGGAGCGACCGTCTTCCCATTTTCCCAGGACATCACTTCCCCGGACGCTCCCCGGTCTGTCTTTGACGAAGCCGTTCGGGTACTCGGCAAGGTCCATGTGCTCATCAACAACGCCGGGATGAGCCCTTACCAGCGTTTTGAGGAGTTGCCGTTGGTGCACCTGCGCCAAGCCATCGCCTTGAACGTGCAGGCTCTGACCGAGCTCTGTCACCTTTTCATGCCCCATATGCTGGCGCATGGTGAGCCCAGTCATGTGGTGAACGTTGGCTCGGTGGGCGGGTATGCACCGCTGCCCAACTTCGCGGTCTATACTGGTACGAAGCACTACATCCGTGCTTTCACGAATGTGCTTCAGCATGAGTACCGCGGGAGCAACATCCAGGTCAGCGCGCTGCACCCCGGCGGCAGCCTGACCGAGTTCCCGCCACTGGCCGGCCAACGTGTGAAGCCGTTCGCCTTGAAAACGATGCTGACGCCCGAGCAGTTGGCGGAGAAAGTTTACCCCGCCATCATGAAAGGAAAACGGGTCATCATCCTAGGCTTCATCGATAAAGCGGCCATCCTGATTGGGAAACTGCTTCCGTTCCCCTGGTCGATGGGCGTGACAGAATTGATCTACCGAATAAACGTCGAAAAAGTCGATCCTACGTACCCGTTGTGAGCCACTGGTGACCCCTGCCGTGCCGGGTTGGGAAAGTGGGGCAGGGGTCGACATGTTACAAAGCAAAATGGAAACGAAGGAGATAGGATCATCTCCGATGAAAATCCTGATGGTGGGTGCTGGTGCGGTGGGGCAGGTGTTCGGCCTCCACCTGCAGAAGGCCGGTGTGGAGCTGGCCTTCTATGCCCGGCCCGGGTCGGCCGATCGGTTGAAAAAGGCGCTGGAGAAGGGTGGCCTGCCCCTTTATCAAATAAGCTGTCTCCGCAGAAGGCATCCACTCACCCACAGTCTGGAGGGCTTCCAGGTGGTAACCGATCTCGCCGGAGCCCGTCTATTCAAGCCCGACCAGATCTGGTTCACCACGCCCTCACCGGTCTACCACTCGGGGTGGTTCCGTGATTTCCTGCAGAACGTGCCTTCAAAACGAGTGGTGTGTTTCGCGCCCGAGGGCAGACGTCCGGAGTTCGTCCCAGAGGGCGAGGATGGAGACCGATTTGTCTTTGGTGGGATCACGCTGATCGCCTGGCAGGGGGACCTGGACGCCGGCGGTGGAAGGCCGGAGGGCGTCAACTATTGGCTGCCGCCGACGGCGATCCCGCTCATGGGGGCAGCCGAGGCCTGTCGCGAGGTGGTGGAACTCCTAAAAAAGGGAGAACTGCGGGCAGCAGTAAAAGAGGATGATTTCCAGGAGATGCAGGCTTCCGGGACGGCGCTGCTTTCGGCCTTTGTGGCCGGGCTCGAGCTCGCCGGGTGGTCGTTCATGGCCTACCGCAAAAGCCCATGGCTCAAACGAGCAGCGCACGGTGCCCGGGAGGCCATCGTCAGCCAGCTTGGGAAGCCCACTTCCCTCACGCGCTGGCTGCTACGAATCGGCCTTTCTTCAGCGGTCCTCTACCTGGCCACGCTCGTCCTGCCGGCCATGACCCCGTTTGATCTTGAGAAGTACCTCAAGTTCCATTATTTAAAAACCAGGGAGCAGACGCTGAGCTTATTGGACCTTTTTGCACGAGATGGGATCCAAGGGGGACTCCCCGTGGAGAACCTCGAGATCCTACTCGAGGGGCTTCGTAGATCTTCGTAAGACGCCTGGATTTTGCGACAACCGCGCCGATGCTTGGAAACTTGGGTAGAGCCTTGCATCCCAAAACCCCTATCCTGATGAGTCCAGCCTGGTCATCAAGCGCCGCGGCTCTCTAATCTCTTTGCTTCACCAGGTATCCAAACAAGCTCAAATCAACTCATTCAGCAGATCGATCATCTCCTGATCGCCACCGGCCGGTGGTTCCCAGTCGACCTGGACGACCTCGACGTCCTGTTCTTCAAGGCTGGCCGCAAAACTCTTCAGGCCGACATTGATCACAACCAGCGGTTGGTTGAGCACATTGCCTTGATCATCCATCGTCACACCACTTGGCCTTTGAGCAGCTGCACACAGAATTTCGTTGCCCGTGCATTGCTGTTGAATACCAGTACCCCGATCTCACTCAGCATTTTCACCTGCAAGCCGAGATCCTGCGGGTCTTCGGGTGTCCCGCACACCGAGGCGACGATCGTCAAATCACCCCCCGCCGCGCGCCGTACGGCTTGCGCTTCCTGGATTGTATCGAGCAGATCACCGACGGGATCGTTGGCAGCGTTGTATCCCAGGATAAAGTCGAGCAGCAGGATGGCAACGCCAGGATCAGCGGCCTCGACCAGGATGCGCCTGGCCCGCTCTGTGCTGTCGATCATCGGGTGCGGTTTCCCGAGGGTAAAGTGCTCGTCACCCATATCGACAACCGTATGTTCCTGACTGAGAGCGGGATCGGACAGCTGGTATGCATCATCAATTGGACCATTGGAATACACAGCGATGCCAGCATCAAAGAGGATCTGCTGAGTCTGGTAGCAGAACGTGCCACCAGCGAACACTCCACGCAAATAGCGCGCCCCACGCTTCCAGCCGGATCGAATGGAATCAAGCTGTTCTTTGGGCTCGCTGTCTGAAACTTCCGCAAGAGCCTTCGTCTCGACTCCGGCTGCACGTAGGGCCTGAGCGGCCGCGTCGTCGATCGTACGACCCCATTGGATAGGGCCAGCTTGAAAGATCGATGCCTGCTCGATACCCAGAAAGCAGCCGATCAACGGTTTCATGAGCGTCCTTCCCCGGTTGAGCAAGGCCTGAAGCGTTTCCTTCCCAGGTGGCTTGGCGACGATCGCGATGACTTCCGTGCCCGCGTCATCTTCCAACAACTGCAGAGCCGCCAACGTGGTCAGCCCACCGATTGCATCGGACAGGTCCTTGCTGCCGGTCCCGATGGCGTGTGAAATCCCACCACCCGCGTTGTGCACCTGGGAGGTGAATTCCTGTAAGCCAGTCCCGGAAGGACCCACCGCACCGATGGTTCCACGCCGCACACGGTTGGCGAAACCGATGCCGGTGCCATGGAGGATGCTGGTTCCGCAGTCTGGACCCATGACGAGCAATCCAAGTGAGCGGCCGAGGAGCTTCAGCTCGAGCTCCTGCTCCCGTGGGATATTGCTGCTGAAAATGAAGACATTCAATCCAGAATGGAGCGCCCTACGGGCTTCATCAGCGGCATATTCGCCTGGAACGGAGAAGACTGCTAGGTTCGCGGCAGGTTTTCGTTCAAGTGCGGCTTTCAAGGTCCGCACACTGGAAACCGGCCCGCCGACGGTCATCATCTTCAGCACATGGTCAAGGTTTTCGAGTGCATCCGCTACTGTCTCGTTTGTCTCACCGATCACGGCGACGATCAAGTCGTTCGGCTGGGCGGAATCAATCCCTGGACTCGAAATCCCGATCTGATCCAATAGCCGCTTGTTCGCTTCTGTGCCCATCAGGACCGCGCTCTCCTCGATGCCAGGCGTATCCGAAAGTCGCTTATTTACACTCATGAGGAAGACCGAGTCGTAGTACTCGTGTTTACGAATTACATATCCAGACGGCATCCTGCACTCATCCTAGATGATGACTAGGGTCAAAGCCTAGCTGTATTTCTGGCCGAAGGCGATCAGTGCCTGCTTGAAGCACTCCATCGGCGGACGAACCATGCCGGCACCGATAATCGGGTATCCCGGATCCTTGTGTGCAATTGCGGTGTCAATGATCGGTGTCGTATTCGTCTGTACGACTTTGCGGATGTCTATGCCGATCGGGGCGCCGATAAAGCCAAGCGCCGGCAGCTTGTAGGCCGGATGTTCGCCGACCGTGATCGTGGCCATCTCGCGTGTATACGCCATGGCCTGTTCCGGTGTCCCACCAACCAGGGTCAGGATACCAGGAGCTCCACCGAGGACGAAGCCACCCCAGCCTACGGTTTCGGTGATGGCCGAATCACCCATGTCGAGACCGGCATCCAGTTCTTTGTAACCTGGCAGAAACAGCCCGTCTACTTTCGGCGCTGGCGCTGTGAACCAGGCCTCACCCAACCCGCTGACGCGTATCCCGAACTCGGTACCATTACGGGCCATCGCCGTGACGACAGTGCTGTACTCGATCCCCTTGGCGGGGTCGGCGATCGCCTTGCCGCATGCCATAGCAAGGCCGAGAAAAATCAGGTTGTGTCCAGTTGTATAGCGCAGCGTGTTCAGCAGCGATTCGCCACCGACGCCAGCTTCTACCATGGCGACGGTCATGACGTTGGCAAATAAGCTGGAAGAGGCGCTGTGTCGGTTGTGAAGTTCGTCGCCCATTTGCAGTGCCTGGATGATGATCGGTTTCAACTCGAGCCCGCCACGTTTTCGTAAGCCCTCCCGTAGTGCAGGCGCCCAGACATCGCGCCACAATCGCAGGCTCTCAAGCGCTCCCTCGTTGTACTCACCGAACTGCTGCCGCCCCTCGACCTGGCGGCAGTACGCCCGGTTGTCGTAGGCCGTATTTTCCACGACCCAGACCGGGGCAGAGGGCGAGATGGTACCGGCCATCGGGCCAACCGCATCATGGTGATGGTTGGGTTCCAGTTTAATTTCACCCGCCTCAAGCTGCGCACGTGCTTCTTCAGGGGTGCTGGCCCAGCCCTCGAATAAAACTTGCCCAATGACGGCCCCCTGTTGTGCTCCACACATGCGGGGCCACTCGATCGGCGGACCGGAATGGGTGATCAGTTTTCCTTCCATGCCGGGGATGACTTCACCCGCAGGTGCGATATCCACCAGAACAGGTTCGGCCTGGATCATTCTCTGGAATGCCTCTTGATTGGCCGCTTCGATTTTTTGTTTGATGTCCATCTCGGTTACCTTCGACTTTCTATCGCTGTGACCTGCTGCCTCGCGCGAGGTATGCTTATGATCGATTCTGGATTGAACATCAGCAGCATTGCAGTCAGCACGCCAGCCACGATGTCGGTTCCACTCGTATGACCTAGTTCTGCGAGCCTTAGCGCTCGTTGTTTGACTGCGTCGATCGAATCCACGGAGATGAATGAAAAAACAAAATCATAGAGCTGCTCAGTCCCCATGCCCGCGGCATGGTCTGCGAGCAGAGAATAGCTGATGGCGTGGGTCCTTTTTCCTGCCCCCGCAAGCCATGCATGGAGATGCTCCGACAGTTCGAGTTCTTGGATCCTGTAGCATTTTCGGAGATGGTGAGCGGTGAAAAGCAGCCCACCGAGGAAATCATCCCCGGAGGGAGTCAGCCCACTGCCCAGGCCGATCAACTCCCGGCCATGCTCCAGTGCGTCAGAAAGGTCAGCATTCAGGCAGCAGTCGATAACTCTGCTAATGTATGAAAAGGCTGTGTGCTGCATCGGATCGAGTGGCCGTCCATTGCGCGGGAACAACCTCGGATGTACCTGGTTTTGAATCAGCCTGATCAGCGCGCCAAAACCTTCGTCTTGATCCGGCAAATAGGATCTGGAAAAATCGACCCAGCGGGTAGGGAGTTCCAACGGAGGGGCGAGTGATGATCGGTCCATCTCGGGGGCGCGCCAGATGGCCGCACCCTCTGTTTCGATCCCTAGCCGGTCGCCCAAGAGAAGGGTGTTGCCCCACATCCGGAAGCGTGTCCCTACTGCGGGTGGGATGATGGCACCAGAGACCTGGATCCCGCGCTTGTGGTGCTGGAGGTCTTCTCCGCCTACCCAGAATATCTCACCGGGGTCTGTCTTGAGGTAAGTGGCATTCGAAACAACGGCCAGGACCTCACCCCCGGCATCCGCCCTGAGTAATTGCCTGGCGTGGTTCCCTATCTGGAGTGCGTTGAGAACTGGCATACTGCCTGCATAGCTCCTTAATCAATTTTTAAGTACCCGGGCAGGATGAATAATTCCTGCCCGGGTACCCGATTATGAACCTACTGTGGGCTGCCGATCATGCCCTGGACGAGCCAGTTGACAGCGCTCATCTGATCGTCCGTAAGCTGCTCGCCCTCAGCGACGACAACGTTCCCATCCTGGTCCAGGATGGGCCCCTGGAAGACGACGAGCTCACCCGATTCGAGTTTTACGCCGACGGCCATGACCTCGTCCTGCACTTCTTGCGGCACTTCTGGCCCGAAGGGCGCCAGAGCCATGCAGCCGTCCCACAACCCGCAGCGTAGGAAGATAGGCTCCCACGTGCCATCCAGGACGGTAGAGGTCAGCCAGGTTAGCGTACCACCGAGGGTATAACCCGAGCCGGTAATCCAGTACTCCGGCGCGAATTCCTGCGCATGGAGTGACTGGAAGCCGATCGAGTAGACCCCGCGCGATTCAGCGGTCGAGATGACCGTCGCCGGTGAGTCGATATGCATGGTGATGACGTCGACGCCCTGGTTGATCAGCGCGTTGGTGGTCTCGGCTTCCTTAGCGCTGTCGCCCCAGCTGAAAGTATAGGAGATGGTCGTCTCCACATCCGGGTTAACCGAGCGGGCGCCAAGATGGAAGGCATTGGCGAAGGTCAGCGACCAGCCGAGCGGGAAGGCGGCGATAAAGCCCAACTTGTTCGTTTCTGTCATCCGTCCCGCTGCCACACCCAGCATATACCAGACATCCGGGGGTTCGCCAAAGAAGTTGGCGAAGTTACCGCTCATTTCCCAGCCGCCGGCGTGCTCGAAGATCACATCCGGATACTTCCCGGCCAGCTCGAGCGCAGGATACTGATGGTTGAAGGCCGTGGCGATGATCATCCCGGCCCCTTCCGAGATCATGTTTTCCATGGTCGTGGTCGCACCGGCTTCCTCGGGGACATTCTCCGCTTCGATGATCTTGACGCAGGGAATGTTTTCAGCGATTGCGGCCACGCTTTCGTGCATCGCCTGGTTGTAGCCGGCATCGTTGATGGGGCCACCGTAAAGGGCGCCGATGATCAGGCACGGCTCTTCGACGACCGGTTCCTCGGGTGGGGCAACCGGTTCTTCCGTTGCTACCGGAGCCGCTTCTTCCGTAATCACGGGCTTAACGGGGGCTTGGGTGGCTTCCTCGGCCGGGGCGCACGCTGCCAGCAGCAAGGAGAGCACCATGAGGACACACAACACTGAATAGAGCACTCTTCGTTTCATTTCCCTTTCCTCCTTATATAGGTTTTCCTTCTCGGCAGGATTGGCTCCCGGCCTGCCTCCGGTTCGATACCTATTCCGTACCCATGTAGACACGACCAAGCGAGGCAGGAGCCGAGTATTTCCGTGTCCCACCCCAGGCGATCAGGACCAGGATTGTCAGGATGTAAGGGATGGTGTCGAGCAGGAAGGGAGAGATACTCACGCCGCTCGCTTGAAGCAACAGCTGAAAGGCAACCGCACCACTGAAAAGCAGCGCTCCGGCGATCGCGCGGACCGGGTGCCATTTCGAAAAAATCACCAATGCCACCGCGATGAATCCTCGCCCGCCCATCATGAACTCGGTCCAATTCAGGGTGTAGGCGAGCGTGAGGTGCGCTGCTCCCAACCCGGCAAGCATGCCGCCGACAAACAAAGCCTGGTATTTGATAAGGCGTGGATTTCTTCCGGAAGCGAATGCAGTATCGGCGTTCTCGCCAACAGCACGAACGCCCAAACCCCAGCGTGTGCGGAAGAGCAGCCACCAGATCAGGAGCGCGCATGGAATGGAAAGATAGATCAACAGGTCGAACTGCAGCAGCGACAAGTAGCGTGGGCTAAGGCTACCGAGGCCCGGGATGGTAAATCTGGCCAATCCGTTAATTTTCTGACCTACGTGCGACTTGCCGATCAGTGCGCTGGCGCCAAAGCCAAAAAACATCAGCGCCAGGCCGCTCGCCAGCTGGTTGCCCCGGCGGGTGACCACGAGGAAACCGAGGATGAGGTTTGTCAAGCCGCCGGCTGCAACGGCCGCCAGAACACCCCAGAAAGGGTTTCCAGTTATGGACGTTACCGCGACCCCGGTGGCGCCGCTGATCAAGAGCAATCCTTCTAGACCGAGGTTTACGATTCCTGAACGCTGGTCGACAATCTCGCCCAGGGTGATATATAACAGCGAGGTGCCCGAGTAGATTGCGCTGGAGATTACGCCCAGGATCGATAATAGGGTCATGCCGACTTTCTCTTCGGAAACAGGTTGATCCCCGACAGCACCACGAAGAGGGCAACCGCGAGCAAGATGTTGATGATCGCGTAGGGCAGTGCCGTTGTGAGTTGCAGCATGCTGCCTCCGGTCGTGATGACCGCCACAAGGAAGGAGGTCAACACGATCCCAAGAGGGTCGCCAAATGAAAGCCAGCTAATGAGAAATCCAACAAACCCTACGCCGCGCGAGAAACCGGTCAGCAGGACGCCGTAATAACCTGAAACCTGCGCCATGCCCGCCAAGCCTGCGATGGCGCCGCCAGCGCAGAGCACGCCGACAATGTAGGCCTTTAAGGGGACACCGTTGCGTAACGCAGCTTCGGGATTTCCACCAATGGCACGCATCTCCAGGCCCCAGCGGGTGTACTTCATAACCAGCCAGAAAATGGTCAGCAGTGCGAGACCAATTACCAGGCCAAAGTCTATGCGGGTGCCAAAGAACGTCGGCAGACGGGCGGCTGGCACGAAGTTTGGGGTCTTATTGGTGTCCATGGGTGAGTGCCAGAAGCCAAACACAAAGAAGGCGACCAGCTTGGGTGCGACAGAGTTCAGCAGCAGCGTCGTGATCGTCTCATTGACCAACCCCATCGCACGCAACAAACCGGGTACCAGTGCCCACAACGCACCACCCAGCATACCGAGCAAGGTCAGCAGTGGCAGCAGGATAAAGGCCGGCGCGTCGGAAAAGGTCAATGCCCCCCACGTAGCGGAGCAGGCGCCCATGTAGAGCTGGCCTTCAACCCCGACGTTGATCAGTCCGATGCGCGAAGGCAGTGCGACGGCGAGTGCCGTAATGAGCATCGGCGTCATCGCTACCAGCACTTCGGAGAACCCGTACCAGCTGCCAAGCGTGGAGCCGAAGAGCTCGCGATAGGAGAGGATCGGGTTCTTGCCGTTGATCCAGATGATGAGTCCGAACAACCCCAGAGCGAGCACCAGCATCGAGGCATATCGGCCAAGAGCGCCTGAGAGATCTAACCCACCGAAGAGCGGCCGGCGCCTACGCTCCACTTCAGTAGGCATGCTCGGCCTCGGATCCTGTCATAAGATAACCGATCTCCTGGAAGGTTGTGTCGGCCGGCTTGAACTCTCCCATAATTCTGCCGCCCTGAAGCACGATCAACCGGTCGCTGATGGCGAATAATTCGTCGAGGTCATCCGAGAACAACATCACTCCCGCGCCCTGGTCACGCGCCTGGACCAGTGCCATGCGGCCAGCAATGGCACTGCGGACATCTAACCCGCTTGTAAGGTAGGAGGCGATGATCATTTTTGGTTGGTGAGCTAACTCGCGGGCGATCACCATGCGCTGCAGATTGCCGCCGGAAAGCGAACGGGCCGGTGATAACAGTGGAAACTCGAATTCGAGTGCCTCCATAGAGTGAGCGTAATCACGTCTGGCCGCTTGCCAGTCGATCCGCAAACCACCCAGGCGTGCGTAGCGTCTGATGTTGGGGACGGTGAAGTTCTCCAGTACGGTCATGAAAGGAGCAACCGCCATCCAGAGCGGGTTCTCCGGGATGAAGGCCACTCCCCTGGAGCGGATACTTCCAATGGAGTATCTGGAAATATCCTCTCCGTTCAACGTAATGGCTCCGGATTCCGGTCTGAGTTTTCCCAGAACGACATCTGCCAGTTCTCGCTGGCCATTGCCGGAAACGCCTGTAATCCCGACGATCTCGCCTGGACGTATGTTCAGGTTAATATTCTGCAAGCTGACTTCGGTGCCCTGCGCTTGCGTAGAAACAGCTTCCAGTACAAGCAGCGGTGTGACTTCTACACTTACCCAGGCAGACTTGATCCCTTGAAACTCAGCGACTTTACGGCCGAACATGAGCTCAACCAGTAACCCCTCGCTCGCATCCTCAATGGGGAGCAGACCAGCCAGGCGGCCTTTGCGCAGCACCGCGACCCGGTCGGCGATTTCCATAACTTCGTTCATCTTGTGCGTGATCAACACGATGGCATAACCATCCGCCCTGAGATTGTCGATGATCTTAAAGAGCGCCTTGATCTCGTGTGGAACCAGCACCCGCGTCGGCTCATCTAGGATCAGAATCCTGGCATCCGAGATGAGCAGCTTAAGGATCTCCACCTTCTGCTGATCCCCAATTGATAAATCTCTCACCAGCGCTCGCGGATCGACAGAGAGGCTATAGCGTTCAGAGAGGACCTCAATCTGTTTCGAGATTTGTGTAATATCGAAAACTTCTTTGAGTTCGGGGTAGAAGAGGGCGATGTTCTCTGCAACGGTGAAGGCCGGGATCAGGTTGAAGGTCTGGAAGACCATTCCGATTTGCAGCGCACGTGCGTCATGAGGTGATTTGATGTTTACTTTTTCGCCACGGTATTCGATCGTTCCTGCATCGGCCTGGTAGAACCCGTATAGAATTTTTACGAGCGTGCTTTTTCCAGCGCCGTTTTCTCCTAGCAGCGCCAGTACCTGGGAAGCGAAGATGTCGAGATCAATCGCTTCGTTGGCATGTACCGCACCGAAGGATTTATGGATCCCGCGCAAGGAGAGGAGGGATTCAGGTATTGCTGGTTCAGGTTTGTCTTTCAACAGGGTCTCCAGGAATGCATGCCGCGACTCCACCGCATTCGATGAGGTAGCCTGAACTCACTATAGAAAATCCAGCGAACGTTTTGAAGCGTAGATAGTACGGAATTTAACAGACCGCGACCGCGTAGAAACTACGCGATGAGGATGGCTTAATAAGCAAGTTGTGGAGTGCTTACAAGGGTTAGTTGTCTTCGAGTAAGCCGTGTTCCCGAGCATACCGCACGAGGTCGGCGCGGCTCTGGGCACCGATTTTTTCGGAGAGATTTGCGCGATGCCCCTCAACCGTGCGGGTGCTGATATTCAATTCTTCGCCAATCTGGCGATTGGTATAGCCGAGAACGATCAAACCGAGCACGTCATGCTCGCGGGGGGTCAGTGTCTCGACGAATTCACGATCCCCAGCGAGCTGATCTTCGGAATCTTGCACCAGGGTTCGGAGCAATGAGGGGTCCACATACATATCTCCCCGCATCAATACATTGATGGCGGAAACCAGCTCATTTTCCGCTGCCCGCTTAAGGATATAACCCGAGGCGCCAGCCTTGAGCGCCTCCCTGACCAGTGCTTCATCCTCGTGGATGGTCAGGATCAGGATGCGCAGTTCAGGGTAGTCGGGTTTCAGCTTCTTCGTAACACCGATCCCATCCAGATCCGGCATGCTCAAATCGAGTAGGAGTACATCTGGTGAGGTTGCGATCACTTTCTCAATTGCCTCGTAGCCACCTGAGGCTTCTCCGACCAGCTCGAGTGTTGGCTCCGACTGGAGAAGGGTGCGCAAACCGGTCCGGACAATGGCATGGTCGTCGGCGATGAGGATCCTAGGCATTGCAGGGGATCTCCGCGCTGACGGTCGTGCCCTTGCCCGGTTCTGTCTCGAGCGTGAAGCGGCCCTTCAGCATCTGGACCCGCTCACGCATTCCAAAGAGCCCCAGTTGATCCTCCACCAGGGAGGTGGTTGGTAAGAATCCGACGCCGTTATCCTCGATCGTAACAATGACACTGTCATTACGCCGGCCGACCAGTACATCCACTAGGCTAGCCCTGGCATGCAGAGCAACATTGGTGAGCGATTCCTGCACGATGCGGTATATTGCGGTTTCGGCTTCACTAGAGAGTCGCTGATCCTGCATTCCGACTGCTTCGAATTCCACCCGGATACTGTACTGCTCGCTGAAGTCATGGACGAACTGTTCCAGCGCATTGACGAGTCCAAGGTGATCCAGGCTGGCTGGTCGCAGGTTCACAGCGATTTGATGCAGGTTTTCCTGAAGTTGATGCGCTGTGGACTTAAGCTCCTCGATTTTGTTTATCGCTTCGCCAGACTCGTTCGCATTCCGTTCGAGGACACCAAGTTCAAACAACAAGGCAGCCAGCAGCTGGCCTGACTCGTCATGCAGCTCACGCGATAGATTTAAACGCTCCTCCTCCTGGGCTTTGATCAGGTGTTGGGATAGCCCGTGGAGCTGCCGGTTCGAATCTCGAACCTCCTCGAATAGCCAGCTGTTCTGGATCACCACCGCTGCCAGGTTGGCATAGGACTGGAGCAGCAGCTGCCGGTCGGTCGAGAAGAAGCCGCTTTCGCTACTCAGCAGCTTAAGATTGCCAATCAGCGCGCCGCTGAACTTGAGTGGGACTACAGCCAGTGACTTGTATACAGCATCAGAACCCTCAGATTCATGGAGACCTTTCTCAGTGTTGAATACGTGCATTTGCTCAGGGGCTTGATCGTGGGCCTGGAGGTAAGCAGCGAGGTCCAGCTTCCGGAAAGCACTGACGGTCAGGCCGGAAAGTGCCAGCCGTTCGTCCCCGATCTCACCTCTCGTGCTGCGCTCGATCCAGGCGGCATCCACGCCAATGTTTGAAACCGCCAGATCACAGATGGTTTGATAGATCGAAGCCGGCTTGCTGGCGTTCAGGAAGATGCGTGAAGACTCATTCAGGAAGGCCAGATCATCCGCACGCCTCTGTAATGCGTGTGCCGCATGTTGGCGTTCCGTTGTGGCAGCAGCCAGAATGAGCGAGGTCAGCGAAACCACGCCAAGGAAAGTCTGCAGCAGGATCAGGTTATCGTTCTTCGAATACAGTGAAAACGGTCCGAGGTCGGTCACGGTCGCCCAGATTGCCATCCCGGATACGATCATTGCCGCCGTGGTACCGCCGCGCTGGCCGAAACGCACTGCTGTCCAGATGGTGAAAGGGAAGATCAGGTAGAGCAGTGCTTGATGGTAGATCCCGGAACGGGTTTGATAGATGAAGACATACCCGGTTACCAGGCCAAGCAGTAAGAAGGCGAGTGCACCCTCAAGGGCTCTTTCCATAGACAGGCGGCGCACTTTCGCCCCCGCCCAGACGAGGATCCAGGTCGATACAACCAGGGCTCCAAGCAGATCACCGACCCACCAGGTTACCCAAATGGAAGTGAAAGCTGAGGCAGGCGCAAGTTGGATTAACAACAGGGTCGAGGCGCCAAGTGTCGCGCTGATCATGGAGGAAAATAGTGCAACAATGGCCAGCGCGGTGACGTCTTGAATACGGTCGAGAGCAGGATGAAATTGGAGAAACCTCTGCAGTATGTACGCCCCGACCAGGGCTTCAAGCGTGTTTCCGATCGCCATGCCGATTGCGAGATTGAAAGGCGCGCCAGTCAGGAGCGACCCCAGCAGAACCCCCAGGGTAATCCCGGGCCAGCGCGAGCGTCCGAGCAAGAGCAGAGCAGCCAGCGCGATCCCGGTCGGAGGCCAGACAGGGGAGGTATTGCTCTGCAGGTAGGCCATCGAGAGGCCTACCCGGGCCGCTAGGTGGTAGACGATCGCCAGCAGGATCACCTGCCCGAGCCATTGGCCGAGCTTTCTTCGGTTGGGGTTGTCGTCACTGCGCATCTGATTCCTATCCGATTACCGAAAACCATTTTGCATTATATTGTGAATCCAAACGGACTCAAGGAAGATGTGGGTTCGCTCGATCAATGGATTCCTGTCCTCCCCCTCAAAGTTCAACTGACTTGAAAACCGTGTATGAGCGCGCTCCTTGACGAGAGGCACGGATAGATGTTAGTACTGTGAGATCCTGATGGAATTTCAAGCCGATGTGGAAATACCGTCGGGTGCGTAATGTACCAACCGCTAGATAGCGTGGCCTTTGTACTGCACTTCTACCAGATGGGCGTAAAAGCCATGTTTGTCCATCAACTGCTGATGCGTGCCCTGCTCAATGATGCGGCCCTCATCGATCACCACCACGTTATCAGCATCGCGAATGGTGCTTAGCCGGTGGGCAACGACAAAACTCGTGCGGTCGTGCATCAGGCGCAGCAAGGCGGCCTGGATGCGGGTTTCGGTGCGTGTGTCGACGCTGCTGGTCGCCTCATCCAGGATCAGGATGCCTGGATCAGCCAGGATCGCCCGGGCAATGGAGAGCATCTGTCTTTGTCCCTGGCTCAAGTTGCTGGCACGCTCAGTCAGGTCAGTCTTGTAACCGTTCGGCAGCAGGCGGATGAAGTGATCGGCGTCGGCCATCCGGGCGGCCTCCATCACTTCCTCATCGCTCGCCTCCAGACGGCCGTAGCGGATGTTTTCCATCACGCTGTCGGAGAAAAGGAAGGTATCCTGGAAAACCAAACCCAGCCGCCGACGCAGATCGGCCTTCGGCAGGCTGAGGATGTCACGTCCATCGATGCTGATCTCGCCAACGTCGATATCGTAGAAGCGCATGAGCAAATTAACGAGGGTGGTCTTGCCGGCACCAGTTGGACCTACCAGTGCGATAATCTGCCCTGGCCGGGCCTCGAACGACATGTCCTTGATGATCGGTTTATCCGCTAGGTAGGAAAACGACACGCGATCGAAGCGCACCTGCCCTTGCAAGCTGGTGAGCGGGAAGGCGTGGGGGCTGTCTTCCACCTCGGGTTCGGCGTCAAGAATCTCGAAGACCCTTTCGGCACCGGCCAGGGCCCCCTGCACGCTGTTGTACATGTTTGCCAGCTGGCGAAGAGGCTGGACGAAATTCTGCCCGTAGCTGATAAAGGTCGCGATCAAGCCGACGGTAACCAGGCCCTGGAGCGCCAGCCAGCCTCCAACCCCTGCTAACAGGATTACAAAGAAATTGCCCAGGACATTGGTCAGCGGCATCAGCAGCAAGGCGTAGGTGTTAGCGTAGATCCCGGATTGGCAGACCAGCTCGTTGACCCGGTTGAATTCAG
>Ga0315534_1000356_pt1 | contig 31330 bp, 26 predicted proteins | sample SalMarSW160240MG_FD_203094 | JGI IMG/M metagenome (GOLD analysis project Ga0315534, IMG submission 203094) | Salt marsh sediment microbial communities from the Plum Island Ecosystem LTER, Massachusetts, United States - Salt Marsh Sediment SW1602-40 ...
AATGTTTAAGATTAATCGCTTACACTGCATAAAGTATTTGCCAGCGATGTAGATTTCTGTTGAGGGGAAACGAAACTTCAGCGTTAGAAGATCGTTTACTATAAAATCGCTCATCGTCTTTTTTAGGTAAAAAATTCTCTTTTAGAGTCTAAAAAATTTAAGGAAACTCGTATATTTAAAATTTTAGAGTTGGTAATATTTTTAAATAAAAAAAATAAGATTTAAAAATTAAATCTAACGCTGGATACGGGCTGAAACCCAGTCGTAATAACCTTTTGCTTCTAAATGTTTAGGAATTTCTGCAAAGAACTGTTTAGTTATTTCTTTAACATGTTTTGCGGCTACAGGATGGAACATCATGGCTAAATCTAGGCCCACTAAGCTCAGAGATAATGCGTTAATGATTTCCCATATTGGTCCTCTATATTGTCTTAAACCCCATTGAGGTGCTTGTTTCTCGCTCATCCATGCTTCACGAGCTCCCCATGCGTTAGTTGTACCACCGCTGATTGGATATGCTAAGTCTGTTTCTCCCAAGAGTCCAGCAATTCGCATCCTTTGGTAAATGCTGAACGAGTACTCCATTCCGTAACCTAATTTCGTAGCTGCATAAGAGATTTATGCGTTTTAAGCTGTTGCGCAGGTTGGATCCATGACGATCCTATTACGGGGGAGTCCTAATTCCAATGCGTCTTTATTCATTTTTATTTGATTATTTAAATCCAAACTCGTCCAGAGTAAGCAATTATGATCGTATTTAACGGCTAAAGGAATAACATCTTCCCAAGTCGCCTTATCTGCAGCAGAGAGCATCAATACTTCGCTTTCAGCGATAGCCGCAGTGGCTTTAAACATCTCCACATCTTTTTCCTTATTTCCAGAACAACCAATAATGACTGGGACATCAACAGCCTGCAATATGTCTTCTAAGTATTTAACAGATTGCGAAATAGGTGCGTCCCCCATTCCAGGATCTATTTCTAGAGAGTGGAAAGTGATACTTTCTGCACCAAATTTATTAACAGCAAATTTTGCCCATTCTGCGGGATCTGCTAAGACTTCTCCATATTCTTGCTTAATTGGTTTTGGTAACATCATTTTAGAGCCCATATCGAAAACATCATATGTAACGAGAGGGGGATTTGGGTTTCTTTTATCGAGACCTAGGAAGTTATAGAATGGAGGCACTTTTTCTCCGCCTATAACGGCTTTTTTACCGTTAGATCTAATAAATTCGACAGTTTCAATTTGTCCTGGAAAATCCAAATCTAAAGAAAATTTAGTTGGGGTCCATTCTACTTTTCCGATACCAGGAAGAACCGCTTGTGCTGCAGATTGAAGAATCCCAGGTAACATTTGAAATTCTAAATACTCAGCAAAAAGTTCTACATCTTGTAGCTCAATTTCTTCCGTTTCCTTCATAAGTTTAGCTAATTTTTTACTAATTTCATCGAACGCCATTTTGCTTCACTTTATATCTTTATATAAAATCTATAAATAGGCTATTGGTGAATTGAATTTAAAATTATGTGATGGAAATTGATCAAGGATCGCCTAAAATGTTGATTTTGCGAGATTTGAACTAGAAAATTATTAATATATTATCAAAATCAGCAATCATTTAAATATGATGTACTTCGGAATTCGTCAAACGAAAAGAAATAACTAAGAAATCGATAAAATATTAATAATATGAGAGTAGAGCTATAAAGATTAAATTCAAGAAAAGTATCTGTTAAATTTTGATTAAATTTTAATAACAAAGAGACGCTATGTATTAAATAATAAGAATATCATTGAATTTGCTAAAAACTGATTAATAATGAGACGAAAAACCGTTTTTATAATAGTAATAATCTGTATATTTGTTGTAAGTATACCAGCTATTTTTTGGATAATAAATTTTGAAAATGGACATTCTGGAGATAATAATCCCATTATTTCAGGAACTTATATAATAACTCATAATCACGGTCATCTGGAGGATTTAAAAAGTATACCAATTGAATGGATAGAAGAGGCTAAAGAGAGCCTTAATATTGCTTATGGTCATACTTCTCATGGGAGTCAATTAACTTCAGGCATGGCTAATTTAGATGCTTTTATGGGAGGGAATGATATTTATATATACGGCCCAGGTGGTGCAACTAATGACTCAATTCTTGAATTTTATGATTTTGATAGTGGATTTGGTGGTGCCTTAACGACAACTAGCGCAAGTGACCTCGGAAATCCTAACGATGACGCTTGGGCTGCTGCAACAGAAGAATATTTGGACCATCCGAATAATCCAGGAACTAATGTAATTATGTGGTCTTGGTGTGATATAGCGACACATGACATCGCAAAATACTTATTACATATGGAGAATTTAATTTCTGCATACTCTGCCGGCGGTTCAAAAGGACGAAATTCAACGAATCAGGTAAATTTTGTGTTTATGACGGGTCATGTTGATGGACAAGGGATAAATGGGACTAACAATTTACAAAATAGGCTTATTCGAGAACACTGTATGGTGCATAACAGAACTTTATACGATTTTGCTGATATTGAAAGTTACGATCCAGATGATAACTAGTTTCTTGATAAAAATGTTGATGATGGTTGTTATTATACTGGAGGAAATTGGGCATTAGAATGGCAATCTACTCATAATGGCGTTAACACAGAACCAGAAGGAGGAGAATGGTACTCGTGTGGTTCTGCTCACTCTCAACCTTTAAATGCAAACTTAAAAGCTTATGCTTCGTGGTATCTTTTTGCCAGATTAGCTGGTTGGGAAGGTAACTAAAATTTTTAAACTTCTAAATAATTATAAAAACAAATTCTTTTCATATTTTAATAGAATAGTCTAAAAAACAGAATCTGGTTAATTTGTTATTATTCTTCTCTTATAAAGGATAAGAACTAATCCTACTGTTAAGAATGACGAAAGAATTAATAATTCTACTTGAAATCCGGGTACAATAGGGAGGTAATATCTCGTTAGCTCGTCTATATTAGTTCTTAAAAAGAACGTATCTGGTCCATTGTCGACTAAAATCAATTCTATGTAGTATATTTTTGATTGAGATGCTGTGTAGTTGATATAAGGGTTGTCGTCTATGCTGAAATTTACGGCCACCTGAAAAATGATTGGATTAAGAGTTTTATCTTCTTTTACATAAGGTTGAGTAGGGCGTGAATCGAATAGAAAGAGCGTAAAGTTCCCATCTCCAGTATGAGTTATATTTATTTCAAAATTCTCCCCCTCTTCTAAATCTACTAAAAAAAAAACGGAAATACCGTCGTTTATGTTGTCAATATGCTCAAATCCAAAAGTACTTCCTATTGGAATGAGAAGCATTAGAGCGAGAATAGGAACTGTAAGATATTTACGCTTCATAGTTTAGCTTACTAAGTAATTCTAATTTTGATATAATGTTGAACCTAACTTAAGCTTTATTGAAATTTCAGACTTAATCTTTTAATTGCTTACAAGAACTAAAATAGGAATTAATGCTGCAGCAGATTTATATTCTCATTAATTTTGAAACCGTAATTTTTTTCAATAATGGGACAATTAATCTATAAGGACATATAATAAATAGAAAACTTAGCAAGTGTCAGTAAAATGGATAAAATATTATTAGAAAATCTGGATTTTGAGAAGCACCATGGCTTAGGCAACGATTATATCTTAATTAATAATCTTAAGTGGGATATTCCCGATGATAAAAAAGCAGATTTAGCAATAAAATTATCTAAACACCATTTTTCGGTCGGAGCAGATGGTTTAATCTTCGTTTGCAATTCAGATATAGCAGATATTAAAATGCGAATTTTCAATAAAAATGGCTCAGAACCTTCAATGTGTGGAAATGGAGTAAGGTGTTTTGCAAAATACATTTATGAAAATGATATATATACGAAAGAAGAGATTGAAATTGAAACACTTAACGGTATCGTGGTTGCTAAACTTAAAGTTGTTAATAATGAAGTTGAGACAGTAACTATTGATATGGGGCCTCCAGTTTTGGATTGTGATAATATTCCAGTGAATTTGGAGAGCCCCGTTAATCGTTGTGTAAACGAATCTATTGTGGTATTAGATAAGATTTTCAATTTCACTGCGGTTTCAACCGGCAATCCTCACGCGGTTATTTTTACAGAAGAGGTCATAAATGATGAGAATCTAAAGAAATATGGAGTTGCAATTGAATCTCATAGAATTTTTCCTAAAAAAACTAATGTGGAATTTGTAAAAGCACTATCCAAAGATGAAGCTGTTCTAAGAGTATTTGAAAGGGGTGTAGGAGTGACGAATTCCTGCGGAACTGGCACTTGTGCTGCAGTGGTAGCGGGAACTATTTTAGGAAAATTTAGTCCAAACACTCCGGTAACCGTACATAACGACGGTGGAGACTTGAAAATTACTTATAACGGTAAAACGGTATTTATGGAAGGTCCCGTAGTAAAAGTATTTAAAGGGGTTATCGACAGAATTGAATTTTAATTTAATGATTGTATAATATAATTAAGTTAATTGTAATGCTGAACTTGAGGTAAAAAAAGTGAACTATTCAGATTGGCTAACCATGAAAGCTTTAGAATATCGAGACGATGTGCTTTATTTTGCAGGAAAAAATACATTAGAAATTTCTAAAGAATATAGCACGCCTATATATGTGATTAACGAAAATACGATACGAGAACGCTATAAAAGTTTAAAATCTCTGCTAAATTCAGAATATAAGAATAATAGAATACATTATGCTGTTAAAGCAAACTCAAATTTATCAGTTTTAAAAATACTTCATTCAGAAGGGTCTTTCTTTGATTGTACATCTATGGGTGAGATATATGCATGTTTTAAAGTAGGTATTTCTCCTGAAAGGATAATATATACTGGAAATATGTTTACTGATGAAGATTTTAGATTCGCAGTTGAAAATAAAGTTCTAATAAACCTTGACAGCGTAAGTCAATTAAAAAGATTAACGAAAATTCATGACGACCTTGGGAAGGAAAAATTAACAATTTCTTTTAGAATAAACCCAGAGTTTGGTGCTGGTCACCACCCTCATACAATTACAGCCGGGAAAACGATTAAATTTGGTATCTTAGAGGAACAAGCGATAGAAGCTTTTAGTAAAGCAAAAGAATATGGTTTTGAGAAGTTTGGGATTCATCAACATATTGGATCAGGAGTGTTGAACGCTCAAGATTTCAAAAAACCAGTAGAGAAATACATTAGTATTATAAAAAAAATTGCTAAGTCTCTCGAAATTGAATTTGAATTTATCGATTTTGGTGGCGGTATGGGTATTCCTTATCGCCCAGAAGAAGAACCATTAGATTTGGAAATTTACAGAGAAAATGTTATAAAACCATTTAAAAATCTCCTCAAATCTGAGAATGTTGGTGAACCTATTTTTAAAATTGAACCCGGGCGGTATTTAACTGCGGAGTCAAGCATTCTTTTAACGCAAATAAACACGGTTAAAAACAATGGATATAAATTATTTGCTGGCGTTGATGCTGGGTTTAATACACTATTAAGACCTACTTTATACAATTCCTATCATCATATTATATCGTGTAATCTGAAAGGTAAAGAACAAACATTAACTTATGATATCACGGGGCCAATCTGCGAGTCTGGTGATATACTAGGCAGGAATAGAGAATTAAAGAAGTTAGAAGAGAAGGATGTACTTGCAATTCTCGATGTAGGTGCATATGGCTTTACGATGAGCAGTAGTTATAATTCTAGACCTAGATCCCCTGAATTTTTAATCAATAATGGAAAGATTTATAAAATCAGAGAAGCAGAGAGTCTTGATGACTTGTTAAAACTTCAAATTATTCCAGATCACTTAAAGTAAAAAAAATAGTAGTTTATTTTGATATAAAAGAATAAAAATTTTAGTGCTTTCTTCTAGTATGAGATAAAATTATAATAAAGGAAGTTTTAAGGACTGGATACCCTTTAGAGCTTCTAAATGAAGAGTTGGCAAAATGAAATCTGTATAAAGTAGATTGATGATAAGACTGATCTGCTCTGATCTTTTATAATTTTATCTCTTTTTAAAAAATTCTTCAAACAATTTAACCACAAATTTAGATTTTATAAAAAGATTTCTATAATCTAAACAAGGTTTAAGAAGAAATTTTTGGTTATTCTTACAAATAATAATGTAAATACGACTATAGCCAATTTAAATCGTATAATTAGAAAAACTATAACTCGGATGAATAAATACGGTAATATTGTAATTAGTGAAGGTTGGTAATATTCGATCTAATCTGTATTCAAGATCAATAAAAAATTTGAGTATATTCCCTTCTGTTTTATTTGAGAGTAATACTTCAATTAAGCCAACTCCAATTCTCATGGCATGCTCGTATGTTAGATCCCAAACTAAACTGATGATGTATTCGCTAGTAACTGGAAGAACTTCAAAATTAATATCTAAATATTCAGTTCTATTTAAATATATATAATTCAAATTATAAAATTCAATTGTTGTTACAATATGATCTTTCTTAGGAATTAAATATTCTCCTGATGTATGAACAGGATATGGGAAGAAATCCCTAGCCTGATTACAAAATCGTTGCCATTTAAAGCAATCTACTATAAATACATGAACTTTACCATAAGTAGTTATTGCACTAATATTACAAAAATCTATCCCTGATTTATTAATGTTATTGGAATGATAATGATTAAAACCTACTTCTTCAAACTGACCTGTAACCGCGGAAAACTGTGTTGTTCCATTAATAGCTTCATAGAATATGTCAAATTTTATAATTTCTGCAGGAGACCACATTTTTATATATACATCGTTAGGAGATTTTAAGTTTATATTGAAGTTATGAGATTTATTGAAATGGTTTGCCCATTTTACATTAACTCGTCCCGATAACGCAGAAGCGTTAAAATTTGAATAAGATATAAATCGAATATTCCAAATATCAATGAATTGATCACCTGAATCTGATGTACATAAAAAATCTTTTGAGAAAATTGAATGATCTAGAATTAAATTAATATCTCCAGAAATCGTTGATATTTTAAAATCATTATATATTGAGCTTTTATTTAACTGAACATCAACATTTCCTGAACTGGTTTTAATTTCAAATACACTATAATTAATTTTATGTGTATTGAATTCTATATTACCATTTCCACTATCACTTTTAAAGCTATAGTTAATATAATTTGGGTTAAATAAAATAGTGAGATCTAAATGTATAACATCAGCGGGGTAATTGATTGTGCTAAAAATTTTTAAAACAGATTGTTGTTCTACATATGTAATTGCAATAAATTCCTTTGGATCGTTGAAACCCTTATAATTTATTGTCCATTCTGCTTCTAAAATATTACTTGAATTTTCAGGTAAAGTCATGAAATTAATATTACCTTTCTGAATTTGATTATCAATTTCAATTTCAGAAATATCTTTTCCCTCACCAGAGATTTCATAATATCCAGAAATTTCTTTTGAACTCTCATAAGATATAAAGACACTTGCCCCAACTATAGAAAAACCAATTATAAGTACTAACGATAGTGCAATTATGACTTTTTTTTCCATAATGTTTATACTACTATTTGTTTTTATAAAAACAAGATTTTAACAGAGAAGAGATACTTTTCTTGATAAATTATTATACGCAAGTCAACTTATATATTTTTTTTCTCTAATCCTCTAAAATTAGATGATATTGTTTCTGGGGAATTTTTAAATAGACCTGTTATGATAATTTATAATACAGAGAGTAGAAATAAAATTATATTGAATTCATGCTATAATTGCTATAAATATCAAAGGAATAGAAGATTTTAAATTTAGATCTTATAGATTTAAAACATCTTTCATAGTATAGATACGATTTTCATTTTGTTTCGCAATGAATTTGATTGCTTTTATTGCTCCGTTAGCGAAGCATTCTCTACTATGAGCTTGATGTTTTAATTCAATTCGTTCACCTAGTCCAGCGTACAGAACATTATGATCACCAACAATATCACCACCTCGAATTGAATGAATACCTATTTCGTTTTTAGCACCTATATTCCTTTTATTGGGACCCCTTGAACGTCCAAATTTTAGTGTTTCTTCTGGATCGCACCCAAGAGTATCACAGATTGTTTTAGCGATCGTCAATGCCGTCCCTGAAGGTGAATCTACCTTGCGATGATGATGACTTTCAATTACCTCAATATCCCATGCTTTCAAATAGTTCGTTAAAATTCCAGCGATTTTAAACAGAACATTTACTCCAGTTGCCATATTTGGTGATATTACCGAAGGGGCATCGTTTTTTTCTACAAGTTCTTCAAAATCCTCCAAAAACTCTTTCGACATAGCGGTTGTTCCAATTACACACCTGATTCCATTTTTAACACAGATTTTACAGTTTTTTTCTGTTGCACTCGCGACTGTGAAATCTACAACCACATCTGGATTAGTTTCATTAATAATTTCTTGAAGTTGATTCACATCTTTGATCTTTATATTGTCAGGGTTAGGAATTGCTAACAAGGATCCTAGATCTTCACCTTTGTGTGCTAGATCACATGCTGCTACTACCTTAATTTCATTATCGGTCAACGCTAATGAGGAAATTAATCTTCCCGTTGATCCAGAAGGACCTAGTATTAATAATCTTATCATTTTAATAACTCGATTATGCTCTGCATTTAGATTAAATTTAAATTTCTCAATACTGCCTTTATTTTTTCTTGATTTTCTTCCAAAGGTGGCGTTAAAGGTAATCTCATCCTTTTATTCATTATACCCATCAATTCAGCGGAAAACTTAACGGGACCGGGATTGGTTTCCACAAATAATATTTTAAAAAGATCAAAAAGTTCTAATTGTAATTCCCTCGCTTGCTCCCATTTTCCATTAAACATAGTGTTTGTGAAATCTACTAACTTAGCAGGTATGATATTTGACGCTACGCTTACAACACCTTTACCACCTAGAGCCATTATATGGAACGTCATTCCATCATCGCCACTAAGTACTATGAAATCATCTGGTGTTGTTTTTACAATCTTCGTAATTTGATCTATGTTTCCGCTCGCACATTTAATCCCAACGATGTTATCTTTTTTATGAGCTAATTTGGATATTGTTTCAGGTTCAAGATTACGTCCAGTTCGGCTGGGAACATTATAAAGAATTATTGGCAAAGAAATTGAATCTGCCACTGCTGAAAAATGATCGATTAATGAATGCTGAACAGGTCTATTATAATATGGTACAACTACTAAGCACCCGTCTGCGCCTGCATTCTCAGCGTATTGGCAAAGAGAAATCGCTTCTTTAGTTGAATTGCTCCCAGCACCCGCTAAAATAAAGGGATCTTTTCCGCTCTTTTTGCCCTCATCAATGGCAATATCCATTGCAACATGGTGTTCTTCGTGAGAAAGAGTTGGAGATTCTCCCGTAGTTCCCATGGTTAATGGTTGGCAACCATTTTGTATCTGAAATCTGATGAATTCACGATATTTTTGTTCATCAATGGTTAAATCTTCTTTAAAAGGGGTAATCATTGCCGTAATTACATTTTGTAACTTATCTAATTTTTTCACAACTTGTCACTTAATTTCCTTTTTCTGTAGAGATTTTTTGTTGGAAATATATAAATAAAAAATATTGATTAACACATAATTAGGTAAATTACATTTATAAGGATTATTGCTAAACTAGTCATAAACCACGCTCTGAATTACAATCCCGCTTACCTATCCTATTAGTTCAACCATAGAGGAAACGTTGAAATTTAAGAATAAAATTAAATAAAAAGTTAATTATGATTTTTTTATAAAGTTCATTTTTTAACTATGAAGACTGATTATTTAGATAAGTTCGCTGGAACTTTATTAGGAGTAAGCATTGGAGATACTTTAGGCCATCCTTTTGAAGGGATGATTAGGGAACGAATATACTCCCGCTTTAATGATTTTAAAGAATTTATAAGGAGCAATACAAAGTTATTTAATACTTACACTGATGACACTCAATTAACGTTACACACAGCAAAAGCGCTTATTCAAGGATCTGGTTTTAATGAGGACTACTTTATTAGAGAATATGTCGAATGGCTTGAAGATCCCCCCATAGGTCCCGGATTTGGATGTATATCGTCGATACAGAAACTAAAATACGGGATTTCGTGGAAAGAAGCAGCTTCAAACTCAGGAGGTAACGGTACAGCGATGAGAGTTTCACCTATTGGATTATTTTACAATAAAGATATAATAAATCTAAAGAATTTCGCATTGCAATCAAGTGTTATTACTCATTCTCATCCAGCAGCTTCTGCAGGGGCGATTGTAGTTGCAAGAGCTATTGCTTTTTTAATAGATAAAACAATAGAAACAAAGTTCTCAGTTGAGGAATTTTTTGATGTCATTATTTCTTCTATCTCTAATTCGGGAGAAGAAATATGGGATGAATTTATAAAGATTTTAAATAAAATAAGGAATAGTCTTAACATTTCATTGGAAGCAGGGTTAATTAAATTCTCTCAAGTGGGCGTAAAAGCACCCTATTTTATCGAGGATTATTTAGGAAAAGCGTTTGTTCATCCATATACTCTAAGCACAGTAGCTTGCGCAATCTTCATCTTTTTAAAAAATCTGAATTCATTTGAAGAGTGTATTTTCCAATTAGCGACTGCTGGTGGTGATAGTGATACTGTGGGGGCTATAGGAGGTAGTTTAGCAGGAGCTTATTTCGGCAAAGGAAACATACCCAATGATTTGATACAGTTAGTAAGAGGTTATAAAGATATCCTAAAAATTAGCGAAGAACTATGGTTGAAATTCATAGAGATATATATAACAAAGGCTAATTAAAACTATCTATAATGATTTCCATTCTATTAGCACATTCTTCGCAAAATTTAGGCGGTTTTTGATCAGTATCTTCTAAAGTATTTGAGAATTTCATTACGCAGAAATTTGTGCAATGCTCTAATCCAAATGTATGACCTAGCTCATGAATTGCCTCTTTAACTATTCTCAGCTCAAAAAGAGCGACATTTTCAGTTCTTCTATAAAATTCTTCTTTTAAACGAGTAACCGAAATTAATGCGCTTCCAAAGCTTTTGCTTTTAGGCAGGTCGGCAACACCAAAAACAAAGTTTAAATATTTAGAAAAAATATCAACATCCAAAACACCCAGGACACGATTATAGTCTTTAATTTTAACGTACTTAATTAATCTTTTTTTTACCTTCAACGCATCGTATTGTCTTTTATATGAATCATATTCAGATTCTACTAAAGGAAGTGGATCGGGAAGATTTAAAATTTTAAAACCGTATTTTTTAAAGAACCACATCAAATCTTTTTTTAATACAATTAAAATCCCAGGATCAATATCTCCAATTCTCTGTAAGTAAATTATTTTCTTCATTTCAAAACTAAGTGGAAGAGAGTTCCTTTTGAATTTTAAGTAATACTAATTTATTAGATTTAACAAAAACTATTGATAGATGGGAGTCAGAAATAAAAAAATTAAAAATCGAATAAATATTTGGATTATTATTATTGATATCTAATAATTTGAATATCGTTCCAAAGTTATTTTTTATCAATTTCCTTCTCAATCTTAAGGGGAGGGTGGTCTAGCTTGGTATGATTCCTGGTTTGGGACCAGGTGGCCGGGGGTTCGAATCCCCCCTCTCCCATTTACAAAAACACTATTTTTAGAATGAACCTTAATAAATTTACATTTATCAGAAAAGGAATTGTTTGATCTTAAAAAGAAAAAGGGTTAGATTTCGGGATATTCCTCGAGATTTAACGACTCGTCTGTGTTAAAAAATATATCTGGTATTAATTCTTGAATTGCTGTAAGAAGGGACAACATTATAGCAGGATTATCTGAAGTAATTTTATAGTATATATGGAACCCTACTCTCGTTTTTACTTGTATTCGACTATCGAAGAATTCTATTAGTTGCTGGATATCATTTTCGAATTCTTTATTTTTTTCAATCCAAATAAAAATTTGTTTTTTTTTAGTTTTATTATTCGATTTAATTTTTAATCTTAATATCATGGCAATCGATTTGTAAATTTAATTCAATTTTTCTTTTATGAATTAACCATACATCTAACTCTAATTATAAAAACGAGGATATTTTTAATTCAATAAAAATTCTTCAAATTTTAATAAGAAGGGCAAAAAATAACGGAAATCATTTGTCAAAAAAAGGTTTTAACTGAAATTTTTCACATAGACTTCTGATAGCAATATCAAATCTCTCAGAAATGTTTAGATAATGATTGCCCCATCCACTTGACAGTGAAATTTCTTGAAAATCTGATGTAGGCGCAAATAGAAGGATAAGATCTTTAACTTTTGAAAAATCTTCGAGTTTTAATTTTTGGATATGATCATCTATTTAAAAAATCAATTCATCTTTATTATCAAAATTTGACCAAGAAATGTCTGTTTTGGGTTCTAGGATTAACTTTTTAATTATTTCTAGTATTTTAATTAGAACTGTTTCATTATTGTCAATGGTTTCCAATCTGTTTTCACTTAGGCATTTATCAAAACTGTTTCTGAACTAAACTTCTCCAACTCTTTATCTAATCCTTTTTAATTCGATTTTGACAACATTATAACGATCTGGACATTCTAATTCAACTATATCCGGGTCTTGTGACCAAGGAAAGGTACCACCAAATTGTAATGTTATAATAGAAGGAAAGATATCGTGATAAAAAAACCCACATAATCCTCCAGAGTCGTGTCCGCTCAATTCGATCACGTCTCCTTTTTTATGTTTTGCGGTGCAACGGCCTTTAACATCTTTTATAGTTCCAACTAGTTTATACATTTTTTTCTCGTTTTCACTCATGATTTAAGCACAATAATTATTTTTGGATTTTTTTTTTTAATTCTTTAAGAATGTTATCCACTTTTTTATCTTTAATCCAATATCTTATTTTGGAGGATTGTAATAGAGATTGAATTTTGGTATTAAGCTCGCTAAACTTTTGTTTATCCTCCTCAGATAGTTGAGGAACTTCTACTACTTTCGACTTGGTAATTTTTTTAATATGTTCTTCTATAGATGGAATTTCTACTTGCTCCTTTCCTTCAATAAGAGCTTTTCTTAATATTTCTTTAATATTCTTAACCCAACCTTCTATCCAAGGATATGATTCACTTTTTTTCGGATTTTTAATTTGGATATTTTTCCTTTTAACAATAATTAAATCGTCAGGACAAGAATTTTCGCACGCTCCACAATAAAAACACTCTTCTTCATTACAGGCAATTTTACCATATTTTACGACTTCTTCTGCGCTCTCAGGGATGTAAAAAGATTCTACGGGGCAGATATTAACACAAGCCTTACAACCTTGTGGATCACATTTATGTAACATGTTTTTCTTAATGATGACTTCTCCTTCGATTGGAGTACTGATTGAAAAACAATCAGCGGGGCATTCTTTTGAAATTTTAAAATAATCTTGGATGTGATTCCTTTCTCTTACTGTTAAGCATAATTGGCAAATTTCATTTTCTTTATCTTCAGTACACTTATCAAAATCGATTTCATAGAATTTCTCTATAGTAGGAAATTCATCCATAACAATTTGTCCTTCTGGCTCAATATTTTCGTGGAACGCATCGGTGGGGCAAACAACGACACATAGCATGCAATAACAGCACTTATCGTGGTCAATAAAGAGTTTAGGATTTGAATCGTCTAATATATTTTGGGCAATTTCTGGGATTGGTCCAAGTTCTATGGCGTCAACCGGGCAGACAAGTTTACATAAACTACACCCGATGCATTTTTTAATATCGTACGTTAGTTTCTTCTTAACATCCTTATATTGCCAATTTAAAACTAACTGATCTCCAGCAACATCTAGAGTTTTTTCAATCTCTTCTTCTTTTTCTTGATCTAATTTATCTTGACCTGAAGATTCAGTAATTTTGATTCTCCCGAGCACTTAATTAAAACTTATCTAATTAATTTAAATTGTACTGATTAATTAATTTTAACTCTTAAATACAATTTACAACAAAAGTTAAGAAAAATACGATTGGCTCTCTCTATCGAAACCGCTTACATATTCTATAAACATACCGTCTGGTCTTCGTTCAGGAGGTACAAAGACAATTTCCAAATCTGGTATAAATACGCCAATTCCATTTCTCGCGAGAATCAATACTGGGTGATTTTTGTCTTTGAAGATTTCTTCACTAATGTTGAGAGTAATCGTTCTGCACTGTTGCTCATCAATAACTCCTAACGAATGAATGTATTCATGTAATAAAATGTGATAGGTATAAGCCCAAATTATTTCATACGGCTGAGATTCTAATATGATTTTTAACGGAGAAGTGTTCATAACAATTTCTGTACCGGGATGAAAATGCATTCCACCTATGAAACCGCCCCGAATCATGCCCATTTCGACCAACCCTAAGCTCAAACCCGCCCGCTGACGACCCATTATCTTTTTCACATCTTTTTTAACATTTTCGAAAATTTGGGGCATCTGTTGTTTTAATTCTTGTAGGTTCATTGAGCACCTCGTAATAAATCTATTTTTTAAAATTGAATAAAAATAAATAACGGAACTAATGTGGTTTTAAAAATCGAAAAACCAATCATCATCATCTTCCGAAAGAAAACCCATAAATGATGACATATCTTTCAATAGGGATTTAATGTTTGTAACTTTAGATTCTCTTGTAAAAGGATCTAAATCAGAGAAAAATAAATTATCTATAAGTTTATCAATACTAATTCTTTTGCGAAATTGTACTGGATTGTAAAATAAAGTATAGAAAATTTCCCGTTCTAGATTTTCTACTTCAGATTTTGATTTTAGGAAATTTTTATGGTATGATTGATTAATTATATTTTTAAGTTCGATTATAAAGCACTCTTTATTCTGCAGTAATTTGCTTCTTTCTCCTTCTAAATTCTTAATATTTTGCTCTATATCTCTAATTTGTTGCCCTAAATATCTTATTTTATCATCAGGAGATTTTATGCTCTCAAATTTGGTAGAACATCCAATATCTTTAAGATCAATGGATTTAACATCATCGTCGATTTGAGCCATACTATATTTTATATTATAATAATCTGGTGATATATCAATCCTTACAGAAAGATTGCTTTTTATTCTATATTTCCCACCGCGCTTTTCATCGCCAATTCTATCAATAATATTACTTGAGCTTAAAATGTCTAACTGACTGTGTACGGCTTGTCTCGAAATGCCTAAAATTTTAGATAATTCTGAAGTGGAGTGTGGAACTTTTGCTATTTTAGACAATATAATCCGTCTAGTCGGATTACCTAAAATTTCTAATAGGTTATCTAAACTTATGAATTGTTTGCTTTGATTTTTTTTTTCTATTTCCATCTACATCACTTCATTCTCGTTTATTACTTTAATATCATCTATACATATCATCTGATTCTTTTGAATAGTGTTCGTGAACCTTCTTCGCCCTATCTGCTCCTCTTATGATCTTATCGATTGCTTCATTGAATTCTTCTTGTTTTATTTCGATGTTAGCAACTAACTCTAATTGGGCTTTATTAATTCTATTTTCTACCTCCTGAATAGCAGCCTCATCGCTTTTTTCAGCTTGTAATTGCTCCAGATGATCCTTGAGCTCTTGTAACTCTACTTTCTTCTTATTAACAGTGGGGATTGCCTTTCGAATTGTTAATAAAGTAGCTTCCTCAGCAATTGCTTGGATATCAGCCCCAGTATAATCTTCTAAAGCTTCAGCGAGTTTATCAAATTTCACATCATCTGCCAAAGGTTTATTCCTGAGGTGAATCTTGAATATTTCCTTTCGCGTTTCTAAATCTGGTATAGTAATCTCAACATGCCTACCAAACCTACCGGATCGAAGTAAAGCAGGGTCTAGCATATCAGGTCTATTAGTCGCTGCAAGTAAAATTACATTTTTTAAATCCTCTAAACCGTCCATTTCGGTTAACAATTGAGAAATCACTTGATCAGTAACCTCAGAGCTTGCAGTTCTACCTCTTACTCCAGCGATCGCGTCAATTTCATCAAAAAAGATGATACAAGGAGCTGCAGATCTTGCTTTCCTAAAAGTTTCTCTTACCGCTTTTTCGCTTTCTCCAACCCATTTGGAGAGAAATTCTGGTCCCTTCACCGAGATAAAGTTAACTTCACTTTCATGGGCTAATGCTTTAGCTAATAATGTCTTCCCAGTTCCAGGAGGTCCATATAGTAAAATTCCACTTGGAGGTTTTGACGATAAATGCGTGTATAATTCAGGGTACCTTAAAGGCCACTCAATAATTTCTTTCAATTGTATTTTAGCATCTTCCAATCCACCAACATCTTCCCATGTTTCCTTAGGCTGAGAAATTACTACTTCTCTTAATGCAGAAGGTTCTATATTATTTAACGCAGAAGTAAAGTTTTCCATTCTAATTCTTAAAGAATTTAAAATTTCAAAGGGAATCGGTTTGTCTAAATCGATCTTTGGAAGCATCTCTCTAATGGCTAACATCGCTGCTTCTTTAGCCAAAGCTTCAACATCAGCACCGACGAAACCATGGGTTCTCTCTGCTAATGTTCTTAAATCAACATCTTCAAATAATGGCATTCCCCTAGTATGAATTTGCATGATTTCGAAACGTCCATCTGTATCTGGGACCCCTATTTCGATTTCTTTGTCAAATCTACCAGGTCTTCTCAACGCGATATCTATATCATTAACTCGGTTCGTAGCTCCTATAACGATAATTTCTCCTCTCCCTTCTAATCCATCGAGTAAAGATAATAACTGAGCTACTACTCTTCTTTCTACTTCTCCAGTGACTTCGCCTCTTTTTGGTGCAATTGAATCTAATTCATCAATAAAAATGATTGAAGGAGCGTTCTTTTTAGCGTCATCGAAAATATCTCTTAAATTTTGTTCGCTTTGTCCGTAAAATTTACTCATGATTTCAGGACCGCTAATAGTTATAAAGTGAGCATCAGTTTCAAATGCAACTGCTCTGGCTAATAGAGTTTTCCCCGTTCCAGGAGGACCGTGTAATAAAACACCTTTGGGTGGATCGATTCCTATTCTTTTGAATAATTCTGGATGTTTTAATGGCAATTCGATCATTTCACGAATTCTCTGAATTTCGTCTGCTAATCCTCCAATATCTTCGTAACTTACCCTTAATTTTTCTCTTTCTATAATTTCTTTATGGGTTTTTTCACTTAATTTAATCTCCGTGCCAGAATGGATTCTAACTGCATCAGTTTTTGGTTGAAAATCAAGAACTACAAAGTCGTATTTCTTGTTATATGAGTAAAAACTTAATATATCGTCCTTAGTAACCACTCTATTCTCTAGAAGTGAGTTTAAACGCTTTGGGCTAATTACCACCGATTCTGTTAATCCTGCGAATATCACTTTTTCCGCCAGAGCAACTTTAATTTTGCGAATCTCAACAAAATCGTCTAAGGTAGTATCAATATTTCTTCGCAAAAATGGATCTAGCCGAATTATACCCGTCCCAGTATCTTCAGGTTTACTTGGAAATAATAATGCTGCAGTTTTTAATTTTGAAATGGAGTTAGATATCTCTATTGCATCACCATTTTTTAGTTTTAACTTTTTTACGACTTCAGCGTCAATCCTAATTCTGCCTTGTCCAGAATCGTCCTTGAAAGCGTCTTTTACTCTAAGCCTATTATCTTTTCCTTCTATACCACTTGAAATTTCACTCATTTTGTAATCACACTCAAATGTTCTTCTTTTGCATTATAATCGTTACTATTCCGTTATTAACTTCTAAAATATGATCGTCCATTGTAGACTCAAAAGGTAATAGTATCTCTCTTTTAATATTAATTAAATTGATTTCGATTGATACTCTAAGAGTTCTCTCATCCTCACTTAAACTTAGTAAAATATGCCCTTTTTCAATTCCTGGAGCTTCGATAATAATTTCAGCAGAATGTTCATAAAGGTTGATCTCAAAATATGGATTTTTTGATAAAGAATCTCCTTTTTCGTAATTAGGTTGTAAAGAAAGCGGACCTACATCAATAGCTTGCCTATCCCTTGAAGGATTTAACCGCTTAAGATGTGGATGGTTCGATAAATCAAAATTCTTAAAATATTCCTGAAGCTTTTTTTCGTCAAAATTACCTTCAACCTTTATTTCTGGTTTATCCATTCCAGATTCAAAATGATAAGTTACTTTAAAAGCTTTAAATTTATCATTATTACGAATCGTTTTTGGATCAAAATTCGGTTCAGGGAGAAATAAGAAATCCACATCAAAAGCTCCTTGATCTAAATTAAGATGTTTTTTGATACGCTCTAAAAAATCATTATAATCATCAGTATAATCATCATCATACTCATCTGACACGAATATCACCATTTCTAATTTTGTCAACAATCAATTGACAATAATAATATGTCAAAAAAGCTATAAAAACTTATTGTTTTTTAAAAATAAGCAGTTTACAGATAAAAAATGATTTTTAATTTTTTTATTTATATAAAATAATAATTTAAGAATCAGAAGTTAGACTCTTAAATAAATAATCCTTAGATTAATAACATGGATTTACATTAAGATTGAAGATCTATCTAGTCAAAAATTGATATAATTTGTGATTTGTATATTTTTTTCAATATAAGTTCGATAAGCTCTTGAAAAGATTCTACAACGCCATATCCGTGAAGTGCTACCGTCTTTTTCGTTTTTAAGTTCTTAAATTTGAAAGAATTGATATTTTCTAAGAAATCGGTTGAATTAAACTTTTCTTGCAAATCCTGTTTATTAAAAGCTAAAATTTTTGGTAATTTAATGAAATTTTCTTCAAAATAGTTACATAATTCATTCCACGAGGTCAAATTTCGATAATAAGCGGATTGGTGAGAGTCAGCAACGAAAACGATTCCATCTATCCCTTGTAGTGTTACAGGTCGGGTGATTATATAGAAATCTTGACCTGTTGTAGAATATATGTGAATCTTAAGCCGCCATTGTTCATTTTCAAATGTAATTGTACCATAGTCAAAAAATAGAGTTCTTCTTATACTACTTTCAATACTTAATACACTATCATCTTTTCCAAATTGTTTGAATAAGGATTTAAGAGTTGTCGTTTTCCCAGATAATGCCGGTCCAAAGTAGCAAATTTTTAATTGAATAGTTTGGTTCAAATGATCGATTATCATTTTTTATTTTATTGCATTGGTTTTTGTCTTATTTTTTGATTAGAAGTATATTAATTTCTATTTTTTTTGGAAAAAAAATATAAGAGTTCTGAGAAATATACTCAAGGAATTGAGCATAACTGAATTCTACTTCAATAATTAGATAAAATATGATTTCTATCACAAAGATCTCAATAAAGATAATTTAAACCTGTTTATATAGCATTTCTTACATCCTTAATGACTTTATAAGTTCTCTTTAGTAATTCGTAAGCAACTTGGGGAGGATTCCATCCTTTCAATCCACAATCGGGTCCTACGAATTTAACTCTATCCTCATAATGCTTAAGAGCAAAAAGCAAATTTTTCTTGATGAATTTTTCTGAATCAATTAAGCTCATAGTGCCTTCAAATGTTTTAAGTTCATCAAGTAAAGTCCCTGCATCCAATTTCTCAGCCATTATACTGTTTATATTCGTTCTCGTGATACCGACACGTATGAATTTATCATGCTTTTCCAAGTCATTTTTTGGAATGACATTTGAATGATCAGAGGCATATTCACATGTGAGCACATCTATGTTTTTTGCTTGAATGGGAATTGAGTATTTTTTTAAAGAATGAAGGTGGATTTGGACAAGAGCGTCTATTCCTTCCACAGTTTTATCAAAAGCTTTAATCACATCATCTTCTTCTATATTAAACATTTCAATATACCCAAATGACGGTTCATCAATCGAGATTACTGAATTTTGAAGATATTTGGTGTTTTTTATTGATTTTTTCAATATCCTGTTTAATGACTGTGCAAAATTGAATACGATATCGGAATATATCGTGAAATTGTGTTTTTTTATGTATAATTCTATGGGTCCAGTAATACATACTTTTATCTTAAGGGCATTTCCAGTTCTTTCATAATAATCTTTCGCAAATGATTCTAATATAAAGAGTTCTGGAATAATAGCTTTTTTAGAATCAATCAGAGATGGCTCTACTGCATAATCTTCAATAGGCTTCAAAAATTGGGTATACATATCCATATGTTGGGGATAATTGATTATCTCAACTCCCGCATTTAATTTTAACTGAAATGATTGGAGAAATGGATGGATGAAAAAATTATAAATTCCTCTATTCTCGAATATATCGGCATTATTAATAATTCCCTTATACCCTATCCAATAAAATTGGTTGAATTTGTCAAGATCAACATAATCTGGTAATGGAAAACTACCTACATCATCGAATTTTGGAAATTCTATCATTAAAAATCAATCACCCACAAAAACTAATATCGTTAATCATAAATAATCTGTTATAACAGATATATTTATGGAACATGAGTTAATTAGTAAACAAATCAAAAGAAAGAAAAAACAGCAAATTGCAGAATTAGCGCTAGCTGCAAAAGCTGCTAAGGAGAGAGGTGGTAAGCCATTTATATTTCACTTTCTTACAACTTTAAAATGTAATTGCGATTGTGAAACTTGTCTTTGGAAAAATAATACGAAAAAAGATGAACTAACACTTGAGGAAATCAAGCGTATATATTTAGAAGCAAAGGAAGCAGGATTTTTAGTAACTATTCTATGGGGTGGAGAACCTCTCATTAGAAAAGATATTACGGAAATTATTAAATTTGTTAAAAGGGAGTTAAAGTTTACAATTGTTGGAATTGTTACGAATGGCTGGTTCCTTCCAGATAAAATCAAAGATTTTGGAAATGATATAGATTTTATTCTTATATCTCTGGACTCCCCTAGGCCAGAAGAACATGATCAGATTAGAGGGTTGCCTGGATTGTATGATAAAATAATGGATTCTGTTACTATTGTTAAAGAAAGCTATCCATTGATTTCACTACAATTTAGCTTTTCAATTAGTAAATATAATATAAATCGTGTTGAGGAAATGATAATTTTATCAGATAAAATTGGAATTCCCGTAGCTTTTAATGTAATAAATACTGTCCGCCATTATTCACATGGTGATAAGGATGAGAAAGGCATGCTTTCTGCTAATGAAAAAGGTCTTAGTAACGCATTTGAAAGAATTTTAGACGCTAAGAAGAACGGTTCGAAAGTGCTAAATTCAGAAATGTATCTAAACCATTTTATAGGTGGTAAAAAGCAATACATATGCCACACAAAAAAGGTTTTCATGTTTGTAAACTATAATGGAGATATTGAAAATTGTCTTCAGATTGATAAACCGATTGCTAATTTACGACAAACATCTGTTAATGAAGTACTACAGCTTCCTCAGTTTATTAAATTTATTAAAGAGAGCGAGAAATGTCATAGTTGTAATTCTCCCACAATGATCGATACTAGTTATTTATGGGATGATATAAGCTTGTTAACAAAATCGGGAGGAATATCATTTGGGTAGATTTTTATTATCTTATCTAATAGTATTTCTCTATCAAAAGGTCTATATCCTCCTCCACTAAATCAAATAGTTTAAAAAATAAAATATCTATTATCCTTCGGGGAAGTTTTACATCTCGTATTTGAGAATAAGTATTGGGGGCTATTTCCCTTAATTTATCTAATTTGCGCTCATCTACGGAAACAATTTTGTGAATTATAGTTGAAGTGAAATGTCGAATTAAATCAATTATTATTAATTGATATTTAGACCGAAATAGTGCAATATTAGGGATTGGTATTTCTTCTTCTAATTTAGTCTTGCTTCTCTTTATCGTAATATTTTTTGCCCTAAATAAAAATTTCACAATTTTTGAATTAAGATAAGCAAGAAAAAATAAGTAATCTATATCGTTCTTCCCTTCCCTTAACCATAAGAAATAAGTATCAGAGGTGGCATAATATGAATCTTTAGTATATCCAAATACATTTGATTTGGATATATAACTAAAAAATATTTTAGGTTCCTTATCATAGTGAGGTTCGAGGTTAATTAATTTTCTTTTATGTTCCGTATTATACTGAGTAATAAAACTCCCTCTTCGTGGAAAATAGATGTCTTTAATATTTTCTTTGGCATTCCTAAGTATAATTTCAAGTTCTCCTTTGTATTGGTTTAAGTATGCTATTAGATTAGGATATTTCTTCTCTATAAGTTCATTACGTATTGCTAAGTTTTGATTTTTAAATTCATTTTTATCAAGATAGATTAAATACCCGGAAAAATCATTTTTATCATAATTGAAAGGTTGTATGACTTTACTTTTATATATTTTTTTTAATTTTTGTTTCTCTCCATCGTTTAATTTTATGAAAGCATCGTCAATCTTGATAAGCATGTCCGAATCGACAATTTTGAGGTTATTATTCTCTTTTAATATAAAAATATCATCTTTAATCAGAATTAATCCATTTCTAATGACAAAAACATCAATTAAATTTGATATAATCCCATTAAATCTGCAGTGTTTCTCAATTTTCTCAACAACATTCTTTACATCATGAGGATACTTTAAAATCCAGCCGTTATTTTCAGAGAGGTCTTTATTTGTCATTGCTGATTGGTATTTTAACAAATGTGGGGGATTTTCTTTATTTAATATTTCTGTAAAACTCTTTTCAGGCGGTTTTTCATTAAATTGGTTATTACCTGATTTAACTTGAATTACATCAATTTTCTTATCGGTTTTTTTTTGTTTTTCTTCCTCATACTTTTTTTGAAGTACAAAAATACAATTATATTGACCTTTAGCATCTTGAAAAACTTGAATTTTTGATAAATCAATATATTGTATCATGAAACAATCGTTTGTAATGTGAGGTTTAAGATACTTTATCCCTGTCTTTTTTGATTTAGTTAGCCAGTAATTAGTTGTGATAAAAGATAATAACCCTCCCGGTTTTAATTTGTCTATTCCTAAATGAATGAAAAAATAAAATAAATCCATATTCCCAACGAAATATTTTTTACAAATCGAATAATTCTTTACAAGCTCTTGAAAAATTTGAGCGTTATAGTTTTGTCCTAAATAAGGTGGATTTCCTACGATGATATCGAATTTTTCATTAGCGTCTGATCCTAAGAAATTCTCAAATCTAAGCTTTATATTCGGATAACTTTTTAAAAGGGGAGTTTTTAAAGTTTGATCTAATTCATAGGCAGTAATATCAGTAAATCCTTCACTTATTAAATGCTTAAGGAAAATTCCTTTACCTGCACTAGGTTCGAGAATTTTAATCTTATCAATGGTAGACTCTTTATGTGTGGAAAAATAATGTTGCTTAATGTTTTTGACCATAAACTCCGCTATATAATCAGGAGTAAAAATTTGGCTAAATCGATTTTTATTCGAATCCATTATTTACTAGATTGTTGAAAGAAGCTAAATATTTGAAGTTTTTACTTAGATTTCATTTTCATCTTAAAAGAAATGATAAGAAAAAGAGATTTTTTTAATGCTCGTGATGATGTTCATGGTCCTGAGTTTTAATATTTACTGGTTGCATGTTACCAATTGCCCAACCAGCTACTTCATTAAGAGAGGGATGAATTACCATCGATTTATAAACTGGCATAAAAGAACCAGCCTCAGGACAAGATCTCCCTAACTTATTAGATCCCGTTCTTGCGGGAAAATCGGGAGAATCACAGGTATATCCTGCATTCATTAAATATACAAAGGGTTGAACAAGTATCGCAGCATGGGGTCCAACTGCATGTGCACCTAATAATTTATAGGATTTATCGATGATCAGTTTAACAAAACCGTTATCTATATCATCGTTATCATACCCCATCGCAAACCCTTTCGCTACTGTAGAGTAATTCTTAACTGCAACAAAAATTTCGTGCCCATTGTTTATAGCTTCTTCCTGGGTCATACCTACATGTCCAATTTGAGGAGATGTAAAAATAGCCCAAGGTACTACAGAATAATCTACTTCCTGTTTTTCGCTTTCAGGACCAAAAATGTTGTTAGCACAAAGATCCGCTTCATAATTTGCTTTATGTCTGAATTGATAAAGACCGTTAGCGTCTCCAAAGCACCAGATATTAGGTTTTACAGTTTCTAAGTATTTATTAGTTTTAATCCAACCTCTTTCATTAGTTTCAACTCCAGTTTTCTCGACCGCTAATAAATCAGCATTAGAACGACGTCCTGCAGCAATTAAAATTTCTTCGGCTTGTAATTCAATTTCTTTTCCACTTTCAACACTTTGAACTGTAACTGTTTTAAAATTCTTTTTTGTACCTACTTGAATCGCTTTATGGTTTACTAACACAGTCATATGGTTCTTAAAATTACGCTCTAAGAACTCGCTTATTTCAGGTTCTTCAGACATAACTAAGCGAGGTAACATCTCTACGATGGTCACTTTTGTGCCAAACGCAGAAAAAATATGGGCAAATTCAGCTGCAATCACTCCACCCCCGATTATAATTAGACTTTCCCACGGTTTCTTAGGAAATTTTTCACCAAAGAAATTCTCATTTGTTATATACTCGATTTCGTTCAATCCTTGTATAGGTGGAATAAAAGAACGCGCACCAGAAGCTAATACAAATTTTTCTCCTTTAAAGTGACCAATGATCTTTGCAGAACCAACAGATTTAACCTGCATTTCGTAATCTCCAATAAATTCACCTACTCCTTTATAAAGTTTCAAGTTTGGTACTTGCGATAGTCCTTCTTCCATTTCTTTGCTTTCGTCTATTTGACTCCACATTCGTTTAGCAATTAAGTCCCAGTCAATGTCTTCTACTCTAAATTTGATTCCTACTTTTGTTGCACGTTCTGCTTCTCTTATTAAATCTGCGGGGTGAACTAACACTTTTGAGGGAATACAACCACGAGTTAAACATGTAGCTCCAAGTTTCGTATCTTCAACTAGAGCACACTTTAACCCCATTTGAATTCCATAATTAAGAACATTTAATCCTGCTCCAGATCCTATAACAACTAAATCGTAAGTTTCCATAAGTTCAATTTTACCTTAATAATTTTTAAAGTTTTTACTAATTTTTTAAAGATCATACAAAAGTGAGACTAATTGAGATTCTTACCTCTATTTGAAAGTTTATTAATATTAATTAAAGGAAACTATGATCTACTTTCTCATGTTGATAAAACCGCCAGATTTCATCAACACACAAGGCTTAAGGTATTGTTTATCGCTTAATTCCACGAAATCTTCTAACATTTTAGACCATTTTTCGTAATTTCTTTTTCCAGGACCGAAAGGTCCAGGCATACTAGTTCCAGTCAACATCACATCATCAATAATTTTATATCCCGTAACTATATTCTCTTCTAACAATTTACATCCTTCATTTAACATAATAGCCATTGTCATTTCTGGATTTAAAATTCCTGCTTTTTTATTTAAGTATATTTTTGGTTTCCCCATCGTCCAGTCATAAAATCCTCGTCCTGTTTTTCTTCCTAAATTTCCTTCACTTACAAGATTTGTAAGAACTTTACCAGGGGCAAAATCAGAAGAAAATATCATCTCATAGCTTTTCAAGACATTATAAGTCGTATCTACACCAAGATAATCAGTTAATTCACAGGGTCCCATTGGAGTTAATTTTCTTGCTTCGGCATCAGCATCGATTTGTTCCCATGGAATGCCCTTCTCGAAAGCCAGATCGAAAATCCAGCTAAGATAAATAATTGGAGGAGTAAGTAATCTGTTTGCTATAAATCCAGGGCTCTCTTTCTCAATACGAACGGAAAGTCTTTTTCCTTTAAGACAGGGTAGTCTCTTTCCAATTTCGACACCAAGATCTAAGGCTTTTTTAGATGTTTTTTCACCCTTCATTACTTCAACACAGCATTGAAGGACAACGGGGAGAAAAAAATGCATTCCAATAACATTTTCTGGCTTTTTTGAATCTTCAGCGATGTCCGTTATTCTAAATGTCGAAGTATTTGAAGCAAAAATGCAGTGAGGGGGTGAATTCTCCATAACTAATCTACATATTTGTTTTTTAATATCTAATTTTTCAACGATAGCCTCAAATACGAAATCACTCTCTTTAACTGCAGATGATAAATCAATTGATTTTCTACATCTTGACATTATATGAGAAATGGATATTCCTTCCTCGAGCTTACCCTTTATCTGAGCTTTTTTTAAACCTTCTTCGATTTTATTTAAACCGTTGTTAACTATGCTTTCTTTAATATCAACGATTGTTACATTAAATCCTGCCATTAAGGCAACTTGGGCTATACCATAACCCATAACTCCCGCTCCTACAACCGTAATATTATTAACCTTACTAATATCCACCATTTTGAATGCAGACTCTTAAAAGGTAATATTCTTTTGCTTAAAAATATTAATTTCAAGATTTTTTTTATAAATATAATCTTTGATATTAATCGCTAATTTAAAAAAATTAAAGGTGTTGATAGCTCGCTTTTATATATTCTTAAAAAAATTAGAAAAATTGAAATTAAAAAAGAAAAAAGTTATGATTCTATTTAGTTCCCGATAATATCCTTTAACTTAGGGAATATTCGAGGATAATGAACAGCCATACAGTGAATTCCGTCAAGGAGGTTTTTATTTCGTAATTCTGTTACGAACGGTTTAAAGAACTCATAATTATATTGATCGTATAATTCTTTCTGCTGCTTTTTGTCAGTAACCTCTTTCTTTACGCTCTTCCACTTAGCTAAGATTTCCTTAGGAACGCTAACGCCAGGGACAAAAGTGTCAAATCCTTTAGCAATTCCATATGATTTCATCGGGAAGATTCCAAGTAGCACCGGCACTTTATACTTCTTAATTTCTGATAAAAATTCTATAGTGCGATCCAGGTCGTAAACAACTTGAGTTTGTATAAATTCAGCACCTGCTTCTGCTTTTCTACCTATTTTTAATATTTCTGCACCCATTGGTTCAGCATTAGGATTTGCAGCCGCTCCAACGTGTAGTGTTGGAGGTGCTTCGATTTCATTCCCGTTAATAGAGCCGTTGTCAACCATTTCTCTCACTAATTTTATTAGTGTTGCGGAATCAAGATCAAAAACAGGTTTTGATTCGGGCATATCTCCAAGAAATGGATGATCACCTGTAAGGGAAAGCACATTGCGTATCCCTAGAGCATGCGCGCCCATTATCATTCCAGCAATTCCTAACTTGTTAACATCTCTAACGGTCATTTGCCATACGCATTCTAAACCGGCTGCTTTTTGGATTAAATGCGTTGCAGCCATAGAGTTTATTGTTACAATTCCTAATGGACTATCTGTCACATTTGCGGCAATAACATATGGAGCCATTTCTTTGGCTTCTTGGATAGTATGGGAAAGATCTGTTGTCTTTTCTGGCTCAAGTTCTCCTGTTAGGATGAATTCTCCCTTTGAAAGGGCTTCCCCTAATTTTGAATATGTCTTTACTTCTGTCATTTTTATATCTACCTCCAAACTACCTCTCTTTGATGACCAATTTTACTCCAATCTAAGGGGTCTCTTAATTTTGAGAATAAGTCTAAACGACCTAGCTCTTTTAGACGATTATATATCAATATCCAACCGCAGTCTTTCTCGTAGTTGCCCACTTCACATTTTCCATCTACCATTCCTCCACAGGGTCCATTCATAAGCGCTTTAGCGCAAGTTGTGAAAGGACAAATTCCACCAGTTTCGTTTAACAAACAATCGCCGCACCCTTTACAACGCATATAGAAACGTCCGATGCGTTCTGTCATTCCCATAAACTCAGTGTTATTAGCCGTGAAAACGGGTATTTCTGGATGAGTTTTTGTAAGAACTTCAATAATTGATTGTACCCCTAAACCGCAGGATAAAGTTAAAATCGCATCGGATTTCTTAACATCATCATCAATCTTGCGTAAGTCTTTTTTCATCACACGGTTATCACAGACATCATCGCTCACTATTGCATTAGTAACATTAAAGCCTCTTTCTTTTAGTTTTTCCGACCATTCCTCGGCTCCTTCAGTTCCTCCAGTTTGACAGAGAGCCGCGCAAACCCCACAGCTCACAACTAATATATTTTTAACCTTAAAATTGTTGAGAGCTTCGAATACTTCTTCCTCTGGTTTTTTTGTTGTTATTACAACCATCGTGTTTAACTCTTTTTTTAGGATTTTAGTTGATTTTAAATTTAATTTACTTGTGTTAAGAAATTAATAAAATTATTAATAATTTATTAGAATGGATCATATATTGATCGTTTTACAAAATTGTGTTTTTGTATTTTATAAAATTTTTTTAATTGCAATATTATAGAAAGAAATTAGACTTACATTTGAATAATAAATTGGAGAAATAGAATTTAGTTTATATTAAATTAAAAAAAAAGAAATAGATGATTATTGTATTAAGGTGGGAAGGATTTTTGCTAACGGAACGGCCAGTCCACCGAGTAAGGAGCCAATAGATGTCAGTTTTTTTAAGTAGTCTTTCATATTTTTAGTTACTTTTATAGTTTTTGTTTTTCCTTCAATAATAGTGCCATCAGCTGACATTAAGAAAATTTGAATCGTCTGTTCTCCCGTCTCTCTAGGCTCTAAAGTTAACCAAGTTGTATCTCCGTTTTCTAACATAGTTGATAATACACCTGCAATGTCAGTACCTTCAGAAGAAATTAGGGGAATGGGTTTATTCGGAATTAAAAAGCTTCCTCTCCCTTCAACTTTGATATCCAACTTCAATTTGCTAGGCTCAAAACCAGGAGCGACTATCTTTACAGCATAATTCTTATCTTCAGGAGCATTATTGTAGAGGAAAACCATCACATTAAGTTCTGAATTCAAATATACAACTTCTGGAGCTGAAGAATCCATATAAATTGGATCTTTTGAAAGGCGTTCGATATTATCAGCAAGTTCTAATTGAAGCCTATCAATGATGTTAAAAAAGCCAGGATTGTATTTTTTGATGTAATTGAATAATTTGTAGATGTCAGAAGTAGAGAAATACCACAAACCGTCAATTAACAACCCCTTTTTAATGTCAAAAGAAGCAGAATCTACATTAATTACTTCTTTTAATTCACGGGTAAATTGTTCATCCGTTAAAACGCCTTGAAATCGCAAGTAGTATAAGAATAATATTGATTCAATTCCAAAAGTTAACGGTAATTCATCTTCCTCGGCTTCTTTAACCTTTTGAATAAATGTTGGGGTTAAAATTTTTTCAATCCCTGCTAAGTATTCATCCCATTTAAGATATGTAACCGGATCCAAATGACCTGAAAAAACCTCCGCAAAAAAATTATCTAGAAAAATCTGATGAGTTGTAGGCTTATAGAAATCTTGAAGACCGTTTACATCGTGAATATTAAGGTTTAAACTCCGAATAATAACTGCTAAACCTAACCCAATTAGTGCAAATCCTGCTGCTGCGAATCCTAAGTTTAGATCTCCAATTAATAACATTACCAAGAACAAAATAAGTGCTATAAAACATATAGTGGCAATAATCTTTAGCAAATTAACAACTCGTTTAACGCTAGAAAACAACATTTCAAAACCATCGAGGCTGTCTATTGGTCTCCCTCTTTTTCTTTCAAATTTTAATCTTAGTTTAAGAGAAGAATTTGTAGAATTTGCTCCTAGAAATAGCATTATTGAATTGAAGGCATATATTCCTAAGATTACGAAGAAAACAATTTTTAAAGCGAAGTCCAATACTGAAATAAAAGCTAGAATGGTTACTATTAAGAGAAGAATAGGAAGTACGAATAATAGAATTTTACCAATTCCAGAGACATATTTAACCATTTTGCCTTGAAATCGTTCCTTTTTATTTATTTTAGATAAATCTTTTTCTAATTCTCTTTGCATTTTATATTTCATCTGTTCAATTTCTGTAAAATTTAATATAGATATAGTTAGAATAATAGAAATCGTGATTTAAAATATTAATGTTAATATCTTTATTAACATATATAACGAAAATTTATACCTAGAAATAAACTAGATTAAATAACGAAAAAGATTGGTAATAAAAATGAAAAACAGCGTTAAAGGGGATTTTTCTTTCTCTGAAATTGAAACTAGTCTCAACCCAAAACCATTTTATACTTTATTTTTTAATTTGGTGGTTTTGAGCTTATTCTTCATTCAAGCATTAAGAGCTTACGTACCCGGAGTGTATGTTGCGATGTTTCACGTTGTTTTTGGTCATAATATTGCAGAAAATTTACTCATTCTTCTGACTTTAATCTTTTTTGCATTACCAGCGCTGACAAATACTTTATGTAAGAAATTTAGCATTAGGCGTGTAGCGATATTTTCCATTTACAGTATTGCTATTTGTAGGCTTTTAGTCGCTTTTCATTTGCCAAATATCTGGCAAACTATCCTTTCTGGAATAATTATTGCCATTTATGGAATATTCATTAGTACTATGATTACTTTTTGGTTTGATAATGATATTAAAGGGATTAAACCAAATAATAAAATAATTTTTGCGGTATTTTCTATATTGTGTGCGTTTCTTCTCGATTATCTAATTAGAACAATTGGTTTCTCTCAGGATATTTCTTTAATGCCCCCTGGATTAAGTGCTGAATATTGGTATATCACACAATATTTATGGTTATTTATTCAAATTCCGTCAACTGTTGTTTGTATCTATTTTACGAAAGCAAATTTTCCCCTATCTATGAATAACGCCTCAAGTTTAGAAGATAGCGATAAAATAGGTACTGTTTACTCTTTACTTTTTGTGGGAATCGGGATGTTTTGGTTTCTTTTATTTAACGTTTTTCTTTATCCAAATATAATTGCTCATTATACAGATAGTAGTTATTATTTTAGCAATATTTTGAGTATTATTGCCGTAATTATTGCTATATTAGTCATTTTGAGCGTAAAGAAGAAAATACTCTTGAATATCAAAGTATCCGTAATTTTAAACTGTACCATGATAGTATCAATAAGTTTATTCTTATTTTTAGGGAGAATTCTAATATATTTTGCGGCTCTTTTGGTTTCGATATCCTTGATTATCATGTATTTAAATTTCTTCCTATTATTTACCCGCATGTCTACTATTATCTTTAAATGGGAGAAAGTAAAAACTATTTCCAACGCTTTCGCAATTGGGCTTGTATTTTACTTTTTATTTACAGTTCTTCACATTTTCACAACTGATTGGGCTTATATTATTTCGGCATTTAAAGGAT
>Ga0315534_1000357_pt1 | contig 31326 bp, 38 predicted proteins | sample SalMarSW160240MG_FD_203094 | JGI IMG/M metagenome (GOLD analysis project Ga0315534, IMG submission 203094) | Salt marsh sediment microbial communities from the Plum Island Ecosystem LTER, Massachusetts, United States - Salt Marsh Sediment SW1602-40 ...
TCATCGCCATGATCGATGTCGACCAGGAACAAGGCATCAAGGATCGCAAGTTCCGCATGCGCAAGCTCGTCATCGAGCCGGGCGGAATTGTGCCGTGGCATAGCCATGGCGAGCGGCCGGCCATCATTTACATCATCGAAGGCCAGATCGAAGAATATGCCAGCAACTGCGCCGTACCGATCGTGCACAAGGCCGGCGATGTCGTCGCCGAGACCAATGACGTGTCGCATTGGTGGAAGAATCTCGGCGACACGACGGTCGTGCTGCTTTCGGCCGACCTCTTAAAGGACGCAAACGACAAGAACATGTAGCTCCTCCCCCCCGTCGGATGTAACGCCCCTCTCCTCCCCCGGGCGTTACATCCGACTCTTTTTCCTTGAGGCGTTGCGCCATGACCGAAGCCTCCTCAGCGCTCGACATAGCGGAGAGTGAGCGGCACGAACACTCAGGTGGCGTTTTCCTTCGCTCTGTCATTATCACCCTTACGGCCTTTTTGACCGTCGTCGACCTGTTCGCCACCCAAGCCATTCTGCCCTCGCTCACCCGCCATTACGGCGTCTCGCCCGCGGCCATGGGCTTTGCCGTCAATGCCAGCACCTTGGGCATGGCGTTTTCCGGTCTGGCCATCGGCTATTTCAGCCGTGGGATCGACCGCAGACGCGGCATCTTGATCAGTCTCGTCCTGCTTGCCGTCCCCACCGCGCTGCTCGCCCACGCTCCGGATCTTACGAGTTTCACCATCTTGCGGGTGGCGCAGGGCCTGTGCATGGCCGCCGCCTTCACCCTCACCCTCGCCTATCTGGGAGAGCATTACAGCGCCGCAGACTCGGCCAGCGCTTTTGCGGCCTACATCACCGGCAACGTTGCCAGCAATCTGATCGGCAGATTGATCTCGGCGGCCGTCGCCGACCATTTTGGACTCGCCAGCAATTTCTACTTCTTCGCCCTTCTCAATCTCCTTGGTGCCGTACTGGTCTATTTCACCATCGAGAAGACGCCCTGCATGAGATGCATAACTCCGGCCGCGGGTTCGCATTTCACCGCGTGGATCATGCATCTGAAGAACCCCGCTCTGCGCGCCAGCTTCGCCATCGGCTTCTGCATCTTGTTCGCCTTCATCGGCACGTTCACCTTTGTCAATTTCGTTCTGGTGCAGCCGCCGCTCGGCGTCGGCGCCATGACTCTCGGTATCGTCTATTTCGTGTTCGTCCCCTCCATGGCGACCACGCCACTGGCCGGGCGCGCCGTAAGCCGCTTCGGCACAAGACCGACATTTTGGGCATCGCTCGGCATTGCCGCTCTCGGTCTTCCGCTTCTTGTTCTGCCGAACCTGCCGGCCGTGCTGCTGGGAATGGTCCTGGTGGGGGTGGGAACATTCTTCGCTCAAGCCTGTGCCACGGGTTTCGTCGGCCGCGCCGCGACGTCCGACCGCGGGGCCGCAAGCGGTCTCTATCTTGCCAGCTATTTCTTCGGCGGCCTGATCGGCAGCGCGGTGCTTGGGGTGATCTTCGACATGTTCGGCTGGGCGGCTTGTGTCGGCGGCATCGCCATGGCGCTGATGGCCGCCGCGCTCCTGGCCGTCTTCCTCAAGACGCCCATGTCACCGCCAATCGGCCCCTAATCCGGCCCTGCAAAGATTTCTACGGCTCAAAACGGCGCGCTCATTAACGCTTTTCTAAGCGTAAAGCGGTGAAATGCACGAAGTCTCGCGTCCTCACGGTAAGCACATGTGTCACGTCAGAGGGGTCAGTCATGCGCACCATCGTCGTTTTGGCCGTCATCGCCGCGTCCATGGCATTGGGCGGCTGTTTCCATCACACGCAGCAGGTCTACGCCGAAGAGTTGCCCCCGACCTCCATCAAATAGGAGGCTGGCCGAATTGGCGGCGTAGCCGCCATCGGGAAGACTTTCTGTATTGCGTTGAGAGCCCGGCGCCCGCGCCGGGTTCTTTATCGGCAGCTCGACGGTGGGCTAGGGTTCAGAGTGCACAGTTTTAGCAGGTGCTCGCGCCAAACAGCAGCAGGGCGGCGGCACCGGCACCGCCGGCGGCAACGAGCGCATTGAGCCAATTCCGCTTGCGGAGCGCGCGATCGACATCGGCCCCCCGCAGTTCGTCGCCAGTCCCGACCCAGAACATGTCCAGAGAAACGACTGCACCCAGGAAAATCGTGGCGGCAACAATGAGCTGGATCGTCGCTGGGCCTGAACACGCTTCCATCGCCCGCCTCCCTATTCCGCAGCCCGCCGCGGCAGGTCCGCAGGTGCGGTCACGGCCCCGGTCATCTTGGCTTCAGCCGCGGGTTCGGCTCCGGCCCGCGGCTCGTGCAGGATCACACCTTCAAGCGGATCGGAGTCCTCGAGCCATCCCTGCTCCTGAAGCGCGCACTTGGTATCGGCGCAGCCCGCCTCCCAGCGCGCACAGATGCCCGCCGGCGAGAAGTCGATGTCCTTCATATGGGTTTCGTTCTTGAGCCGCGGCGCCAGCAGCCGCACGACATGCATCCGCGTACGGCAAGAATAGCCGGCGAGTTTCTTCACGCGCGGGTTATGTCGCGCCTCCGGCGGCACGAATTCGAGCAGCTCGGAAATGACATGACGGAGCCTATGGGCCTCACGCTGCCGCACGATATGGTTGGCAATGCGGCTCGAATATTGAATGTCCTTCTGGCGATGCAGGATCTGCCAGACGGAGCCCGGCTCGTCACCGGTCGGGTGCCAAAGATGCACCGCGAAGATCAGCGAGTTGCGGCGCGGACGATCCTCGAAGATGCACTCAGCCGGCGTGTTGGACAGGATGCCGCCGTCCCAATAAAGCTCGCCGTCGATGCGCACGGCCGGGAAGGCCGGAGGCAGCGCGCCTGAGGCCATGATGTGGCTCGCGCAAAGGTCCATTTTTTGCGAGTCGAAATAATGCATCATGCTGGTCCGCACATGCGCCGCGCCCACGGTTAGCCGCGGACGCTTCTGGTTGATCAGCGTGAAGTCGACAAGCTCCTCCAAGGTTTTGCGCAGAGGGTCGGTCGAGTAGTAGCCGGCTTGATCGGGACCGAGCGGCACATGCGTGCCGAAGAACGCCCGTGGGTTGAGCTCGAAGAACCCGGGAATGCCATTGGCCAGCGTGCCCCACGAGGTCAGCGCGTCGCCGATGCCGCTCCAGGCGGGAAAGACGCCGTCCCATGCCTCCGACCGGTCGACACGGCGCCAGAACTCCTTCAACCGGGACAAGCGGTCTTCGGGCTTATTACCGGTGATGATGCTGGCGTTGATGGCGCCGATCGAAGTGCCGATAATCCAGTCGGGCTCGATGCCCGCCTCATGTAGCGCCTGATAGACGCCACCCTGATAGGCGCCGAGCGCACCGCCACCTTGCAGCACGAGCACGACTTGGCCGTTATCGTCGTTACGGATCTCGTTGACGGCTTCGAGCGGCGTCAGTGTCTTCGTCAGCATGGTGGGGGCTCCTGATGCGGTCGTTCAATGCGCGGTCCAGCCGCCGTCGACCGGAATGGCCGCGCCGGTGATGGACGCGGCTGCGTCCGAGGCAAGGAACACCGCGATGCTGCCGAGCTCGTCGGTGGTCGCGAAGCGCTTGTTCGGCTGCTGCGCCAACAGAACTTCTCGGATCACTTGCTCACGCGGAATGCCGTGGGCCTTGGCCTGTCCTTCGATCTGCATCTCGACCAGCGGCGTATAGACATAGCCCGGACAAACCGCGTTGCAGGTTATGCCCATCTCCGCGACTTCGAGCGCGGTCACCTTGGTCAAGCCCAACATGCCGTGCTTGGCGGCGACATAGGCAGACTTGAAGGCTGACCCGACCAGACCGTGCGCCGAGGCGATGTTGATGATGCGTCCCCATTTGCTGGCGATCATGTTCGGCAGCGCGAGACGCGTGGTGTGGAAGGCCGAGCTGAGATTGATGGCGATGATGGCGTCCCACTTGGCGGCGGGGAACTCCTGCAGCGGCGCCACGTGCTGAATGCCGGCGTTGTTGACGAGGACATCGAGCCGGCCAAATTTGTGGAGGACCGTCTCGATCATTTCGGCAATCGACTCGGGCTTCGACATGTCGGCGCCCGAGTAGAGAACCGGCACACCGAAATCGGCGCGGATCGCGTCTTGCGCGGCCTCGATCTCCTCGGCTTTGCCGAAGCCGTTAAGGACGACGGCAGAGCCGGCTCCGGCCAGGGCGCGGGCAATGCCAAGCCCTATGCCGCTGGTTGAGCCTGTGACGAGGGACACCTTGTTTTTGAGGTGCGCCGTGGAGGATACAACTTGGCGCTCAGTGACGGCGACGTTCATGGATCCAGTCCTCCTGTAGCGGTGTCCGGCGGGGCTTGTCAGGCGCCGGAGACCCATTGTTCGAGGATGATCATGCAAGAAGCGCGGGGGGCACGGGAAATGCCCGTTGGCTAAGGAGTCGATAGGGGAGCGCTATGACCTCCGGGCAGCGGCCGGGCTAAAAGGCCGAACACCAACAATCTTGCTTGTCAAAACCTGCAAATTGACCGAATTATCTGCGGTCACAGGCGTAAAAGCGGGCCTCAATACACGTTTCGGTCCGATGATTACTGACATCGCAAGCCAACATGCCAGGTCGCAGAGTCAGGGCGCCGGCATGGTCCGATTTCCCGACAACGGCTAGAGCGGACGGGGCGGATCTCCCATGGAAATGCACCAGGTCCGTTACTTCCTTGCGGTTGCCCGAGAACTCAATTTCACGCGCGCCGCGGAGGAGTGTCACGTCGCCCAGCCGTCTCTCACCCGCGCCATCCGCCAGCTCGAAGGCGAGCTCGGCGGCGACCTGTTCCGGCGCGAGCGGCCGCACGCCCAAATGACCGAGCTCGGCTTGCGCATGCTGCCCCATCTGAGGCAGTGCTACGACAGCGCGATGAACGCGCGGTCGCTGGCCGCTGCCATCAAGAAAGGCGAGATCGGCTCGCTCCGTCTTGCTCTATCGTACACAATCGATGCCAGCTTGGTGACCTCGCACGTGGTCGAGCTCGGCAAGCTGTTCAACAACCTCGATCTGAAGCTCATGCGCGGGGACGCAAACGAGGTGCTGGATTACCTCAAGAACGGCGAGGCCGAGCTCGCCATTGCGGGGCCGCTGAGCGAGGACTGGGACCGTCTCGATCGCTGGCCGCTTTTCACCGAGGGCTTCCATCTCGTCATCACCGAACAACACAGCCTGGCCAATTCCGCCGGTGCCGTGCTCGACGATCTCAAGCAGGAGCGCCTGATGATCCGAACGTACTGTGAGAGTACCGAGGGCCTGCTAAGGCTCTTGCGCGAGCGGGAGTTCGGCTTGGCGAGTTTCCATGAGGTGAGTGCCGAGTCGGATTTGTTCTTGCTGCTCGAAGCCGGTTTCGGCGTGGCCTTCGTCCCTCACAGCACAAAGAGCCCGGTCCCCCTGAAACGCATAGAGATCGCCGACATCGATCTGCAGCGCACGGTATACCTCTACGGCGTGGCGGGCCGGCAACGTGCGGCGGCGGCCGGCGCCATGATGAAGATGCTGAGAGCCTATGATTGGTCGCAGCCGGCGGCGGTGGCTTAGCGCGTGTCCTTGAACGCGGCCAGCAAGTCCTCGATCGCCATGCGCTTGCGGTAGTCAGGATCGACAAAACGCGCCTTGACCGTGCCGTCCGTGCCGACAACGAAGGTGGCCGGAATCGGCAAGAGCCAGGTGTCGCTGCCTTGCGACGGCGCCACGTCCCACCCCGCCTGACACATCATTTGCTGCATCTCGTCCCCGACCCAGAACGCGAGGTTCAGCGACATGGCGTAACCGTTCTCGAAGTCCGTGAGGATCGGGAAATTGGCGCCGGAGCTCTTTTGCAGTTCGCCGGTATAGTGTTCCCGGTCGGGCATGATCGCCACGATGCGGCCGCCCACCGCCGCGACTTCATCCTGGGTCTCGGCCAGCGCCTTGGTGTTGATCCGGCAATAAGGGCACCAATGGCCGCGGTGGAACACGACCGCCACGGGGCCGTCCTTGGAAAGTTCGTCCAGGCTGATAAGGCGGCCGTCCTCGTCGGGCAAAATGAAGTTCGGCATGGGGTCGCCCGGCTTGGGCGCGTGTTCCCCGACCTCATGTTCCCGGAGGCGGGCGACGAGCTGATCGACGGACGTCTGGAAATCCTCGCCCATGCCGCGCACGGCGTCGGCGAAGGCCTGCAACCGGTCGCCCAGTGAGGCGTCCATGTCGCGGCATTCGACAAAGGCTTTCTCAAGCAATTCGGAAAGCGGACGCTCGGTCATGTGCTACCCCGCAGCACTCGGCAGTGACGGGTCCGGCTCCCGGCAAGCCCCGGCCCGCCAGCTTCAATATCATTGTGCGGTCCCAACGAAAAGCGGTTGCCTATGCCGAGGCGTCAGGCTTCCGCGGCGCTCGCCTGGCGCAACGCTTTCAGGAGATCGTCCACCGCCATGCGATGGCGGTAGTCGGGATCGATGAACCGGTCGACCACAACACCATGTTGATCGACCACGAAGGTTGCAGGAATCGGCAGGATCCAAGCGTCATTGCCCTGGTAATCCGGCAGGTCGCGGCCCGTCTTCCGCATCACCTCCTCGACCTCGGCTCCGACCGAAATTGCTAGTCCGATTGACAGGGCATAGCCGTTGTCCACGTCCGACAGCACCGGATAGCTCAGGCCGGCGTCCTCTTTGAGGCGAACCCCGAACGACTCCCGCTCGGGCGTGATGGCGACGATGGCTCCTCCTTCGGAAACGATCCGGTCTTGGACCTCGGCGAGTGCCCTGGTGTTGATCCTGCAATAGGGACACCAATGACCGCGGTGGAACGTGATCGCGGCGGGCCCCGACTGGAGCAGGTCCTCGAGCCCGACCAGGCGTCCGGTCTCATCCGGGAGTTTGAAGGAGGGCATGGGGTCGCCCGGCGACGGCGCGCCGGCGCCGGCTTCGAACGCCTTGAGCCTTTCCACCATGCGATCGACCACCTCCTGCGCCTCGGGACGCAGCGCGCGCGAAATTTCGGCGAACAATTGAAGCCGTTCGCCCAAGGAGGCGTCCATGTCGCGGCAGTAACGGAACGCTTCTTCTACGGTGGCAAAGGCCAAAGTCATAATCGTGGCTTCCCGCCGCCAGCACGGCACAGCTCTGCCGCGATGCACTCCAAGGCGGCATAGGACAGTGATCTCCCAGCAATACTGGGCTTGTAGGCTCTCAGGCTTTTGATTTGGCCTATTTGTGTCCGCAAGGTCAAATAGCGGCCGGCTATCGTTTCGATCATCGACCTGTTTTTTTGGAGAAGCCCGATCGGCGGCAGGCGCGTGAGACCCGCTAAGACACGGGAGGCAACGGGAGGTTAGGATGCCAATTTTGATAAACTGGCTCGATGCGGGGCGGCGCTTGGCTGAGCGTATCCCCTACGCCTTGGTGGCGCTGGTCGCTCGCCTCGCGGTGGCAACCGTGTTTTGGCGCTCGGGCCAGACCAAGGTCGAGAACTTCTTATACATTAAGGACAACACATTTTTCCTGTTCCGCGAGGAATACAAGGTTCCGCTGCTGCCACCCGATCTTGCCGCCTATGCGACGACGATCGCCGAGCACGTCTTTCCGGTGCTTCTCCTGATCGGGCTTGCCTCGCGCCTATCGGCGCTCTGTCTCATCATCATGACTTTGGTCATTGAACTCTTCGTCTATCCCGAGGCCTGGCCAACGCACATTCTTTGGTTCGCGCCTCTGCTGCTTATTTTAGCGCGCGGACCGGGTGCCCTTTCGCTCGATCATCTGATCTGGAAGCGCATGGGACCTCCGCGCTAACGAACGCCGCGCTCAAGAGGTAGGAACGGTCAAAGTGGCGTCAGCCGGCCGTGTAACTGCCGAGCGACGAAGGTGCGGGCGCTACCTGCCCCGGCTCAGCCGATTGAGCAATTCAGCCGTCGGGTAGCCATCGGCGGGCATGCCGTATTCGAGCTGCACCGTGCGGATCGCCTGGCGGCTGTTGGCACCGAGAACGCCGTCGATCTTGCCCACATCGTATCCCCGCTTGGCCAGAAGCCGCTGGACTTGCTTGATTTGACCTGCGCTGAGCGGTTGGAGCGGGCCCCTGCCGCGGCTAAGCGGGGGGCCGCCGGCAAGACGCGTCGCGTAGTAGGCCGCCGTGGTGGTGTAGATCAGCGACTCGTTCCACTCGAGATAGATGTCGAAATTGGGATAGGCGAGAAACGCCGGACCGTTCCGGCCCATCGGCAGGATGAGCCCGGCGGGCAGATTGTCGGCGGGGAGCGGCTTGCCGTTCAATTGAGTGACCCCGTGCTGGGCCCAGAACGAGCGCGGTTTCCTGATGGTGACATCGGCCTGATCCCACGGCAAATCCGCGGGCACCCGCACTTGCTCGAGCCAAGGCTGATTGGCCTGCCAGCCGATCGACTGCAAATAATTGGCCGCCGAGGCAAGCGAGTCGGGCGCACTGTGAATCAAGTCGCGCTTGCCGTTGCCGTCAAAGTCGACGGCATACTCGAAGTAATTCTTAGGCTGAAACTGGAACTGACCGACTTCTCCATGTGCCGGTCCGCGCATCTCCTTAGGCGTAAGGTCTCCGCGCTCGACCACCCTGAGCGCGTAAAGAAGCTGCTCGCGGAATTCCTCCGGGCGCCGGCAGTCGAAGCTCAGCGTGGCGAGCGACCGGAGCGTCTCCAGATCGCCCATGATCTTGCCGAAATCGGTCTCAAGCCCCCAGAAGGCGACCAGCACGGGGCCGGGAACGCCGTATTGCTGTTCGATCGCCCGGAACACACGAGCGTATTTCCTCAGCAGTTGAGCGCCGACGGTGAGGCGATTCTTGGAGACCATCCGGCCGGAAAATTGCAGGAAGGTCTGCGTGAACACGCCCTGCGCGCGATCCTTGGCGATTGTTCTGGGATCGTAAGTGAGTCCGTTCAGCGCGTAAGAGACGGTTTGCGGTGAAATCCCTTGCGCGACGGCTTCCTTCTTGAAGCTTTGTAGCCAAGGGCCGAACGCGGCAGGGTTATCACAGGCGGCGAAGGCATGAGGGGTGAGTCCGATCAGTGCCGCCGCGAATACGCCGGCGCGCGCAATCAGATGAATCTTGGTCATGGGATGTCTAGCCATGGCGCCACTCAAACCAGTCGTTGGATATCCGTCAAGGGACGAAGCCCGTTAAGCCACCGATTTATGGATCGCCTTTTTGATAGGTGCCGATGAGCTCGGCCTGCGCCAGCACATGACCGGCCATGGCGGCTTCAAGCTGAGCTTTGGTGAGGGCCTCTTCGGGAAGAACGGTGTCGAGCGCATAGAGCTTATGAAAGTAACGATGCCGTCCGATTGGCGGACAAGGACCGCCGTACGGGGTCCGCTGCCAATCGTTGAGACCGGCGACAGCACCGCTCGGCAAGCCCGCGCTGCTCGCGTTCTCAGCCAGACCGTTGCTGTCGGGCGGAAGATTATAAACGAGCCAATGCACCCAGACGCGTTTTGGCGCCTTTGGATCCGGTGCGTCGGGATCATCGACGATGAGGACGAGGCTCTTGGTGCCGTCCGGCGCGCCGGCGAAAGCAAGCGGCGGCGATATATCGCCGCCCTCGCAGGTATATTTCGAGGGAATCTTGTCGCCCGGAGCAAAAGCCGAGGATGTCAGCGTCAAGGCCATCGCGTCTCCAGCATCGGCAATGACCGGCACCGCAACCGCCACCAGGAGAAGCGCAACTCTATGGCATGCATGCCGTACCGTGCCCTCAACGTGCCAGCAAATCTTCGGCGCAAGGAAACCCATCGACAATGCGCGGCCTAATCCGTGTGGGGGGGCAGATGGCCGATCCTGAGCCTCTCGGTCAGGACGCTGATGCGCCGGGACGCTTCCATTTTACTTAAAGTCTTGTCGAACGCCGATGGTTCCTGCGCCTCATCGGCAAGCATCTTGAGACAGGACGCCTGCGCGCTGGTCATTGGCTCGCTTGAGGGTTTCCGCAAGCTTTCGGGAGAGAGCTGCCCCGGCTCGTTGATCCCTGACATGGTCTGCTTACGCGCTGCCGTGTCTTTGTTAAGTCCCACGTCGGACCGTTCCCGTCATGCCACCGTGAAACATCAGCACGTGGTAGTATAGGCGTGAAAAGGGCAAGGATTAGGCGGGAAATGACAAAGAGTTGGGCAGCAAACTTGGCGGCAGGATCATCGAGCTGCCGGCGTCGACGCACACCTGCTCGCGGTCACGCGTTCAAAGTGTAATGAAACCGCCCCTAAATCGCCCTTCTCTCACCCCGATCTGACCCCCCGCGAGCCGATTTTGTGCCTCCTTGGTCCGTAGGTTAGCGCCCACAAAGAGTGGGCCGATTCGTTGTCGGCTTCAAAAAAATCCTCCCAGATGAATCAAATGGAGCAACAACCGCATGTTCAAAATGCGAGAGAAGATAATCACGGTGGGACTTCTCGGCACTGCTGCGCTGTTACCTATCGACCATGCCACGGCCGACCAGCTCGGCCGTGCCTCGTGGTACTCAATGCCACAAAACCGAACCGCCAATGGCGAGCGGATGAATCCCAACGATCTCACCGCTGCGCATCGTTCGCTGCCGTTCGGCACGCGGGTCCTGGTCGAGAATCTTTCCAACGGCAAATCGGTCGTCGTGCGGATCAATGACCGCGGTCCCTTTACGGGCGGCCGGATCATCGATCTGTCACGGGCCGCTGCCGCAAATATCGGGATGATCGGGTCCGGCGTCGCGAAGGTGAGGGTCTCTCCTGCCGGCGGCGGCGCGCTCGCCAAACTTGGCGCATCCAAGACCAAAGGTACGAAGACCGCAGAGCGCTAAACGCAAGCCTGTAAGACGACAGGCACAACGACGAAACGATGGAGGCGCCGGATCCCTTCGGGGGATTCGGCGCCTCTTAGCGTTCGGGCTCCCAGCACCCGCAGAGCAGCGTTTGCTGCATTGCATTTGATCTGAGCGCGCCGGGTCGGTCCTCCGCCACAGGTTTTTTTTCGCAGCTTGTAGAGCTAACTCTCGAAAATCATTGGCGATTGAGTGGACCTGGAAGATAAGATAGCCGCCATCTGTTGCATAGAAAGCATAGGCAGAAGCCAGGAAAAATCGCATAGTGGGGGTTGCCGGGCCGACTCACGGGCCGGCTTTTCGCGCTTGCGAAAAACCTGGTCACGCAAACGTAATCTCGGCCAGACAGATTGAAGAGACGCTGTAACGTCACCGCAAAGGGTTTAATAGGTCCGAATGTTTAGGCTCCTCGCCGTCCGAACGCTTCTCTTCACGGCCATGCTTTTTGCAGGTGCGTTGCTCGTTGTCAGCTTGGCTCATCATGGCAACGCCGAGGAAGCCGAGGGGCAAGGGGCCAGCAACTCTTCGGCCGACGTTTACGTGGTTCCGAAACGGCGCCGCCCAGGCGGCTATTCGCGTTTGAATCTCAGTGACATTTGGGGTCCGGCCGAGATGCCGCCAGCGCCCATGGATTTCGGACCTGGATTCGATTTCACGCCGGGCGGCTTTACGCTCGAAGGCGTTCCGAACGATTCGCCCTACCCCAATTAAGCTCGCAACCTCGCTACCGACATTTCGGCTTGCCGCTTCGCGCGCCAAGAGAGATGGGTCTTGCGCTTAGCGGTCTCGCGCAACTAGAGTGAGGCGCTTTGCGGGCAGATTGGGAACCCGGGAGAGATGTACCGCATGCGCGCTGATGCGAGCGACGCGGTTTCTTTTCCTGCTTTCTGAACTTGCCTTATCATTCGCGCCGTTTGCGCGGACCATTTGGAAGGGGGAAAGGAGCGTCCCATGCGTCAGACCGGTACGGTCAAATTTTTTAATCACTCACGAGGGTTCGGCTTCATCACGCCGGATGATGGCGGCAAGGACGTGTTCCTGCATATCTCTGCGTTACAGGGCTCAGGTCTTCCTGCGCTCGACGAGGGCGCACGAGTGTCGTTCGAAACCGAGCCGGACCGCCGTGGCAAGGGTCCGCAAGCCATCAACGTTCAGCTCGGCGAATAACCCTTCCCCTCTCGACATCGCATCGACCGGTTGCGGTGGCTTGCGCTCAGCAAACCGAGACGCGATGAATCATGGGAGCGCGCCTCGGTGGAGTCATGGCGATGAAGGACTCCCAATCGCCGGATGGCGCGTTGCAACACGTGCTCGACCGGCTCGCCGAGGAAGAGCCGAAAGCTCTTGAGCGGCTGTTCGGTCTGCTTGCCATCCCAAGCGTATCGACCGATCCGGCCTATCACCAATCATGCCTCGATGCCGCCGAGTGTTGCGCGGCGCTGTTGCGCGAGTCCGGCTTCGAGGCGCGGGTCGTGCCGACATCAGGCAAGCCGATGGTGGTGGGGCATTGGCGTCGTGTGCCCTCAAGCGACTCATCACGGCGCGTGTTGTTTTACGGCCACTACGACGTGCAACCTCCAGACCCGTTGGAACAATGGGACGCCCCACCGTTCGACGCGCATCTCACCGAGGATGCTCAGCACGGCAAGATGATCGTCGCGCGCGGCGCATCCGACGACAAAGGCCAGATGATGACCTTTATCGAGGCCGCCCGCGCCTGGATCGGGGCGCATGGATCGCTGCCGCTCGATGTCAGCGTCTTGATCGAAGGCGAGGAGGAATCGGGAAGTCCAAGCCTCGGACCGTTCCTGGCCGCGCACGGTGACGAGCTGAAGGCCGATCTCGCGCTCGTCTGCGACACCGGGCAATGGGATGCCGACACGCCCGCCATCACTGCTTTCTTGCGCGGACTGGCATTCTCCGAAATCACGATCAGCGGTCCTTCGCGCGATCTGCACTCCGGTGTCTACGGCGGGCCTGCCCTGAACCCTTTGCGCGTTCTTGCCGACATTCTCGCCGCACTCCACGACAACAAAGGCCGCGTCGCCGTTCCAGGCTTCTATGACGGCATTCAACCGCCCGCGCCCGCAACGCTCGCCAGCTGGCGCGCGCTCGGTTTCGACGAAACGGGCTTTCTCGGCGCCGTCGGCTTGAGCGAACCGGCCGGAGAGAAAGACTTCCCCCTGCTCGAGCAGCTCTGGGCCCGTCCCACCGCAGAAATCAACGGGATCGTTGGCGGCTATGGCGGACCCGGCACCAAGACGGTGATCCCGGCCCAGGCGACGGCCAAGCTCTCTTTCCGGCTGGTCCCCGGGCAGGACCCGGGAAAAATTCTTTCTGGCGTCCGCCGCTTCGTCACCGACCATTTGCCGTCCGATGCGAAAGTGTCGTTCGGACATGAAGGCGGATCGCCTGCGGTTGGTTTCGACACCGGCGCTCCCGCCTTCGTTGCCGCTGCACGCGCGCTCGAAGCCGAATGGGGCAAGGCGCCTGTGATCGCCGGCTGTGGCGCTTCGATTCCGATTGTCGAGTCGTTCCGTTCGAGGCTTGGCATGGACTCGCTGTTGATCGGCTTTGCCCTCGACGACGACCGCATCCATTCCCCAAACGAGAAATACAATCTGCGAAGCTTCACCAAAGGCGCACGAAGCTGGGCGCGCATCCTGGCCGAGCTTGGTTCGATCGGCGATGCGGCCCGCGCTTAGGTCGTTCTTGATCACCGCTCTGGTCTTGTCGCCGCCGGCGGGCCATGTTTCCGCCGCCGAGCGAAACAGGCCGGGCGCATTCGACTATTACGCGCTCGTGCTCAGCTGGAACCCGTCTTATTGCCGCGATGAAGGAGAAACGCGCGACGACCGGCAATGCCAGGTCTCGAAGCAATACGGGTTCCTGCTGCACGGGTTATGGCCGCAATACGAAAGCGGCTGGCCGAACGATTGCTTTACCGGCAGACGGCCTTGGGTGCCGGAAGGCGTGATCGCGGGAATGCGCGACATCATGCCGAGTAGGAATCTGGTGATTCACGAGTATCGCACCCACGGCACCTGTTCGGGTCTGGATCCGGCGCAATATTTCGCCGTGGCGCGCGAGCTTTATCAGCGCATCAGCGTTCCGGCCCGTTTTGCCGCGCCCGCGGCGAATACCGTTGCCTCTCCCAAAGATATCGAGGCGGCGTTTGTCGGAGCCAATCCCTGGCTTAAACCGGACATGATTTCCGTCACCTGCCGGGACGCGCGGCTCTACGATGTCAGAATTTGCTTTGGCCGCGATCTCGCTCCAAGCGCCTGCACTGTCAATGAGGACCAAGGGCGGCTTTGTCCGTTACCCGAGATTTCGGTGCCCGCGCCCGCGGCACGCTGACTCACGAGGCACGAAAGAGAGCGACACAGCCCTCTTGCGCAAGTTCAACTTCGGCGAAACGGTGCCTTAAGCCATCTGACAAGGCGGCGAGGTCGTCCTCGCGATTGTTGAACACGCCCTTCGCGTTATAGAGATCGAGCAGCATTGAAGCCGCCCGGTTCGGCGCAATGCCACGCCCGAGAATGGTCGCGCCGAACAGGGTGGCGCCTTCGCGCATCAACGGCCGCAGATTGTCAATGACCGTCAGCTTCTCGTGCATACCGCCCGGCAGGCAATGCAGCACATAGGTCAGGCCGACAGAGGCCACGGGCGCCAACTCGAGTGCCAGCGGCGCGAGCAAATCGACTTGATAGAGTTCGGGCTTAAAACGGGCGAGCCGGCGTCCGGCACGGTCCAGGCAGTTCCGGTTGGCGTCGAGCAAGACAAGGCGGCTGAGCTTCGCCGTTGCGGCGCGGTCAATTAAGAACCCGGTGCCTACGCCAGCTTCCAAATGATCGGATGAGAGATTGCCGCGATAGAGCTCGATCAGACGGCTGGCCGGACAGCGCCAGGCAAAGCGGTTGGAGAACCCGTGGACGAGCGCATCGTAAATCGACAGCGTGAACGGCGTATAGACCGCGTACGCCTTCGCCACGGCGTTTTCGTCAGGCACGGCTCACCTCCGCTTGGGTGTCACTAGGCCACGGGAACGGCTGGAAAAGGTACAGCCCTTGTTCGCCCACAAGCGCTCACCTAGAGTAGGTTTAGCGTCCCCCTCCCCGGTCGTTTCGCCCTTTCGTTTGGCCACCATCTCCAGCTCCACGCCATGACGCAACACCAAGACGACCGCACCGTGCTCGTGACCGGCGCCGCGCAAAGACTGGGCCGGATCATCGCGCTCGATTTCGCCGAACGCGGCTGGCGCGTGGGACTCCATTATCGCGACTCCGCGGCCGAGGCTGCCGGGCTCGTGGCCGAAATCGAACGCTCAGGCGGAACAGCTTCCGCCTTTGCCGCCGATCTCGATTCTTTGGACGCGCCGGAGACATTGATCGCGGCCTGCGCCGCGGAGCTCGGTCCCCCGATCTGCCTCATCAACAATGCCGCGCGTTTCGAGGACGACACGCTGGCGACGCTCGATGCGCGAACATGGCAGAGGCAACTCGACGTCAATCTCAGGGCTCCTATCTTTCTCACGCAAGCCTTTGCCAAAACACTCCCGGACGGCACGGAAGGCCACGTGATCAACTTGACCGACCAAAAGGTCTTCCGTCTCAACCCGGCCTATTTCTCTTACACCATTTCCAAATCGGCGCTGTGGACCGCGACGCAAATCATGGCGCAGGCGCTCGCCCCGCGGATCAGGGTGAATGCCATCGGGCCCGGTCCCGTGCTTAAGCACCAGGGCCAAAGCGACGCGGCGTTCGCGTTGGAAGCCGGCGCGACTCCCTTGCAAAGGCCCGTGGACACCGCCGACGTGGTAAGGGCAATTCGTTTCCTGCTTGAGACCCCATCGATTACCGGACAGATGATCGCGCTCGATGCAGGCCAGCACCTCGCTTGGACGCCCGCGCCGGACGGCGCCTGAGCGCCTTGCAAGCTCTTGAATAGGATTGCGCCGAGACCCTACCTTCACTTCAGAGCCGCATGCGCAAGCATGTGGGAACCATAATGATTTCATGCCGTTAGAGAACCCCGCCAGCGCCCAGCGCGCGTCGCGCACAGCCACCGTCGAAACCGGCGCGCTGGTCATAAGCCGCTACGCCAAAACGGCGCCGGCCGGACCCGGCGTCTACCGCATGATCGACGCCACCGGCGAGGTTCTCTATGTCGGCAAAGCGCGCCATGTGAAGAAGCGGGTGCAAAGCTACGCGCGCGGCACCGGCCACAATAACCGCATTGCCCGCATGATCGCCGATACGGCGAGCATGGAATTCGTCACCACGGCAACCGAGACCGAGGCGCTTCTACTTGAGGCCAATCTCATCAAGCGGCTCACGCCTCGCTACAATGTGGTGCTCAGGGACGACAAGTCCTTTCCCTATATTCTGATCGCGCGCGACCATGACGTACCGCAGATCCTCAAGCATCGCGGCGCGCGCAATCGCAAAGGAGATTATTTCGGTCCTTTCGCCTCGGCCGGCGCGGTCGGCCGGACCATCAATACGCTTCAGCGCGCGTTCCTGCTGCGCTCCTGCTCCGACGCCTATTACGAAAGCCGCACCAGGCCGTGCCTGCTCTACCAAATCAAGCGCTGCAGCGCTCCATGCACCGGTGAGATTTCGGTCGCCGGTTACGACGCGCTGGTCGACGAGGCGCTGCGCTTCCTCACCGGCGAGAGCGACGAGGTGAAGCTCAGGTTGCGCGCGCTGATGGACGAAGCGAGCGGCAAGCAGGACTACGAGCGGGCGGCGAGCTTTCGCGACCGGCTGACGGCGCTCAGCCACATTCAGTCGCGCCAGGGGATCAACCCGAAGACGGTAAGAGACGCCGATATTTTCGCCGCTCATCAAGATGCGGGCCAGACCTGTATTCAGGTGTTCTTCTTCCGCAACGGCAACAATTGGGGCAATCGCGCCTATTATCCGCGCGCCGATAAGAGCGTCGCGGTCGAGGAGGTGTTGGAGGCCTTCGTCGCTCAGTTCTATGACGACAAGCAACCGCCAAAACTCATCCTGCTGTCGCACGACATTCCCGGGCGGCGCCTGCTCCACGAAGCCTTGTCGCTGCGCACCGGCCTAAAGATCGGCGTCAGCACACCGAAGCGGGGCGAAAAACACGAGCTCGTCGCGCATGCCCTCGTCAATGCACGCGAGGCGCTGGCGCGGCGTCTTGCCGATACGTCGTCGCAGGCTGCGATCTTGTCGCGGCTTGCCGAACTGTTCGATCTCGACGAGAGTCCCGAGCGGATCGAGGTCTACGATAATAGCCACATTTCGGGCACAAACCCGGTCGGCGCCATGATCGTCGCCGGCCCTGAAGGGTTCATCAAAGGGCAGTATCGCAAGTTCAATATGAAGGGTGAGGATCTGGTACCGGGCGACGACTACGCGATGATGCGCGAGATGCTGACGCGGCGATTCAGCAAGCTGGCCAAGGACCGCGACGAGGTGAATGGCTGGGCCGCGCCGGACCTCGTGCTGATCGATGGCGGCCCCGGTCAGCTCGGAGCGGCCTGCGACGTGCTGGACGAGCTTGGCCTTTCGGATATCAAGATCGTGGCAGTGGCTAAAGGGCCCGACCGTAATGCCGGGCGCGAGCGCATCTATCTCAGGGGCAAACAGCCTCTACTGTTGGAGTCGCGCGATCCTGCGCTATATGGCATCCAGAGACTTAGAGACGAAGCCCACCGTTTCGCCATCGGCGCCCATCGCGCCAAACGCAAGAAGGCAGTCACGGCTTCGCCGCTGGACGAGGTGCCCGGTATCGGGCCGCACCGCAAACGCGCGCTTTTGCAGCATTTCGGCTCGGCCAAGGCGGTCAGCCGTGCAGGAATCGCCGATCTCGAGAAGGTCGGTGGAATTAGCGCGCAAATGGCACGAACGATCTATGATCACTTTCATGAGCGCGGGTAGGCCGAGGTGAATGAACGCCCGATGACGCAGCAAAGCTTGGCAGAGGGGCAAACCAAAGCCGCACCTCCCCGCTTCGGCAGCCTGCCGAACATCCTGACCTATGCACGCATCCTGGCCATTCCCGCTCTTGTGGCCTGCTTCTTCGTGACCGGCGATTGGGGACGCTGGACCGCCATGTGGATCTTTATCGCCGCCGGCGTCAGCGATTTCCTCGACGGCTATCTCGCCCGCGCCTGGCAGCAGCAGAGCTCAGTAGGCCGCATGCTCGATCCTATCGCCGATAAGCTGATCGTGGCGGCGGCACTGCTCATGCTTGCGGCGGATCAGACCATCGCCGGCTGGTCGCTGTGGGCGGGTGTCATCATCCTGAGCCGCGAGATCCTCGTCTCGGGCTTGCGCGAATATCTGGGCACGCTGGCGGTCGGCGTGCCTGTGACGCGCCTTGCCAAGTGGAAGACCGTCTTGCAGATGGTGGCGATCGGCTTTCTTCTGGCCGGCAGCGCCGGCGACAAGATCTGGCCCTACACCACACTATTCGGTCTGACGCTGCTGTGGAGCGCCGCCATTCTCACGCTCTATACGGGCTACGATTATCTCCGCGCCGCGTTCCGCCACGCGATGGTCGAGAAATAAGTCATGCGTGTCCTTTATTTCGCTTGGGTCAAAGAGAAGGCCGGCATCGCCTCCGAGGAGATCGAGCCGCCGAAGGGCGTGGCGACCGTCGCCGAGTTGATCGTGTGGCTGAAGTCGCGCGGGCCGGAATATGCCAACGCCTTTGAGCGCGTGGAGGTCATCCGCGCGGCGATCGACCAGAACCACGTCCGCCACGATGCGCCGATCGCCGGCGCGCGCGAGATTGCTTTCTTTCCGCCGGTCACTGGAGGGTGAGCGTGATCCGGGTCCAACAGGAAGATTTCGACATCGGCGCGGAGATTGCGCGGCTTAAAGCGGGGCGCACCGATATCGGCGCCATCGTCACCTTCACCGGCACCGTGCGCGACCAGGGCGGCGCGGTCGCAGAGATGACACTGGAACATTATCCGGCGATGACCGAGGCCGAGCTTGCCCGCGCCGAGGCAGACGCAAACGCGCGCTGGCCCCTTCAGGCGAGCCTCGTCGTGCATCGCTATGGAGCGCTCAAGCCGGGCGACAATATCGTGCTGGTGGCAACGGCGTCGGAACATCGCGACGCCGCGTTCGACGCCGCCCGGTTCCTCATGGATTATCTGAAAACACGTGCGCCGTTTTGGAAGCGAGAGGCAGGACCCGGCGGGTCACGTTGGGTCGAAGCCGAGGCGCGCGATAGTGACGCCGCGTCGCGCTGGCGCCTGAAGACGCGCGCCGCGGAATAAATCAATCCAGACAAGCCTACCGGTTGATGATCCTGGCCCCCCGCGGCAGCACCTTGACATAAGGTCCCCACACGCAGACATCGGTCCAGCCGCACTGGCCGCCGGCGCAGGAGCGCTGATACCGACAGGAGCGGCATTTGTAGACCGGTCTGCAGCCGGTACAGCGGGCGATCCTCTGGCAGTCCTTCCACACCCGCGCCTCAGCCTCGATTACGGGCAGCACCAACAGGCCAGCCGCCATGAGGGCGGCAAAACCTAGCGTGAGCAGCAAATTCTGCATTGAAGCCCCCTTGTTCCGCGTTTTCAGTGCGGCAGCCTCCGTCCCCGGAGCTACAGTGCCCGTTGCCGGAGAGAGGATCAAGCGGACTTAGCGGTAAAAAATGGATCCGGCCGGCGGATGGCGGTGCTCCCAGCCCGCGCGCTCCAGCGCGGGCCGGTCGTCCTCCGCGGCGGGAAACCCTAGGCAAAGATAGCCGATGAACGTCCACGCCTCCGGCACCTCGAGGATCGCGGCGATGCGCTTTGGGTCGAGGATCGACACCCAGCCCAGTCCGATCCCTTCGGCGCGGGCGGCAAGCCACAGCGTATGGATGGCGATGGCGACAGAGTAGTCGAGCGCCGCGGGCATGGTCAGGCGCCCGAGGCCGGCCCCTTGCGCGGTGCCGTGATCGGCAAATACGGCAAGCTGACAGGGCGCGTCGTCGAGGCCGGCAAGCTTGAGCCGGGCATAGAGAGCCGCGCGGTCGGGCTCTTGCATCTGAAGCGCATCCTTGTTGCACGCTTCGAAGCAAGCGCGAATTTCGGCGCGACGCGCCTTGTCATCGACGACAACGAAGCGCCACGGCTCTGACAGGCCGACCGAGGGCGAAAGACAGGCAATGGCGATGAGACGCTCGATCGTGCCTTGCGGAAGCGGTGTCCGTTTGAACCGACGCACGTCGCGCCGCCAACTCAGGAGATCGTAAAGACGCTCGCGAAACTCAGGCCCAAACTCCGGCGGCTCTTCCCGGCTTTGCGCGACCGGCACCTCACCCCTGTTGGGATCTCGCGCGGTCACTATCCGGCGGCGGCCATTGTCTTGGCGGGGCGGACCAGCGCGGTGAAGTCGTCCATCAGCATGCGCGTGATGTCGCCGACGGCGAATTTATACTCGCCAATCTCTGACACCGGCGTCACCTCGGCGGCCGTTCCGGTGATGAAGCATTCCGAGAACGTGCTCAGCTCCTCGGGCATGATCGCCCGCTCGACGACCTCCAAGCCCCTCTGCTTGGCGAGCCCGATCACCACGCGGCGGGTGATGCCGTCGAGAAAACAATCGGGAAGCGGCGTATGCAGCACGCCATCCTTGACAAAGAAGATATTGGCGCCGGTGGCCTCGGCGATCTGACCGCGCCAGTCGAGCATCAAGGCGTCGTTATAGCCGGCGTGCTCCGCCCTGTGCTTCTCGATGGTGCAGATCATATAAAGGCCGGTCGCCTTGCTCTTGACCGGCGCGGTGCGCGGATCGGGGCGGCGGAACTCGGCAAAGGCGAGTCGTAGACCTTTGGCGCGGGCGGCCGGATCGAAATAGGAGCCCCAATCCCAGGCGGCGATGGCGACATTGATCTTGGTCTGTTGCGCCGAGACGCCCATCTGCTCGCTGCCACGCCAGGCGATGGGACGGACATAGGCGTCGGAAAGCTCGTTGGCCCGCATCACCTCCCGCGTCGCTTGGTCGAGCTCGGCCACCGTATAGGGAATTTGAAAATCGAGGATCTTGGCCGAGTCGTGCAGGCGCTGATTGTGTTCGGTCAGTTTGAAGATCTCGCCGTCATAGGCGCGCATCCCCTCGAACACGGCACTGCCATAATGCAGCGCATGGGTCAGCACATGGAGGCGTGCATCGCCCCAAGGGATCAGTTTCCCGTTCAGCCAGATGTAGCCCTCGCGCCGATCGTAAGGGGCGGTCATCAGAGCGTCTCCTCCGGACTGGGCCTGCCGTCTTGGCGCGGCAAGACCGGGTACTGCACGCTAGACGGCGCCTCTCATAGCATCTTGCAGGGCAATTGCGCGAGAGAGCGCCGGGGCGTATCTATGAGCAAATAAGTCAACATGGCTGACATAACCGAGCGCCGTAAATAAGTCAACATGACTGACCTAACTGACACTCTGGCCCCAGGCGACAAGGCGCCCCGTGCGAAGGCCGTTCGCGCCAAATCGCGCGGCAATGGGGGGGCGCGCAAGCGGGGCGCCTTAAGCGAGACCGAGCTGCTCGAATTCGCCGAATTGCTGTTCTTCGCCTATCGCGATTTCACCCGCGATCCCGACGCCATCCTCAAGGATTTCGGCTTCGGCCGGGCGCATCACCGGGTGCTGCATTTCGTCAATCGCCATTCCGGGCTGAGGGTGGCCGACCTTTTGGATATCCTCAACATCACCAAACAGAGCCTTGCCCGCGTGCTCAAGCAGCTGATCGACAAAGGCTACATCGTTCAGCAGGCGGGAAGCTCGGATCGCCGCGAGCGCCTGTTGTTTCCTACCGCCAAGGGCCAGGCGCTGGCCGAGCGGCTGGCGGCGCCGCAATCGGTGCGTCTGGCCGAGGCAATTAAGGCGGCGGGCCCCGGAGCCGAGGCTGTCTTGCGCCGTTTTCTCGAGGCCATGGTCAATGTCGAAGAACGGCCCAAAGTCTCCTCCATTATGGCGGCCTCTCCGGTCCCGCTGAAGGCGGGCGGCAAAGGGGGAGGCTCATGACCACGCCATCTCCTGTGAAAACTCCTGGCGCAACACCGGGCGATAATGCGCCGCACATTCTCGTGGTCGACGACGATAGCCGCATCCGCGATCTGCTTGCCCGCTACCTTCACGATAACGGCTTCCGCGTGACTACGGCGGTCGACGCTGCGAGCGCGCGGGCCACCATGCGCAGCCTGTCGTTCGATCTTCTTATTCTCGACGTGATGATGCCGCTAGAATCCGGCCTCGACTTTGCACGTTCACTCAGAAGCGAGTCCCGAGTGCCGATCCTGATGCTGACCGCCCGCGCCGAGCCAGAGCAGCGCATCGAGGGGCTGGAAACGGGCGTCGATGACTATCTCGCCAAGCCGTTCGATCCGCGCGAACTCTTGCTGCGCGTCAGCAATGTCTTGCGCCGCGGCGGCGCTGCGCCCGCGACCGGGGAGATCCGCATGGGGGACTTCGTATTCCACATCGCCCGCGGAGAGCTGAAACGCGACGGCGAGACGATCCGGCTCACCGAACGGGAGCGCGAGCTATTGCGCTTTTTCGCGCAGCGGCAGGGCACGCCCGTCGCCCGCCACGAGCTGGTCAAAGGAGCCGACAGCGGCGGCGAGCGCGCCGTCGATGTGCAAATCAACCGGCTTAGGCGTAAGATCGAACGCGACCCTGCGAATCCGGTCTATCTCCAGACCGTCCGCGGCAAAGGCTACATTCTTTACCCCGAATGATGGACGCGATCTCAAAGCCCTTGACCCAGCTTGCCGGGCGCCCCAGGCCGCTGCGACGCCTGTTCGCCGCGTTCGGCGACCGGATGCCGAAGGGTCTCTACGCGCGGGCGTTGATTATCATCATCGCGCCCATGGTGCTGCTTCAGTCGGTCGTCACCTTCGTATTCCTGGAGCGTCACTGGCAAACCGTGACGCGGCGCCTGTCGACCGTCACGGTGCGCGACATCGGCATGCTGATCGAACTCTACAATTCCGATCGGGGACAGGCCGAGGCGCTGGAGCGGCTGGCCGAGCAGAACCTGAACCTGAGGATTCGTTTTGTCCCCGGGGAAGAATTGCCGCAAGTCCGCTCGAAACCGTTCTTCGATCTTCTCGACTCCACGCTCTCCGAGGAGTTGACGCGGCAAATCGGGCGGCCGTTCTGGATCGATACGGTTGGCCGCTCGGACTTCGTCGATATCCGCGTCAAACTCGATGATGCGGTAATGCACGTCATTGCCAGGCGCAGCCAAACTTATGCTTCCAACTCGCATATCTTTTTGCTGTGGATGGTTGCGACCTCGCTTGTTCTGCTCACCGTGGCGATTCTGTTTCTGCGCAACCAGATCAAGCCGATCGTACGCCTTTCGGAGGCGGCCGACAGTTTCGGCAAGGGGCGACCTCCACCACCGGATTTCCGGCCGCGAGGCGCACGCGAAGTGCGCCAGGCGGCGCATGCCTTTATCGAGATGCGCGACCGGATCGAGCGCTATGTCGAGCAACGCACCGTCATGCTGGCCGGAGTCAGTCACGACCTGCGTACGGTGCTGACCCGGTTCAAACTGCAACTGGCGATGTTCGAGGAGACGCCCGAACTCGAAGCCATGCACGCCGACGTCGACGAAATGCAGGCCATGCTCGAAGACTATATGGCCTTTGCCAAAGGCGATTCCGGCGAGGCGATCGTGCGCACCGATATCGGCGAGGTCCTGAGCGAAGTGAAGACCCAGGCGCACACGAACAAACCCATCGACGTCGAGGTCAAGGACGCGCCGCTGATCGTGCCCGTACGCCGGCATGCGTTCAAGCGGGCGGTCGCCAACCTCATCAATAATGCGGCACGTTTCGCCGAGCATATCAATGTCAGCGCCGCCAAGCGGAACGGCGCCCTCACTGTCTCGGTCGAGGATGACGGCCCGGGCATTCCCGAGGCCGAACGGGAGGAGGTGTTCAGGCCCTTCTACCGGCTCGACCACGCGCGCAATCAAGACGCCGGATCGACCGGGCTTGGTTTGGCCATTGCCCGCGACATCGCCCGCATTCATGGCGGCGATATCGCGCTGAGCCGGTCCTCGCTCGGTGGATTGAAAGCTGTGCTAAAGGTTCCTGTTTAGATTTGATCGAGAAAGGAAGCGCGTCATGCGACGTATGATCATTGCAGCGGCAGTGGTGCTTGCCGGGTCGGCCGGACCGGGTCTTGCCGTCGACATGACGGAAGAGATCCAAAACGAGGAAGACCCCGGTTCCGAAATCGAGATCGATGTTGGCGGGGGCAAGGCGCAGATCGAGCGCGAAAACGGCAAGCCTCTGCTTGGCGGAGGGGGACTGGATATCGGCGACAGCGAAGATGCGCTGGCGCCGCTGGACGACCCCGACATGCCGGCGGCAGCCGATCCGATCGACGAGGAGCTGCCGGGCGAAGGACCCGAAAGCCTCTCGGGCCCTGACGACGAAGACCCTCTGCCCTATTAACGGGTAAGACCCACGCTCAAATTAAAGGCTAAGCGCTTGCCGCCGGCGCGGGACCGGCGCTTGGCGGCGTCGCCGGTTTCTCTTCGCGTCTCCAGCCGCGCGGCAGAAATCCGCACGCGATCCGGCAGAGATCGGTGCAAAGCCCTTCGACCCCGGACAGCATGCGCTCGCCCCGGCCAAGCCGCTTGTCCAGCGCGGCCATGGTCTTGTCGAGCGACGGCGTGTCGTCTTCGAGCCATACGCGGAAGACCTTGCCGTAGATGGCGGCGAGCCCTGTGACGCGAACGGCAGCGCCCGGGCCGTGAAGCTTGGCGCCGGCGCCTTCGAGCATCCAGTACTGCGAGGCAAGCGAGGAACACAGAAGCGGCGCGGCCTCGCCTGGGCGGCAGCAAAGGTAGGAGGAGATACGCTTGAGCGCGGGTTTGTAGGGCTGCATCGCCTCGAAACGCGCCATGACGATATCGAACACCCGGTCGCGAGGGGTCGATGTGCCGCCCGCGGCGCGCGGCTTGGCAAGCACTTCGGCGTCGATCTCGGCTTGAAAGGCGCGCAGGATATCCGTCTTGCAGGCGAATTCTCGCCTGAGATCGGCGAGGCTGAGACCCGCGGCCTGCGCAATGTCGGTCAAGCCGATATCGCCCCAGCTCCGCTCCTTGGCAAGATCGAGCGCGGCCTGCACGGCTTTTGAACGTTTGGAGAAATCGTCGAACATGGGCCTTACTCCTTTAACCTTATAGATAGGCGCTCATCATGACCTTCGGAAGGCGCTTGGGCCTCGTGCCGAGCTGTCCTCAATTGAAGGGGAGCGCTTAAGACGATAATTCGCTGGAGCGTTTGGCGGCGGCAGCGATGGCGCGCGTGAGAAGGTCCTGGACTCCGTCCTCGCCCATGAGAATTTTCAGCGCCGCTTCCGTGGTGCCCTTCGGCGAGGTCACCTTCTCTCTGAGCTCTCGCGGCGAGAGGTCCGACTGGCGCAACAACTCGCCGGCACCTTCGACCGTCGCCCGCGCCACTTGCTGCGCAAGTGCCGCATCGAGCCCGGCGGCGCGGCCGGCTTCCGCCAGACACTCGGCCAGGAGAAAGACATAGGCCGGGCCGCTGCCCGACACCGCGGTGATCGCATCGAGCAGGCTTTCGTCGTCGATCCATAGGACCTCACCGATCGCTTCGAGCAGCATGGTGCAGGCAAGCGCCTGGTCGCGCGTTACGGCTTCATTGGCGCAAGCGACGGTCATGCTGCGCCCGACCGAGGCGGCGACGTTGGGCATGGCGCGCACAATCGGCGTGCCTGGCGGCAGCCCATGGGTGAGTGTCGCAAGCGTGCGGCCGGCGGCAATCGACAGGACGACGCTTCCCTCCCCGATCGAAGGCTTAAGATCGGGCAGCAACGCCGCGACCTGATCCGGCTTCACCGCGATCACGATGACGGCGGGGAGCGCTGGCAGGTCGGGGGCATCGCTTGCGGCAATCCGGTGACGCGCGGCAAGGGTCTCGACCTCGGGCGGTGGCGCGGGGTCGCGGATAAAGACGGTGGCGGGGTCGATGCCTTGCCGGAGCCAACCTTCGAGCAACGCCCCGCCCATTTTTCCCGCGCCCACTAAGAGCAGCGGGCCGGCGAGGCGGAGGGTCATGCGTGTCCTTGCGTCTCGAGCAGCGTGGCGGCAAGCGCGTCTTCGGGCGACTTGCCGGCCCACAACACGAACTGGAAGGACTGATAATAGCGTTCGCAGGCCTCAAGCGCAGCCTTTAGCAGCGCCTCGCATTGGCCGGCATGGGTGTCGGCCCCCGCCAGCAGCAGGCCGTGGCGGTAGAGCAGCATGCCGTCTTCGCGCCACAGATCGAAATGACCAAGCCAAAGCTGCTCGTTGACCAGGGCCATCAGACGATAGACCTCGGGAAGGCGCTGCTTGGAGACTCTAAAGTCGAAAGAACAAGCGAGATGCAGCGCCTCCAGGTCGCCCCGCCAGTTGAGCGAGATATGATAATCGCACCACGAGCCGGCAACGATGAGCGTCAGCTCATCAGGTGCGTTTCGCTCGAAAGTCCATTGATGGATCGTGGCAATATGCTCGACCATGTCCACCGGATTGGTGAAATGGTCAAAGACCGGCTGTGTCGTCGCCATGAATCTCCTCAGGTGGCCCCGGTAGCGTTCCGCGTATTGCCCGTCCGCGAATCACTTTGTGAATCAGTTATATAACGGGCAGAAGCGAAGCACCAAGGCAGGCCTGCCCCGTCAAGCGATCTGGGGGAAGATAGTTGTGGATTGAGGACTTGGCGGAGCCGTGGCGCGATGCCGCGCCTCGGTTTGAAGGCGATGTCTTCTAGTCCTTGCCGCCCGAGCGTTCGATGGCGGCTTCCAGTGCGGCAAGACGCTCGCTCAAGCGTTCATTCTCCTCGCGCGCCTTCTGCGCCATGGCCTTCACCGCCTCGAACTCCTCCCGCTGCACCACATCGAGACCCTGCAACACGCGCTCGGCCTGAGCGCGAACGATGCCGTCGATCTCCTTGCGCACGCCCTCCGCGGCTCCGGCCGCATCGGTGATGAGCTTGCCCAGCTCGTCGAAAAGGCGTCCTGTGGTTTGCGTCATCGGTCTCGGTCCGCGTGAATTTGAGCTCATGCTCACTATGGGGCGCGTGGCCTTAGACCGCAAGCGGCACCGGTTCAGCGCCTTGACAGGAGCGCCGCTGAAGGTAAAGGCTCCGCTCACCTTCCGCAAAAACGAAACGCCTCATGCTGTTCGCAATCCCCTACCCCGTCATCGATCCCGTCGCGTTCGAAATTGGGCCGCTCTCCGTACGCTGGTACGGCCTCGCCTACATGGTCGGCATCCTGCTCGGCTGGCTTTACGGGCGCTATCTGGTGTCGCGACCCGAATTGTGGGGCGGCAAGCCGCCGATGACGGTGGCGCAAGCCGACGATTTCCTGCTTTGGATCACACTCGGCATCGTCCTTGGTGGACGGCTTGGCTTCGTTCTGTTCTATGAGCCGAGCTTTTTTTGGCAGAACCCGGCGGAGATCCCCGCCGTGTGGCATGGCGGCATGTCTTTTCACGGCGGCCTGCTCGGTGTCGTCCTTGCGGTTTATCTGTTCTCCCGGATCAAAAACATCTCTCCGCTCTCGCTCGGTGACGTTGCTTCCGCCGCCACTCCGTTTGGCCTGTTCTTCGGACGGCTGGCCAATTTCATCAATGCCGAGGTGGTCGGGCGCGTGAGCGAAGTCCCTTGGGCCATGGTCTTCCCCGGCGCCGGCGACGAGCCGCGGCATCCGAGCCAGCTCTACGAAGCGTTCCTCGAAGGCATCGTGCTGTTCACGATCTTGCGGATTGCCACGCACCGTTACCATGCGCTGACGCGCCCGGGCATGGTGTTCGGACTGTTCCTCCTCTTCTATGGCCTGTTCCGTAGCCTGACCGAATTCGTGCGCGAGCCCCATCCCGGCCACCCGCTCGATATCGGTTTCCTCACGCCGGGCATCGCTTATTCCGTCCCCATGATGCTGATCGGGCTATGGCTGATTTGGCGCGCGCGGCGGCAACCGGCTTTGGCCACGCCGTGATCGGCGTGCAAGCGAAAGCCGCAGGGATCGCTCCGCAGCCGCTCGCCAGCCTGCTTCGCGAGCGAATCGCCCGTGAGGGCCCGGTCAGCGTCCACGACTATATGGAGACCTGCCTCACCGACCGCAGCTTGGGCTATTACACCGCACATCAGCCGATCGGGAGCGCGGGCGACTTTATTACCGCGCCCGAAATCAGCCAGGTCTTTGGCGAGCTGATCGGCCTCTGGGCGATCGCCGTGTGGCAGTCCATGGGCACGCCTTCAGCCGTGACGGTCGCCGAGCTTGGGCCCGGACGCGGGACGTTGATGGCCGATGCGCTGCGTGCTTGGCGCACCGCTCCCCAATTTTGCGCAAAGCTCACCGTGGCGCTGGTCGAGACAAGCCCCGCGCTCAAGGCGGCGCAACGCCAGACGCTCGGTGACTGCGCCGTCCCGCTGCAATGGTATCCGGCCTTCGACGATGTGCCGCGCGGTCCCCTGATCGTCATCGCCAACGAATTTCTCGACGCGCTTCCCGTACGGCAGATCGTGCGGCAAGGCGGCAGCTGGCGTGAGCGCACAGTGGCGCTCGACGATAAAGGCCGTTTTGTTTTCGCGTCGGGTGCTCCGGTCCAATACGAGGCTTTGCCGTCGCGGCTCGGAGAGATCGAGGCGCGTGATGGCACGATCGTCGAGGTGCGGCCCACGGCGGCAAAGCTCATCGAGGCTTTTGCTCAGCGGAGCGACGACGACCCCTTTGCCGCTCTGATCTCCGATTACGGTCCCGCTGAAAGCGGCGCCGGCGACACGCTTCAAGCCGTTTATCGCCATCGCTTCGCCAATCCCCTTGCCGCGCCCGGCGAGACGGACCTGACCGCTCATGTCGACTTCGCCGCGCTTAAGGAAGCAGCGCGCGGCGTCGGGCTTGAGGCCTTCGGTCCCATGCCTCAGGGCGCTTTTCTGCTTAAGCTCGGGCTTGCCTCCCGCTGCGATGGTCTGCTCCGTGGCGCGACACCGCAGCAGAAGGACACGATCCGCTCTGGCGCAGCCAGGCTTGTCGATCCGCGCCAGATGGGAACTCTTTTTAAGATGCTGGCATTGCAATCGAGCGGGCTTGCCCCGCCGCCTCCATTCGGAGACATTTAGTCAGCGACTCTGTACGACCCGCCATGGTGACACCCGACAAGATGATGCTCCAGGCGCCGAGCCTCGGCTCGCTCGACGGTGTGCGCCATGGATTCTTTACACGTTTGGGTGGCGTATCGGACGGCATATACGCGTCCCTCAATTGCGGGCCGGGTTCGCGCGACGTTGATGAAAACGTGGCGCAAAATCGCGCGCTCGTCGCCGAATTGCTGGAGATTGAACCGGCCGGCCTGCTCACGGTCTACCAGAAGCACGGGTCTGACGCGGTTGTGGCCGACAAGCCTTGGAAGACCCCGCCGGAGGCCGACGCCATTGTCACGTCGAAGCCGGGCTTGGCCATCGGCATCCTCACCGCCGATTGTGCGCCCGTTCTGTTCTGCGATGTGGAAGCCGGCGTGATCGGCGCCGCTCATGCCGGGTGGCGAGGCGCCCTTGCCGGCATCGTCGAGGCGACCGTAAAGGCGATGGGTAAACTCGGGGCAAAACCGGAACGGATCGTCGCCGCAATCGGGCCGGCCATCTCGCAGGAGGCCTACGAGGTCGGCGCGGAGTTCATGAACCAATTCATCGTCCAGGAACCGGACGGGTCTACCTTCTTCATCACCGACGAAGGCACCGGCGAACCTCATTTCGACCTGATCGGCTATGTCGGCGAGCGGTTGGCGCGGGCCGGCGTAAGCGCTGTCGCCGAGCTCGGGCTTTGCACCTATTGCGATGAAACCCGGCTGTTCAGCTATCGTCGATCTCAGCATCACGGCGAAGACGATTATGGGCGTCAAATTTCCGCCATTGTGCTCGCCTGAGTCATCTCATGGCCGCGCGGAATCGGCCAAAAACCGGCTCCACGCTATAGCTGGACGCCAGCGGGCCGGGGCAGGTAAGCTGGCGCTTGAGAGAGAGGGTTGGGAGTTCCGTCACGACAATTCTGTCGCGACTGTGCTGTGCGGCCAACAGAGGGAGTGTTTTTGTTGGGCGCGGACACACGACACTTGCGCGGCCGGGTCGGGCGTATCTTGTCAATCGCGCTCGCCACTTTCGCGCTTGCTTCGCTCACCGGTTGCGGCGGCGGCCCGGGTGCCCCGAGCAGCGGCGGCTTCTGGAGCGGCGCGACAAGCTGGTTCGGCGGCTCGACCAAGATCGCCGTAGCCCCGATCGTCGGCGCGACGCCCGATATTTCCAAACAACTGACCGATGCTTTGATCGTTGCCGGCGAGGAGCGCAAGCTCACATTGCTGCCAAATGGGAGCAAGGCGAACTATACGCTGCGCGGCTATCTCGTTGCTTCGCGCGAAAAGCGCGGATCGAAAATCTCCTATATTTGGGACGTGACCGATGATAAGGGCGCACGCGTGGCCCGCGTTTCGGGCGATGAGGTCATCGCCAAGCGCTCGGGCGGCGATCCTTGGAGTGCGGTCGACGCCTCAGCGATCAGGAGCATCGCCGGCAAGACCGCCTCGCAGCTTGCCGCAAGCATGCCCGGGAGCCGCGGGTCGGCCAGCGCGGTGGCGAATACTCCGAGCAATAGCCCTTCCACCACAGCGGCGTCCGCTCGCACCACGAGCACGGCAAAGCCCAAAGCTGCAGGCGTTCTGGTTCAGCCCGTCTCCGGCGCTCCGGGCGACGGCCGGAAGTCCTTGACCATCGCGCTTAAGAAGCGCCTCTATGCCGGCGGCATCAAGCTCGCCAACGGGACTGCGACCAACGTCTATATGGTGAAAGGCAGCGTCAAAGTCTCTAACGCCAACGGCAATAAGCAAAGCATCCGCATCGAATGGCAGGTGCTCGACCCGGCCGGCAAGAAGCTCGGCACAGTGTCGCAGCAAAATACCATCCCCCGGGGGTCGCTTAACGGCCCGTGGGGCGCCATCGCCGATGCCGCCGCCGGCTCCGCGGCCGACGGCATCATCAAGCTTCTCCCCAAATCCAGCTAACTTCATCCATCCACAACCTTGTATCGTGGCGTGAGTTTACAGCGCCCATAGCCGCTTGTTAAAAGCCGCTTGTCACGGGCTCGCAAGACAGCCCCGTCCTCGACCTCGGCGACCAAGGAGCGATCGATGAAACTGGTTGCAGGCAACAGCAACCGTCCTCTGGCCGAGGCCATCGCCGCCTATCTCAACACCTCGCTGGCGAAGTGCATCGTCCGCCGCTTCGCCGACATGGAAATCTTCGTCGAGGTGCAGGAGAACGTCCGCGGCGAGGACGTGTTCGTGGTTCAATCGACCTCAGCTCCCGCCAACGACCATCTCATGGAGCTGCTCATCATCATCGACGCGTTGCGGCGCGCTTCGGCGAAACGTATCACGGCCGTCATTCCTTATTTCGGCTATGCCCGGCAGGACCGAAAGCCGGGGCCTCGCACTCCGATTTCGGCCAAGCTGGT
>Ga0315534_1000358_pt1 | contig 31291 bp, 31 predicted proteins | sample SalMarSW160240MG_FD_203094 | JGI IMG/M metagenome (GOLD analysis project Ga0315534, IMG submission 203094) | Salt marsh sediment microbial communities from the Plum Island Ecosystem LTER, Massachusetts, United States - Salt Marsh Sediment SW1602-40 ...
GCGATGGTGCCGATCGCCCCGCTGATGCACGGCGCGACGCAGTGGGGCGTCATGGGCGGCGCGCTGATCGGGAACAAGATCTGCCTCGTCCCGAAGTTCGATCCGGTCGAGGTCTGGAGGCTCGTGGCCGCCGAAGGGGTGCACGCGATGATGATCACGGGCGATGCCATGGCGCGCCCGTTGCTGGAGGCACTCGACGACCCCGAGGTGCAGGCGCTCGACCTCTCGTCGTGGGTGTCGCTCTCGAGCACCGCGGCGCTGTTCTCTCCGAGCGTGAAGGACGAGTTCCTCGAGCGCTTCCCCGACCTGATCCTCTCCGAGGCGATCGGCGCCTCGGAGAGCGGGTCCAACGGCTACACGCTCGTCCGGAAGGGGAAGACGGCGATGAAGGGCGGTCCGACGGTGACCCCGATCGCCGACACGGTCGTCCTCGACGAGAACCTCGAGATCGTCGAAGCCGGCTCCGAGGTGATCGGCCGGGTCGCGCGTCGAGGGAACATCCCCCTCGAGTACTACAAGGACCCCGCGAAGACCGCCGAGACGTTCGTGACCGACAGGCAAGGTGTGCGCTACGCGATCCCCGGCGACTCCGCGACGATGGACGCCGACGGCACGATCACGCTGCTCGGCCGGGGCTCCGTATCGATCAACTCGGGCGGCGAGAAGATCTTTCCCGAGGAGGTCGAGGGCGCGGTCAAGGGGCATCCCGACGTGTACGACTGCGTCGTCGTGGGCGTGAAGGACAACCGCTGGGGTCAGCGCGTCGTCGCGGTGGTGCAGCCGCGTGAGTCGGCGGAGCCGACGCTCGAGTCGATCCAGGAGCATTGCCGCGGCGTCATCGCCGGCTTCAAGGTGCCGCGCGAGCTGCACTTCGTCGCGTCGATCCAACGCTCGCCGTCGGGGAAGCCCGACTACCGGTGGGCCCAGCAGGTCGCGACCACGGCGACCGCGAGCACCTAGCGTTCCGCCCGTGCCCGCCGTCTTCGTCCACGGCGTCCCCGACACCGCCGGGATGTGGGATCCGCTGCTCTCGGAGCTCTCGCGCGACGACGTCATCACGCTTCGACTCCCCGGCTTCGGCGCGCCGCTGCCCGAGGGCTTCGCCGCGACGAAGGAGGCGTACGTCGACTGGATCGTGGCTCAGGTGGACGGCATCGAGGAGCCCGTCGATCTGGTCGGCCACGACTGGGGCTCGCTGCTGTCGCAGCGCGTCGCGCTCACGCGCCCCGATCTGCTGCGCACCTTCACGTTGAGCAACGGCGCGGTCACGGACAGGTTCAGGTGGCACGACCTCGCCGTTCAGTGGCAGACGCCCGAGGTCGGTGAGCAGATCATGGAGTCGTTCAGCGGCGAGACGATCGCGCCCGGCCTCGCGGACGTCGGGCACCCGGACGCTGACGGCGCCGCCGCCGCGATCGACGAGACGATGAAGCGCTGCATCCTCGCGCTGTACCGCTCGGCGACGGACCTACCGGGCGATTGGGCTCCGACCGGACCGGTCGAGCTCCCGGGCCTCGTGCTCTGGGGCGAGCACGACCCGGTGGGCCCACCGGCGTCGGGTCTCCGGTTCGCCGAGATCAGCGGCGCGCGGGTCGCGCTCCTCGACGGGAGTCACTGGGCGATCGTCGAGCGACCCGCGGAGGCCGCCGCGGCGCTCGAGGGCCACTGGTCGGGAGCCGCCTGAGGTCCGCGGCGGACGCCGCGCGACGTGCAAGGCTTCTGCGCCCATGCCCGTCGCCCCCGAGATACAGGCACACCTCGACGCCACGGCCAGGCCTGACGCTCCCGCGCTCGAGAGTCTCGCGCTCGACGTCGCGCGCGAGCAGGCACTGGCCATCGGCTTCGTCGGCGCACGCGAGCCCGAGCCGGTCGAGGTGGTCGAGGACCGTCACCTCCCCGGTCCGGCGGGCGACATCCCCGTGCGGGTGTACGACCCCGACCCGGAGGAGACCTCGTCGGTCGTGGCGTACTTCCACGGTGGTGGGTTCGTGTTCATGAGCATCGAGACCCACGACCGAGTCTGTCGTCGACTCGCCAACGCGACCAAGGCGGTGGTCGTCAGCGTCGACTACCGGCTCGCGCCCGAGCACCGCTTTCCGGCCGCGCTCGACGACTGCATGGCGGTCACCCACTGGCTCACCGGCCACGCCGCCGAGTTCGCCGGCGACCCCGAGCGCATCGCGGTGGCCGGCGACAGCTCGGGCGGCAACCTGGCCGCCGCGACCGCGCTCGCGGCGCGCAACGGCGGGCCGGGCCTCGCGGCCCAGGCGCTCGTCTACCCGGTGATCGATGCCGCGTGCGCGACGAAGTCGTTCGCCGAGATCGCCGACCGGTTCCCCCTCACCGCCTCCCAGATGCGTTGGTTCTGGTCCCAGTACCTCGGGCCCGACGGCGACCCGGCAGATCCGTACGCGTCGGTCCTGCGCGCGACCGACCTCGCCGAGGCGCCGCCGGCGCTCGTGATCACCGCCGAGTACGACGTCTTGCGCGACGAGGGCGAGGCCTATGCGCAGGCCCTGCGCGACGCCGGCGTCGACGTCTCCTCGCTGCGATACCCCGGGATGATCCACGGCTTCCTGAGCATGGACGCGCTTACGCCCGCGGCGGACGAGGCCATGGCCGAGATCGCCGCGTTCCTCACGCGGGCCCTCGACGCGCGGTCCTAGACCCGGCGCGCGACAGGGAACCCCGGCCCCGCTACAGGCGCTGGAGGATGCTGGCGGTGCCGAGCGAGCCGCCGCAGCACATGGTGACGAACGCGAGCTCGCCGTCGGTGCGCTCCAGCTCGTGGAGCGCGGTGGTGATCAGCCGGGCCCCGGTGCACCCCACGGGGTGACCGAGCGCGATCGCGCCGCCGTTGACGTTGACTCGGTCGAGGTCGGGCTTGTGGACCTGCGCCCACGACAGCACGACCGAGGCGAAGGCCTCATTGATCTCGAACACGTCGAAGTCGGCCATCGCCATCCCCGAGCGGTCGAGCATCTTCGCCGTCGCGTCGACAGGCCCGTCGAGCAGGTAGTACGGGTCGGTGCCGGTCACGAGCTGGTGCAGGAGCTTCGCCCGCGGGCGCAGCCCGAGCTCGGCGGCCCTCTCCTCGCTCATCCACAGCACCGCCGCGGCGCCGTCGGAGATCTGCGACGACGTGCCGGCGGTGTGCTTGTAGCCCTCGACGACGGGCTTGAGCTTCGCCAGGCCCTCCATGGTCGTGTCGCGCAGGCCCTGGTCGCGCGAGATCAGCTGGGCCTCACCCGTGGGCTCGCCGTCGTCACCGATGACCGGCGTCTCGATCGGCGCGATCTCGCGCTCGAACCGACCCTCGCCCCACGCCTGCTTCGCCTTGCGCTGCGAGTGGAAGCCCCACTCGTCGAGATCCTCCCGCGTGATGCCGCGGTTGTCGGCGATGCGGTCGGCCGCACCGAACTGCCCGTTGGGCGGGTCGTCCCACGGCCACGGCTCCGTCTTGTAGTGCCCCGGTCCGTTCACGACGTTCGCGCCCAGCGGCACGTGGCTCATCTGCTCGACCCCACACGCGATCGTGACGTCGGCGCCGCCGGCCGCGATCAACCCTGCCGCGAGGTGGTTGGCCTGCTGCGACGAGCCGCACTGGGCGTCGACCGTCGTGCACGCGGTCTGGTACGGGAGCAGGTCCGGGCCGGCCGACAGCCATGCGTTGCGCGTCACGTTGGAGCCCTGCTCGCCGGCTTGGGTGACGCAACCGCCGATCGCCTCGTCGACGAGCATCGGGTCGATGCCGGCGCGCTCGATCACCTGGAGCTGCACATGGCGGAGCGTCTCGGTGGCCTTGAGGCCTGACAACCAGCCGTTGCGCTTGCCGATCGGCGTGCGGACGGCTTCGACGATGACGGGCTGGCGCATGGGGTGGACCCCTCTCCTGAGCGCGTCGTGGCGGCTCGAGCAGATGTGACGGGCCGTCAGTTTAGGGGCCATCATCGGCGGCCATCCCATGAGCGAACCTGCCCCGACCTCCCCCGCCGACGAGGACGCGACGCGGCTCGCCGCGTCCCGCCGCGTCGGGAGTGCCACCCGCGACCTCATCGGCTACCTCGTCGGGAGCACCGCCCCGGCCGGCGACCTCGACGACGTCGCCGCGACCATCGAGGCCGTGAACGACCGGCTGCGCCCGCACGCAGTCACGAGTCGATACGGGGACGGCGAAGGCCTGCGCGTCCGCCCCGCCCTCGCCGACGACCGGCTCTTCGAGCACCATCCCTTCGCCGGGCTCTCGAACCCGCTCGCGCCGCCGCTTCACCTGTTCGAGACGGACGACGGTCCCGCAGCCACGGTCACCTATGACCAGCGCCACGAGGGCATGCCCGGCAAGGTGCACGGCGGCGTCCTCGCCGCCGCGTTCGACCTCGTGCTCGGCGCGGCTGCTGCACGCGCGGCCGGGCGACCGGCGCCGACCGGTCGCCTCACGATCCGGTACCGAATCCCGACGCCCGTGCACACCGAGCTCCGCTACGTGAGCCGCGTCGCGAGCATCCAGGGGCGCAAGATCGTCACGACCGCGACCGTCTCCGCCGCCGACGAGGTGACCGCGGAGGCCGAGGGCCTCTTCATCGTCGCGCGCACCGAGATGCTGCCCGGCGTCGGGCGCGCAGACGCGTGAGCCTCGGGCGAGGCGGGCCGCTCGAGGGTGTGCGGGTCGTCGAGCTCCTGGGGCTGGGGCCCGGTCCCTTCTGCGGGATGCTGCTCGCCGACCTCGGCGCCGAGGTGCTGCGCGTCGACCGCGTCGACGCGGTGCGCGCGATCGACGCCTCCACGCCGGCGACGAACGCGATGTACCGATCGAAGGCCGCGATCGGGCTCGACCTCAAGGCACCGAGCGGCGTCGAGACGTTCCTGCGCCTCACCGATGCAGCCGACGCCGTGTTCGAGGTGTTCCGCCCGGGAGTCGCGGAGCGCCTCGGCATCGGCCCCGACGTCGCGCGCGGCCGCAACCCGCGCCTGGTGTACGGGCGACTGACCGGGTACGGCCAGGACGGCCCGCTCGCCGACAGGGCCGGCCACGATCTCGACTACCTCGCGATCGCCGGGGCGCTGGAGCCGCTCGGCCGCGCGGGCGCACCGCCGACGCCACCGATCAACGTGCTCGCCGACTTCGCGGGCGGCGGGATGCTGCTCGCGTACGGAATCGTCGCGGCGCTCCTCGCGCGCGAGCACACCGGTCAGGGGCAGGTCGTCGACGCGGCGATGGTCGACGGCGCGGCGGTGATGCTGACCCCGTTCTACGCGGCGCGCGCGTCGGGGTTCTGGGGACCGCGGGGCACGAACATGCTCGACACGGGCTCGCCCTGGTACGACAGCTACGAGACCAGCGACGGCCGGTGGCTCGCCGTCGGCGCGATCGAGCCGCAGTTCTACGCGCAGCTCCTCGAAGGGCTCGAGCTCGCGGGCGAGGACCTCCCCGAGCAGCACGACCGTGACGGATGGCCCGAGCTGCGCGAGCGGTTCGCCACGGTGATCCGGACGCGAACCCGCGACGAGTGGGAGCAGCACTTCGCCGACTTCGACGCGTGCGTGGCACCGGTCCTCGACCCGGTCGAGGCGCCATCGCACCCGCACAATCGGGCGCGCGCGACGTTCCGTGAGATCCGGGGCGTTCCTCAACCCGCGCCCGCGCCGCGCTTCTCGGGCACGCCGTTGGCCGACCCGGCACCGCCCGAGCACGCCGGCGAACGCGAGACGCACGTCCTCGAGGCGTGGGGCCTGTCGCGCGACGAGGTGGCTGGCCTCGTCGCCATGGGTGTCGTGATCTAGGAGCCAGAGGCGAGCGCCCGCGGCGCAGGTACCCTGCGCCGCAGCGAGCCGTGGCCGAGCATCCCGGCGCCGCAGGCGCCAAGAGCGGAGAGGGAGCGAGACCGTGCCGATCCCCGAGCAGCGCGATCTCGAGAAGACCCGCGGCATCATCGCGAGCTGGCTGGCGGAGCGGCTGCCCGATGTGAGGGACGTGGAGGTCGGCGAGCTCTCCGGCCCCGCGTTCACCGGCTTCTCCAACGAGACCCTGCTGTTCGACGCCCGCTGCACCGACGCCGCGGGCACCCGGCGCACCGAGGGCCTCGTGCTGCGCGTGAAGCCGACCCAGCACACGGTCTTCCTGGAAGCCGACTTCGAGTCGCAGTACCGGGTGCTGGAGACGCTCGGGGCGAAGACGGACGTTCCCGTTCCCACCATGCGGTGGTTCGAGGAGAGCGACGAGCACCTCGGCGCGCCGTTCTTCGTGATGGACAAGGTCGACGGGCGGGCGCCGACCGACACACCGCCCTACACCCTCGGCGGCTGGTTCTTCGAGGAGACGACGCCCGCCGACCGGAGGACGCTCGTCGAGAGCGGGCTCGATGCGCTCGCGGCCGTGCACGCCGTCGACTGGCGGGCACTCGGCTTCGAGTTCCTCGACAAGCCGCAGTACGGGAAGCTCGGTTTCGAGCAACAGCTGCGGTACTACGAGGCGTCGTACGAGTGGGCCGACCCGGGATCGGAGCCACCTCGGATCGCGAAGGCCGCGCTCGAGTGGGTGCGCGAGAACGCGCCGGCCGAGGACCCCGAGATCGGGCTGTGCTGGGGTGACGCGCGGATCAACAACCAGCTCTTCGGTCCCGACCACCACGTGCGCGCCGTCGTCGACTGGGAGATGGTGACCCTCGCCGATCCGATGATGGACCTCGGATGGTGGCTGTTCCTCGACCGTCACTTCCACGAGGGCATGCCCGCGCCGCGCCTGGTTGGCTTCCCGACTCGTGAGGAGATGGTCGATCGCTACGAGCAGACCAGCGGCCGGGCCGCCCGCGATCTGGAGCTCTACGAGATCTTCGGCGGCCTGCGGTTCGCCGTCGTGATGATGCGGCTCAAGCACCTGCTCGTCGACTTCGAGCTCATGCCCCCCGACACCGACATGGCCGAGAACAACGCCGTCACCCGCGTCCTCGCCGACATGCTCGGCCTCGAGTCCCCCGGCGAGGGTGTCCCCTGGGCCTGAGCCGGACCCATGGTTGCGTCCCGCACCCGCGCATTCGAGGGTGAGGGACGCATCAGAGAGCGAGTCAAGGCTCCTCGGGCCAGTCGCGGGTCGGGCTCAGCGACCATTCGGGGTCGCGGCGCTCGAGGAACGCCAGCACGCCTTCACGGGCGTCGTCGCGACCCATGACGACGCGGTGGTACGCGGTCTCGAGCCGGTCGCACTCGTCGGCGTCCAGCGTGGGCTGGTGCCAGAGCAGCCGCTTCGACAGCGCGATCGACAGCGGTGCGGTGTTGACGGCGAGGTCGCGGGCGTACTCGAGCGTGGCCGGCAGCACCTCGTCGGCGGGGAGCGCACGCGCCGCGAGGCCCATGGCGAACGCCTCCTCGGCGGTGAAGTGCCTGCCTGACAGCAGCAGGTCGGCGGCTCGCGCGAACCCGACCGCCCGCGGCACCGTCCAGTGCGAGTGCGCGTCGGGCAGGACGCCGCGCCGGTTGTGGACGAAGCCGTACTTCGCGCCGGTCGCCATGAAGCGGACGTCGCAGTGCATGGCGAGCGTCATGCCGATGCCGATCGCGTGCCCGTTCATCGCCGCGAGCACGGGCTTGCGGATCTGCCACGCGGTCGGCCGGATCGGCGACGACGTGAACGCCTCGGCGCCTCCAGCCCGCTCGCCCGGAGCCGCGAACGTCGCGCCCCCGGGCGTGAGGTCGGCCCCGGCGCAGAACGCGTCACCCGCGCCGGTCACCACGACCACGCGGATGTCGTCGTCGGTGTCGCAGTGCGCGTGCAACCGGCCCAGGCTGTCGCCCATCGCCCCCGTGAACGCGTTCCGCTGGTCGGGCCGGTCGAGGGTCACGACGGCGACGTGGTCCCGGACCTCGAACCGGATGTCGGTGAGGGCCGGGATGTCGATGTCCGGCGCGACGTCCGGGTCGGGCCCGTCGGATCGGGCTTCAGGTCCGGAAGACATGCGGCGATAGTCTGACCGCATGGCACCGACGGCCGTGGGAACGCGCCTGCGCTGCTCGAAGTGCGGGACCGAGATCATCGTCGTGAAGGGCACCGACGAGGTGATCGTCTGCTGCGACGAGCCGATGACCGCCAAGAGCTCCTAGGACGCACGCATGGCGAACCTGCTGGGCAAGCGCTACCAGTGCAGCGTGTGCGAGGCCACGGTCCTCGTCACGAAGCCGGGCGACGGCGAGGTCTCGTGCCACGGCCAGGCGATGGAGGTCGCCCAGGCCAAGCCGCTCCCGTCGTCGGACTGAACCACGCACCAGGCAGGGATGGAGGGCGCCGCCGCCACCCACGCGACGGTCGTTCGGGTCGATGCCACCGGCCTCGCGGCCGGGGGCGTCGCGCTCGACGCCATGTTGCGTGACGCACTGGCGCCGGGAGCGTGCGTCCGGTTCGAGGGCGCCTGGCCCGAGTCGGTCCCTCCGTCGTCGCGCGCCGTCCTGCGCGCGGTGCCGGCGCTGACGGTCGCGATCTCACCACCCGAGGAGATCGAGGGCTCGTTCGATGTCGTCGCGACCGACGACGACGTGCGCGCCGTCGAGGACGCGTTCGCGCGGGCGCCACTCGCGGCCGTCAGCGCAGCGTTGCTGCTACGGGCACCGCGCACCGACGTCGATGACGGCCTCAACGCCGAGTCTGCGGTCTACTCCGTGCTGCAGGCGGGTCCGGAGTTCCGCGCCTGGCGCGACGCGACCCCTGCTCGCCCCGCCGACGACGCCGATCTCGCGCGAGTCCGCGTCGAGTCGGTCGGCGACGTGACCGAGATCGTGCTGACGCGCCCGGGCCGCCACAACGCCCTCGACGCCGCGATGCGCGATGCGCTCGACGCCGCGCTGGCGGACGCCACCTGGAGCTCGGGTGGCATCATCGTGCGCGGCGACGGGCCGTCGTTCTCGTCGGGGGGCGACCTCGACGAGTTCGGGACGTTCCCCGACCCGGCGACCGCCCACATGGTCCGCCTGCTGCGCTCACCGGCCGGGCGGTTCGCCGCGCTGCACGAGCGACTCGTCGTCGCCGTCCACGGGACCTGTCTGGGCGCGGGCATCGAGCTCGCGGCGTTCGCCGATCACGTGCTCGCGAGCGACGACACCCGCATCGGGCTGCCCGAACAGGCGATCGGCCTCGTGCCGGGAGCGGGCGGGACCGTGTCGATCGCTCGCCGTGCCGGGCGCCGCGCAGTCCTCTCGCTGCTGCTGCGCGACGGTACGATCGGCGTCGACCAGGCGCGCGACTGGGGTCTCGTCGACGAGATCGTGTCTCACGATCGTCTGCGTGCACGGGCCTTCGAGATCGCGGAGTCGCTGACGTGAACATCGCCATGCTGCTGGAGATCGCCGCGGACGGCTTCGGCGACCGCGTCGCCATCGGGCCACGTGACGGCGGGTTGACGTATGCCGACCTGCGCCAGCGCGCGGTCGCGATCGGCGCGCACCTGGCCCGCGCCGATGCCGACGACGTCGCGCTGGTCAGCGAGACGTCGCCGCTCGTCCCGGCCGTCGTGTTCGGCGCCGCATGGGCGGGCGTGTCGTACGCGCCGATCAACTACCGGCTGCCCGCCGAGGCTCGCGACGCGCTGCTGCACCGGCTCGAGCCGGTGGTGGTCGCCGACGAGTCGTGGATCGCGATGACAGGCGCCGGTGATCAGACGTACCCCGACGAGCCCGAGCGCCCGGCCGTGCTCCTGTTCACGAGCGGCACGTCGGCGGAGCCGAAGGCTGCCGTGCTCGAGCACGATCAGCTCCTCGCGTACCAGATCAACACCGTCGAGTTCGCGTCGGCCGGCGACGACGAGGCCGTGCTGCTGTCGGTCCCGCCGTTCCACATCGCGGGCGTCACCGCGGTGCTGAGCTCGACGTACGCGGGACGCCGCATCGTGCCGCTGCCGCGATTCACGCCCGAGGCCTGGCTCGAGACCGCGAACCGCGAGCAGGTCACGCATGCGTTCGTCGTGCCGACGATGCTGGCGCGCATCGTGCACGCGCTCGAGGCCGATTCGAGCCTCTGCCCGTCGACGCTGCGACACCTCGTGTACGGCGGGGCGCGCATGCCCGCGCCCGTGCTCGCACGTGCGCTCGACCTCCTGCCCGACGCGGGCTTCGTGAACGCGTACGGGCTGACGGAGACGAGCAGCACCGTCTGCGTCCTCGGGCCCGACGATCACCGGACCGCGGCCGCGAGCGACGACCCGGCCGCGCGTGCCCGGCTGGGGTCGGTCGGGCGGCCCGTCCCCGGCATCGAGGTGCGGATCGTCGGCGCCGACGGCGGCGAGGTCACCGACGGCTCGATCGGCGAGATCTGCGTGCGCGGCGCCCAGGTCTCGGGCCGCTACGTGGGCGGCGGCTCGCACCGCGACGGCGACGGCTGGCTGCACACCGGCGACCAGGGTCGCATCGACGGCGAGGGCTACCTCTACGTCGAGGGACGGGGCGACGACACGATCATCCGTGGCGGGGAGAACGTGGCGCCGGCGGAGGTCGAGGACGTGCTGCTGCACCACCGCGCCGTGGGGGCCGCGGCCGTCGTAGGTGTGCCGGACGAGGAGTGGGGCGAGCGCATCGTCGCGATGGTGTCGCTGCGCGCCGGCGCGGCGACCGACGAGGCGGAGCTGCGCGCGCACGTGCACGAGCACCTCGGCGGCCTCAAGACGCCCGAGACCATCGCCATCCGAGACGAGCTGCCCCAGACCGCGACCGGCAAGATCCTGCGGCGCACCGTCCGTGAGGAGCTCGGCCGGCGCTGACCCCCGAGCGCGCCGGCGCCGTCACAGGCCCATGAAGCTGCCACCGTCGCAGACGATCGTCTGGCCGGTGACGTAGCCGCCGTCGCCACTCGCGAGGAACACGGCGACGGGGCCGATGTCGTGCTCGAGGTCGCCGATTCGCCGCAGAGAGGTGCGTGCCGTCACACGCTCCTCGAGGACGGGGTTCTGCTCGAACGCGCCCATGAGCGCGGGGCTCGCGGCGACGGGCGCGATGCAGTTGACGGTGATCCCGAGCGGCCCCCACTCCCGCGACAGGCTCTTGGCCATGGCGCGCTGCGCCGCCTTGACCGGCGAGTAGATCGGGATGTTGACGCTGCCCTCCACGCCCGACGGCGACGTGATGAGGATGAGACGACCCCGCGCGCCCGCATCGCGCAGGTGAGGGAACGCCAGCACCGCGCTGTAGTACGAGCCCCAGACCGCCGTGCGCGAGTTCCGGTCCCACAGCTCGACGTCGAGCTCCTCCAGCCGGTGCGGCGCCGCGCCCCGGTATGCGTTGTGCACCATGACCTCGAGGCCGCCGTAGCGTTCGATGGTCTCGGCGACGCACGCCGTCATCGAGTCGCGGCTCGTGACGTCGGTGACGATGCACACCGCCTCGTCGCCGCGCTCACGGATCGACGCCGCGACCGGCTCACCCGTCTCGGCGCGCCGGGCCGCGATCACGACGTTCGCCCCCTGGGCGGCGCACGCCCTCGCGATCCCCTCGCCGACCCCCTGGCCCGCCCCGGTCACGACGACGGTTCGGCCCGCGAGACGGTCTCCGCCCGAACCCGAACCAGAACCAGGCGAGCTCACGGTGCCATCCAGACGCCGCCGTCGGCGCAGACCGTCACGCCGGTCACGAAGTGAGCCGCGTCGCTGGCGAGCCACACGACGACCGGTGCGATGTCGGCAACCACGTCACCGGGCCCGCCCAGCGCGGGCGGCGCGAGCGACACCGCCGTCGACTCGACACCGACGGCGGAGTGCTCCGGCGCGGGCGCGACGCAGTTCACGCGGATGCCGTCAGGTCCCCACTGCCGCGCCGCCGACTTCGCGAGCAGCCGCTGGCCCTCGACGGCCACCGTGTACGGCACGAGCCGCTCCGCACCCGACATCGAGACCGTCGGCGTGACGAGCACGATGCTGCCGCCTCGACCCTGCATCTCGCGAAACGCCGCCTGCAGCACGAACAGCGTCGGGCGCATCGTGCCCTCCCACACCGCTTCCCAGCGCGCGTCGTCGACCTCGGCGAAGTCGATCGCCTCGAAGGCGACCTCGGGCATCGCGACATGGACGACGACGTCGACCGGGCCACGGGCGCGCTCGGCCGCGGCGGCGAGCTGGACGTCGACCTGCGCCCGAGTCTCGAGTGCGCTGGTCGCGATGCCACTGGCGTGGGACGGCCCGCCACCGAGGACACCGTCGAGCAGCTCACGACCGAAGTCGCGCTCGGTGCCCGTCACGACGACGCGCTTGCCATCGAGCGGACGGTGCACGCCGCGGCCTCAGGTGGTGCGGACGGGCAGCGACTTGATGCCGTTGATGAAGTTCGAGCCCAGGCGCTTGACGGGACCGTCGGGGGCGAGCCCCGGCATCCGTGCGAGCAGCTCCTCGAACATCACCCGCGCCTCGAGCCGAGCGAGGCTCGCGCCGAGGCAGAAGTGCGGGCCCCCGGCACCGAAGGCGACGTGCTCGTTCGGCGTGCGCCCGACGTCGAAGCGATCGGCGTCGGAGAAGTGCGACTCGTCCCGGTTGGCCGAGGAGTACCACATCACGACCTTGTCGCCCTCGCGGATCTGCTGCCCACCCAGCTCGGTGTCGGTACGGGCGGTGCGACGGAAGTGCATCACGGGTGTGACCCAGCGCAGCATCTCCTCGATCGCCGTCGGGAGGAGCACCGGATCGCCTGCCAGCCGCGCCCGCTCCTCGGGGTGCTCGAAGAGCGCCAGGGTCCCTCCGGTGATGAGGTTGCGGGTCGTCTCGCTGCCGGCGTTCATGAGCAGCATGAAGAACAGGTCGACGTCCATCGCCGAGAGGCGCGCGCCGTCCACCTCGGCTCGGAGCAGGACGCTCAGCAGGTCGGAGCCGTCGCCGTCGGCGCGCTCGGCGGCGAGGCGATCCGCGTAGGCGAACATCTCGCTCATCGCCTGGTGCGCATCCTCGATCGTCGCGCCGACCTCGGGGTCGTCCAGGCTCATCATGGTCTCGGTCCACGCGAAGACCGTGTGCCGCTCCTTCGTCGGCACGCCGACGAGCTCGGCGATCACCTGGAGCGGCACCTCGACCGCGACGTCGGTCACGAGGTCGAAGCTCCCCCTCGCTGCGGCGTCGTCGAGGATCCGCACGACCATCTCGCGGATCCGCGGCTCGAGGGCGTTGATCTGGCGAGGCGTGAAGCCCTTGTTGACGAGCTTGCGCAGCTGCGTGTGGCGCGGGGGGTCCTGGTTGAGCATGAGCTCACCCGCGCCGCCATCACCGTCGGGGTTGTCCCTGATGAACGTGGACGGATGCGAGCCGAACGTCTGCGGGTGGCGCGACACCTCGAACACGTCCTCGTAGCCGAACACGCCCCAGTACCCGGGCCCGTCGGGCTCGGGGAGGAAGCAGACGGGCGACTCGGCGCGCAGGCGCCGGAACACCTCGTGGGGTGGCCCGTCTGCGAACAGCCCGAGGTCGAAGAGGTCGGGGCCCGCGGCGCCAGGAGGCGCGGTCGCCTGCGTCACGCGCGCACGCTCAGACCTGCGCGCGCGGGCGCACCTCGCACGCTTCGTCGAGGTCGAGGAGCATCGTCAGGCGGCCGAACGCGACCCAGTTGCCGATGCAGATCGTGAGGTCGAGGATCTCCGGGTCGGTGAAGAGCTCCTTGAGCCGCGCGAAGAACGCGTCGTCGATGTTGCGATGGTCGAGGCAGAACATCTCGGCGTACTCGATCGCCAGGCGCTCCTGCTCCGAGTACTGGGGGTGGTCCTGCCACTCGGAGACGTGCGCGTAGAGCTCCTCGTCGACGCCTTGCTCGGCGAGCTCGGGGATCCGCCAGCCCTGGCAGACGACGCAGCCGTTGATCTCGGCGACGCGCATTCGGGCGGCCTCCCGCACGCGTGCGGGCAGCTGACTCTCTTGGTACACGGCCGTCGAGAGCTGCGCGACCGCGCCGCCCATCTCGGGTCGCAGCGACCACACCCGCACGATCTCGGGCTGGTCACCTTCAGGAAGATCGAGCCGGGCCATCACGCCACCTCCTGGACACGTGCAGGCCGCACCCGTGCACCGTACCCGTCGGACGCCACGGCCTGCGCGACCGCGTCGCGCAAGGACACGTCGATCGTGGCGCCGACACCCTCGTCGAGCAGCGACGACGCGGCCCGTGCCCCGTGCAGCCCCGCCAGCGGGTCGGCCGGCGCGTCGCCGACGAAGACCGGCGCGTCTGGGCCACCGGCGGCGACCGCGAGGCCGCCCGCCACCGCGGCGTCGTCGCCGAACGCGACGCGGTCGCGCCACGTGCCTTGGTACCCGTAGCCCGTGATCGAGACCCACACCAGCCCGTCGTCGCGAACCCGATGCTCGAGGTCGAGGCCGAGCTGCTCGATCGCCCGTGGACGGGCGGACGTCACGACGACGTCGGCACCCTCGACCAGACGGGGCAGCTCGTGCCGCTCGACCGCGATCTCCTCCTTCGATCCGTTGAGACGGCGCCAGAACTCCGGAGGGCCGGCGCGGGCGCCGTCGGGCCGGTCCGCGAGCTCCACCTTGCGGACCAGCGCGCCACGCTCGCCGAGGAGGCGGGCGCACAGCGGTCCCGCCCACAGTGCCGAGCAGTCGAGGACGACCGGCCGGCGATCGGCGCGAGCGCGCCCGCTCGGGCCACCACGCTTCACGCGCACCGGCGTCGCCTCCGATCCCGCGGCGACGGCCACGGCGGCCGGGATCCCCAGCAGCTGGGCCCGCGCCACCGCCGGCTCGGCATCGACCGACCCGAGGTGCCGGGCCACGGCGTCCCACGCGGGGCCGTCCCAGTCGTGCTCCATCCACGCCGCGAGGAGCTCGACGTCGCCGCGCCGGGAGAGGTTGATCGCGGCCCACCGCCCGTCGCGCGACGGCAGGAGTCGGCACGAGCCACCCGCCGACACCGTCCCCTCGGGCGCGATGCCGAGGATCTCGGCGCGCTCGCCCACGAGCGCGGGCCCATCGACACCGAGCGCGGTGCCGAGGTCCGTCGCCGCCGCGTCGAGCGCGCGCTCGGCGCGTTCGCGGCTCAGTGGAACACCTCGCCGCCGTTCACGTCGAGCGCCTGGCCGGTGATGACCGACGACAGGTCGGACGCGAAGAAGACGGCCGCGTTCGCGCAGTCGTCGTCGGGAGGGATCTCGCCGAGCGCGATCTCGGCCGCGATCTCGTCGTAGTGGTCCTGGGGCGTCTTGCCCGATCCCGAGGCGAGGATCTGCATGTAGCCCTCGACCGACGGGCCCCACATCCAACCGGGCACGATCGAGTTGACGCGGATCTTGTGGGGGCCGAGCTCCTTGGCGAGCACCTGCGCAGCCGTCATCAGCGCGCCCTTGGACGTGGCGTACCCACCCTGGAGCGGCAGGACCTTGCGGATGATCATCGAGTTCACGAACACGATCGACCCGCCGCCCTGGGACTTCATCTGCGGGATGACCGACTTCGTGAGCTGGAGGCTCCCGAAGAGGTTCACGTCCATGATGTGACGCCATGCCGCGAGGTCGACGTCCTCGAAGCGCTGGAAGACGTCGGGGGCGAACGCGTTGTGCACGAGCACGTCGACGCCGCCGAACGCGTCCACCGTCGCCTGCACGAGCGCGTCACAGTGCGCCTGATCGGTGATGTCGGTGCGCACGTGCACGGCTCGCCGGCCGAGCGCCTCGATCTCGCCGTGCACCTCCTCGAGGTACGACTCGGTGCGGGCGCCGAGCGCGACGTCGGCGCCCTCGCGGGCGAACGCCAGCGCGATCTCCTTTCCCAGCCCCGGCCCGATCCCCGAGACGATGCAACGCTTGTCCTTCAGCAACATCCGCGTGTGCTCCCTTTCCTCTGGTTGCGTCTCTCACCCGCGCATCTCGGGGTGAGAGACGCATCAAATGGGGTACGCCTCCGTTCAGCTCATGGTGCGGCCGCAGTTCACGTCGAGCGTCTGGCCCGTGACGACCCGCGCCAGTGGCGACGCGAAGAACAAGACGGCGGGCGCGATCTCCTCCGGTGACGCGATGTGGTGCAGCGGGTTCATCGCCGCGATCTCGTCGGCGACCTCGGTGGGCGCGATCTGGCGCTGCTCGGCGATCCACTCGAAGTACTCGTCGAGCGACCCACCGCGTATGTGCCCGGGCGCGACGCAGTTGACGCGCACCTTCGACGGGCCGAGCTCCTTCGCGAGCACGTGCGCGGCCGTGGTCAGCGCGCGCTTCGACGCCGCGTAGCCCGCCAGCAGCGGGATGGGGTTGCGCACCGACAGCGTCGTGATCATCACGACGGACGCGTCGCCGTGGTCGGCGACGGCCTTGCGAAGATGGGGCACGCACGCCTGCGTGAGTTGGAGCGTGCCGAACACGTTGACGTCGATCGGCCGGCGCCAGCGCTCCGGTTCGAACCCGTCGAACGGGTCGTGCCAGTCCTCCTCGGCGAACGCGTTGTTCACGAGCACGTCGACCTGCCCGAGCTCGGCGGCCGCGGTCTCGGCGAGTCGGGCGCACGCCGCGGCCTCGGCGATGTCGGTCGCCACCGTGACGACCCGGCGCCCGAGCGCCGCGATCTCCTCGGCGACGGGTGCCATGGACACCTCCCGGCGAGCGGCCAGCGCCACGTCGGCCCCGGCCCGGGCCAGCTCCAGCGCGATCGCCCGGCCCATCCCGGGGCCGATCCCCGAGACGACGGCGACCCGTCCGTCCAGCAACCCCGCCGTGTCGCTCATCTCCATTGCGTCCTTCGCTGCGGACCGGGATACCCGGCCCGCGGTCGCTCACTCCGCAGCTGACGCCCGCCGGGCTGGCGGCAGCGGACGAGAACATGTTCTACTCACCGGCCGTGTCCGGCAACCCGACTCCGGAGCGGGCCTCCACCCGGACGTTCAACCTCGCCGACCTCTTCGAGATCGTCGCCGACACCGTCCCCGACCGCACGGCGCTCGTGTGCCCGGCTCCGGCGAACGGCCACGCTCGAGGGACCGACGTCCGGTGGACGTACCGCCAGCTCGACGAGCGAGCCAACCGCCTCGGCCACCATCTGCTCGACCATGGCGTCGCGAGCGGCGACCACGTCGCGGTGCTCTCGTGGAACCGGGCCGAGTGGATCGAGGCCGAGCTCGGCATCTACAAGGCCCGGGCTTCGGTCATCAACGTCAACTACCGGTACGTCGCCGACGAGCTGCGCTACATGCTCGACAACTCCGACGCGGTTGCGATCGTCTTCGAGCGGACGTTCGCCCCGATGGTCGCCGAGGTGCGCGGCGACGCCCCGAAGCTCCGGCACTTCGTGGTCATCGACGACGGGGATGCGTCTGCGTCCGATCGGGGCGGAGCCGTCGCGAAGGCCGTCGCCCAGCTCGGCGCGATCGACTACGAGGACGCCCTCGCCGCCGCGTCGCCCGAGCGCGGCTTCCCGCCCCGCTCGCCCGACGATCTCTACATCCTCTACACCGGGGGCACGACCGGGATGCCCAAGGGGGTGCTGTGGCGCGCCGAGGACATCTTCTTCGCCGCCCTCGGCGGCGGTGGCTTCGGCCAGGCGCCGATCACCACGCCCGAAGAGCTCGCCGGGCGTGTCGCCGGCGACGACGCGATCAACGTCAACGTCGTGAACTCCCCGGTGATGCACGGCGGTGGCCAGTGGACGACCTTCATCGGCTTCTTCGGAGGCGGCACCGTCGTCCTCAACTGCGATCACCACTTCGACGGCCAGCACGTCGCCCGCATCGCGTCCGACGAGCACGCCACGTCGATCATGGTGGTCGGGGACGCGATGGCGCGCCCGCTCGCCGACGCGATCGAGGACCCCGACGACGACTACGACCTGTCCTCGGTGCTCGTCGTCGGGTCGGGTGGCGCGATCCTGTCGAAGGCGATCCGCGAGGAGCTCCAGGCGCTCCTGCCGAACGCAATGGTGATGGACAGCTTCGGCGCGTCGGAGACCGGCCACGCCGGTACGGTCATGGATCTCGAGCGCGGCGGCCCGCGCTTCACGATGAACCCGACGACGAACGTGCTCGACGAGGAGGGACGCCCCGTGAAGCCGGGCTCGGGCCAGGTCGGCAAGCTGGCCCGCCGTGGGCACATCCCGCTCGGCTACTACAAGGACGAGGAGAAGACCGCCGCGACGTTCCTCGTCGACCCCGACGGAGAGCGCTGGGTGATCCCCGGCGACTCCGCGACGATCGACGACGACGGCACGCTGAACCTGCTCGGGCGCGGCTCGGTGTGCATCAACACCGGCGGCGAGAAGGTGTACCCCGAGGAGGTGGAGGCGGCGCTCAAGGCGCACCGCGACGTGTTCGACGCCGTGGTCGTGGGTGTCCCGGACGAGCGGTTCCAGGAGCGCGTCGTGGCCATCGTCACGCCCCGCCCGGGCGCGATGCTCGAGCTCGCCGAGCTCCAGGCCTTCTGTCGGACCAAGATCGCGGGCTACAAGGTGCCTCGACAGCTGCACGTCACCGACGAGATCCCCCGCACGCCCGTCGGCAAGCCCGACTACCGCCAGGCGAAGAGGATCGCGGTGAACGAGCGCAGCGAGTGAGCTCGCCAGCAAGCGAACGACCGCGGGCCGGGTACCTCGGCCCGCAGAGAGTGAGCGCAGCATGATGGAAGTACCGGCGACCCTCGGCTTCTGGGACATCGCCAAGGCCCGGCCCGACCACCTCGCCCTCGTCGACCCCGACGAGCGCGAGATCTCGGCCGGTGAGCTGCTCGGTTCGGCGAACCAGCTCGTGCACGGACTGCGCGCGATGGGCTTCGAGCCCGGCGACGCGATCGCGATGCTGCTCCCCAACTGCACCGAGGTGTTCGAGCTCTTCCTTGCCGTCACCCAGGCGGGCTTCTACCTGATCCCGATCAACTGGCACCTCGTCGGGCCCGAGATCGCGTACATCGTCGACGACTGCGAGGCGAAGGCCTTCGTCGCCCACGCGCGGTTCCGAGACGACGCCGAGGCCGCAGCCGACGAGATCGACTTCCCCGCCGAGGGCCGTTTCGCCGTCGGCGGCGAGATCCCCGGCTTCCGCGCCTTCGAAGAGCTCAAGGCCGGGCAACCAACGTCCGATCCACCCGACCGCACCGCCGGCATGATCATGAACTACACGTCGGGCACGACGGGCAAGCCCAAGGGTGTGCGCCGCACGCTGCCCGGCGTCGATCCCGAGACCGCCGGCAACGGGTTCGGCGGGATGCTGTACATGTTCCGGCTGCAGCCGTTCGAGGACAACGTGCACATCGTCGGATCGCCGCTGTACCACACGGCCGTCCTCAACTTCTCGGGCTCGGCGATCAACATCGGGCACACGGTCGTGCTGATGGACAAGTGGACCGCACCGCAGATGCTGCACCTGATCGACAAGTACAAGGTGACCAACACGCACATGGTGCCGACGCAGTTCGTCCGACTGCTCAACGTGCCGGAAGCAGAGCGAGCGAAGTACGACGTGTCCTCGCTGCGTCACATGGTGCACGCGGCGGCGCCGTGCCCACCCGAGGTGAAGCGCCAGATGATCGAGTGGTGGGGACCGGTCATCGACGAGTACTACGCGGCGAGCGAGGGCGGCGGCACGATCGTGTTCGCCGACGAGTGGCTCGAGCACCCCGGCACGGTCGGACGTGCGTGGCCGATCTCGGAGATCGTGATCCTCGACGACGACGGCAACGAGCTCCCGCCCAACCAGGTCGGCACCGTCTACATGCACATGATGACGGGCAACTTCGAGTACTACAAGGACAAGGAGAAGACGGAGAAGAGCCGACAGGGCAAGTTCTTCACCGTCGGTGACGTCGGCTACCTCGACGACGAGGGCTGGCTCTTCCTCTCCGATCGCAAGATCGACATGATCATCTCCGGCGGGGCGAACATCTACCCCGCCGAGATCGAGAGCGAGCTGATCATGCACCCGAGGGTCGCCGATGTCGCGGTGTTCGGCATCCCCCACGAGGACTGGGGCGAAGAGGTCAAGGCCGTCATCGAGCCGGTCGAGGGCGTCGAGGGCGACGAGGAGCTCGAACGGGAGATCCTCGAGTGGTCGGCCGAGCGGCTCGCCAAGTACAAGCGGCCCAAGTCGATCGACTTCACCACCGAGATGCCGCGCGACCCCAACGGGAAGCTCTACAAGCGCAAGCTGCGCGACCCGTACTGGGAAGGCCGCGAGCGCGCGATCTAGTCGAGAGCTGCCCCGATGACATCGCCAACCACGAACGCAGCCGAGAAGAGCGCAGCCGGCTTGGCGCTGCTGACCCTCGCGTCAGCCCAGTTCCTGATGACGCTCGACACGTCGGTGATGAACGTCGCGATCGCGACGGTCGCCAAGGACGTCGGCACGACGGTCACGGGGATCCAGACTGCGATCACATTCTACACGCTCGTGATGGCCGCGTTCATGATCACGGGCGGCAAGATCGGCGCGATCATCGGACGCAAGCGGGCGTTCGCGATCGGCTGCATCATCTATGGGAGCGGATCGTTCGTCACGGCCATCTCACCGAGTCTCGCCGTGCTGATGATCGGATGGTCCGTGCTCGAGGGCATCGGGGCCGCGCTGATCCTCCCCGCGATCGTCGCGCTCGTGGCGTCGAACTTCGGCCGCCCCGATCGACCCCGCGCCTACGGGCTCGTCGCGGCAGCCGGCGCCATCGCGGTGGCCGCCGGTCCGCTCATCGGTGGGCTCCTCACGACGTACGCGTCGTGGCGATACGTGTTCGCGGGTGAGGTGCTCGTCGTGCTCGCGATCCTCGCGCTCACGCGCCGCATGGCCGACGCGCCGCCCGAGGAGCGTGTCCGGCTCGACCTCGTCGGCACCGGCCTCTCGGCGCTCGGGCTCGGCCTCGTCGTGTACGGCATCCTGAAGGCGGGGAGCTGGGGACTCGTCATACCCAAGGAGGGCGCGCCCGAGTGGTTGGGCCTCTCGCCGGCGATCTGGCTCGTCCTGCTCGGCGGGCTCGTGCTCTGGGGCTTCATGCTCTGGGAGATCCATCGGCTCCGGCGCGGCGCGGAGCCGTTGGTGAACCCCGCCATGCTGCGCAACGCGACGCTGCGCGGCGGTCTCACCGCCTTCTTCTTCCAGTACCTGCTCCAGATGGGGCTCTTCTTCGTGGTGCCGCTGTTCCTCTCGGTCGCGCTCGGGCTATCGGCCATCGACACGGGCGTCCGGCTGCTCCCGCTCTCGATCACGCTGCTGATCGCCGCGGTCGGGATCCCGAAGGTGCTCCCGCACGCGTCGCCGCGTCGGATCGTGCGGCTCGGCTTCGTGATCTTGTTCCTCGGCATCGTCGTGCTCATGGCGCTGCTCGACGAGGGCGCGGGAGCCGAGATCACGACCTGGCCGATGCTGCTCGCCGGGCTCGGGATCGGCGCGCTCGCGTCGCAGCTCGGGGCGGTGACGGTGTCGTCGGTGCCCGACGACCAGAGCGCCGAGGTCGGCGGCCTTCAGAACACGGTCACGAACCTCGGCGCGTCGATCGGCACCGCGGTGGCGGGTGCAGTGCTCATCACGATCCTCACGAGCTCGTTCCTGTCCGGTCTCGCGGGGAACCCCGATGTCCCCGACAAGGTGGCGACGAGCGCGTCGACCGAGCTCGCCAGCGGTATCCCCTTCGTCTCGGACGCCGACCTCGAGCAGGACCTGGAGAAGGCCGACGTCTCAGCCGACACCGCCGAGGCGATCGTCGACGAGAACGCCGACGCCCGAATCGAAGGCCTGCGCGCCGCGCTCGCGATCCTCGCGATCTTCGCTCTCCTCGCGATGTTCGCGAGTCGACGACTGCCCGACCAGCAACCCGGCGCGACGGCCGGCGCGTGACGCGCGTGACGTGAGCGCCCCAGAGCGCGTCACACGCTCCGAGCACGCGGGCCGTCGATCAGAACATCTTCGACAGCAGCTCGCCCGCGCGACGGATCGCGGCGGAGTCGGAGAACGGCAGGTTGAAGATCGGCTCGTCGACGCCGGCATCGATCATCACCGCGACCTGCTCGACGACTTCGTCGTCGGTGCCGACGGTGCAGCCCGCGGCGAACTCCTCGCCGGCGAGGTCGATGAGCATCGCCCGCGTGTCGATCGTCTGCTGCTCGCTGTCGGTGAGGAACAGCGAGCCGAGCCGCGTCGTGCGGATCTCGGAGGGGTCGCGGCCGACCTCGGCGCAGTGGCCGCGCAGCACCTCGAGCTTGTGACAGACCGTGTCGAGGTCGCCCGAGACGTTGCACTGGTCGGCGTACTGCGCGACGAGCCGCAGCGTCCGCCGCTCTCCCCCACCGCCGACCATGATCGGGATGCCATCCGGGCGAATCGGCCGCGGGAGGTTGCGCACGCCCTCGACGCGGTAGTGCGCCCCGGTGAAGGTGGGCGCTTCCTCGGTGAACATGGCCCGGCAGATCTGAAGGGCCTCCTCGAGCCGGTCGAGGCGCTCGCCTGCGCCGGGGAAGTCGACCCCGAAGGCGACGTGCTCGATGTCGTGCCACGCGGCGCCGATCCCGAGGATCGCACGGCCGCCGCTCACGACGTCGAGCGTCGTCACCTGCTTCGCCAGGATCGCGGGATTGCGGTACGTCACTCCGGTGACGAGGGTGCCGAGCTGCGCGCTGCGCGTGCGTGCGGCGAGGGCGCCGAGGAGCGTGTACGCCTCGAGCATCGGCTGGTTCTCACCGCCGAGCGCAGGCAGCTGGTACAGGTGGTCCATCACCCACACTGACGAGAAGCCGCTCTCCTCGCCGGCGACCGCCATCTCGACGATCCCGTCGAACAGCGCTGAGTCGGGGACGTGGAGCGAGAAGTTGGGGAGCTGGAGACCGAACGTCGTCGTCATGCGATGACACTATCCACGAGCCGGCGACGCCGGGTCAGGAGAAGCAATCGTCGAAGAACGCCGTCACCGGCTTCGTCATGATCGGGTCGACCGTCGAGCCGACGAGGTCGTTCACCTGCATGTGGCTGTAGCCGGTTGCGTCGATGACCTGCACGTCGACGTCGGCCGCCCGGAGCGCGTCCGCGAACTCATCCAGCTGCGCGACACGAGAGGGCCTACCGCGCTGCACGAGCAGCATCGAGGGGATGTCCTTGCCCGCCTCGACGTGCTCGATCGGTGACGCCTCGCGCTGGGTCTCGGGATCAGCGCCGAAGATCGCCGCGTAGAGACGCGCCCCGCGGTTGCCGGCGGCGACGCGGGCCACGACGTCGAAGCCTTCCGTGTCGTCCGGGAACGAGCACTGGATCTCGTCGAGACCGAGACCCACGTCGTCGAGGTAGCGCTCGTCGGTCGTCAGGGACGCGACGATCTGCGCGCCGGCCGAGTGCCCCAGGATCCCGACGTGGTCGGTATCGAGCCCGTACTCCTGGGCGTGGTCGAACAGCCATGCGACGGCCCGAGCCACGTCCTCGTTGTGCGTCGGGTAGCGGACCGGCGGATCCTGGTTGCGCGCGCTGAGCCGGTAGTTGACGTTCGCGAACGCCCACCCCTGCCCGTTGAACAGCTTCGCCTTGTCGCCCGTGAACCCGCGCTTGTCACCGACGATCCAGCCGCCGCCGTGGACGCCGATGACCAGCGGCACGGGGGCGCACGAGTTCCCGGTCGCCGGCAGGTAGAGGTCGAGCGACAGGAGGTTGGCGCCGACGCCGTCGATCGTCTCGTACTCGAGGTTCCGGACGGCATCGGGCCCGGGGCGACAGACCTCCCTACCCGACGTGTCGTCGGCGCGCGTCGACGTCGCCGCCCGGCCGGCACCGGCCGAGACGACGACGACGATCGCGATGACGAGCCCGAAGGCGACGGGGAGGGCTCTGCTCCTGATGCTCATGACGGTTACGATGCTCCTGGCCTGCAGACGAGCGGTCAACGGGATGTCAGGGCACTGTGAAGTCGCGGCTCACTCGTCTGCGATGGCACCCAGCCGGGAACGATTCACCGCGTGCCCGCTGAGCTCGCCGCGGCGGGTCAGGGCGGACGTCGGGACCTCTGGCCCTGGTCGGGGACCACCCGGTCGGACATCGTCGCCCCGAAGTCGAGGAGGTGGCGCGGATGAAGGGCGTCGTGGTGTATGAGTCACCCCCGTCGCGACCGTGCGACTGATGGGCTGGCTGCGAGAGCACGTGAGCACGCGAGGCGTGCTGCTGACCGTCGGCATCATCGTGCTCGCGTTCGGTCTCTTGCAGCTCGTTCCGTATCGGGTCTCCAACCAGAAGGTCCGACAAGGCCCGCACTGGGACAGCCCCCGTACCGAGGCTCTCGCCCGCGCGGCCTGCTTCGACTGCCACAGCAACGAGACCGAGACGCTGTGGTGGGAAGACATCGCACCGCTCTCGTGGTGGATCACCAATCATGTGAACGAGGGACGTGACGCACTGAACTTCTCGGAGTGCACGGGCCACGGCGGCGAGTCGGACGACGCGGCCGAGACCGTGCGCAACGGCTCGATGCCCCCCGGCTACTACACCTGGCTCGGCCTGCACTCGGACGCGGACCTGACCGCACAGGAGCGGCGCGACCTCGCCGCCGGGCTCCGGGCGAGCCTGCGGGGCGCCGGCTGCGGAGGCGACTGACCGAAACCCGGATCACCCCGTGGGTCGTGAGTACTTCTCGATCGCCTCCCGGGTCGCCTCGAGCATCGCGCCGAAGAACTTGCCGCTGTTCTGACCGACCCATCCGATGCTGGCAGTGCGCCCGGCGTTCATCTCCCGGCATGCCGGGATCACGTACTCGGCGAACAGCTCGTACGACCGTCTGGTCGCGGCCCAGTCGGCGCAGTTGTGGGCGAGGAACAAGAAGGTCCCGAACCCGCCGGTCTTCGCACTCAGCTTCTCGATGGTGGCAAGCGCGTCGTCGGGCGTCCCGACGGTCGCGACGCCGAAGTTGGGGTAGCCGTTCGTCGTCCAGTGCGTCAGCGCCTCGTGAGCCGAGCCGGCCCACGGCATCTTGGTGTTGCTCATGCCCTCGAAGTAGCCGCAGAGCGTGAGCACGCCGTGCTCCATCTCTCGCTCGGCCTGCTCGCGCGTCTCGGCGAGGTGCATCGTGGCCACGACCCGCCACCGATCACGATCGACCGCGTTGCCGTGCTCGACCGCGGTGCGCTCGAAGTGGCCCCAGTTGGTGTCGAGCGCGTCGAAGCCGGTGGGGTCGGTCGCTGCCAGCGACAGGATCGAGAGGCCGAGTCGGCCCGCCAGCGTGGCGCCGGTCGGCGACGACGTCGACGCCACCGCGACCTCGATGCCGTCGTGCGAGAACGGCCGGAGCTGGAGGTGCGCCTCGTCGAGCGTGAACCAGTTGGTGCGGCGGCTCACGACCTCGCCGCGCAGCAGCGGCAGGATGACCTCCGCGGCCTCGATCATCATGTCGCGCTGTCGACGCGGGTCGATGCCCAGCATGAACGCGTCGGACGGCAGCTGACCCGGTCCGATCCCGAGCATCGCCCGCCCCATGGTGAGGTGGTCGAGCTGCATGATGCGATCGGCGAGGATGAACGGCTGGTGGTACGTCAACGAGTTGACGCCCGTGCCGAGCCGGATCCGCTTCGTGCGTCCGGCCGCCGCCGCGATCATCAGCTCGGGCGAGGCGAACGTCTCGTAGCCACCGCTGTGGTGCTCCCCGAACCACACCTCGTCGTACCCGAGCTCGTCGAGCAGCACCGCGAGCTCGAGATCACGATGCATCTGCAGCGTCGGGTTGCCGTCGAGGCCGTGGTACGGCGCGATGAACGCGCCGAAGCGCTTGGGGCGAGGGATGGTCACCGGGCCACCTCCACCGTGAACGTCCGACCGGATCACTCGTCGAGGAGCTGGGCCTGGAGTGCGTCGACGACGCCGGGCTCGATGCCGATGGCCTCCGCGTAGCCGAGCCAGTTGCCGTACTCGTCACGCATGCGCTCGATCATCCCGGCCATCGTCGCCGGGACGGCACCGCGCATGTCGTCGGGCAGCCCGGGCCAGCGGTCTGCCATGTCGGCGTAGTCGCGTCTGCCGCGCGCGTGGATCACGTCGACGACCTCGTGGGTGAGCACGTAGTCGCCGATGATGTCTTCGTCGGACACGCCGAGGAGCCCGAGCACCACGGCCGAGAACACTCCGGTGCGGTCCTTGCCGGCCATGCAGAAGTAGACCGCCGGCATGGTGCCCGGCTCGACGAGCGCGCGCAGCGCCGCGGCATACGCGGCGCCACCCGAACGCATCATGAGCGCGTAGATCGCGGCCGCGCTCTCCGGCGGCTCCCAGTCGGGTGGCCGAACGGTGTGCAGTGCCTTGTCGATGGTCGGCAGGTGCACGTGCTTGATGTCGAGCTTCCCGAGGCGGCCGATGCCGATGCGCTCGAGCTCCTCGTCGTCCCGGAAGTCGATCGCGCTGAGCAAGCCGAGGTCACGCAAGATCGGCCCGTCCTCGGGCTCGAGGTGGTGCAGCGAGTCGCTGCGGTAGAGCCGACGCCACCGCACCGTTCGCCCGTCGGCGGTGGGATAGCCACCGAGGTCACGGAAGTTGACGGGACCGGCGAGCGGGACTGCTCGATCGGTCACGCGGCACCGCCGGCGTCGGGCGCGCCGTGCTCGCTCGCGTGCGACTCGAACCGCTCGCGCACGACGTGGATGAAGATCCCCTCGGCCTCGGCACACAGCCGGTCGCCCGCGTGCACCGTGCCGCGCGTGAACACCTTGCGACCGTCGATGCGATCGGTCTCGCCCCGGAACGTCAGCTCCGTGTGGAGCGGTGTGGGGCTGCGGTAGACGATCGTCAACGTGCCGGTCATCGCGCCCACCCCCGCCGTGATGTTGGCGATCCCGAGGAGCTCGTCGAAGAGGCCGGCGAGGATGCCGCCGTGCACACATCCCGGCGGACCCTCGTACGCGGCGCCGAGCGTGGCACGCGCCACGATCGTCTGGTCGTGCACCTCGCACTCCAGCGGTGAGGCGAGCGGGCTGTACCACCCGATCATCGGTGAGAACGGGAAGTAGACGTGCGGATCGAGATCGACCTCGGGCATCGCCGGCAGCGAGGCGACCCAGGTGGGAGTGTCGGGCTCGAGCAGGTCGCCCGCCTGCTCGACGGCGGCCGCAGCCTCCGCCAGCAGCGAGGGCGCGGCGTGCGTGCGCACCATCTGATCAGTCACTCGACGCATCGCGTCGGCGAGGCGCCGGAGCTCCGGCCCGGGTGGGTGCGTCGCGTCGGGACCGTGCCCGTCGACGACACCCTGCTCGTCGCTCACCGATGCGTCGACCGGGTGCGCTACTCCTCGACGATCGAGATGGCCTGCTTGGGGCATTGCCGCACGGCCTGCTCGACCTTCGGGCGCAGGTCGTCGGAGGGCGTCTCGTCGAGGACGTAGAGGAAGTCGTCGTCGCGCACCTCGAAGACCTCGGGCGCGATGCCCATGCAGATCGCATTGCTCTCGCACACGTCGAAGTCGACCACGACCTTCCAGGCCATCACACATCTCCTCACCATTGCTTCGTTCGCTCGATGGCAGGGTACCCGCCATCGCGCTTCGGGCCGCTCGCTCCGCTGCTGGCGCCCGCCGGACCCTAGTCCGCGGGCAGGCTCGTGAAGTCGGCCTCGCGCTTGTCCAGGAAGGCCGCGATCGCCTCGCGGTTGGCGGGTGCGCCGGTGAGCCGGGCGAACACGTCCTCCTCTCGGGCTCGCGCCGCACGGGCAGCATCGATGCGAGTCGCGAGGAGGAGGCGCTTGGTCTCGACGAGCGACACGACGGGCATCTTCGCGATCTGTCGAGCGGTCGCCAGCGCCTCGTCGAGCAGCTCCTCGGGAGGACACACGCGCGAGGCCAAGTCGCACGCGAGAGCCACCTCGGCCCCGAACCACTCTCCGGTGAAGAACGCGTGGGCGGCGGCCCGCCAGCCCATCACCGTCGGCAGGGTGAACGTGCTGCCCGCCTCGGGCACGACGCCGAGGCTCGCGAACGGCAGACGGAAGCGCGCCGAGTCCGAGACGAGCACGATGTCGCAGTACGGCAGCATCGTCGTGCCGATGCCCACGGCCACACCGTTGACCGCGGCGACGATCGGCTTCGGGAACGACTCGATCGCGGCGATGAAGCGCCGAAAGCCGTGCTCGGCGGCTTCCTCCGGCGGCGCCGCGTCGCGGCTCTCGGGGTTGCCGAGACGCCCCATCTCGGCGAGGTCCTGGCCGGCGGAATAGGCCGTGCCCTCGCCCGTCAGCACGACCACCGCGAGGTCGTCGCACGACGCCGCGTCGTCGAGCGCCGCCGCGACGGCGCCGTACAGCGCGGTGTCGAACGCGTTGCGCTGATCGGGGCGGCGAAACGTGATCAGGCGGACACGATCGGCATCGTCGACCGACGCGACCTGTCGTTCGTCGTCGTCACTCACGCGAAGGGATCCGTGCTGAGGTGCTTCGAGACATCACCGATCAGGTCGCAGTAGATGACGCGCTCGCTGAGCTGCCAGTCCCCGTCGGCGCGCGCGAACGAGTCGTGGTAGCGGCCCGCGATGATGGGCTGGAGCGGGAAGCCGTCGAGCTGCTGGAACACCGTGTAGTACGAGCGCGCCGTGGCGGTTCCCTCGGACTCGTCGGTGTCGATCACGAGGTTGGTCGTGACATGCTTCGTGCGCGGCGTGCCGTCGTCGTAGCGGCGCACCATCGTCTCGAGGATCTCCAGCACCGGCGCCGCCCCCTTGACGCCGGGGTCGTCGGGACCGCCGCCCTTGTAGCGGGCGTGCGCGAACAGCGCCGCGACTCCCTTGAAGTCGCCGAGATCCATCCGCTCGGCGTATCCGTACACGATGTGCTCGATCGCGCTCCGCGCGTCGCTCTCGCTGGCTCTGGACACCCCCCGGACGTTACCGTGCGCCGGTTCCGAGCCCCTCGAGAGGCAGCCGCCCGATGGCGATCGGCGTGTCCCGCGTCTTCCACCTCAACGTCAACTGCGGTGACCTCGAGCGGTCGCTCGGCTTCTACCGCGACCTGCTGGGGCTCACGCAGGCCGCGCACACCGTGTCGCCGGAGCAGGACGGTGCCGCGTTCGGGCTCGAGCGGGCGGCGTGGGACGCATGGATCATGCTCGACGAGCGGGGCTACGACGGCGTGGTCGTCGACCTGCTCGAGTGGCAGACGCCCCGACCGACGGGTACGCCGGCGGTCGCTGCCAACACGCTCGGCTTCAGCCGGCTCGGCTTCACCGTGGGCGACGTCGACGCGACGTTCGCGCGGCTCGAGGCCGGGGCCACGCGGTGCCTCGGTGAGCCACACGACGTCGAGATCGAGGGAGCGCAGTCGATGCGGGCGCTCACCTGCCTCGATCCCGACGGCACGATGGTCGAGCTGATCGGGAGGGAGGGAGTCACGAGCCGGTTCTCGTTCCTCGCGCTGAACGTGAGCGACCTCGATCGGTCGGTCGAGTTCTACGAGTCGGTCCTGGGCTTCACTCCGCTCGCTCGCCTGCGCCCCGGCAAGCAGAGCGGCGCCGGCCTGGGGATGGACGACGAGGTCGAGCTCGAGATGGCCTACCTCGACGATCCCCGCCGGGTCGGGGCGTTCGCGCTCGACCTCGTGCAGTGGAGGACCCCGAGCGCGACGGGTGCGCCGTCGCGCACCGCGAACCGGCTCGGCCCGTTCCGGCTCGCGTTCATGACCGACGACATCGACCGAGACCATGCCGAGCTGGAGGCGCGCCGGGTCCGGTGCTGGTCACCGCCGGCCGACCTCGACATGGGGCCGGAGATGCCCCCGCTGCGCGCCCTGCTGTTCGACGACCCCGACGGCGCCGTCCTCGAGCTGATCGAGTCTCCCGGATGATCGCGTTCGGCTCGGGACACGACGGGACGAGCTCGTGCTCCGGATCCAGCGCTTCGAGGTCGCGGCCGGTCAGCCCCTGGCCGACATGACGGGGTTGAGGAGCTGCATGTCGGCGCCCTCGACGAAGTCGCCCAGGCCCGCACCCAGCTCGGCGAACGCGTCGGAGCCCATGTGCGCGTCGAGCGCGGCCTGGCTCTCGTAGACCTCCGTGACGTAGAAGACGTTCGGCTCCGTCGACGACCGGTGCAGCGTGTAGTGCTCACAGCCCGGCTCGTGCGCCGTGATGTGCTCGAAGACCTTCTCCCACTGCGCGGGGAACTCGTCGGCCTTCTCGGGCTTGACGGTCAGCTTCGCGACCACCGAGACCTTCGCCGTCGCGCTTGGCTCGCTCATCGTGCTCCTCTGATCAGCTGTCCCGGGCGCGCACCGGTGTCGGCACCGTCTCGCAGGATGACTTCGCCCGCGACGATCGTCGCGTCGTAACCGTCGGCGTGCTGGAGCAGCCGGCGGGCGCCTCCCGGCAGGTCGTACACCATCTCGGGCCGGTGCAGCGTCATGCCGTCGAGATCGATGACGTTGACGTCACCGCGATACCCCGGCGCGAGGACACCGCGGTCACCGAGCCCGTACAGCGCCGCCGTGTCACTCGTCATCTTGCGGATCACGAGCTCGAGTGGCAGCCGCTCGCCACGGCTGCGGTCGCGCACCCAGTGCGTGAGCATGTACGTCTCGATGCTCGCGTCGCAGATCGCGCCCACGTGCGCGCCACCGTCGCCGAGCCCCAGCGCGCTCGCCGGGTGCATCACCATCTCGCGGATCGGATCCTGGGTGAAGTTGCTGTACCCGAGCAACGGCCGCAGCAGCAGCTCGCGTCCCTCGTTCTCCAGCAGGAGGTCGTACAGGTGCTCCGTCGGGTCGACGCCCGCGCGCTCCGCGAGCGCCGCGATGCTCTGGTCGCGTGCCGGCTCGTAGTCGGGCGGCTCGCCCAGCCTGAAGATCCGGTCGAGCCCCATCCCGATGAACGCCATGGCGTCGTCGGGGTTCGGGCTCTCGGCGATGATCCGCGCCCGCAGCTCGGGGTCGCGCATCGCCGCCACCTTCTCGTCGAGCGGCAGCTCGAGCAGTGGCTCGAAGCTCGGGCGCTTGCTCAGCGGGTGGAACGTCTGGAGCCCGAGCAACAGGCCGAGCGGGCGGCCCGCGACCTGCGGCCGGATCGGCACGCCCTCGTCGTACGCCTCGGTCGCGAGGTCGAGCATCTTCTTCCACTGATCGGGGTCGTAGTCGTGTTGGAGCAGCGCGAACGTGACCGGCCGCCCCGTCTCGCGCGACAGGCGCCGCATCCAATCCATCTCCTTCTCGGACGCGGCGAGGTCCTCGCCCATCACGCCCGCGGGCGCGAGCTCGAAGACGCCGGCGCCGGCGTCGCTGAGCGCGCGACCCATCGCGAACAGCTCGTCCTCCGCGGCGTACGTTCCGGGCACGGGCTCACCGTCGATCGCCCGGTGCGCGATCGTGCGCGAGGTCGAGACGCCGAGCGCGCCGGCTTCGATCCCCTCCCGGACGATCGCTGCCATCTCCGCGATGTCGTCCGGTGTCGCCGGGT